>Ga0209332_1000332_pt1 | contig 11568 bp, 9 predicted proteins | sample BlaSpr_A8_OM3_M1_FD_187974 | JGI IMG/M metagenome (GOLD analysis project Ga0209332, IMG submission 187974) | Forest soil microbial communities from Thunder Bay, Ontario, Canada - Black Spruce, Ontario site 2_A8_OM3_M1 (SPAdes) (version 2) | ecosystem: Environmental > Terrestrial > Soil > Boreal...
TTAAGCCCCCCACCAAGCTATAATTTGAGGTTGTTCCATCCGCGTGCAACTGGCAATGGAGTCCGCCGAATCCTAGCCAGTCTGGGCCCTCCAAGGTCGAACTGAAGATCGATTGGAACTTTCCAGATAGCGGGACCGTATCCTGAGTGTGTGTCATGGACCGTCGGATGCTGCAGCAGGGCGATCTCGCCGGTAGACCTCGGTGGCACGGACTTATGACCTTCGCCGGCTTGTTTCGTCCAACGCAGAAGCCGGCCTGGCTTAGAAGAACGGGTTTCGAACTGGAATAAGAAACAAAGCTCTCGGAGTCGAAATTTAATCTCGGAGAACCTAGTGCTGCCGGAGCAGGAGAAAAGAATGGCAACCGCAGAAGTGATCAGCATCTCTCCCAACGCCGTTTCCGTACCGCCGCCTCAGTCCTGCATGATCGCGGCAGAAGATCTGTGGAAGACCTACGACATGGGTTCGGAGCAGCAAGTGCACGCGTTGCGCGGAGTCAACTTGCGCATCGAACGTGGAGAATACGTTGCCATCATGGGCCCCTCAGGCTCAGGCAAGTCGACGCTGATGAACCTGATCGGCTGTCTAGATACGCCCACGAAAGGGGAATACTGGCTGAATAGCCAACTGGTCAGTGAACTCGACGACGACGAACTCGCGCGCATTCGCAATAAAGAAATCGGCTTCGTCTTCCAGACTTTTAACCTGCTCGCCCGAGCCACCGCTCTGCACAACGTCGAGTTGCCTTTGATCTATGCCGGAGTCGCTACCGGCGAGCGCATCGAACGCGCCAAGGCGGCGCTAAAAGCGGTGGGCATGGAACAGCGCATGACCCACAAACCAAACGAACTTTCCGGCGGCCAGCGCCAGCGCGTCGCCGTCGCCCGCGCTTTGGTCAATCGGCCTTCGATCATCCTGGCCGACGAACCCACCGGCAACCTCGATTCTCAAACCGGAAACGAAATCATGGCTCTATTCGACCGTCTGCACGGCGAGGGAAATACCATCGTTCTGGTCACGCATGAACACGACATCGCCGAATACGCGCACCGCATAGTCAATATCAAAGACGGAGTTGTGGAGCGCGACGAGCGCAAAAAATAGTTCTTAGTCAGCTCGCCCGTGGAATGTCGGGCTGCAAGCTTCGGTTTTGTAACTTTTGTACCTTTCTTGGGATCGTCCGCTTTTGGCCGATCGGAACCCGTTAGTTAGCTCCAGCTCGCTTCCGATTTTTCTTCCCCGGCTGCGCCAGCCTCTTCTTGCATTCGCTCCGCCGCCACCGCCACCCGATCTCGACCTGCGCGCTTAGCTTCGTACAGCGCGGCATCCGCCGCCGCCATTAATTCTTTGGGCGACATACCATGCTGCGGAAACGATGCCACCCCAATCGAAATCGTGACCATCCCAAGCGACTTACCCTGGTACATGACATTCTGTTCTCTCATTTTCAAACGCAGTCGTTCGGCTCGAGCCCGCGATGCGTCCACATCCGCCGTCGGCAGGATGACCACAAATTCTTCCCCTCCAAACCGGCATACGAAGTCCTCTGCCCGAATGCCTTTGGAAAGAAACTGCCCGGTCTCGCGCAATACCGCATCGCCCGCATCGTGGCCGTAGGTATCGTTGAAGTTTTTGAAATGGTCCAGATCGACAATGAGGATTCCAAGCGACTGCGCCGCTCGCGCCGCCCGCCGCACTTCCCGCTCCAGAACTTCCTCCAGATATCGCCGATTGTAGAGCCCGGTCAATGCATCGCGCACCGATTGTGTGCGCAGCGCTTCCCGCAGTCGTATGTTGGCAATGGATAATCCGATTTGTCCGGCAAACGTGGTTTTGAGCGACAAGTCGCCAGATTCCAAATGGGGGGCTGCTTCCGTAGCCTGAAGATGAAGCACGCCAAGCGTTTCTCCCTGGGCCAGAATCGGGATGCACAAGTAAGTATTGTTAACTCCCTCCGCGTGAGCGCAACGTGCCGTGGTGTCGCCCGCTACCACCAGATGTGGATGCCCCGTGCGCAAAGCCCAGCAGGAGGATGGCTCGAAAACCATCGCCGCAAGCCGGCAATCACTCCACGAACCAATCACTTCCGCCACACTCCGCGAGGCGTCTAACAGTGCGAAGGCGCCGGGAGAAGAGGGAAATATTTTAGGTGCATAACCCAAAGCGGCGGCAAACACTTCGTCGCGGCTCATGCAGCTCTGCAGAAGTTCGCCCATCTTGGCCAGCACGGTAGCCCGTTGCGTCCGCTCCCGCAGTTCCCCCATCATTCTCTCGTTCTGCTGATCCAGTTCGTTCCTGGCAAAGTCCTTCTCGATCATTTCCTCCTGCAAACGCGTATTCACATCGGCCAGTTGCGTCGTGCGTTCCAGAATCTGCTCTTCCAGAATCTGCTGGCTGTGTTTCTGGTTCTCAATATCGGTGCATGTTCCGAACCATTTGACAATTTCCCCTGCGGGATTCCGGATAGGATTTGCCCGCACCAGGAACCAGCGGAATGTTCCAGTCTTGCTCCGCATGCGATACTCTGCCTCATAGGGCTCCAGGGTGCGCACCGCAGTTGCCCACTTTCCCAGGCAGTCGTCCATGTCATCGGGATGAACGGCAGTCGCCCAGCCCTTTCCCCGGGTTTGCTCACTCGTAAGTCCGCTGTAATCGAACCATTTCCGGTTTGTGAAGTCGATCTCCCCCTGAGGAGTGGCGGTCCAGATAACGTCATGGTTCCCCTCAGCCATCATCTGGAAGTAGAGCTCACGCTGCAATCGGTCGCTTATGTCGGCCAACTGCTCCGTTCGTTCCTCTACCTGTCCTTGCAGAACCTGTTGATTTTGTTTTTGACTCTCGATGTCAGTACACGTGCCGAACCACTTGATGATCTCTCCCTCCGCGTCTCGGATCGGCTTCGCCCGCCCTAGAAACCATCGGTAGCTTCCATCTTTCCCTCGCAACCTGTACTCCACATCGTACGGTTCTCCGGTCCGCAGCGCGGTTTCCCACTTTACGAGACAGTCTTGCGAGTCTTCGGGATGGATAATCTCTACCCACGCTGAGCCTCGCATCTGTTCGAAAGTTCTGCCGGTGTAGTCGTAGCATCTCTGGTTGAAGTAGTCGTCGTCTCCGTCTGGACCGGCCGTCCATATGATTTCCGGAATTGCTTCGGCCATCGTCTGGAAGTACAACTCACGTTCCCGGGCCAGATTGAGCTGGCCTCTCTGCAGTGCAATGAATCGCTCGAAGAACGACGAAGCAATCGCGCCACCCAGCACCAGAAAACTGCTTGCGCTCACCGCCAGTACTCCGATGGCGGAAATTGCGATTGCATGTGTCACGTCCGGAAGAACAGAAGTTGCGCGGAAGCTCGCAGCCCACATTCCCGTATAGTGCATCAGTGGAATCGCACTGCCCATGACTAGGGCGGTCAGGATTTTCCGCCGGTTCACACCTTGTTCATCTTTTGCCCGGAAAGCCAGAACTAGCGCGGCAAACGAGATCACAACAGCCAGCGCGATTGAGAGTGCTACGATTCGCCAGTCATATACGATCACTGCCGAACAGCGCATTGCGGCCATCCCGATGTAGTGCATGGCCGCGATTCCACTGCCCATGACCAGGCTGCCGATAACTTCCTGGCTTACCGTCATCCGCGCTCCGCCCGCCACAAAGAGCGCGACTCCGGATGCGCCGATTGCCGCCAGCAGCGAGAGCATCACCGTCGGCAGATGATAGTAAACCGGCATCGGCATTTTCAACGCCAGCATGCCGACGTAATGCATTGCCCAAATTCCCACTCCCATCGCCGTAGCGCCCGCGGTCAGCCAAATCGTTCTGGCGCGCCCGTGCGATGAAGTTATCCGTCCCGCAAGATCGAGTGCGGCATACGAGACGAGGATTGCCAGCGCGACGGAAAGGACCACCAATCCGTAGTCGTAGTTGCCGCGAATCATCGTAGCTGCATGCATTGCGGGGGGTCGCCAGCCACACTTCGGCCAAGGCGTTAACTCATCTATCGGCAGCATTCCCTCATTCTCGTGTTAGAAGAACCTAACACTCGGGATTGCCACATGATGCCCCGCGCCATAGGTGACGCCCAAAAGCAAAAAGCCTCTCGTGAAAGAGGCTTTCGCAAAAACCGATTTTTCAATTGGTTCCGGCTCGGATTACTGCGGCGCGCCAACCGGCCGCGATGCGGTAGTATCTGCTGCCTTCCCGGCGATAAAGAAGTTGTGGTCGTAAAGGTTCCGGTACATCACCCCGGCAATCTCGGCCGCCTTTGGACCAAACGTAGGCCTGCCGCCCTCCAGGAAAACAACCACAACCACGCGGCCTCTGTCGGTATTGGCATAAGAGGCAAACCAGCCGTAGCGTGTTCCCGCATGAGAGCAGGTCCCAGTCTTGCCCAGGATCTCTTCCTCGCTGAAGTTGAGGCCCAACCGCCGCGCTGTGCCGTACTGCACCGCGCCGGCCATGCCCACCGATATCTCCGGGATGAGCGGCGCGATATCCAACTGCCGCTTGATGCGCGGCTGAAAATTCGCCACTTCTTCCGGTGTGGTCGGATGCTGCAAGTAGTAAAGGGTTCCCCCGTTGGCAATTGCAGAAACCATTGCGCCCAATTGCAGCGGAGTCATCGAAATGCCTTCGCCGAAAGAACACATCTTGCCTACGCCACCCAGGCTCTGCGGAATCACTTCGTCGGGATAGATACCGGCTTGTTCCCCCGGAATATCGTAGCCAGCCAATTCGCCCAGGCCATATTGATGGGCGTAATACGCTACTTTCTCAAATCCTAACTTGCGCCCGACCGCTTCAAAATATGCGTTGTTCGAGTGCGCCAGAGCCTGTGTAAGATTCATCCGGCTGCGGCCACCCAGCGAGACTTCCGTCTCCTTCGAAATCAAGCCTTCATTCAACGCGGCCAGAGCCACAGAAAGCTTAATCGTCGAACAGGGCTGCGCGCCGCTCGATAACGCCAGCTTCTGATTCACCATCGCCAGCACGCGCCCGCTGGTCGGCTCAATCGCAACTACCGTGCCGTTCATGTTGCCCAAGGCGTCAATCGCCGCCTGCCGGACTACGAGATCTTCGCCGTCCGTAATGTCGCCCGCCGCAATTCCTTCGGCAAACGAACTCATGAAAAAGCGCTCGTGATATCGATGTCGCGCAGTCGTAACTCGGGCAGCGGTCGTCGATGCCCGCCTTACCGTCGCATGGTGAGTCGCTGTAGCGGATCGGCCGCGCGCCAAGTGCCGCATCCGGCGCCTGGTTCGCTGCGTCTCACTCACCTTCTTGGTGGATTTCGACTTGTTCGTGTTCAGCGCGTGCGGGTCGACGTGCGCCGCCCAAATTCCAGGCGCCCACAGCAGTCCTCCCACTATCACAACCAGACGAAGATAACGCGTTCCCTTCGACACTTTCGCCGTTCCCCCGACCCCGGATCTCTGATCGAGACTCCGATCAACCCGGCTCTTCCCATGTATTCAGTTGCACGAAGCTTGCCAGCTTCCGCGCCTAAGCACTAAATTAGACCAACTTCGCGATAGTACGGGACTTACGTCGTTCCAAGCAATAACAAAGTTTTTATTGGATAAAATTGAGTTTTTACTCTAACCCATTATGGAACAGGTACTTAAACGGGAATTACTTTCGTTCCAGCGCCCACAGTAACACTTACCCCGTTACTGAAAAGATACGTTACTGTGCTGCAAAACTTTTCTTCTTTGCCGCCGCCCGCTGTTGGAAACCCTTCCCTACATCGGAACGCTGTGTCCATTCTTCGTCACGCCGCTTCTCAATTCATTGACCTTCGACATCACCCTTCTGTGGCCTTCCTTACATAACCTCGCCGCGCTTACGCAGGAATGCCGGAACATCCAAATCCTCCTGCTCGAAGTTCGCCACCATCGCGTTGCGCATCGCGTCGAGCGAGATCACTTCGGCCGCAGCGACTGGCGCCGATTCCGCCATCCTCGGCTCCTCCATCATCAAGTTCGGCGTGGGCTGCGGAAACGATGCCGCCACCGGTTGCGATTGACCCACAGGCTCGGGAAAATCCATGGCGTCATCGTGCGACGAGGCAAAAGAGCTTCGCACTTCCGCTCCCCGCATCTGCCGCGCCCGGCTCGCTTCCCCAAATCCAGTTGCGATCACCGTGATCTTCACCGCATCCTTCATCTTCTCGTCCATCACCGCGCCAAAAATAATGTTGGCATCGTCATGCGCCGCGGTCTGGATAATCGTGCAAGCCTGCTGCACTTCGGCCAACTTCAGCGACGCCGATCCCGTGATGTTGATCAGAATTCCACGCGCCCCATCGATCGCTCCGGCCTCGAGCAGCGGAGAAGCAATCGCTCGTTGCGCCGCCTCCGCCGTGCGATTCTGCCCGCTGGCCGTCGCCGTGCCCATGACCGCATAACCCATGCGCGCCATGATCGTCTTTACGTCGGCAAAGTCGCGGTTGATGATGCCCGGGATCGTTATGATGTCTGATATTCCCTGCACGCCCTGCCGCAGAATATCGTCGGCCACTCGAAACGACTCGAAAAATCCCGCATTCTCCGCCACCGCCAGCAGTTTTTCATTCGGAATCACGATGGTCGTATCGACGGACTCCATCAACTCAGCGATTCCTTTCTCCGCCTGGGTCATGCGCCGCTTGCCCTCAAAGGAAAACGGCTTCGTGACCACAGCCACAGTTAGGGCCCCCATTTCGCTCGCTAGCGACGCAATAATCGGAGCCGCGCCCGTGCCCGTGCCGCCCCCCAGGCCCGTAGTCACGAACACCATGTCGGCACCCTCGAGCGCCTCTATAATTTTGTCGGAATCTTCCAGCGCCGCCTTGCGCCCCACTTCCGGATTCGCACCCGCGCCCAGCCCGTTCGTCAGCTTCACTCCCAGTTGGAGTTTCACCGGGGCGCGTGACAACCTCAGCGCCTGCAAATCCGTGTTCGCAACGATGAACTCAATACCTTCCACTCCCGCATCGATCATGCGGTTCACCGCGTTCCCGCCACCGCCGCCCACGCCGATCACCTTGATCTTGGCGTCGTTGAGAGGCTCCTCGTTAAAGCTGATGCGAATCTTCGAATCACTTTTCGCTGAATCATTTTTCATTGTGTCCACCCTTGATTTAGATTTCTCGTTCCGTTTCTCGTCCAACAAGTGGCCAGAGATCAGTGTTCAGTGGCCAGTAAAATCCAACCGATTTTTCTGACCACTAACCCCTGATCACTGCCCACTGCTTTACCCCACCAGCAACGCCTTCAATCTCAATCCCCAGCGATCTCCCTGAAACCCGCGCGCCACCCGCGCCCGATGTCCGTAATGCACCATTCCAATCACCGTGGCAAACTCAGGCTCCGCTAATGACACTGGCATCTTTGCCAGCGGCGTCGGCCACGAGAGCCGCACTGGACGCCGCAATACCGACTCCGCCACATCAAAAATTCCTGGCAGCCGCGATCCTCCGCCACTCAGAACCAGCCCCGCCAAACACGCGTCGAACATCCCCCCCTGTCGCAAAGTTTCCCGCAACATTTCAAACAGTTCTCTTCCTCGCGGCTCCAGAATCTCCGCCACCAGTCGCTGCGGCAGCAAGCGCGATGCTCGGTCGCCCACCGACGGCACCTCAACTTCGTTCCCCTCAGGAATCAGCGTGACGATCGCATTGCCGTATACTTTCTTGATTTTTTCCGCCTCCGCCAGCGGCGTACACATGCCAAGTGACAAGTCGCTGGTAAAGTGATCCCCACCCACCGGAACCACTCCTGTAAAAGCCACCGCTCCCTGCAGAAAAACGATCAGCTCTGTGGATCCCGCTCCGATGTCGGCCAGGCACACGCCCAACTCCCGCTCATCCGCCCGCAACACGGAATCCGCCGCCGCCAGCGGCTCAAACACGGTGTCATCCACGTGCACGCCCGCTCGATTCACAGCCGTGATCACGTTCTGCGCCGCGCTCGATGCGCCCGTTACCAGGTGAACCCTCACTTCCAGTCGCGCCGCCATCATGCCCAGCGGATCGTGCACCCCCGCCTGCCCATCCAAAATAAATTCTTGCGGCAGGAGATGAAGAACTTCGCGATCCGCCGGAAGCGGTATCGACCGCGCCTTCTCGACCGCTCCTTTTATTTCATCGCGGCCAATTTCCCGCGGCCGCGTGCCCACCGTGATCCCGCCATGACTGTTGACGCCGCGAATGTGCGCTCCACCAATTCCGACGATCGCATGCTCCACGGCCGCACCCGCCGCGTCCTCGGCCGCCTCCACTGCTTTCTGAATCGCAGCCACCGCCTTGTCCAGATCGACAATCACGCCCTTGCGCGAGCCGCGCGAATCCGCCACACCGTGTCCGCGATAGCGGAGGCCGCCGTCCGTCACCTCAACCATCAGCGCGCACGTCTTCGCGCTGCCTACGTCAATCGCGGTTAGAAAACTTCCCTGCTGATTCCCCATTTTTCAATTAGTCCCTGAAACGTTTTGGAACGGCTGTACCCGTTTGCGTTTTGTCTTCACATTTAAAACTTTGTCATCCCGACCGAAGCTTCGCACTCCCGAAGGGAGTGGGAAGCGCAGTGGAGAGCCTGCCCTGAGCGAAGTCGAAGGGGATCTGCTGTCCCGGCCCTCACTCACCGGCTCCAGGACTTGCCAGAGCTTTCGCCACTCCCGGGCTCGGCTTCTGCCCTCCGGAGAATTTTTTCGCGGTCGTTGGCTTCGCTTTTGCCGCAGCTTTCTTCACGCCAGCGGAAGCCCTCCACGGCTTAGCAGCTTTCTTTGCTCTCGCTCTCATCGCGGGCTTCTTCGCCGCACCAGTCGCCGCTTTCGGATCGAGCTTCTTCGCCGTCAATTCAAACGCTGGCTTCGGAATCGCACGCTGGTTCGGCCCAATCCGCGTCAGCAAGGCCGCCCGCTTCACTCCCGCGGCTGCCGCCGTTCGCGCCGCCGACGGAGTCAGTGCCGCGACCTTCGCCGTCCGCTCCATATCCGGATTCACAATGATCTGGTTGTCGTACCGCAGATCGACCGAATCCAGCCGCAGAAACTGCTGCCGCCATGCCTGCGCATGGGTCACATAAATCTTGTAGCGCCGCAAATAGTCCGACGACCCCAGATGTACCAGCACATCGCCCGCCGGATCATTCACTCGCACCTTCACATCTTCCAGATCGGCAAGATCCACTTCGCTCAAATCCTGCGAATAGCGCGCCCCGCCGCCGTCCAGTTCGCTCACCATTTCGCCATAAACTTTCATCCGCGGCGCGCGAGTCGAAAGCGGCTCGCCGGGATTCATTCCTAAAATCACCGGGAAAGAAAATTTATGCTTCGGCGACAATTCCATCAGCGTTCCGCCCGCATCAATTAGCGCCATCCGCGGACCTACCCGCGCAAACGCCACCGGAGTGCGCTCGTGAATCTCGACTTTCAATCGGTTGGGGACGAAGCGCATCACGCTCGCCGATTCCACCCATGGAATCTGCTCCAATTGCGCCTTCTGCTGCGCCAGCGGAATAAAAAAAATGTTCCGCCCAATGTCTGCGCCCATCACTTCCATGATTTGTGCTTTGGTCGCGTTCTGCATGCCCGTGACTTCAATGTTGTCGCTCGATTCCACGCGGAAGCGCCACGAGCGCTCGCCGTAGTGGTACATCGCGGCCACACCGAGTCCGGCGACACACAAAACCAGAGCGGCAACAACGGCCCACAGCAAACGGCTGGCAGTTTTTTTGGGGAGAGAACTGCGGCGGGCGGAGACGCGCTTTTGCCCGCGCAGAAACGGGGATTCCTCGTTCACATCCAGGTCGACCAGGCGCGCGTCGTCCATTTCCTCGCGCGCGCGTTCCGCGCCGGATGGGTACAACTCCTCCCGCAAGATGGTGGGCCCCGATTTCCGCGCCATCAGTAGGGTCAGTTGTCGCTTTTGAATCGCTGAGCCTTCAAACTATAACTTCATTTTGAGATTTGAGACAGAGAAAATATTGAAGTTTTGCACAGCAGGAATCGCGTTGAACACCAGAGATGAACCATGTGGCGGCGGGCGCCTTCGCCCGTCCCGGCCAGGGCGAAGCCCGGCCGGCCCAGAGGCAATGTTGTCGCAAAAAAATAAAAGGCGCGAATTTTTCATCGCGCCGGCACCCCGAGGAGAAAAATCTAAATCGGCTCGGGCCCCATCTCACCCACATTCACCTCTGGCACCGTCACATGCGCCGCCGGAATCCGCGGAATATTCACCTGCGGAATCCCAACCCGCACCCGCGGGCACCTCACCCGAATCTTCACCGCATCAAAATCGACCGGCGAAAACCCAACTCGCGCCACCTGCGCCTCAATCCTCACCCGATTCGCTTCCATTCGCGCCATCGCGGCCTCTTCACGCGCCGACATTGCTTCAAAACTCGCCATCCCGCTCTCAGCCCGCGCCATCTTCGCTTGCGCCCGCGCCATCGCAGTGGCCAAGCGGCAGGACGCAGTCCCATTCCGCGCCGCCAGCAAGTTGGCCTTCGCCAGGAACCAGTCGGCCCGTCCTGTAGCCAGAGCCAGCACACCCTCTGACCGGTCGGCGATCCGCGCGATTACTTGACCCACGTTCCGCTGGACCCAAGCCGCGCCGCCATCCTGATACGTTCCGTTCAATCCCAGGGCCAGGACCCCAGCGGTCAACCATCCCCATGCTTGTGTATTTTTCATGACGTTAACCCCTTATGGCTCATAGACGAAGGACCGTTCAATCCGTTAGCAATGAAAGATACGTGGCCAACGGCAAATTAGTTCCCACCCGGCGGCGAAAGAACCATGTAGAGGCAGCCGCCTCGGCTGTCCAGCCTGAGCGAAGCCCGACTGCATCAGGAAGCAAGACGCTATCGTAACGTGGACTTGTAGAATGTCTGGCAATGAGAAAAATCATTGCGTTCACAGTGGTTGGGGCTGCTGTTCTCTTATCGGTGTGGCTAATAAGCTCCAAGGTAGCGCAGTCGCGGCGGAACTCTTCTCTTATCGGGCGGCGGTTGCCCAGTTTCAGCGCGACCTACCTCTCGGAATGCCCAAAGAGGACGTTAGAAATCATCTCGACTCGCACAATATCCAATATTACGCGGCCAGACGAGGCGAAAGCCGGGTAGTAGCGTTCGAAATCAAAATTGGCGAAGATCCCGGTGGCTTTGCATGTGAACCCTGGATCGTTTCCGTTGCATTAGAGTTCAATTCGGCCGATGTCCTAAAGCAGATTCACATCACAAAAAGCGGAACCTGTCTGTAACCGCTTTATTCCAGCCGCTTCCGCGAGAGCATCGCAGCCGTATCCCACTGCGCCTCTAGTCTCGTGATGCGCCGGTCGTGGTCGCGAATCTCCTGAGTCAATTCTTTGAGAGCTTCGCTGCAGCGGCGGACATCGTCCGCCAGTCTCATGGCGTCCCGGATCGCCTCAAGCGTTTGCGAAAGAAGACTCACGCATGCCCCGCAGCCCTGCGACGCTCACGGTTCGACCTCAATTCTGCAATCAGCGCCTCGGCGTCCGCCAGACTGCTTCGCAGAGATGCCTGCGCCCTCCGCACTTCTTTCCGGAGCTGGGCGGCTAGTTTG
>Ga0209332_1000333_pt1 | contig 11568 bp, 9 predicted proteins | sample BlaSpr_A8_OM3_M1_FD_187974 | JGI IMG/M metagenome (GOLD analysis project Ga0209332, IMG submission 187974) | Forest soil microbial communities from Thunder Bay, Ontario, Canada - Black Spruce, Ontario site 2_A8_OM3_M1 (SPAdes) (version 2) | ecosystem: Environmental > Terrestrial > Soil > Boreal...
GCCAAAATGGACACCCCGATTTGAGGGGTTTTGGCGACGGCAAGAGAGCTTTTTTCTGGCTCAAAGAAGGAAAGCCCGATCCGCAAGCGGTGCATGTTGGATTTGTAGCGCAAGACGATTCTCAAGTAGATGCATTCTACAAAGCAGCCGTGGACGCCGGAGGCAGGAGCAAGAGCGCACCTCACGCTCGGCCCGAATACTATCCTGGCTATTATGCGACATGGGTACTCGACCCTGACGGCCACGATATCGAGGTCGTTCATAAAAGGTAAACGTTAACCAAAATCGGTCGGCCGTTTGCTAACAGTTTGCTAACAGACAGGTCAAAATGCGTCGGTATTGGGGGGCACTCGCCAGGACCCAGATGGCCCGAAAACCCTTATTTCCGGGCTTTCTTGGTACGTGGCGGTACTCCTCAAATCCCTCGGCTAAAGTTTTGAAGACCGTGCGGACCACCAGATCCGTACCTTCCCATGTTGGCAAGAACCCGGTTATTCATGTGGTCCTTCGCGCCACCTGCGCGTAGCTATTGGGAGCATCGGGACCTCGCGTGTTGCGCCTTGACTTGTTGGGTAAATCCTTTCGAGATTGTACGCACAAAGGACGTTTCTCTCGCTCGCGCTCGCCGCGTCGCTCGCCGGAACCCTCGGAGCGACCGCACCACCGCTGCGCGTCGTCCCACCTCCGAGGGCAACACATCCGGCTCTGGCGCCCGCCGACGAGTATTTCGGATCCCTCAAGCTGAGCTTCCTCGGCATCAACAACATGTTACGCGACGGCGCGATCCGCGCGGGCTCGAGCACGACCGACGCGCGCCTGATCGGCGCAGTCGACGCTGCGGCTGAAGCGTTGCAAGACTGGGCCCACAAGTACCCGCGCGATCCGCAGCTGTCGCGCTCGCACTTTCTCGCCTTCGCGATGTATCGCAAGGTTTGGACGAGAGACGGACAACAGCGCGCGTGGCACTTCTTGAACGTTATCGTGCAGCGCTGGCCGTCAACGTACTTCGGAAAGCTTGCACGCAACGAATTAGCGCGCGGATTCACCGAGCACTATTACTCAGACCCCGAGCCGTGCCCGACGGCGAGTCCCACGCCGCCCCCGACGCCTAGCCCGACCCCGAGTCCCGAACCGACGCCGAGTGCCACGCCGACTGCGAGTCCGCGGCGCGGCCTGTTCGCGGCGGCCGCGCGCAAACCAACGCCCACTCCGAGTCCGTCGCCGACTCCGAGTCCGTCGCCGACGCCTTCTCCCTCACCAACTCCGTCACCGACGCCGAGCCCAGCGCCGACTCCGACGCCGCGACCCGGACAACCGAACGTGGAGATTCTGCCGGCACCCTGCCGGACATGACAACGCGGTTTTTCTTGCGCCCTAGCGCTTCGCCCAGATGTTGCACCAACCGTTGGGGCTGATCTTGCCGGTGACGACAGAGCAGCCGCTCGGGGGCTTGAAGAGCTTACAGCCCGAGCACTTTTGCCCGTGCGGACCAGGCTTGTCCTGATACTTGAACTGCTTCTTATTGTCGGCGGCCTGAACGCTCGACAGCGTCCCCGCCAGGGCGAGCGCAACGAACGGGATGCTGGCGGTCAAGGTAAGCGCCCGGCGGCGCGAAACTGAAGTTTTCATACCATGTATTGTGCGCCTCGCAGTAGGTACGGTCCTCGTTGCCGCAGGTGATCGACGATCGCGAGTTGCGCGCGTGGGCATATCTTGCGCCGAAACGCGACGAGCAACGAGCGGGGCCGCTGGCCGATCTCGCATGCGGCGTAAAGGATAACATCGACGTTGCCGGGATGCCGACGTCGCTCGGCGTCGATTTTCGAACCGTGCTTCCGGAGCGCGATGCGTGGTGCGTTGCGCGCCTGCGCGAGCACGGCGCGGCGATTCGCGGGAAGACCGCGGCCACCGCGTTCGCCTATCGCGACCCGGCGACGACCAGGAACCCGTGGCATCCGGGACGGACGCCGGGCGGATCGAGTTCGGGCAGCGCGGCGGCGGTCGCGGCCAACCACGTTGACTTCGCGCTCGGGACACAGACCCTCGGCTCCGTTCTGCGCCCGGCGAGTTTTTGCGGCGTCGTCGGATTCAAACCAACCTACGGATCGATTTCGACCGACGGAGTTTGGCCGCTCGCATCATCGTTGGATCACGTCGGCATCCTAGCGCGAGACGTCGCCACGGCGGCGAGGGTTGCGCGCACGTTAGTCCCAGGACTGAACGAGGTCGAAGCGCGGCCTCCCCGATTGCGCGTCGACGTCGCACTCAATAGCGGGCGCTACGGCCAAGCCGCCCACGCCGCCGCGGCGGGCGCGCTCGCGCGATGTGCGGCCGGCGGCGCGAAGGTCGAGTCGGGTGACTTCGCTTCGTTCGCGGAGCGCGCCATGGCCGTCGCCGATGCGATTATGGCGTACGAGATGCACCAGACGTTGGGGTTCTTGCTCGATGAGCCGCGAGCGCCGCGCGAAGTGCACGCCATGGTCCGCCGCGGTTCCCTTATCCCGCGCGATGCCTACGAACGCGCGATCGCGGCCCAGACGGCGCTGCGCGCCGAACTCCCAGCAATCTTCGCTGGATGCGATGCGCTGGCGCTGCTGTGCGCGGGACCGGCACCGCCGCGCGAAACGACCGGCGACGCGACCGGTCAAGCACCCTGGACGCTGTGCGGCGTGCCGTCGATATCGATCCCGATCGGTTTCGATGCCGACGGCTTGCCGCTCGGCCTACAACTCGTCGCGCCGGCCGGCGCCGATGCGACGCTGCTGGCGATTGCTGCGTGGGTCGCGCACGTCAATGAAAACGTGCAGCATCCGGTTTTCTAGTCCTTATCGCCCTTATCGCCTTTAACTTTACCCTTGTCGAGCGTGATGGAGCCATTGTCGGGGAAGCCACAATCGGCATCGTAGACATACGTTGCATCGAACTCGGAAGGCGTCAGCGTTCCACTGACCGTGATCGTGCAAGGAGCATCCGTCGGCGAGCGAAAGGTCGCCGTGAACGTATCGTGACCCGTCATGCTTCCGGAGAACGTGCCCTGATCATGCAACGTCGGATTCGTGAAATCTTGGGTCCACGTTCCGGAGATCGAGTTGCCGTCGCGATCCAACGCCACCGCAAAGGCTCCCGTGCAAGAATAACTCGGCTGGCCGCAAGGCGGCATCAGATCCTGGATCTGTCCTGAGTAACGGGCAGAACCCTTGTCGTTCTTGCCGCTCTCCTTGTCCTGGTCGCTCAACGTACGGCTCTGCACCGTTTGCGTCGTCGCCTGAACGGATTGGGGAGCCACGGAAAGAGCCGGATTCGCGGTTCCACCTCCGGCACACGCAGAGACGGAAAAGAGTGTAAGCAATGCGAGCCGCCGACAAAGAATGGTCGTCATAGGTTACTACCTCCCAATAGGTGCTACTCACGAATAGCCCCGACGAGTTCCTCTAACCCGGTCTTATCTACGATCCGGGTTTTTACTTGAGCATTTTGGCCCACTCTCCCGACCCGCGAGCTCGTTGCTGAGCGGCGGCGGGGAAGAATAGGCGTGCTCGGTAAACCGAAGCGCGATGGTGACCGGGCAGATCGGCATTTTCGCGCTCGGCGATGCGGCGCACGGCTTCTTCGAGTTCACGTTGCGACCGGATGCCGAGCGCGGAACCCTCGTGCGAGCGGTCGCGGACCTACGGCCGCCGCACACCACGGTCGGCGGCGTGAACCTCGTGGTCGGCTTCCGGCCGGAGCTGTGGCGCGCGATCGATCCAACTCATGCCCCCGCGGGCGTCCATGGATTTAACGAGCCGCTGCGCGGCGCCGACGGATACGAGATGCCGGCGACGCAGGCGGACTTATTTGTGTGGTATGCGGCCGCGGCATACGATATCGTGTTCGATCTCGGCAAGGAGACGCTCGAAGCGCTCGCCCCGATGGCAACGCTGGCGCGCGAGACGACCGGCTGGTCGTACCGGCACAGCCGTGATTTGACCGGCTTCGAGGACGGAACCGAGAACCCAAACCTCTATGAAGCGCCGGGTGTCGCCTTGATCGACGACGGTGCTCCGGGCGCCGGCGGCAGCGTGCTGCTCTTCCAGCAATGGCGTCATGAGGCCGCGGCGTTCGGCGCACTCTCCGAGGGCGCGCAAGAGCGGGTCATCGGCCGCACCAAGTTGGACAGCATCGAACTCAAGGACGCCGCGATGCCGGCCGATTCGCACGTCTCGCGCACCACGGTCGTGGAGGACGGCACGGAGCGGCCGATCTTCCGCCGGAACGTGCCCTACGGGAACGTCAGCGATCACGGCACGCTCTTCATCGGCTTCAGCGCCGACCAGCGGCGCATGCACCGTATGCTGGAGCAAATGGTCGGCATTGACGGCGGACCGCGCGACGCGCTGACCCGCTACAGCAGGCCGCTCACCGGCGCGTACTACTTTGTTCCCTCGATTCAAGCCCTGGCGCGATTTACCACGCAGTCGGAAGGGTAGACGCATACGCGTTCATCGCGTACTGCACCAGCATTCGCTGCGTGTTGAAGAACGAGCCGTTGAGTGCGATGGCGCAGCGCCGGACGCGCGCGAACGCTTCGGGTTGGCGGTAGAACATCACGGCCACGTGCTCGAGTTTTTCGTAGAGGGCGGCCGCGTCGGCCCCCGCATCGCTCTGGGACGCCTCGCCGCCGATCGCCCAACCAGTGACGCCCTCGATGCAGCCTTCGAGCCACCAGCCGTCGAGGACGCTCAAGCTCGGAACGCCGTTGAGGGCCGCCTTCATCCCGCTCGTCCCCGAAGCTTCGAGCGGCCGCACCGGCGTGTTGAGCCACAAATCGACGCCGGCGGTCAGCGTCGCCGCAAGCCGCATGTCGTAGTTCTCGAGATAGACGGCGCGCACCGAGTCGCGCAGCGCCGCGCCGGATTTGAAGACGTGGCGAATGATCGACTTCCCTTCGGCGTCGTGCGGGTGCGCCTTTCCGCCGTAGACGAGCAAGAGCGGCCCCGTCGAGCGCGAGATCGCCTGAAGGCGCTCGGGGTCGGAGAGGATCAAGTCCGCGCGCTTATAGGCGGCGGCGCGCCGTGCGAAGCCGATCGTCAACGTCGCAGGATCGAACGACTCGCCCGTTCGCCGTTCGAGTTCTTCGACGAGCGTCGCCTTCGCGAGCCGATGCGCCGCTTCGATTTCGCCGAGCGAGACGACGTCGGCGTACCGTAAGTACGCGTTGTCGCGCCGCCAGCCTCGGATGTGCCGGTCGAAAAGCTCCGCAAACGGCGTTGACGTCCAGGTCTGAGCGTGAACGCCGTTGGTGATCGCGTGAACCGTCTCGCCGGGAAGAATCTCACGCGATACCTCGGCGTGCCGGATCGAAACGCCGTTGACGTAACGCGTGCCGCGCAGCGCCAACCGCGTCATGTTCAACTCGCCATCGTGGAGCAAACCGGCCTGCGCGAGCAGCGCGGCGCGCCGTTCGCCTAAGACGTCGCGCACCATATCGAACGGGAAGCGATCGTGGCCCGCGGGGATCGGCGTGTGCGTGGTAAAGACGCAATGCCGCCGCACCTCGGCCAGATCGTCTTCGGTCGCTTCGGTCGCGCCGCGGACGCGCAGTCGATCTTCGAGCAGCGAAAGAACGAGCAACGCCGAGTGGCCTTCGTTGAGATGGTAGGTGCGTACTACGCCTTCACCGAGGTCACGCACGAGCGTCGCACCGCCGATACCGAGCAGCGCTTCCTGCGCGAGGCGATAGCGCGCGTCGCCGCCGTAGAGCCAATCGGTCAGGCGCCGGTCGCGCTCGTCGTTCTGCTCTAAGTCGCTATCGAGCAGGTACACTGGGACGACGTGCCCGCCATCGCCGAACACTTGGTGGCGCCAGGCGCGGAGCGCGACATCGCGTCCTTCGATCTGCACGGTGACCGAAACGCCGGCAGCCCCGAGCCGAGCTTCCGGACTCCAGCCGTCCGCTTCCTCATGTTGGTTTCCTTCGGCATCGAGTCGCTGCCGAAAATACCCGGCGCGATGCACCAGGCTGACGGCGATCATCGGAAAGCCGAGGTCGGCAGCCGAGCGAATCGTGTCGCCGGCCAGAACGCCGAGACCGCCGCTGTATATCGGCGTCTCCGGTTCGAGCGCGATCTCCATCGAGAAGTACGCGATCCGTCCGGGGCCTGAAAGCGCGTCCATCGGTCCTTCTTACGGCGGAGGGGAAACAAGAAAGCGCGGCCGTCGTTGACGACCGCGCTCGTATCTCGGAAAAGAAAACAAAGGAAATGCGGAGTCTACTTCTTCCCGCCCTTCTTGCCGGGTTTCTTCTTCGTAGCTTTCTTCGGAGTTTTCTTCTTAGCAGCCATGGTTTGTCGTCACCCCCATTCTTAAACGGAGTCCCGGCGGTCGCAAAACAGCGACGCGCCTGACTTGCAAACGCAGGTCGGTTCCGGCGGGTTCCTTCCCAGCCGCCTTTGGACCTTTGAAAGGCGGGGCGTGCCCCGCCGGACTGGCCTCGGGAGCTTCGGGACCTGCGGGAGCCCTCGAGCCTGCCCGTCGGACCCCAATTCGGCCGTGGTTGACGACCGCGCTCGTATTCTAGGAAAGAAATACAAAAAGGAAAGCGGAGTTACTTCCAGCGCGCTTTACTTCTTGCCGCCTTTCTTACCGGGTTTCTTCTTGCGTCTCTTCTTTGCGACTTTCTTCTTACCAGCCATCGTTTGTCGTCACCCCCAATCTTAAGGTTCCGGCGGGTTCCTTCCCCGCCGATTCCAGCCCTTTTGAAAGGCGGGGCGGGAGACAAGAAAAGCGCGGCCGTCGTCGACGACCGCGCTCGCTCATTAGGGAATAAATAAAAACAAAAAGAGAGCGTGGGTTTATTTGCCCTTATGCTTACCTCTGCTCTTGTGCTTGTGCTTGTGCTTGTGCTTCCTCTTAGCAGCCATTGTTCGTCGTCACCCCCTATCGTAACCTAAGTCCCGGCGCTCTGAAACAACGACGAGCCTGTCCTACAAACGCAGGACGGTTCCGCGAGGTTCCTTCCCAGCAAGTTCTAACCTTGCCAGCATGGCGATCATCGAGACCGCCGACCTGAGGAAGGTCTTTCGCTCGGTCAAGCGCCGGCCGGGGGTTGGTGGGGCGATCGCCGCGCTTTTCTCGCGGGAATACGAGGAAAAAGCCGCCGTCGACGGCATCACAATGTCGCTCGAAGCCGGCGAGCTGGTCGGCTACCTTGGCCCGAACGGCGCCGGGAAGTCGACGACCATCAAGATGCTCACCGGCATCTTGGTCCCGACCTCGGGTTCGATCTCGGTGGCCGGCCTCGTCCCCCACCGCCAGCGGCTGGAGAACGCGCAGAACATCGGCGTCGTCTTCGGCCAGCGCAGCCAACTCTATTGGGACCTGCCGCTACGCGAGTCATTCGCATTGCTGCGTTCGATCTACGACGTCCCGCGCGAACGTTTTCGCGAGAATCTCGACCACTTCATCGAGATCCTCGATCTCGACGAGTTCATGGACACGCCGGTACGCCAGCTCTCACTCGGCGAACGGATGCGCGGCGACTTTGCGGCCGCGATGCTCCACGATCCAAAGATCGTCTACCTCGACGAGCCGACCATCGGCCTCGACGTCGTCGCCAAGGAAGCGATCCGCGAGTTCATCACGCAACTCAATCGCGAGCGCGGCACCACCATCATCCTCACCACCCACGACCTCGCCGACATCGAACGGCTCGCGCGCCGCGTCATCTTGATCGACGACGGCACCATCATCTTCGACGGGCCGATCTCCCGGCTGCGCGAAGAATACGGGACGCACCGCACGCTGGTCATCACGCTGGCCGACTCGTATGAAGACGTGCAGATCGAAGGCGCCGACGTCGAGAGCCGTGAGGGGAACGTCGTACGACTGCGCTTCGACCGGCGCCGCACCTCGGCCGAGGCGCTCATCCGACGTGCCATGGAGCGTTACGCGCTCTCCGACATCGCCATCGTCGAGCCGGATATCGACTCGATCGTGCGACGTATCTATCGGGAAGGCTATACCGAAGGCGCGATCGGGTCGCCCTCGTGAGCGTCGTCTTCTCGCGCCCGCGTTTTCGTCTCGAACCGTACGTAGAATTCGCCAAGGTGGCGATGGCGAAAGAAGCGACCTACCGCTTCGACGTCTTTACGAACATCGCGTCGGTCCTGGTGCGCGTCTACATCTTACGGACGGTGTGGGTCGCGCTCTACGCTCACAATGCCGCGCCCTCGGAGCTGCCGCTGCACGCCGTCATCACCTACTCGACCATCGCGATGTTGATGAGTCTGGTCATGGACATCGACCAGACTCGGATCCTGCGCGACAGTCTCCACGACGGCAGCATCGTGCTCGACTTCACCAAGCCGATGCGCGTCCCGCTCTACTTCATAGCAAACGGCACGGGTGAAGTGCTGTTTCATGCCGTGCTCATGATCCCGGCGCTCGCGCTGGCGCTCTTTTTCGTCCACATCGACGTGCCGTCGTTCGGAACGCTCGCGGCCTTCCTCGTCAGCTTCCTTTTGGGCTACAGTGTCGGGTTCTGCATCAACTTCATCTTGAATTGCACCGCGTTCTGGACGCTCGAGATCACCGCGGTGCAATTCATCGTGACCTGGATCACCGACTTGGTCGGCGGCGAACTCGTCCCGCTCGTGCTCTTTCCGGCCGCGCTGCAAAACGTGCTCGTCGTCTTGCCCTTCGCCGCCATGTTTTCGACACCGCTGTTGATCTACGTGGGGCACATCCCGCCGGCGCAGTACGCCGGCGCCCTCGGCTTGCAGGCGTTTTGGCTGATCGCCCTCGGCGCGGTCTCCGTCGTGATGTGGCGCCTCGGCGCGCGGCGCCTGGTATCGCAGGGCGGATGAAGCGGCTCAAGGCGATGGCCCGCGCCTATCGTGAGTACTGGCGCATCAACGTGCTGACGACGCTCGAATACCGCGAAAACTTCTTGATGTGGTTCGCCTTCACGATCGTCTATCATGGGACCGCGCTCGGGGCGCTGTGGGTCGTACTAACCGCGTTTCCGTCGATGAACGGCTGGACGTTTCGGGACATGGCCTTTCTCTACGGCCTGTGGATGCTGGCGCACGCCGTCAACAACACGTTTTTCTCCGAGATCGGGAACATCCCGGATCACGTCCACGAAGGCGAGTTCGACCGCTTGTTGGTCAGGCCGCTCGACACGCTCTTTCAACTGATCGCCACGCCGGGGCAGACCTTCCCCGACGAGCTGATCCTGGCGGTCAGCTACTTCGCGGCGGCGACGTGGTACAGCGGCGTCCACGTCGGCGTGCTGTTCCTGATCTTCGTTCCCCTGATCGCCCTGGGCGGAGCGCTGATCGATCTCGGCATCAATCTGATTGTGGGAACGCTGGCCTTTTGGTTCGTGCGGGTCGACGCGCTGCAGTGGATCGTCGCGCAGCTCGAGCAAGAGTTCACCCGCTATCCCGTGAGCATCTATTCGCGCAGCGTGCGGCTGCTGCTGACCTTCGCCTTCCCATTCGCGTTCATGAACTACTACCCGGCGGCGTTTTTTCTGAACAAGCCGGAGAACGCGCTGGCGTTGCCGCCCGCCGTTGGTCTACTGACCCCGCTCATCGGGCTCGCGTTCGTCTCGGTCGCGTATGCCTTCTGGCGTTTCGGCTTAAACCGGTATCAAGGCGTCGGGCACTAGCGAAGTTCTGTTTCCTCCGCAGGGCCCAAGCCAAACGGTTGGCGAGAGATCTGCGCGAATACGGGGTCGGGCGTCGTTTTGACAAGCTTCGTAACCGCAGCCCGGTAATGCGCGAGCTCGATCTCGCGTAGCGCGATCGAGGCGTGTTCGACCACGCGTACGAGTATCTCGCGTTCCTCCGGATCGAGATCGAGGCCGCTGACGTTGTGCCCGTAGACGACGATCGCCCCGACTTTGCGGTCGGCGAAGATCGGCGCGGCGAACGTCAACTGCCCCGTCGGAAAGGCGCGCCGGATCATCCCGGATTGCTTCCCCGAGAACGCCATCGCGCCGCGCGAGCGGTTGATCTCACGCGTCAGGTCGTCGTTCGCATCCAGCCGCACGTCGAGGGACTCGGGCCAGCCATGGCTCTGCGTCAGCTCGAAATCGCCATTCTCCCGACGCGTGAGGATTCCGCCGAACGAAAGTTTCAGTGCGTGCGGCGCATCTTCGAGCAAGGCGCGATAGACGTCTTCCGCACTTTCTGCATCGAGAATGTAGCCGCTGATCAACTCGAGGGCGATGCGCTGCGAAAGCCGGTCGTGGAAAATGAATCGATCGACGACTCGGTTGCAGAACTCCTTTACGCGACCCAGCACTGCCCCGAAACCGAGCCCAATCGCCGAGAAGACGACGTACGCCAAATCGGCGTTGTTGTAGAACAGGTAGGTCGCAAGCTCTTCGCCGGCGGCGATGAAACCAAGCATCGCGGCGGTCAAGGCGGCGAAAACGACGCCGCGACTGACGACGAAGTCGACGTTGAAGAAACTGTGCCGCACGACTGCGAACCAGACGGCGAGGATCGGGATGATCGGAGCGGTCTGTAGGACGCCGTTAACCCATGCGCTCATATGTCCCGGGAAGAGTTGAGCCGTCAGAATTCGCGCGATCCCGGCGACGACGAAGGCGGCGAGCATCACCGCAGCCGGAGTCCGAAGAGCCTCGGCGACGCGTACGTACCGCAGCGTGAACACGACGAGCGTCAGGATCGTCAGCGCCGCGGTCGTGTCGGCGTAGAACGCGTCCAAGCGCTGCCCCGGAGCCGCCGCGTAGGTCAACAGCCAATTGCTGTAGGCGTGAATCGCTCCTAGCCCTAGCGCGAGCGCGATGCACGCGATGGCGGCAATACGGCGCTGAAGCCTCGACTCGAGCAACAAGTAGAGCGCGAACAACAGGCAGGCAGGGGTGGCCGCGCCGCGCAGCGTGTTGCCGATCAGCGCCGGCAGCTCGCGCCAGGGCGGGAAGGGGGTGAGGAATAGGTCTGAATAGGTCGTCGGATACTCGCCGCCGAGCGCGTAGACGAAAAACGCTCCGGTGAACATGCTCGGCTTTATCAAGAATAAGAGGGCGCCGAGGAGAACCGACGCGATGTAGATCAGGATGCGTACAAGAGCCGTAACGCGGTTGGCGACCGGTTCGGGGTGCGCGACCAAGTGCAGGACGCGTAGCTGACCCTGGCGCTCGATCGGAAGCCGTCGGTCGTAATTGTCGTAGGTGAAGCCCGCCGGCACGAGCCCGGGCTTGCGATCGAAGGGCGGGATTCGATCGATGCGGACCCGATCGCCGATTTCGATCGCATCGGAACCTTTCCGCGGCGCCGATGCCGAGAGAACGATACCGTCGCCGTCGGTCGCGTAACCGAATAAGCCGAGCGGATAGACGGCACGAATCGCATCCGGGACGACGCGGGCGAGTGAAAATGCTGCGAAGATCCCGACCAAGATCATGCGGATCAACTGGTCGCGAGTCAGCGAGACGCTCGGCGGTTTCGCCGCGCCGGCACTTATCGAGTGCGCGTTCACCATCTCGACCGCATTCGAGCGGCTTCGCGTTTAAGCCCGATCACCCTCATCCATCGTTCACACCGGCCCCCG
>Ga0209332_1000334_pt1 | contig 11563 bp, 11 predicted proteins | sample BlaSpr_A8_OM3_M1_FD_187974 | JGI IMG/M metagenome (GOLD analysis project Ga0209332, IMG submission 187974) | Forest soil microbial communities from Thunder Bay, Ontario, Canada - Black Spruce, Ontario site 2_A8_OM3_M1 (SPAdes) (version 2) | ecosystem: Environmental > Terrestrial > Soil > Boreal...
TCACGCCGTTTGTCGGACTATTCGGAACCGTCTGGGGTATTATCGACGCGTTTCACGGACTGGGCACAGCCGGAGCCGCGACGTTGCGCGCAGTCGCTCCCGGAATTTCTGAAGCTCTGATCACAACCGCCGCCGGCCTGGCAGCCGCCATCCCCGCGGTAATCGCCTACAACCTGATCATCGGCTCCATTCGTGAACTAGCTTCGCGCAATGACGACTTCGCCATGGAAATGCTGAATCTCTTCGAGCGGCAATCAGCCGAGCGCCAACAAGCCTTAGCCGCCACCGAGGCGCGACGCTGATGGCCTTTACCGCCGCCAATGGCCGCACTCAGACCGCGCTCGCCGATATCAACATCACTCCGCTCGTGGACGTCGTCCTCGTGCTGCTCATCATTTTTATGGTCACCGCTCCAATCCTGCAATCCGGCATTGAAGTAAACGTCCCTCACACCCGCACCGTGAAGGAAATTACGGAAGAACGTCTCGTAATCAGCATCGACAAATCGCAAAAAGTTTTTCTGGGCAACGATCCCATCAACATCAATCAGATCGCCCCAACCATTAAGCAAAAGGTTCGCGATCCGCAGCACCAGGCAATTTATCTGCGCTCCGATGAGGACGTTCCCTTCGGCGCCTTCGCCACCGTAATGGATGCCATCAAGCAATCCGGCATCACTAACGTGAGCATCGTAACGCAGCCAATGGATAGTCATGGCGGCCATCACTAATATTTATTCCGAGCACGGCCAGTTGACTCGCCCGTTGGCTTGGTCGCTAGGATTGCATCTGGCGTTCGCAGCTTTCGTGGTGCTCTACGCCACCTACATTCAAGGCTTTCGCGGAGAAGGCTGGGGCAGCGGCGGGGGGGGAGAAGCCATGGGGGCGACGCTGGTGAGTTCAGTTCCCTTGCCCGCGAATCCTACAGAAACGAAAAATGTCGTCGCCACCGAATCCAAGGGAGTCACTAAATCGGAGCCTACAGTTCCCGAGGTTGAGCCGGAAGCGATTCCGATTCCAGACAAAAATGTAAAGACGAAAGTTAAACCTGCGCCGGTAAAGACGGAAACCAAACGCAAGACGCAACTCGCCCCGCCTGTAACGAACGAAGTTCCATACGGAGAAGGCGGCCCCGTGAGCGGGCCCTACAGCATGACCGCTGGCAGCACTAAGGGCGGTTTTGGATTCACCGGAAGCGGCGGCGATTTCGGCAGCCGATTTTCGTGGTATGTACAAGGCGTGCAAAGAAAAGTTACAGAGAACTGGTTGAAGTATGAAGTCGATCCGCGCATAGCGGAAGCAAAGCGGGTGTATGTAACATTCGATATTTCACGCGACGGCCATCCATCGAACGTTTCGATCGAGCAGTCGAGTGGAGTGCCGTCCCTCGACCTTTCCGCAAGACGTGCGCTGGAGCGCATCGACACATTCGGCCCGCTGCCGCCAGATTATTCAGGCAACAAAGTTTCGGTAGAATTTTGGTTTGATTATAAGAAGTAAAGTAAACGATGGAGCGCCGGGCGTCCTCGCCCGGCATGCAATTTGATTGCCGGGCGAGGACGCCCGGCGCTCCACGAGCAAGTTGAATAGGAGTACAAAATTGAGTAACCGCATTCTTTATCGAATTCTAGTTTTCGCGACGTTGCTCATCGGGCTCGCCTCCCCCAGTTCCGCGCAGGACTGGATTCGTACCGGCACCGGCCTCGGCGTGGAGCGTGTGCGCCTCGCCGCCGCCGATTTCAAGACCTCCAACGCCGATCCGAAGAATGGCGAACTCCTCAAGACATTTAATGATGTCCTCTGGAACGATCTCGACAACGCCGGAATCTTCGACCTGGTATCGAAAAGTTTCTATCCCCTCCAAGAGCCGAGTCAGCCCTCCGATGTAAACTTCACCGCCTGGAATTCCCCGCCGCCAAATACCTCGATGCTCGCTTTCGGAAATCTGGGCGTCGCCTCCGGCAAAGTCACCGTGCAAGGCTGGCTCTATGACGTAAAGAATCAAGCCTCACCCCAGGTACTCGGCAAGCAATACACGGATAACGCAACCAACGACGCCGTCCGCGTCATCGCTCACCGCTTTGCCGACGAGATCATCTTCCGGCTCGGCGGCGGCATCGCCGGCATCGCCGAAAGCAAAATTTATTTTGTCAGCGAGCGCACCGGACACAAAGAAATCTGGATGATGGATTACGATGGCGCCAATCAGCAGCAACTCACGCGCACTGGCGGCATCTCGCTCTCGCCGCGTATTTCTCCCGACAGCTCGCGCCTGGCATTCAGCGCTGTAACAAAAACTGGCTGGGAGATCATGATGTACTCCTTCGATCTCAATCGCATTGTCAGCTTCCCGCGTTTCGGTGGCATGAATCTTTCCCCTTCCTGGTCGCCTGACGGCAAGATCGCATTCTCCTCTTCTAGAAACGGCTACCCAAATATTTTCGTCGTCGATGGCACCGGAGGAAATTCGCACCGCTTAACTAACGATCAGGGCCCTGACGTCTCGCCCGCATGGAATCGCAAGACCGGATCGCAGATCGCCTTCGTCAGCGGACGCACCGGTTTGCCGCAAATTTATACCATGGAATCAGACGGCACGAACGTCCAGCGCCTCACCGATCAAGGCTACGCTGTTTCCCCAAACTGGGCGCCGAACGGCCAGTTCCTGACTTTTTCCTGGATGCGCAAATATGGCCCCGGAGAGCCGGGCTCAAACGATCTTTATTTGATGGATATCGCCAGCAAACAATGGGTTCAACTCACTCATGACGCAGGACGCAACGATTTTCCCTGCTGGTCTCCCGACGGACGGCATATTATTTTTCAATCTCACCGCTCCGGCAGCGACCAGATTTGGACCATGCTAGCTGACGGCACAAACGTAAAACAGTTAACTTTTAAAGGGTCGAATACTCAACCAAACTGGAGTTGGAAGTAGATCGCTAGCTTTGAGTAGAAATTAGCTTCAGTGTCAGCAATAAGCTTCGTATCAGGAATTGGATTCAATCGTTTCGTATCAGGGTACGCCTTCAGGCGTGCCGCAGGAGCTGGATAAGAAGAGCGCCTTTAGGCGCCGCACAACTTCGTACTCGCTGTTAACAAATTTGGATTTGCGGCCGGCCGACAGTGCGCCCTGCCGTCAACCTGTAAATCGCCGCCACAATGCGGGCGCACAATTAAAAGGGGAGGAATAAGTGAAGCAAGAAACATCTACGAGAATGAGGAAGTCAGTTAGTTCCGCTAGAGTGGGCGCGATGGTAGTCGCCCTATTTACACTTACGCTATTGGCAGCCTGCGGACACAAAAAAGTCGCCCCACCACCACCACCGCCACCACCCGAAGCCACCGCTCCCACTGCCTCGCTGTCAGCGAATCCAAATACAGTAGAGCCCGGCCAACCCACAACGTTGACCTGGCAGACCACCGGTGCGACCGACGTCACCATCGAAGGTATTGGCCCAGTCGACCAAAGCGGTTCGCGACAAGTAACCCCGATTGACTCGACTACCTACCATCTCATCGCAAAAGGCCCCGGTGGCAGTCAGGATGCCACTGCACGCGTTACCGTAAACACCGCGCCGGTGCAGCAAAGCACATCCAACGCAACCGAGGAAGAACTTTTCTCGCGCAACGTCAAAGACATCTACTTCGATTACGACAAGTCCGAGATACGCGCGAGCGAGCAGGGTTCGATACAGGTCGATGCCCAATTCCTGCAACAGCACTCCAACATCCACATAACCATCGAAGGCCATTCGGACGAGCGCGGCTCCACCGAATACAACCTCGCGCTGGGCACCAACCGTGCCGATGCGGTAAAGAATGCGCTGATCCAAGCCGGAGTAAGCGGCAGTCGCATCAAGACGATTAGCTACGGAAAAGAAAAGCCATTCTGTACCGAATCGAACGAAAGCTGCTGGCAGCAAAATCGCCGCGGACACTTCGTCTACGAAAAATAGCAACGTAGTGGAGCGACGGGCGTCTCGCCCGTCCAATCGAGCCAAAGTGAAGGAGCTGCCGGGCGGTGACGCCCGGCTCTCCATCACCATAGGCATTTTTGACATCTAAAAGGGTAACTATGAAATCAAATCGTGTTCGCTTGCCTCTCGCATTGTCCCTGGCATTTTTCGTCGTCTCCATTGTCCCCGCCTTCGGCGCCAATCGGGACATCATTGAACTGCAAACCGAGATCACGCAGCTGCAAACGCAAATGACGCAGATGAAGCAGTCTTTCGATGAGCGCATGGGGGTGATGAAGAATCTTCTCGAACAGAATACTGACGTCACCAATAAAGTCACGATCGCGATCACTGCTTTGCAGGCATCCATCAACAAGCAACAGGAAGATCGCTCTGGCCAAGGCGATCAACTCTCCGGCCAGATTCAGTCGTTAAACGACACGATGGACGAACTGAAGGTCCGCCTCACCAAACTCAGTAAGCAGTTGGAGGACATGCAATCGGCGCAGCAATCCATGGCCGCACAGCAAACGCAGGCGCAGCAGCAGGCACAGCAACAAGCCCAAGCCATGGCGCAAGCGCCCGCTCCAGACGTTCTCTACAACAACGCGCTGCGTGATTACAACGGCGGGAAAAACGATCTCGCGATTCAGGAATTTAGCGACTACATCAAGTTCTATCCCGACACCGACCTTGCCGGAAACTGCTATTTCTATATCGCCGAGATGCAGTATAAGACCGGTGATTTCCAACGGGCGGTCGCGAACTACGATCTCGTCCTGCAGAATTTTCCCGGCGGCAACAAAGCCGCTGCGGCCGAACTGAAAAAGGGTTTTGCATTAATTGAATTAGGAAAAGAAGAGGAAGGCACGCAGGAATTGAAGCGGGTCATCCAGCGCTATCCCCGCACCAACGAAGCCACCCAAGCCAAGGAAAGATTGCGTAAGACAGGAGCCGCTCCCAAGAGCCGCTAGTGTAGAGCGGACGCCCTCGTCCGCTGCCTTTGGTTTTGATTTTGTTTTTGCCGTTGGGGTTCAACTCTGCCCCAGGTCGTGGTCAGACAAGTGCGGCCAGAACATCGGATCGAATCCATCAGCCGCTGACTTTTCGCGGACTGGAGTGTCCGCGCCACACTTCATTTCGCCGCCGTATTCGGCACCGTCACGCCGCCTTCAATCTTAGGAATCCCAAAATGTCCGCCCAAGTGTGACAAATCCATCGGGCTCACCGAACCGGACACCGCTATAAAGTCGACCTCATTCGACTTCGCCACAAGAATCGCCACATTGCTAATTGCATTATTTTCCCATCGCAGCCAAATGTCCGTGCTCGCCTCTTTCTCATGGCTGTTCATCACATGCTTCCAACCCGCAGCGCTATATTCCTCTTTCACGGAAGTCAGTGCCTCGTTGTCATAAACCCACGACCGCGAATAATGGTAACTATGCACAGACACTCCGTTGATGCCCGCAATCACCCGTCGCAGGTCCTCATTGTCAGGATCCAGCTTGGAAGCGAGCGTCAACATCGAGTGGTCAAGAGCAAACTCCGTCTTCGAGGACGAACTGAGACGCAGGATTTCAAGTCCCTGAGGAATCCGCTCCATCGATTGTTGGGCTTGGACTAAGGCACTTGCCAATACCGCCAGCAGAAAGACGAAAACAAAACGCAACTTCATAAAAACGCCTCGAGAAAACCGCTGCATCATCGCACGGCATCTTCACGGTCCGCACCTGCTTGAACGAAATCGGGATGCAGCCGTAAACAATGGGAACCCGCAAGGGCCGAATAAGTTGCTCGGGAAAACTCAAGCCCACTCGAAAATCTAAACGGCGTCAGCGGCAGCCGCTTTCTCTACCGTCACGCCGCTAGGACGCAACGTCACCCAGTCCGTCTGCACTCGATCCCATCCCTGAATCAGGAAGCCGTAAGCGTCAAACAACTGCCGAATCTGCGTGCGCTGCCAGCCCGCAATATCCTCAAGAATCGGAACCAGCGTCGCCAGCGCATTGTCGCTCAGCACAGTTCGTTTCGCGATCTGCGCCACCAGCTTCGTTTCCGATACCGCGATCGTAAATCCGTCGCGCCGGTTCACTTGCAGCATCACGTGAATGTCGGAACTGCCATCCCCGACGTAAACAACATGATCGGCCGGAATACCCAGCTCTTCCTCAAGCTGATCAAGGCGCGTAACTTTGCCATACCCAGCCGTGGCTCGCACCAGGCTTTCAATTTCGCCCGACGCCTTGTATCTAAATTCCGTGCCGAAGATGTGGTCCTCCGGCACGATCCCCTCGAGCGCCGACTGGATCACTTCCACGGGCGCCGCGGACAGCACATAAAAATCAAAATGAAATCCATCAATTTTGTGATTCAGTATTTCGTAAATTTGCTTGATATTGTCCTTCAGACGAATGCGCTTGCCCACCTCAATCAGGTCGTCGCGCCGTACGCGCGAGCGAAACTCCGGATCATGCAGAAGTAAATACGCAAGCTCGGCTCCCTGCTGAACCAGGTTCAGCTTTGCCATGCCTTTTGCTTTGCGCTCGAATTCTTCCACTGAAATGCCGAGCATCTCACTTAGTACGTAACCCGTATCGTTAAAGGTCAACGTCTGATCGAAATCGCTCGCAAACAGGTAGTGTTTTCTATAGTCGTTTGCCATGTATTAGTTTAGATTCCCCAGGATGTTAATCGACTATTAATTTTACATATCGCGAGTATCAGAACAATTCGCCGGTTACAACCACCAAATCATTGCTCATCAATAGTTTTCGGGGTAACCTACGCTTGCAATTATTAGTGCATCCAAATGCGGGTTTGCATTAATGTTAAGAGGAAAGGCCCGAAATGACCAAAAGTGTTAGCGATCATCTGAAGAACGACCCTGACCGCGGTAAAGGTTCCATGGAACCCGACGATCGTAGCCAATCCGGCAACAGCTCCATGAACGGCCAGCTCGGCCACCGCAATCCCGATCCTATGCAAGATGGCGCCGACAGCGACTTCCCTGAACCCGGACACAGCCCCGAACATTCCTTCGAAGGCGAATTCAAAAAAGATAAAGCCAGTTAAAAATCAGTAACAAAATTAAACAATGGAGCGACGGGCGTCCCCGCCCGTCCACCACTACATCGTCGAACAACGTGAGTCCGATCCTTCTTTCCACACATCTATTCATTTGGCAGATTCCATAAAACAAGTTCATAAGGAAATCCCTATGCCAAAAATGAAAGCAGTTCAGGTCACCAAACCCGGCGGCAACTTCGAACTCGTCGAAAGAAATATCCCCGAGCCCGCTCGCAACCAGGTCCGCATTAAAGTCGAAGCCTGCGGTATTTGCCACAGCGACGCGCTCGTTAAGGAAGGCCACTGGCCCGGCATCCAATACCCCCGCGTTCCGGGGCACGAAATAGCCGGACGCATCGATGCCGTCGGCACCGATGTTACTAACTGGAAGCCGGGCCAGCGGGTAGGAGTCGGATGGCATGGCGGCCACGACTTCACTTGCGACGCTTGCCGCCGCGGCAATTTCATCAACTGCAAGAACGAGAAAATTACCGGCATCACCCACGACGGCGGCTACGCAGAATACGTGATCACCCCCGCCGAAGCAGTCGCCGCCATTCCCGATAATCTTCCTGCTCCCGAAGCCGCTCCGCTCCTCTGCGCCGGCATCACAGTCTTCAATGCCCTACGCAACTCCGGTGCCCGCCCCGGCGACTTGGTAGCCGTGCAAGGCATCGGCGGCCTTGGCCATCTTGGCATTCAATACGCCCGCCAGATGGGCTTCCGCACCGTAGCCATCGGACGCGGTAAAGATAAAGAGACTCTGGCGCGAAAACTAGGAGCTTCCGATTATGTAGACTCCGGCGCGGGCGATCCCTCAGCAGCTTTGCAGAAACTCGGCGGAGCCCACGTAATTCTGGCCACGGCGCCAGATTCCAAATCCATGTCTGCCATCTTCAATGGCCTCGGCGCCAGCGGTAAACTCATCGTCGTAGGAGCCGGCCTGGATCCCATCAACGTCACACCGATTCAACTGATCCAGGGCAGCAAAGCCCTCCAAGGCTGGGCTTCCGGCATCGCCACCGACTCCGAAGACACCATGCAATTCAGTGCTCTCACTGGAGTCCGCCCCATGATCGAGAAGTATCCCTTAGAAAAAGCCGCCGAAGCCTACGAACAAATGATCAGCGGCAAAGCCCGCTTCAGAGTAGTCCTTACCATGACCAGCTAATCTCGCGTAGAGACGGACGCATTCGTCCGTCCCAGCCGAGCAAAGCTCGGCAAACTCGCGTCGGCCGCACTGTCGCAAGGTCAAAACAAAAATGAGCCGACCCAATAAATGGCCAGCTCATTCTTTGTCGGTGTCTCTTTGTCTCTGCAGTAAAAAACTACTGCAGCTCCTCCATGCACTTCGCCAGCACTTCCCTACTAGGACGAGTGACCGACTCCGGCAAAGTGGCCAGTGGCTGATCCGTAACATTCAACAAATCGATAAAATTCGGAGCCTTGGCATTGATGTAAAACACACCCGTCAGCACCTCGCCTTTTTCGTGCGACTCCATCAACCGCCGTACCGCATGAATCTTGTTCGTCGGATCGTACTCCTCTTCCATCTTCCGCAATCGCAGGCTCGATCCATCGTGCATCGTCACCTCCAGCGTCGATCCCGGATCATAGTCAACATTGATCTCCTCAAACGACGGCACAAAACTCACTTCGTTCACCGCCTCTTCATGCTCCTGCATATATTTGTACGATTTCGTCGAGCCCTCATGATCGTTGAACGTGACACAAGGCGAAACCACATCCAGCATCACAGTGCCACGATGCGCAATCGCCGCCTTCAGCATCGTATGCAGCTGTCGCTTGTCGCCTGAGAACGACCGCCCCACAAAAGTGGCACCCAACTGTATCGCCATCGCGCACGTATCGACGGGAGGCAGATCGTTCACCACGCCGCTCTTTAGCTTCGAGCCCAAATCAGCCGTCGCCGAGAACTGGCCCTTTGTCAGTCCATAGCAGCCGTTGTCCTCAATCACATAAATGATCGGGAGATTGCGCCGCATCAAGTGCACAAACTGACCCACGCCAATCGAAACCGTGTCGCCATCGCCCGTGACGCCGAGCGCGATCAAGTCTTTGTTCGCCAGCATCGCCCCCGTAGCCACCGAAGGCATGCGTCCGTGCACGGAGTTCAAACTGTGCGCGCGATTCATGAAATAAGCGGGGCTCTTCGAAGAACATCCAATCCCGCTCAACTTCGCCACGCGTTCCGGCTGCACTCCCATCTCATACATCGCATCAATAATTCGTTCGGAAATCGCATTGTGCCCGCAGCCCGCGCACAGCGTCGTCTTGCCCCCGCGATAGTCGATCACTTGCAGTCCAATCCGATTCGTCTTCGGAGCAGGCGCAGAAGAAGGCGCTGGCGTGTTCGTAGTCGTCCCCATATTATTTTCCCTCCATCATCATTAGCTCGTCCGTCACCGAGCGCGCATCAATCGGCAGCCCGTGAATATGGCAGATCGATCGCAGCCGCGGATGCAACTCCGGCTTGATATCAAGCTTCAACAAGCTAGCCATCTGCCCATCGCGATTCTGCTCCACCACATAAACACGCTCGTGATTGGCGATGAAATCATGAATCTCCCGCGTAAACGGATACGATCTCACCCGTAAATAGTCCGTCTCCAGTTTGTGCTCATTTACAAGTTGATCTCGCGACTCGATGATTGCCCAATGCGAAGTGCCATAGGCAATAATTCCAACTTTCGCCTTCGCCCCGGTCATCACCTCTGGGCGCGGCACAAACGACCGCGCCGTCTCGAACTTCTTATTCAGCCGCTCCATGTTGCGTTCGAAATCATCCGGGCGTTCGCTATACTGCGCCCGTTCATTGTGTCCCGAACCACGCGCAAAATAAGCCGCCGCCGGATGCTCCGTCCCCGGCAACGTGCGATATCCAATCCCGTCGCCATCCACATCCTTGTATCGCGCAAAGCTTCCAGCCTTTTCGATATCTTCTCTCGTCAACACCTTGCCGCGATCGATCGGCTTCTCCGGATAAGAGAAAGGATCCGACATCCAGTTATTCATTCCCAGGTCCAGATCTGACATCACAAACACCGGCGTCTGAAAATGTTCCGCCAGATCAAACGCCTCCTGCGCCATGCTGAAACACTCACTCACCGAACTCGGAAATAGCAGGATGTGCTTCGTATCGCCGTGGCTAAGAAACGCCGTCGAAAGCACGTCGCCCTGTGAAGTACGGGTAGGCAATCCCGTCGACGGTCCCACTCGCTGGATGTCCCAGATCACCGCCGGAATTTCCACGAAATACGCGAGCCCTGTAAACTCCGCCATCAGCGAAATGCCCGGCCCCGCAGTCGCCGTCATCGATCGCGCCCCTGCCCACGCCGCGCCAATCACCATCCCAATCGCAGCCAGTTCATCTTCCGCCTGCACAATCGCAAACGTGGCCTTCCCATCCGGCCCCACGCGATGCTCTTTCATGTAATCGATCATCGTTTCAACCAGCGATGACGAAGGCGTAATCGGATACCAGGTCACCACTGTACATCCGGCAAACATGCACCCCAGCGCAGCCGCGGAATTGCCGTCGACAATAATCTTCCCCTTCGTCTTATCCATGCGCTCGATATAAAACGGATCGCGCTTCGTCAAATTCGCCGCAGCATAATCATGCCCAGCTTTCGCGGCCGCAAGATTCAACGTCGCCGCCTTAGCCTTCGTAGCAAACTGCTTGCCGATTGCCTTCTCCACCTCCGCATGATCAATCCCCAGCAAATGCGCTGCGACGCCAACATAGATCATGTTCTTGATCAGCTTGCGCAATTTCGCATCCGCGCCGACGGTCGCCGCCAGCTTGTCATACGGCACCGCATAAAAGATCAAATCAGTGCGCAACTTATCGAGCGCTAAGGGCTCGTCATACAGCACTGCCGCACCCGGGTTCAGCGTCTTCACATCATCCTGTGCTGTCTCCGCATTCATTGCGATCAGCAGATCAATCTCTTTTTTGCGCGCAATATATCCATCCTTGTTCGCGCGAATCGTGAACCACGTCGGCAGCCCCGCAATATTCGAAGGAAAAAGATTCTTCCCCGAGATCGGCACGCCCATCTGAAAAATACTGCGTAACAAAACCGTATTCGAACTTTGCGACCCCGATCCATTCACCGTCGCAACCTGAATACTCATGTCATTCACGACACGCTTCTGCCCCATTTGCCCCGCCGATCCCCGAGGCACGACATCTGTAGTGGCCATTACGCCGCCTTTCTGGTCTTAACCTATGTTGTCCGGGCAAACCCCGTTGCCCGGGGCGTGTTTGAGAGGAGGGAAACCCTTTTGTATACCACGATTATACGCGCCAGCAGCCCTCGAGGTTAATCAGTTCGCCAACAACGCCCGAGGAGCCACCGAACCATCCACGAAAATAAATTGCAGGGTTCACCCTTCGTGTACCTTAGTGCCCTTAGTGGTAGACGCTTTTGAATCGACTCAACGCGCATACACCTCAATCAACCCGGAACTCCCGTCCAGTGTATGCATAAATCAAAAAACCAGTCACCA
>Ga0209332_1000335_pt1 | contig 11553 bp, 12 predicted proteins | sample BlaSpr_A8_OM3_M1_FD_187974 | JGI IMG/M metagenome (GOLD analysis project Ga0209332, IMG submission 187974) | Forest soil microbial communities from Thunder Bay, Ontario, Canada - Black Spruce, Ontario site 2_A8_OM3_M1 (SPAdes) (version 2) | ecosystem: Environmental > Terrestrial > Soil > Boreal...
CTCTTCTAACAGAGAGGTAGATCCGTGCAGAATACAGATGCCAACAACGCCGCCATCGCAGCGCTGGCTTCGATTTGGCTCGTTCTCGTCGTCGTTTTCCTGGCGATTTTCATCCTCCAGCTCGTCATGGCTTGGCGAATTGCCGTGAAGGCCGGCTTTAGCGGCCCACTTTCGCTCTTGATGCTGATCCCGCTCGTAAACTTCGTTATCTTGTTGATCTTCGCGTTCGGCGAATGGCCGATCGAGGCGCAGCTGAAAGCGTTGCGGGGGGGAATGCCGCCGTCGGCAGGGACGGCGGTCGTTCCGGGGACGATGCCTTAGGCGAGCTGCGCAGGCGTCGCGCGCGGCCGGACGTGCCGGATGATTGCGCGCGCGGCGAAGATCAGCAGCAGCGTGACGACGAACGCGAGGGCCGCGCCGGCCAGCGGTGCGAGCAGCGCGAGCGCCGTTGTCACGACGGTCGCAGCGTCTTCGATCAGACTGATGAACGGATTGGCGAGACCGGCGGTCGTGGCGGTGGATGCGCCGCGGAGCGTCGCGACGCCCGCGTGAACGCCGAGCGCGTTGAGCGCGGCCGCACCCATGAGCGCATAGGTGTAGGCCGAGCCGTCGCCTTGCACCACGTCGGGAGCCGCGCTGCCCACGAGAATCGCCGCGGCCAGCGGCTTCGCTGCGATGTGGATGACGTGCAGCAGGTGGTCGACGGCCGGAACTTTTTCAGCGACGAACTCGAGCATCGCGAACGAGGCGAGCAGAACCGTCGCTCCATCGCTGCCTAAAAACGCGAACTCGTGCGCCGGATGGAGGTAGCCGAGGTGCGTCGCGAGCGACGCCAGCGCCAGGGTGAGAAACGGCCGAATGCCGACGCTCGTGCTGAGGGTGTAGGCGGTAGCGAAAAGTAGCGGGTCCAATTGGAGCGCCTCCTGGATGTCGTATCCGGTTTTGAGCCGTCGGTTTCAGGCCTGCTGCAGGGCTTAGGACTTCCGGGTACCGTACGTCCGGCAAATGACGGGGGCTTCGAAGGCGTCGGCGCTGCGGTTCGTCCTCGCGGTCGGCGTCGTCAACCTCTTTGCGGATTTTGCCTACGAAGGCGCGCGCAGTGTCACCGGCGCGTTTCTGGGAGTGCTCGGCGCAAGCGCGACGATCGTCGGAGTCACGGCCGGAGCGGGCGAGGCGATCGGTTATGCGGTGCGCTCGCTCTCCGGCGTGATCGCCGACCGAACGCAGCGCTACTGGATAGAGATCGCGGTCGGTTACGCGATCAACATGCTCTGCGTTCCCGCGCTCGCGCTGGCCGGTGCGTGGCCGCTCGCGGCGGGACTCATCATCGGCGAACGGCTTGGACGCGGCATTCGCAAGCCTCCGATGGCGGCGATGCTCGCATCCGCCGGGAAAGAACTCGGCAGCGGCAAAGTTTTCGGCATCAACGAGGCGCTGGATCAGACCGGCGCCGCGCTGGGTCCGATCCTGGTCGCGATCGTCCTCGCGCGCACGGGCGGCGATTTTCACGGGGCGTTCGCGGCGTTGCTGATCCCGGCGCTCCTGACGCTGGCGTTGCTCGCCGTCGCGGCGACGCAATTCCGGACGCGCGCAAATCTCGCAGCGTCGACGCCCGGCAAGAAAAGTACGCTGCGCGAAGGGCGCTATTGGCTGTTCGTCGCGGGCGGTTCGCTGATGGCCGCGGGATTCGCCGACTGGGCGCTGATCGCGTACCATTTTCAACACACGAACGTGATCGCGACGGCGCTGATTCCGATCGTCTACGTCCCTGCGATGCTCGTCGGCGCGGTGCTCTCTCCCTTTGCGGGCCTGCTACTCGACCGCTTCGGCGTCGCCGTCTTGGCGGTCGCGGTCATGCTCTCGTCGGCGTTCGCGCCGCTGGTCTTTTTCGGCGGCCCGGGACTTGCGATTGCCGGCGTCATCTTGTGGGGCGTCGGGATGGGAACGCAGGAATCGCTCTTCCTGGCGACGCTCGCCAACATCACCCGCGAAGAGAAGAAGGCGACGACGTTCGGCGTGTACGATACCTTTTTCGGAGTCGCATGGTTCTTGGGGAGTGCGCTCTTGGGATTCTTGTATGACCGCTCGCTTTTGGCACTGGTGATATTTGCGGTCGCGACGCAGCTCGCGTCGATCCCGTTCTTCATCGCGTCGGCTCGCCGTGTGAGATTCGCCGCGGAGTAAGACCGAACGGTTACCTCTGGGCTTGGTTCCTACGTTTGAGCAGCGCCCGATAAACCGCTTCGGTTCGCTCGCGCAGGTGTTCGAGCGAGCCGTCGTTTTCGATGACGTAGTCTGCGAGCTTGCGGGCCTCGGCCGGATCCATCTGCGCCGCAATCCGGCGCTCGATCTTGTCGCGGGAGAGGTTGCTGCGCGCCTGGACACGCTCGATGCGGACCTCGAGCGGGGCGACGACCACCACGTTCGCATCGCACTCTTTCGAGAAACCGGATTCGAACAACAGCGGAACGTCGTGGACGACGATCTGATTCGGCTTCGCTCTGGCCTCGCGTTCGGCCGCAAGCTTTCGGACGAGCGGGTGGACGATCGCGTTCAACGCTTCGCGCGTCGCCTCGTCGTTGAAGCTGAGCGCAGCCAGCGCCGCCCGATCGAGCGTGCCATCGTCGCTGACGACGTGGGGCCAACGCTCGCGAATCTGTGCCAGCCCCTCGCTGCCCGGCGAGACCGCGAGGCGCGCCATCTCGTCGGCGTCGATCACGAGCGCGCCGAGTTCGCCGAAGATCCGCGCGACCTCGCTCTTGCCGGCCCCGATACCGCCGGTCAACCCGACTCGCAATTTCATAAAGATGGTCCGAGGCGCGATTCGGTTCGAGCGCCTGGTCGGCCTCGCTCAATACAGCCGGACTGGAACGCGCCGCTCCCGAAGCCGGCTCAAGAAGCGGAGCCTTATCGGTGTTGAAAAGATTGGGTGCACTCGTTGGACCACTCTTGTGCGGAGTGCTTTTTTCTTCGCCGGCGGCGGTCGGCGCGCCGGCGACCGCGCCGTGCGCGCTTCACGTCGAGACCGTGGTTTCCGTCGACGAGAAAGTCTATGCGGTAATCCTGCGCTCGAACGAGACCGCGAACGACGTTCACCTGACGCTCTATTCGGACGCCAACGACTACGCGATCTCGCTTCCAGGCACGCGCTTCGAACCGGTCGCGTCGAACGCCGGCTCGTCGCCCTTCGCGCCGCAGGCCGCTCTCGAATCGGCACCGATCTTCGTGGTGCTGCCGAGGGCCGACCTGATCGAGGGCGCCCGCGTAGACCTGAGCGACGCGACGCTGCAAAAAGACCAATCGTGCTTTCCGACGTACGCTTACACCGATTTCTATCTGCGGATGTCAAACCCGACTTACGCGCCGAGTGTCGAAGCCAAAACTTTGAAATTACAGCTCTCGCACGCCTACGTCCGCGGTGCGCCAACCGTCAGCGCGCTGGTAATCGACCGATCATCGACGGGACAGAATTGCCCCGTTCCGGCGCGTCAGGCGAGAATGACAAGGTTCGTCGTCCCCGCCTATCCGGACGTGGCGCGCGCCGCCGGTTTCACAGGGTCCGTTCAGGTTTTCGTGCGACTCGATGCGTCCGGTAAAGTCCTTGAGACCGGCATCTACAAGTCGAGCGGCAATGCCGCTCTCGATGCGGCGGCGCGGCGCGCCGCTGAGGCGTCAGGCTACAGCGCCGAGATCTTCCGTTGCGAACCGATTCCCGGGACGTACCTTTATCGTGCCGATTTTTCGAGCCGATGAAGTAGGAGAATATGACGACGTCATGGGGTTTAGATCGATGCGACCGTTTTTTCACGTGATCCTCCGGCTCGTGCTGAGCGCCGCGATCATGTTCGGTGCGCCGCCGAAGCCGCTGGAAGCAGCGCTTAAGCCGATCTGCGACGTCTTCGTCCAGAATACATACCCGATGCCGGACGGCAAGACGTATGCCGTCGCGCTTCGTTCGCAGACGAAAAAAACGAGCGACGTCCAGCTCCGCCTTTTTTCCGATCAGAGCGAATACGGCCTCGACCTCAAGAACGTCTCCTTCGAACCGATCCGAACAGAGTCAAATGCCGCGCCGTCGCTTATCGCGGCGAGTTTCATCGCGCCGCTGTTCTTTGTCAGCTTGCCGCGCAGCGACATCTTGCTCGGCCTCGTAGCGGAGCAGCGCGGGGCGACGGCGCCGGCCGCACATAGCTGCCTCGCGGGCCTCAGTTACACCGACGCGTACCGCCGCGCCGACGATCCAAATTACCGACCGACGGAGGCGGCCAAGGCCGATCTGAAAGAGCTGACGCGGCTCTTCACGGCCGGCGTCGCACCGGAACGAGCCGTCGACGTGCCGGCGAAGCCGGTCGCCGACGCGAACTGCCCGGTCCGCTATCGAACGCCTGCGGCTGTAAAGGTGCTGCAGCCCGAGTATCCGTTGGCCGCCCGAGCGGAGCGCATCGGCGGCACGACGCTGGTCAAGATCCAGTTGGACACTGATGATTCGATCGTCGACGCGAGGATCTATCGTTCGAGCGGCAATACCGCGTTGGACGCCGAGGCGCTCAAATCGGCTCGGCGCAGCGAGTATAAGGCCGCGATATTTCGCTGCCATGCCATGTCCGGAACGTATATCTTTCGAGCGAACTTCACTCCGAACTAACGCGAGGTCTTACTCGGTGACGCTCTCCAGTGCGTCCGCGACCGAGCCGACTTCGCCGTCGGCGGTAAACGCCGCGATCTCCTCGGGGGGCACGTCCATCACGTGCTGGATCGAACCGGTGATGCGCCGCGTCGAATGGTTGACGGTCAGAATCGTGACCTCGACCTCTTCGCCGGGACTGTACTGCTTCGACGGTTCGAACTCGCCCTTCGGCACCATCGCGAGCACGCCCGGGATGATCTCGACGAGCAGATAGTTCGGCGTCACCTTCACCACTTGTGCGATCAGGCGCTGACCTTCGATGAGCTTGTCGGCGTGTTCGACCCACGGATCCGGCAGCGCGTGCTTGAGCGAAAGCGAGACTTTCTTCGCCTCGGGATCGAACTTCATCACCTCGACCTGCACGATGTCGCCGATTTTGACGACTTCGCTCGGATGCTTGATCCGTGCGTACGAGAGTTCGCTGTTGTGGATCAGGCCGTCGATGCCGCCGAGGTCGACGAATGCCCCGAACTCTGCCAGGCGAACGACCACGCCTTCGCGGATCTGCCCGACCGCCAGCGTGCCGAGCAACTCGGTCTTCTTGGCGTTGAGTTCTTCCTCTAAGACGAGACGTTGCGAGAGCACCACGCGATGACGCTTGTGATCGAGATCGATCACCTTGAGTCGCAGATGCTTCCCGACGAGTTCGTCGAGATTGCCGACCGGTTGGCGGCGAATCTGCGAAGCCGGCACGAAGCCGCGCATTCCTAGGTCGACCAAGACGCCGCCCTTGACGACTTGCGTGACCGTCGCTTCGATCACTTCGTCGTTCTCGTGGGCTTCGATCACTTTCTCCCACGTCTTGAGCGCGCGAGCGCGCCGCTCGGAGAGAAAGAGCGTTCCGTCCTGGTCGTCGATGCGGTGAATCATCACCTCGAGCTTGTCACCGACGCGTAATTCTTTCGCCTCGATCGCGAGCGAAAGTTCGCGGAAGCTCAAGATGCCTTCCGACTTGCCCCCGATATCGACGAGTAACTCGTCTTGATACTTCGCGACGATGACGCCGGTGAGAACCTGGCCCTCGTCGAGCACTTTGAGGCTCTCTTCATACATGCGCTGCTCGAGCGCGAGTTGGTCTTCGAGTTCTTCCGCCGGTTGCGGTGCGATATCGGTGCTAGTAATACGGTTCCCCTTTACTCGGCACGCCGGATCGAATCGTCCGGTCACGCCGCCGCGCTATGCGCGGTTCCTCTTGCGAGGCTTTTTTTGGTTCTAGTGTTGTTGGCAACCGCGACACCACCAGGTGCCGCGTTGTGCGAGTACCGTTCGCACGACGGTTCGTCCACATCGGAAACAGTTGTTGCCGTCCCGGCTGTAGACACTGAGTTGGTTTTGAAATCCGCCTTTGAGCCCTTCGGCGTCGACGTAATCGTCGACGCTGGTCCCACGTTGTTCGATCGCGCGCCGGAGCACGGACTGAATCGAACCGTGAAGACGGCGCCGTCTTTCCCGCGAGAGCGACCCGGCCGGACGACCCGGGTGAATCCGCGCCTCCCAGAGCGCTTCGCAGGCATAGATGTTGCCGATCCCCGCAACGCGACGCTGGTCGAGCAAGAACACCTTGATCGGTGTCGTTCGCCCATCCAGCAGGCTGGAAAACCGCTCGAACGTGAAATCGTCCGAGAGGGGCTCCAAACCGACCTCGGCAGCCCACGTTTCTTCCGGTCGGACAAGGCGCATCCTGCCGAACTGCCGGACGTCCGCGAACGCGAGTCCGCTTTCGTCGTCGAACGTCAGCAGAACGTTCGTGTAGGCTTGGGAATTCGTGGCCCCCGCCGGCCGGACGATGAGACGCCCGGTCATCCGGAGATGAACGACGAGCGATCGCCCGGACCCGAGCGAGATGACCACGAACTTGCCGCGCCGGCCGACGGAGTCTATCGCCTCCCCGGTCAGCTCTCGGACGAAGCGTTTGGGCTTCGGCGAGACGACTTTGGGAAGGGTGACTCGCACTGAGGCGATCCGCTTGCCCGCTATCGCGTTCTGCAACCCGCGGGCGATCGTTTCAACCTCGGGCAACTCCGGCACGTCAAGTCCCTACAACGCGCCAGGGGTCCGAAAAGTTGCAGACCCTCAATGCAAGGGCGATTCGTTGAAATGTTGGCGATAGGTCTTCGGATCGAAATACCAGTCCGGCAGGCTCGTGGCGAACACGACGTCGTCGTAGAAATACTGGCTCTCCTCCCGTTGCCCCAAGCGGGTAATGCTCGGCGGGATTTGGCTGACCGCGCGGATTTTGTGCAAGACCGGGACGGCATCGTGCATTGTGAATTCGATGTCCAGGCGATCGGGGACGAAAACGCGATCGTTGGAAAGAAATAACCGGTCAACGGCGATCGTGCGACGCACCTCGAACGTCTCCGCGTCGACCCATAGTTCGCGCAGACGATTGCGGTCCCGATCGCGCAGCGGTTCGAGTTTGAGATCGTACGCGCCCCGATCGATGCCGGCGAAGGTAGCACGATAGTCGAGATCGGCGCTCGAGGCGACGACCGCGATCGTCCGAAGGCGTTCGGTTCCGGTCGGTTGCGGTGTCGGCGTCGAGGGCGGAGCGGGCGGAAAAATGTCTCCGGTCGGCGGTCCCGGATCGACCGCTTCGTTGAAGGCCGGCTGAATGAAGTGTAACCCGTCCAACGCACGATCACGTCGCCGGTAGAACATCCGCCACATCGCGGCGTCGTCGCGCGTGCGGCACCAGATGCGCCACGTGTACGAGTTGTGAACGTCCGGAAAATCGTCGATCCATTCGCGCCGCTCGAGAGTGTAGACGACATATGGCGGTCGCACGTGCGCGTGGAACACGTCGCGCGCTTTCGCCAAGATCGCGTACGGATTCGGCGCCGGCTCGGGCTCGGCGCCAAGCAAGAGCGCGGCGCAGAGAACGACTGCGAACGCGCGCATCAGCGCGTGACGGCGACGATCCCCAAGATGATCGCGGTCGCATCCTCCACGAGCGCCGACTGGATCCGTCCCGTGCTTGGGATCGCCTTCATTCTCAAGGCGTATCCGCCGTACGTCCCGATAAGCGCCCCGGCGATACCCAGCAGAATGCACGCCACCGCCAGTCCGGCGGGAGCCCCGACAAGCCAGCCGACGAGCGCGCCGCTCAGCGCTCGGCCTGCAAGCGGCAACGGGCCGGTTCGCGCTGGCGTAAACGGAAGTTTATCGCCGATCAGTTCCGCAACGGCGAGCACCGCCATGGCGCTACCCGCCCAAAGCGGTCCCCGAACGAGAAAATAGATCGCCGGCGCCATGAACGTGCGAATCCCCGCCACGATTCCGAACAGCAGCGCCACGACCAGGGTTAGGACCATCGGTTACCTCTTCTCGCGCGCCGTTAGGTTTGCTCGAAGCAATCGAGAAGTCCGCTCCGATGCGCTCGTAGGACGCCTCGTTCACAAATCGTTAATTTCGCGCCCTTGACGATCCCGTCGAGCACCGCCTCGCCGGCCGGCAACTCGATCACGTACAGGCCGTGACCCGAGCGCCGCGCCACCGCATCGTCGGGCGTCGAGAGCGTCGAGGCCGGCACGTTCGCCGCCACGTTCGTGACGGTCCCGTCGGCCTCGAGCCAAATCATGTCGAGCGGCGTGACGGTATTCTTCATCCAGAAAGCCCACGTCTGCGCCGTCTCGAACACGAAGATCATCCCGGTGTTCGGCCGCAACCGCGTGACGCACATCAGTCCGAGTTCACGCGTCGCGAAGTCGTCGGCGACGGCGAGCCGAAGCTGCGCCTTCGGCGCTCGAACGCCGAACATGCTCAGCGTCCCCTGCGCCGGGCGTGCCGCCGGGCCGTCGAGGATCTCCGGCGGCAATGCCGGATTCGCGCAACTCAGCGCAGCCAGAGCGGGCGAAGCGAGCGGTGCGGGCGTAGCGCCGAAGCAGGCGAACGCAACTGCAAGTCCCAGAGCGACTCGTTTAAACATCGGCCGTCGCCAACTCGAGCGGTTCGACGTCGTACCAGGTGCGGCCGGTCTTGAGCGTCGCTTCGAGCGGGACGGCCAGTTCGTAGGCGTGCTCCATCTCGCGCTTGACCAGCGCCGCGACGGCGTCGACCTGGTCGCGCGCGACCTCGAAGATCAGTTCGTCGTGAATCTGCAACAGCATCAGTGCGTCGAGTCCCCCAGACGATAACGCACGATCGATACGAACCATCGCGAGCTTCATCAAATCGGCGGCGCTGCCTTGCATCGGGGCGTTGGTCGCTTCGCGCTCAGCCGCCGAGCGCAGCGCGAAGTTCTTGGCCCGCAAGTCCGGAAAATACCGGCGCCGACCCAAGACCGTTTTCACGTAGCCGTTCTCGCGCGCGAACTCGAGGTTTTGGTCGATCCACGTCCTCACGGTCGGGAAGCGCGCGAAGTAGGCTTCGGTCATCGCGCGCGCTTCGGCTCGCTCGATCTCGAGCCGCTGCGCCAAGCCGAAGTCGGACATCCCGTACAGTAATCCGAAGTTGACGGCTTTGGCGATCCGGCGCTGGTTCGCCGTCGCCTTGTCGCCCTTCGGCACGCCGAAGATCCCGCGCGCCGTCACGTCGTGAATGTCCTCGCCGCGCCGGAACGCTTCGCGCATCGCCTCGTCGCCCGAGATATGCGCCATCACGCGCAGCTCGATCTGGCTATAATCGGCAGCCAGCAGCACCCGCGACTCCGACGGCGCGACGAACGCCCGGCGAACGCGCCGCCCAAGTTCGGTGCGTACGGGGATGTTCTGCAGATTCGGATTGTTCGACGAAAGCCGTCCGGTCGCGGTCCCCGTCTGATTGAAGTTCGTGTGCAAGCGACCATCGGGGCCGAGCAGCTTCGGAATCACGTCGATGTACGTGTTCTTCAACTTCGTGACCTCGCGGTACTCGAGCACTTTCGCGACGATCTCGTGCTCGCGCGCGAGCGGCTGCAAGACCTCGATGCCCGTCGCCCAGCCCGTCTTGGTGCGCCCGCCGTCGGGCAGGCCAAGACGTTCGAACAGCACCGTTCCGAGTTGCTGTGGCGAGCCGATGTTGAACGGCCCACCGGCGGCTGCGTAGATCTCCTCTTGCAACCGCGCCGACGCGCGGGCGACCTCGCACGACAACTCTTCGAGCGCCGTCGGATCGACCGCGAAGCCGGCGCGTTCCATGCGCGCCAAGATGTCGACCAGCGGCAATTCGAGGTCATCGTACAAAGAAAGCTGCTCGCGCAAACCAAGCCGTTCGCGCACGACGTGGCGCAGCCGGAAGACGGCGTCGGCGTGCATCGCCGCTTCGTCGCTCAAACCCTTTCCAAGATATTCGCCCGCCGCGTCGTCGAGGTTCGCGTACGAGCGCGAAGGGTTCAACAGATGCGTCGCGATCATCACGTCGTCGCGCGCGACGCCCTCGCCCGGTTCGACGCCATGCGTGCGCAGCGCCGACTGTAAGGTCTTCCAATCGTGCGCTCCGAGTCGCGAGCGCGCCCCAGCCCACAGCTCGACGAACGCCGCGCGCACGTCGCCGTAAGCGAGCGCCGCGGGCGGAAACGAAAAACCACTTCCCTCCTTCGCGCTCACGCCGATGTCGCCGCGCAGCGCCAGTGCGCTGGCTGGGGCGGCGGCCGCCTCGCGTAACGATTTCGCCAGCAAGGCAAACTCCGGCGGATCGACCGCCGCGGCAAACGAGCGATAGGCTCCGTCCAAGCGCTCGGCATCGTCGACCGGAAACAGCGTCGCATCGTTCTTCGGAACCGGCAAGCGCGAAAGGAGCGTCTTGAACTCAAGGTCGCGATAGAGCGGGTAGAGCGTCTCGGGCGACGGCGGCGTGTAACGCGCTTCGTCCCACGGAATCTCAACCGGCAGATCGCGCGCGACGATCGAGACGTCGCGACAGATGCGCGCGGTCTCGCCGTGTTCGCGCACCAGCCCTTCCAATTTCGGCGAGCCGGCGAGCGCCGGATTTTCCAGCAAGGCGTCGAGGGAGCCGGCGGCTTTGAGCAATTTGATCGCGGTTTTCTCGCCGATTCCCGGGATGCCCGGAAGGTTGTCCGACGGATCGCCTTTGAGGCCCCGATAGTCCGGCAATTGCGAGGGCTGCAATTCGAAACGTTCGCGCACCGCGGCCGGATCGTAGCGCCCGAGTTCGGTGATCCCGCGGCGCGTTACCAAGACGGTCGTGCGCTCGTCGACGATCTGCAACATGTCGAGATCGCCCGTCACCACGTCGACGCGCTGACCGGCCTCAGTCGCCTGACGCGCCAGGGTCGCGATCACGTCATCGGCTTCCTGACCTTCCAGCTCGATCACCGGGATGTCGTACGCCTCGAGGATGCGGCGAACCAGCGCAAACTGCGAACGGAGATCGTCGGGCATCGCCTCGCGCTGCGCTTTGTATTCGCTGTACATCGCGACGCGCGCTTGCGGCAGCCCTTTGTCGAAGCAGGCGATCACATGCGTCGGCTTCTCATCGCCGACGATCTTGGTCAGCATCTGCGTAAAGCCGTAGGCGGCGTTGATCGGAACGCCTTTCGTCGTCGTCAACACCGGCAGCGCGAAAAACGCGCGGTAGACCAGCCCGTACGTGTCGAGCAGCATGACGACCGCACTTTGCGGCGGCGGCGCGCTCATTGGACCTCGAACGCGATCGATGAAGCGCCGACGCAGCCGTTCTCGGCGATCTTCAGCACCGATAAGATGTAGTGCCCATGCTCGCGCGGGACTTCAATGTCGAAGGTCTCGCCGGAAAGATGCTCGACGCGCCAAAGCATGGTGCGCGGCGCCGCCGCGGCGATCGACGGGACGTCGGTCGAAACCTTGCGCGGCTCCTCGGCGGCGAAGATATCGCTCGCCTTCGAGTTCGCCGGCGCGACGTAGGCGTGCCATCTCGGGTTTTCGGAGGCCGGATTCTGCGACGTCGTG
>Ga0209332_1000337_pt1 | contig 11451 bp, 16 predicted proteins | sample BlaSpr_A8_OM3_M1_FD_187974 | JGI IMG/M metagenome (GOLD analysis project Ga0209332, IMG submission 187974) | Forest soil microbial communities from Thunder Bay, Ontario, Canada - Black Spruce, Ontario site 2_A8_OM3_M1 (SPAdes) (version 2) | ecosystem: Environmental > Terrestrial > Soil > Boreal...
CCTGCCGTATCTGGGACAGGGTCGACGGAACCCGACGAGGCAGCGCTGGAGAACATTAGCGCTGTGCGTTATGATCGGGCTGATCATCGGCTTGACTTTGATCTTCGATCATCCGTTCAGAGGCAGTGTGGCTACTTGGAAGCAGTGGTGCAGCACCGTGAAGCGCTTCGATCTGGACCTAAACCCTGGAGTGGTGCACCCTTACGACTGCTCCGATTATCTTCCTCAGCGGAAGACGACCGCATGAAGGTGACGCGATCGCGCGCTCTTGCTTTGATCGGATCCGCTGCCTTTCTGACGCGCTGCGGCAGCAGCGCGGTTCGAGTCGGCTCCAAGAATTTCAGCGAGAACGTCACCGTGGCGGAGATCTACGCCGCGGCATTGGAGAACGCCGGCATGCGGGTTGAGCGCCACATGATCGTGGGAGATACGCGCGATGCGCATAGCGCGATCATGCGCGCAGAAATCCAGCTCTATCCCGAGTATCTCGGAACCGGGCTCGTGGACGTTTTAGGACGGACACTGCCGCTGGCAGTTTCGAACCCGCAGGCGATTCTCGGGACCTTGAAACGGGAGTACAAGCGGTTCGGGCTGACATGGCTGGGTTACGCGCCGGCGAGCGATTCGCAGGGGCTGGCGGTGACGCGCCACGTCGCGGGTGTCTTCCACCTTCACACGCTCTCGCAGTGCGCCCGCATGGCGCCGCGATTGCGCCTGGCCGCGCCGCTCGAATTTTCCCAGCGCGCAGATGGGCTACCCGGGCTGCAGCGGTTCTACAAGGGCGGCTTCAGATTCAAGGCGGTTCGCGCACTTGACATCGGCCTGCAGTACGACGCGCTTGCGAACCGCGAGGCGGAGGTGGCGTTGGTTTTCACGAGCAGCCCGCAGATAGGCCGCCATGACCTGGTCGTCTTGAAGGATGACCTGCATTTCTGGCCCCCGTACAACATCTCGCCGGTCGTCCGCTTCGATGCGCTGCGCGCGAACCCTCAAATCGCTGCCACACTCGATCGCGTCTCTCGGAGACTTACGATCAAGGCGCTGCACAAATTGAACGTTGAAGTCGAGGTTAACAAAGGCGATCCGGTCTTAGTTGCGCGACGTTTCTTGATCGGAGAGTTGCAATAGATCAGGCAAGGCACATCAGCCGCTCTACCCGTGTGCGGGGCCTATCCCGCTGCCCAGGAGGGCTCCGCCGATTCAACCTCAGGCCGATTCAACCTCAGAAAGAGACTTGAAATAAAAGTCGAGGCACCCGGAAATCTACGCGGCGTGCCTTCTGATCGCGGCCGAGCGCAGGCCGCGCAACCTCAACGTGGCATCGACGCCTTCCGACGAAGAGTCCAACCTCAACGCGATTCACGCGCTCGCGACTCGCTTGTATCGAAAAATCGTACCGCCGAAGGACGCCGACGGGGGCGAAGCCACCGGCGGCTATTACGAGTCGGCGGACTGAGCCGTGGGGCTACTGTTTTCGCGCGCGCAGATCGGTTAAGCGATCGCGACAACTAGAGCGGCTTGGGCCGTTGTCGTAGCGCTCTTCGTTTTCGCGATCTTCGGAGTCGTCTTCGTCAGTTGTTGGCTGCTTTCCATCGATTACTTCACCGCTGCCCCCGGTGCTGCCGAGGCAGTGGCCAAGTTCGGTACGAGTTTTCCCTGGGCTGAGGCGTTCTTCGCTTTGCTGCTCGTTTACGCGACTTGGCGACTTTACGTCGCGACTAGAGCGCTTTCAAAGCCGACGAACGTGCATCGCTCGACAGCTCGGAAGGAGTGGCCTATAGTATGACTAATTTAGGCTACTAAGCCGTTGAAGTCGATCCTCAGGTCAACTCGTCGGTTCTAAAGGCAGTTATTCAATGCATTTTAGATCTGGTCTCGAAGACGTCGCAAATCACCTCGTGAAGGGTGCTGCGCCTCTGGCGGTCCTCATGGCGCTTAGCATCTATGCTGGCTGTTCTTTTTCTAAGAGCGCCACGCAATCAGGCCTCACGCCCACCGCCACGCACAGCGTATCCCCTCAGAATTGTCCGCTAGATAAATCGAGACGGATACTTTTGTCATGCTGCAACGGTGATTGTCCTCCAAGGTCGACACCCACCCCAGGGGCGACGCCGACCCCGACCCCGACGCCTCAAATCACAGTAGATATGCGTAATTACATGATTCAACCGTTGAACGGATCTATGCTATGTCAGGCAGATAATCAACTATGCCTCACAAGCTACTTGAACAACGCTGACGGCGAATTTGAGATCGTATATACAAACTCAATACACGACTATCTTTCGGTTACGGGGCCGTACTCTCGGATTGGCGTAATCAGGAGCGCTGCTAATGGAGTCTTAAGATGCTTTTCGAATCAAGGCGTTTCGTGCTCCTCTCCTCCCGACAGCCAGACTGTTCCGGAGGCTGTGCCACTATTCTTCGGACTGAACTCGGTAAGTTTGCAGACGGAGCTTGCTTCCGAAAACTCTGATGGCAGCCCTATGCAACCGATACAAGGCGCCATTTCGCCGAGCAACGGCCAATATCTTCAGTTTGGCGTCAATACCATGGACTATTCTTCGTGTGCACAGACGTACAGCGCTACGGTTTCCGCGCTAGTCTACGGTGTCTACGTGTCAGGGGTGCAATTCGGAGGTAACGTTGGTACTCATGACTCAGTGGTGATTGACGAGTACGAGCTAGGGCCGACAGCTAGCCAAAATCATGTCGAGCGCTACTTTTACGTGCAAGGACTCGGAAGGGTACGAGAAGCGTCCGCAACGTATGATACAAACGACGGATTGTACGATGCTTCCCCGCATTTCAACTCAGTGCGAAATATGATCGAAAATAATACGATTACCATTCCTCCGGAAGAGTGCCCTCAGGGCAGCACCACGCCTCTTCAGTCGATTCGACGTCGGCTGTGAGCAGAGCAACCTGGCCGTGCCTCGATTCTAGGGCTGCGTCGGCGAGCCCTAAGGGACAACAAACACGACGTGCCGGGCTCGATCTCGGCGAGTACGCCAAGCAAGAACTTTCTCGTGAAGGTTCGGCGCTTGCAGGCGATGGGTTTCCCCCGTCTGTTGAAGAGCCCATCTCAACTTGCCGTTCTTGAGAATCCGGACCATTGGCCACGCGCTTACAGCCATCGCCCGATTCGTGCAATAACCGCCGCCGCCAATCCTTCGAACTGAATCGGTCCGACCGTTTTAATCAGGCTAAATGATATTATTCGACGCCGGGCGGATCGAACACGACGTTGACCGGTGTTCTCTCGGCGTACCGGTAAAGCACATGTCCTCTAGTCCCATCCGGGGTCAGACGCGAGCAGCGATAGCCGAGGGCAGACATTTGCGCGATGAAATCATCTGCGGTGCTGTCGCTGACGATGCGCAGTTGATCGTCGTGCAGTTCCGCCAAAATGACCGGTCGACTGGCCGCGAGAGTAGCACGTGCGCCACGGATCACGCGGGGTTCAGCACCCTCGACGTCTATCTTCAATAAGGTGCATGGCCGACTGCCGATAACATCGTCGAGCCGAACCGTAATAACAGTTTCATCCACTTGAAACGTCTTTGGAGAAGTCAGGAGGGGCGAAAGGTGTGCGCCTCCAAAATTTGCCGTGCGGGGCGCATGCCGAATGCATGCCGTGCCTGTGTGCTCATCAAGCGCGGCGCGATCCACGTTGATGCGAGATGCGAAACCGTTCTCCACGACACTGGCGTAAAGTGCGTCAGCAAGATACGGAATCGGCTCAAATGCCTCCACGCAGCCTCCTTCGCCTACCAGTTCGGCAAAATGCAGGGCATAGTAACCAATATTCGCCCCGGCATCCACAGCGAGATCACCTTTCCGTAAAGTGCGTACAATGAATCGCGTTTCGGGAAGTTCGTAGGAGTCGAGTAAAATTGGCCTGCTGATCGCCCGGTCATCGAGCGAACACCAAATCCGAACGCCGAACGTCGTTTTCTTTATGACCCAAGTTTGATGATCAAAACGATGAACGCCATATGGAATGATGTCTTCAGCGAGAAGGGTGTGAAGGCGTAGATGTTTTTCGACTCCCAAAATGAGCGCCTTAAGTGACGTGTGGCGCGCGAGTGCGCGCACAGCCTTAACGGTTAGGTGTCGCAGATGCGTTCTCCGCGGACTCGAGACATAACGCCGATCGAAATACTTTCGATCGGGCGCAATATCGGAGACCCTCGATAGTCAATACAAACCTACAGATCGTTCGCACTAGAGTGGCTCGGCGGCGCGGCTTTCGCCGATGAAGATCAAACTGTCGAATCTTTGCCGCACACGCGTCGGTCCGTAGTACGCAGCATTATTTGCTGTGTCGTAGAGGGCCCCAATCTCGCTCGATCGTCCCATCGTCAAGCCAGGTGCGTAGTGGAGGCATGTCTACTCCGCGCTCGTAGACCGTGAACGCTGTCAAGGTGTTCCCGGTACGCCCCCGCGTGCACCCAGCGCGCGACCGCGTACCATTCGGCGGTCGTCGGGCTGATAAACTTCACCTCGCCGAGGTGGTCAAGGTTCGTTGACGCGGAGCGAATCTTCGCGTCGAGTTGCGTTATGTAGTCCCGGAACTCCATCTCGCTGCGGTTCTCCCCCCCGACTAGCTGGCCTTTTTAGGCAGAATTTGCGGCCTGCACAAGAAGTTGGCCAAATCGAGCTTTTTATGGGCAAAGCCGATTTCGGGCGTACGCATGGTACGATCACGATCTCCAACCAACCGCCCTCAGGAAACGGAATCCTCCAGATGAAAAGCTTGTACACTGATCGCTTGGAATCGTTCTCGTTTGAGGAGATGCTCGGCGCACTGAATGCGGTCGGGGTCGAGACGCAACGGCTCGAGTTCAAACGGGAGATACCGGCCAGGGCGCTAGCCCAAGAAGTATGCTCGTTCGCGAACGCTAACGGTGGCATTATTGTCATCGGTATCGAGGAGCCGAGAGTCGGCGGGGGTCTCGGCCGGGCTGCCAATTCCGTGGTGGGCCCTTCTTGCTTCAATGTGGAAGGGAAATAAGCAATCTTTTATTAGGCGCGGCCGGACGGTTGCAGGGGACGTGATTATGGACCCATCGCTCGAACATAACCTGGTCGGAACGCCATGGGGAATCATCCTTCTCAGCGTGATAGCAACCGGTATTTTCGCAATAATCGCCAAGCCGTTTAGAGCGATTCTTGTGAACTTTTTGGCGCTGCCGCAGAAGTGGGTTAAAGCGTCATGGAGAGACCTTGTCCACTTTTTCGGTGTCACGGAATTTCTCAAGACGCATCCCGAAACGACCGCCGCATATGCCGCTCATCAGTTGGCCCAACTCATTCTCGCCTCGGCCGTGGCTATTTTGAGCATACCTACAGCCGTTGCGATGCTCTGGACCGGATACTATCATGGGTCTTCGTGGCTTAGTGCTCTCGCAGTGGCTGTTGTATTGGTGGCGATTCTTTCAGTCGGTCGCGCTGCCAAGATCGCGCTTTCGCTTCTTGCTCTATATGCAATGGTGGTGGCCGCACCGATGAAGACAGCGGAGGAAGCGAAGAAGGCTGCTGCCGCGGCGTCTACTGTGTCGTCGAAAAGCCCTGGGACCTAATACGGGACTGCGTAATGGATGCAATTGAAATTACTAAGAAGCTTAATCGACTTCTTGGTGCGATGACCGCGCCGGGCAACGAGCGGGGCCATCTTCCCCGCCCAATAGCGACGACGCGCTTCGGCAATTGCCAGGGAGTCCTCAATGCGGTAGCGGCGCATGAGCCGAATCGACGACCAAAACTTGACAGAAACCGCGCCGAGAAGCGCTGCGAGAGCCGCCGCAACAACGGTCCATGTACTACTCATTGGATATTATGTCACTCGTTCCAAGTGATTGCCCGCTATGACCTTGGCACTAAGCTACGCGCTTCTGCCGCCGCGCCCCATTCGTTGCCGCTGTTGGATCAGCACTCGAACGATGGTTCCCCGCATCCGAAGAATTAGACGAGATTAATTACGTGTCTGCAACTTCCGTGATGTCGTCGGATAGACAGTTCGTCCGCGTCAGCGATCCGCGTTCGAACGTCACACCGATGGTGAAGCAGCCAACGAGAACTCGCTCGAAGGGCGACGGATCGAAGCCGACCTCAGCGACGATCGCCTCAACGGCAGAGGGATCAGCCTTAGGGACGATTATCGGTTTTCGTCGCCCTTTCTCAAGCTGAAGTACTTTTCGAGTATTGTGAGTCGTGCGTTCCTGATAAGGTGATCAAGAATTGCGCCCTGCCCAACGTTGTGACCGCGATCCTTGAGCTGGAGCGACAAGTGCGCAAGGGAAGACTTGGCGGTCGCACTGACGCGTAGCCCTAGAGTCTTATCTAGCGCTTCCTCCGAAGCCATGGACCGTCACTATATCTCACGTCGCTCAATTAGTCTAGCATTCTAGAATACTAGATTGCTAGAATGCTAGACTTCTAGCATGATTCGTAGTATCATGGATCCGGGCGAATCCGCGGCACCCCGACCGCCGGTCGTGGTGTGCCTGGCCGCCACAAGGAGCGATGGAGTCCGCAAGTAGGAAAGCGAGGCCCGTGGCGGAACGCGCCGCAGGCGGAACGGCAGCACGCGAAGGCGGTCTGTCGGCACTCTGCATTTCCTCCGAAGTGATGATAAGAGTATGCCAACAGTAAATGATGTAGCAGCTTACCTGCTGAGCCGATTTGATGGTGTCTTGGAACAGACGAAGATGCAAAAGCTGCTCTATTACTGCCAAGTATGGAGCGTCGCACTCCGTCAAGAGCCGCTATTCCCTGAAGAAATCCAAGCCTGGGTTAACGGTCCGGTGGTTCCAGATTTTTGGCGAGAACACGCCTACGAGTACAATATTCGCCACGTGAATGGCAACCCGGCTCGGCTGAGCGATCCGCAGAGACATCTAATCGATCAGGTTGTCGCGGTTTACGGTAAATATTCAGGCGTTCAATTGAGCCAGATGGCCCATGGCGAGTCGCCGTGGATCGATGCGCGTCAAGGCCTGCCTGATAATGTTCGTGGCGCTGGGGTGATTGATCCTCAAACGGCTGGCGCGTTCTACCGGCAACGCATAGCTACTTCGACACAGGCGTAGCAAACGCCGTTTCACAATCGGGTGTCAGTCTCGGCTTGAGATGCTCCTTTTTCTTTGGTTGCGTTGCAATTGTGAGGCGCTCGGCAATGCAGCGCAGTGCCGCTTCTCGTCGCGCATCATTGCTCTTGGTCAGCGCAAAATCGTTCTTGTCGTTCGCTAGGTCGTTCCGCGCTGAATCGGACATCCAACCAGCAATACCAATACTGAGGAGGACGCCGATTAACAAGAGGTTGATATTATCACCAATTCGATCTCTCATTTTTTCCCGTATTGCCGCATGCGTTATAGACTCACTCGCAGGTCTTTCTCGGGCTGTGGTTGACGCGGGGTTTCGCCAGTCGTCGCGCTGACCTTTGGCCCGAACTTGGGCTCGCGCGGATTACATTCCACGTCTTGTTGACGAACATTACCTTCGCGGTGGATCGCCTTGTCCAGCCACCGGAAGTCAACTTCGCCGAGCTTGTCGGTCGCGATCCAGAGCGTCAGATGCACATATTGATCAGCGGGAATGCTGCCAATTTGAATCCTAAGCACCTTAGCGCCACCGTTAGGTACCTCGCACTGAACTTGAAGAGCGCCGTTGATTAAGGCCGACCGCCCTAGAGACGCGCAATCAAACTCCGCGGGGCCGTACGCCTGTGTATTAAAATCACCGGGTCGCTGCGCCTCGAATCCCCTGTCGATGTTTCGCAAATAGCGTTCTTCGCAGCGGTGCGGTTCATGTTTCATCGGTATCAGATATTTCAGTCGATCCCTGTCCTTGCCACGCTTCGGGTTCTGTTGGGCCGCCTTCTTGTCACGTTGGATAGCATCGCAAGCGTTTAGCGACAACACAACTTCGCGCTCCATCGCTAACGCCTCTTTGGCATATCGCGCAGCTCTATAAGCGGCAAGAAATGCGCCTATCGAGAGCAGCGATAACAGGTAGGTTGACACAGTGAGCGAGCACACCGGATCCCCATAGACGCAGCGTGCCCTAACCTTTCGCTAAGCACGTCTCTTGCGGATTGATGCGCGAAAGCCAGTATTGGACCAGCGGGGAGTTGGGATTAGCGGGATTGTAATGCCACGTGCCCCAAAGACGTTCAGACTAATCCGAGCGACTCGCCTCGATGAAGACGTGATTGGTCGTGTCTCCCGGCGCGCGGTACAGTGCGAGCGTCGCGACCCAGTGCTTCCCGGCAGCGTCGACGTACGCAAACGTAGCGCCCGCGGAGTTTTCCGCCGCATTTCTCGATGCCGACGTCCAGCCAGCTTTTGTCATCTGGACTGCAAAGCCATCGAGCAATTCGGCGACGGCGACCGATGAATCGAAGCTCGCCGAGCTGCCTTGCGCCGTCGCGCCAAACGATCCCCAGCCCGGCTTCGGTGATGTGCCTGGAAGCCGCAGTTGTGGAAGCGCCCAGACCTGCGGGGGACCGGCGAAGGGCTGCGGCGGGCATTCGGCCTTGGTGACGCCGCGCGAAACGTTCAGAACGACGTAGTTAGAATCGGAACGCGTCCACAAATCGATTCTGGGGAAACCGGATTTGCAATAAGCGAGCAGCGTGCGATCGCGGCTTACAGCAGTAAAGCCGCTCTGCTGACGCATAGGCAGCCAGTTTATCCAGCCGGTCTTCGCCAATCCGCCCAGATAGGCGGAGAGCTGCGACTCTGCAAGTTCGTAATAAAGCGTGTCGACTCCGGCGTTCCCCGGCTGCGAAGCCGGTGATGGTTTGCTCGATGTGCTTCCGATCAATCTTCCCGCGGGAAGAGGGACCGTCCCGTCGAGTTCGGGAGGAGCCTTACCGACGAAGACGGCGACGCTTTCCGGTTGTCCGTTCGTAGCCATCATCCGAGCGAGTCGAGCGAAAGCCGACAAATCGGAACGAGCGATCGTCGTGGGAATCGAGGGCAGTTTGGGAGACGAAAAGGCGGATCGGGACAGGGACCCGCCCCTCGCCGTGACGATGGCTTGCAATTGGGAGGGCTTAGCCGTAGGGAATACCGCGACCATCGCGTTCCATGCTTTTTCTCCGGTGCCGAATGAGAATAAGGCGCCGCCTCCGTTTGACGCAATGGAGCTGGAGGACATACGCCAGCCGGCGCGCTGCATTTGCGCGATGTAGCTTTTCATCAGCTCGCGGGCCGACGTTTTTCCTATGATCAGAGCGCCGGCATTCACCTCCACCGAGTCTCCGTTCAGGCCGGAGCCTCGGCTACTGATGCCGCCTATGTTGGTCACGTTCGTAGCCTGCGGGGAAGACAAAGCTGGGAGCGGAGAAGAAGCCGCGCGCGCATCATTCCTGTCTATACACGGGTTGAGGCTCAGTGCCTCGGAGGTGACCGTCACTCGTAAGTCGCCCTCGGAGCCGCCGCCCACCGCCAGATTCACCGGCTGCTTATCCTTGCAGTAGAGGTCGAATGCCGGCAACGAGGCAGCGGCGTCCGAAAACACCACGTTGGGCGGACCGTTTCTCGGATGCTGAACGAAGCCCGCCGCTTTCAAAACACCGGTATATTCCGCGTAAGCCGCCTGTGCGTCGGTCGGCGCGTAATAGACCGTGACGCGAGTGCTACCGTAGCTTATTGCGCCCAGGATGGGTACGTTTGCGGGGAGCGGTACGGGAGATGTCCAGCCAGGTGGCAGCGCGCCGATGGTAGCTTGGCTGTTTTGCGACATGCTGCCAACCACACGCGCGACGAGCATCGCGGCGGGAGAATTATCGGCGAATGCGGCCTTGGTCATTGCGAGAACCGCAATAGCGACGACAATAGAGAACTGCTTCATCACGCACTCCTCGAGACGTACGGCTTGGGACTGAACGGGCGGACCTCGTACGGGCTTATCGGTGAGGCGCACTTCGGTGCGGGCCCTCGTCGTTCTTCGTCGTTGCGTAACACGGAATCCTGACGACCCAGAACCCGGCACGGCGTCGCGACTTTCTCCCGCCGCAACTCGATCCGTCCGGCAAAACCTATCCGCTGCACCATGGAACTCGGGTGTTTAAGGATTACCTAGTGGACATAACCTACCAGATATTTTTGAATGGCAGGGCGCAAGAGAAGCGCATAATTCTGCGCAACGTAGTGAGTATCCAGCGCCTTTCATCGCAAACGATAATCACATTCGCGAACGGTAGATCGAAGAGGTTCCCGCCAGGTGCTACCGTAGTTCAGATTCGAGCCGTTGAATTTGCGCATCCGGGCAAGCCGTTGCCTCCTGCATTCGTTTCACGACGACCGGACTATATAGTTCCTTAAAAAAAGAGTTTGTGAAGACGTGCTCAGGTTTTCCCCGGTTCATGATCCAAGAAACCAAAAGGGAAAGCCGTGCCGAAGCTCGGTTCAAAGGGATACCGCGCGGCATCAAAGGCTAGCGTACCGACTGAAGCGCGACACAGGAGCGAGCCAGTTCTATTCTCCGAAAGGCCTCGCTGTTCCCCACGGATGCTCGAAACATCTACCTCCTGGCTCCCCATGCACTGCACCAGGATCTACGTCGGGCTCATAAAGTTCGCTGCACTGTCCATCGAGTACGGGACCTCCCCAGCATGCGCCACCCTTTGCATCATAGACTAGGAAAAGAGTCATCGTTGCGTCCTTAAACACCGTGCTCGAGGGCCCGCTTAGGAAAACAAATCTCAGTGCCGGAGACTTTACAAAATGCCGAATGCGTCTGAGAGCTTCCGTCTGCTGCGCATCAAGTGGTGGGACGCCCGGTTTCCCGACATCGTTGACACTGTAGTTGATTGGCCCACGTGGCAGTTTTTCGCCATAGGGCGTGCACTGTCTGCCGCCATCCCTTGAGATGCCCGCGAGCCTTTGCCTTTCAGCTCGACTCATCGTCGCCCATGGAGGAGGCAGCGTTGCTGCTGGCTTGGGCGGAGGGCTAGCGGAAGCGTAACAGGGCACTAGTAATGATACGGAAGCTGCCACCAGGATATGGCGTATACTGAAACGCTGAGATCGTACACTTGTGTGATTCACTATCAATCGCCGCAAAGGCTTAAGAAACGTTGCGATTTCGTTCGAAGCGAAGGACCGTGCCTTTGGCTCCAGTTTGCGGATCGTCCACGGTTTTCGATTCTACGAAGGATAAGCCTAACCGCTTAGCGAGCGCGACGGATGCATCGTTGCGTGCGTCCATTTCGGAGACGACGCGATCAATGCCGTGATCCTGGAAAAGGTGGTCGACTATGGCGCTCATTGCCTCACTGGCGTAACCGCGCCGCCAGTGTTTTGGGAAGATCGAATATGCGAGATGAGCACGACCATCCCGCATTATCGTCGCCTGAAAAGTGCCCACAGGTTCGTGTGACTCGTGAAGGAAACCGACCCAGTTTTCCCAGGCTAACGCCTCTGGAGTATCGGCTGG
>Ga0209332_1000340_pt1 | contig 11414 bp, 10 predicted proteins | sample BlaSpr_A8_OM3_M1_FD_187974 | JGI IMG/M metagenome (GOLD analysis project Ga0209332, IMG submission 187974) | Forest soil microbial communities from Thunder Bay, Ontario, Canada - Black Spruce, Ontario site 2_A8_OM3_M1 (SPAdes) (version 2) | ecosystem: Environmental > Terrestrial > Soil > Boreal...
CATAGCGCCACAGTGCCGAGTAGCACACCCCCAGGCACCGGGCCAACTCCGTCACCACGGCCGCGTAAACCTCACCCGGGATGACCCCGCGTGCGACCAGTGTCGCCTATTATCTGCACAAGGGCCCGTCGGGGAGTGTCACTTCGCTTAATGACGGGGCGCTGTCGACCGAAAAACCCGCCGCGGACGAAACACCGACGAGCTACACCTATCCGGACTGGGAATGGGTCAACGGCGTCGCTGTGATCGGCCCGGACGGCCGGGTCGATCCGGCGCGGCGCGTGCTGACATTTACCAGCGCGCCGCTCGACAGCGACCTCGAAGTCACCGGGCCGATCGTGCTGAAGCTTTATGCGTCATCGACGGCGATCGATACCCAGTTCATCGTCAAGCTGACCGACCAGCATCCGCAAAGTGCGGAAGCGCGTGCCAAGGCCGAACAGCCGGCTTTTACGCCGGTATCAAAGGGCTGGCTGAAGGCCTCGCATCGCGAGAAGGACCCGGCACGCTCGAAACCGGAACGTCCGTTCTACACCCACATCAATCCGCAGCCGCTCACCCCCGGCGAGATCTACGAATTCGACATCGAGGTGTTGCCGATTTCATACGTCTTCAAGCAAAGCCACCGCATCCGCCTCGAGCTTGCAAACGGTGACTCGCCGGCGACCGACGGCGTTTTCTCACATCCTTATCACCCGTCTTTGATGGGCACCGACACGTTCCACCATGATGGCGCGCACCCTTCGTGCCTCATCCTGCCGGTCATCGCCTGAGGCGGCATGCGCTGGCGCAATCGCATACGCCCCACTACCATTTAGGGACGACGCAAATTGGAGCCGGGATCATGAAGCGCAGCACCGATCGCATTCTCACCACGCATGCCGGCAGCCTGTCGCGGCCGGCGAACCTCATCGCTATGAGCAAGGCAATCGCCGTTGGCGAAAGCAAAGGCGATGCCGCCTATGCACAAGTTCTCGCCGCGTCAGTCGCCGACGTGGTCAAGAAGCAGCGCGAGCTCGGCGTCGACATTCCCGACGACGGCGAGTTCGGCAAGCCGGTGGGCGGCTCCTACGATTACGGGGCATGGTGGAATTACGCCTTTGCCCGAATGTCGGGATTTTCGCCGGCGGGCAGCCCTGCCGCCGCCGCGCACGAAACCCAGCACAAGAAATCAACCGTCGCCGACGTGGCGCTGACCTCGTTCGCCAACCGTCGCGACTGGCAGAAATTCGGCGAGTTTTATCTCGATCCGGAATCGAGCGGCAGCCTGATGGGCAGCGCGGCGCGGCGGCCGGTGGGGCGTCCGGCCTGCACCGGGCCGATCAAATATACCGGCCATGCGGCGCTCCAGGCCGATATCGACAATCTGAAAAAGGCGCTGGCCGCGGCCGGCGCCGAGGAAGGCTTCATGTGCGCGATCGGCCCGGGCAGCTTCGCCCGCGGCGTCGACCTCTATTACAAGACCGAGGAAGAGTTTCTGTTCGCCTCGGCCGACGCCATGCGCGATGAATACAAGGCCATCGTCGATGCCGGCATCGTGCTGCAGATCGACGATCCGAGCCTGCCGGACAACTGGGACATGATCAATCCGGAGCCGCCGCTCAAGGAGTTCAAGAAATTCGAGCAAGTGCGCATGGAAGCGCTCAATCATGCGCTGCGCGGCCTGCCGGCCGACCGCATCCGCTTTCATATTTGCTGGGGCAGCTGGCACGGCCCGCATACTACGGACATTCCGCTCAAGGACATCGTCGACCTGGTGCTCAGCGTCAACGCCGGCGCCTATTCGGTGGAAGCCGGCAATGTCCGCCACGAGCACGAATGGCGGGTTTGGCAGGACGTCAAGCTGCCCGACGGCAAGCTGCTCATCCCCGGCGTGGTGAGCCACGCCACCAACATCGTCGAGCATCCCCAGGTCGTTGCCGACCGCATTGTGCGCTATGCCAAGGTGGTCGGCCGCGACAATGTCATCGCCGGCACCGATTGCGGGCTCGGTGGCCGCATCCATCCACAAATCGTCTGGGCCAAATTGCAGGCGCTCGCCGAAGGTGCCAAGCTCGCGACCAAAGAGCTTTGGGGATAGGGCCTGTACTCACCGGCGCCCAATTTCTGCTTTCCGGTACGAAGCGGACATGGCGCGGGCGCTGCGGAATGTCCGCTCGTGATCCATCACGTCATTTCTGCCGAACCATTTGCTGTGGTGCAAAACTTCGCGCTCGTATAAGGGTAGTTTGACAGCGCTCGACCCCAACCGGCCGAGAAGCGGACATTGGCAAGGCGTTGGGCTGCTGCTTAGAATTGGTCCAATGCCGACCAGCGAACCCGGACGGAGCGACGAGGGGTACGGACATATGTCACTTTTCAATATTGGCTTTGTCATTTTCCCCGAAGTGACGCAGCTTGATTTCACAGGGCCTTTACAGGTGCTCTCGCGCCTTCCCAAAGCAGCGACCCATGTTGTCGCAAAATCGGCATCGCCCGTTCCGAGCGATTGCGGGCTTGCCTTCGTGCCGACGCATACCTTCGCGAACTGTCCGTCTCTTGACTTACTCTGCATACCGGGCGGAAGCGAAGGCGTGGCCGGCATTATCAACGACCGTGAGACTATCGAGTTCGTCCGTCAGCAAGCTGGTGCCGCAAAGTATGTTACGTCAGTTTGCACAGGCGCATTTGTTCTAGGTGTGGCCGGTCTGCTGAGAGGACGGCGGGCCACAACGCACTGGGCCTATACTGATCTTTTGCCCCTCGTCGGAGCTACGCACGAAAAGGCGAGAGTAGTGAAAGATGGCAACGTGTTTACTGCGGGTGGCGTGACCGCGGGCATCGATTTCGGACTTAGTATCATTGCCGAAATCGCAGGCGAGACAACGGCCAGAAGAATTCAGCTCGGCATAGAATATGACCCGAGGCCGCCGTTCGATTCCGGTCATCCTGATAAAGCGCCGGCTATGAAGGCAGAGCTTCTATCCGCCCGCTACAACGAGTTTAGGGCAATGTACCAGAGGCGCATCGAACAAGCCGCCCCGTTTTGATGACAATGTCGGCTATGGGATGGTCCGGCCGTGACCATCGGAAGGCTGATGGACACGCCCCGGTCCGTATCCATAAACTCGGTCATAAGCACCGTGAACCGGAACGCATTCCATGACTGAGGCGCGGGTTGAACGACGGCTGGCTGCCATTCTTGCGGCCGATGTCGCGGGATACAGCCGCCTCATGGGCAATGATGAGGAGGGCACGCTCACAGCGTTGAAGTCATGTCGCCGCGAATTGATTGACCCCAAACTAACCGAGCATAGGGGCCGTATTGTCAAGACCACGGGCGATGGCGTCCTCGTCGAATTTGCAAGTGCGGTCGGTGCAGTGCGCTGCGCCATGGAAATTCAGCGCGGTATGGCCGAGCGAAACGCAGATATTCCCGACGATCGTCGCGTCGTTTTTCGCATTGGCATCAACGTTGGAGACATCATCATCGATGAGAATGACATCTATGGCGACGGCGTCAACATTGCCGCTCGCCTGGAGTCGCTGGCCAGACCGGGCGAGATTTGTCTTTCCGAGAACACTTACACGCAGATCAAGGGCAAGCTGCCGATCAACCTCAGTGATACGGGATTGCAACAGCTAAAAAACATTGAGCAGCCAGTGCGCGTCTATAACGTGCAATTCGAGAACGCACCGACGCGCCAAACCCTGTCGCTTCCGGACAGACCATCGATCGCAGTCCTGCCATTCCAAAACATGAGCGGCGATCCTGAGCAGGAATACTTCGCTGATGGAATGGTTGAAGACATCATTACCAGCCTCTCGCGCATCAAATGGTTGTTTGTCATTGCCCGGAATTCGACCTTCACCTACAAGGGTCGCGCTGTGGACCTGAAGCAGGTTGGCCGCGAACTTGGGGTCCGGTACGTCCTTGAGGGCAGCGTGCGTAAAGCTGGAACCCGGGTGCGTATTACCGGGCAGTTAGTCGAGGCTTCAACTGGTGCTCATCTTTGGGCAGATCGTTTTGACGGCGCATTGGAAGACGTGTTTGAACTTCAAGATCATGTCACGTCAAGTGTCGTCGCCGCGATTGCACCCAAGCTGGAACAGGCCGAAATCGAACGGTCGAAACGCAAGCCGACCAACAACCTTGATGCCTATGACTACTACTTGCGAGGAGTCGATAACCTTTATTCTCAGACGCTAGAGTCGACTGGTGAGGCGCTTCGCCTGTTTCACAAGGCAATCGAACTCGATCCGAAATTTGCCTCAGCTTATGCAATGGCGGCTTTCTGCTACTCCCAGCGCAAAGCCTTCGGCTGGGTCGCCAATCGGTCTCTGGATATCGCTGAAGCGGCTCCGTTGGCACGCCGCGCTATGGAGCTCACTCGAGACGACGCGTTAGCTATCTCGAGGGCGGGCATGGTGCTCGCATACGTAGTTGAAGACTTCGATTCGGGGGCGCTATTACTTGAGCGAGCGCGTACTCTTAATCCAAACCTTTCGGCAGTATGGCACGCGAGTGGTTGGCTGAAAGTCTGGGTCGGCGAACCTGAAACTGCAATCGAAAATCTTGAGCGCTTTGTCCGCATCAGCCCCCTTGATCCGTTGTTGCACAGCGTCCGAAGTGCCATCGCTTTTGCTCATGTCTTTGCAGGACGCTTCACGGAGGCGATTTCTTTTGCAGAGAAGGCACTGGGCGACAGCCCGAACTCCCATCAGGCCCTTCGCGCAGTAGCTCTGAGTTGCGCGTGGGCCGGACGCTCAGAACAGGCCCATAAAGCAATTGATCGCCTTCTCAAAATTGATCCTACACTCCGCATTTCCAACCTGGTGAATGTAACTCCGCTACAGCGACCTGAGGATATAGAGCGCTATCAAGAGGGCATGCGCAAGGCAGGACTTCCCGAGTAGGTGGTATTTTTCTGCACCACACTTGGTCGTTAATGGCGCAAAGCCGACATCACCGTCGCGCCCGCGAATGTCCGCTTCTGGGGGGGGCGGAGCAGACATTGTGTAAGCGGAGATGAACCGGCCATTTTATGAGTGCACCCACCTCAGCGAGGTCGGCGCGCGTTACCCGCGCATCGAGGCGTGGCGCTGGCGCGGCCGTAAGGCCTCAACTACAGTCAGCCGCTCTGGGACAACGGCGACGCATCATGCCAGGACGTTTAGAGGGAAAAGTCGCGCTGATCAGCGGTGCCGGCTGTATCGGGCCGGGCTGGGGCAACGGCCGCGCCGCGGCGGTTATGTTTGCGCGCGAAGGCGCCAAGGTTTTTGCCGTCGACAAGGATGCGGATTCGATGACGGAAACGGTGGCGCGCGTCGGCAACGACGGCGAGATCGCGACCCATGTCTGCGACGTGCTCGACGATGCGCAGGTGCGCGATATGACGGAAGCCTGCCGCAAGGCTTTTGGCCGCATCGACATTCTCGTCAACAATGTCGGCGGCTCGGCCGCGGGCGGCGTCGCGGAAATGTCGGAAGAGATTTTCGACCGTCAGATCGACTACAATCTCAAGAGCGTGTTCCTTGCCTGCCGCCATGTGATCCCGGTCATGATCGCGCAAGGCGGCGGCGCCATCGTCAACACGGCGTCGGCTTCGGGAACACGTTACACCGGCTCACCGCAGATCGGCTACGCCTCGGCCAAGGCGGCCGTCATCCAGTTCTCGCGGGTGACGGCAGTGCAATATGCCAGGAACGGCATCCGTGTGAACACGGTAGTTCCGGGCCAGATGCACACCCCCATGGTGGAAGCGCGCCTGGCCAAGCAGCGCACCGGCGGCGACGTCGAGGCTTTGCTCAAATCCCGCGTCGCCCGCATCCCGCTCGGCTTTATGGGGGACGGCCGCGATACGGCGGCGGCCGTATTATTTTTGGCCTCCGACGAAGCCCGCTTCATCACCGGCACCGAAATTGTGGTAGATGGCGGCATGACCGCGCGTTGCGACTGAATTTTTGAAAGAGCGCCAATGGCCATCCGCCCCGACGATCTCACGCCGACCATCCCGCCGCACGACCCGAATCCGAAAAAGCCGAGCATTGCGCTGCCGCCGCTGTCGTGCGATTCGCACTTCCACGTGTTCGGGCCGCACAGCAAATTTCCCTATGCGCCGGACCGGGCGTTCACGCCGACCGACGCCTCCAAGGAAGACCTGTTCCGGCTGCACGAATTTTTGGGCTTCCAGCGCGGCGTGTTCGTGCAATCGACGGCGCATCGCAGCGACAACCGCGTCCTGATCGATCTGCTCGAAGCCGGCAAGGATCGCTATCGCGGCGTCGCGTTGTTGGAGCCGACGACGCCGGACGCCGAGGTGGAGCGGCTCGACGACGCCGGCGTGCGCGGCGTGCGGCTGCATTGGTATTTTCCCCATGGCGGCGCGCCGCGGCCGCGCGACGAGATGCGGGCGATCATCGAGAAGGTCTCGCCCTACGGCTGGCACGTCGCCAATCACGTCGGCGGCAATGGCCTCGTCGATTACTACGATTTCATCGCCGCAATCGAGGCGCCGGTGGTGATCGACCATATGGGTCGGATCGATATCGCCGAAGGCTTGAACGGCGGCGCGTTCAGGAGGCTGTTGCGTTTGCTCGACCGCGGCAATGTCTGGGTCAAATTGTCCGGCAGCGACCGCATCACCAAGCATCCGCATTCTTACGAGGAAACCTTGCCGTTCTCGCGCGCGCTCGCCACCCACGCGCCCGAGCGCATCGTCTGGGGCACCGACTGGCCGCACCCGAACCACAAGCCGGGCGAGGTGCCCAACGACGGCCAGCTCACCGATCTCATCGCCGAGATCGCGCCCGACGCGCGCACCCGCAAGCTCATGCTCGTCGACAATCCGACCAAGCTGTTCGGCTTTTAAGTTTTTTGCCATGGCGAAACAGACGCTCGGCAAGCTTCCGGCGGACGCCTTCGGTACGTTGGAGCTGCCGGTGCTGCCGGCCGATATTCTCGACGGCTTTCGCGCGCTGCCGGATCTGACCGGCATCGCTTCCGACGCCATGGACGAGCTCGGCATCGTCGGCGCCGTGCCGGCCGCGGTGCTCCGTCCGACCGATCCGAAAGCCCGTATCGTCGGCCGGGCGCTGACGGTGCGCAACGTGCCGGCGGATGCGCCGGCTGCCGAAAAAGTCAAAGCCGGCGTCTCGGGCCTCGGCGAGATCGAAGCGCATAATCTTGCCGAACCGGGCGACGTCCTCGTGCTGCAAGGCGTCGACCAGGTATCCAATCTCGGCGGTATTTCCGCCACCATCGGGCATCGGCAGGGCGAGATCGGCGCCATCGTCGACGGCGGCGCCCGCGACGTCGATCATTCCCGCGGCATCGGTTATCCGATCTGGTCGCGCAGCGTCAGCCCGATCACCGGTAAATGGCGCGTGCAGACAATCGCCATCAACAAACCGGTGGCGATCTGCGGCATCGCGGTCAACCCCGGCGATCTCGTGCTCGCCGACGAAACCGGCGTCTGCTTCATCCCGCGCGGGCGCGCCGCCGAGGTGCTGCAACGGGCGCAGCGCAACGTCGCGGCCGAAGAGGCGCGGGAAGCCAAGATCGCTTCGGGTGTGCCGGTCGCCGAGCTGTTGGGCAAGGCGCGCTAATCGCACACGACCTTGCCGCAGGCGGCCGATGCATCGACGATCGCCTGCAGCCGGTAGCGGCCGGGATAGCCGAGGATGGCGACGCCGTCGATGATGAAGGCCGGCGTCGCGGCGAGGCCGAGCGAATTGCCGAGCCGCACGTGGGCTATCATCGTTTCGGTGATTCCGTCGCTGTCGGCGAGCTTGGTCAGCGCCTTGGCGTCGAGGCCGAGCCCGTGCGCGATTTGCAACGCCCGTGCGCCGTCGGTGACGCCGCGTTGGGCGTAAACTTTGCGGTGGAATTCATAGAATTGCTGCGGCGTGCCGAGCTTCGCCACTGCGAGCTCGACGCGGCTCGCCGTGATCGACGGGATGCCGAGCACCGGAAAAGGGACCAGCACCAGCTTGAGCTCTCGATCGAGATCGACCATGTCGGCGATGTCGGAGGAGGCGATCCGGCAATATGGGCAATTGAGATCGTAGAATTCGACCAGCGCGGTCTTGCCGTTCGGATTGCCGACCGTCACCACGCCGGGCAGTTTGTCGATCGGCCCCAGAAGCTTGACGGCATGATTGGCCACCTGCTGGCCGTCGTCGCCGGCGAGCGGGATTTCCGCGACAGTCGCCATCGAGCGGTCGCGATCCTGCGCTGCGGCGTGCCCTGCCAGCAACGCCACGGCAATCCCGGCGGCAAGCACGATGTATTTGCTCATGTCGAACGTATTACTCCGCGACCACGCCCGCAGGCGCGGTCTCGAGATTGAACGCGGCGGCGAACAGGGCGCGGGTATAATCGCTCTTCGGATTGCGGAACAGCTCGGCGGCATCGCCGGCCTCGACCACCTGGCCATGCCGCATCACGATGAGCCGACTCGACAGCGCGGCGACGACGCGCAGGTCGTGCGAGATGAACAGATAGGTCAGGTTGCGCCGCTTCTGCAGGTCGCGCAGCAGATCGACCATCTGTGCCTGGATCAGCATGTCGAGCGCGCTGGTCGGTTCGTCGAGCACGATGAAATGTGGTTCCAGCACCACGGCGCGCGCCACAGCGATGCGTTGGCGCTGGCCGCCGGAAAATTCGTGGGGGAAACGGAAGCGCAATTCCGGATCGAGGCCGACGTCGTTGAGCGCCTGGATGACGCGCTGATCGCGTTCACGATTGGTCATCTTCGGGTGATGGACTTTCAGCCCTTCCTTGATGATCTCGGCGACCGACATGCGCGGCGACAGCGAACCGTAGGGATCTTGGAACACGATCTGCATGTCGCGGCGGAACGGCAGCATCTCCTTGAAGCGAAGGTTCTGCAGCTCGTTGCCCATGAATACGATCGAGCCTTCCGAAGAGATCAGGCGCAGGATCGCGCGCCCCAGCGTCGACTTGCCGGAGCCGGATTCGCCGACGATGCCGAGCGTCTCGCCCTGGTGCAGCTTGATGCTGATGCCGTCGCAGGCTTTGACATGGCCGATCACCTTGCGCAGCACGCCGCGGGTGAGCGCGAACCAGACTTTGATGTGCTCGGCATCCAGCACCATCGGAGCATCCGGCTGCAGCGGCGCCGGATCGGGCTTTGGCTCGGCGGCGAGCAGCGCCTGGGTGTAGGGATGTTCGGGTGCCGCAAAAACGCGCGCCACCGTGCCGGCTTCGACGATCTTGCCGTCCTTCATCACGCAGACGCGGTCGGCGAGCTTGCGCACGATGCCGAGGTCGTGGGTGATGAACAGGAGCGACATGCCGAGCCGCTGCTGGATTTCCTTCAAGAGCGCGATGATTTGCGCCTGCACCGTGACATCGAGCGCGGTGGTCGGCTCATCGGCGATCAGCAGATCGGGCTCGTTGGCGAGCGCCATGGCGATCATGACGCGCTGGCGTTGGCCGCCGGACAGTTGGTGCGGGTAGCTATTGAGCCGCGACTGCGGATCGGGAATGCCGACCTGGGTCAAAACTTCGAGCGTGCGGGCGCGCGCCGGGGCGCCGGTCAGCCCGCGGTGCAGCAGCAAAATTTCGCCGATCTGCTTCTCGATCGTGTGCAGCGGATTGAGCGAGGTCATCGGCTCCTGGAACACGATGGTGATGTCGTCGCCACGCACCTGCCGGATGTCGCGCTCGCTCAACTGCAACAGATCGCGGCCCTTGAATTTGATCTCGCCGGACGGATGCCCCGCCGCCGGATAAGGCAGGAGTTTCAGGATCGACAATGCCGTGACCGATTTTCCGGAACCGGATTCCCCGACCAGCGCCAGCGTCTCGCCCTTGGCGATATCGAACGAGACGCGGTCGACCGCGAGCGTCTCCTCGCCGCCGCTGCGGCGGAAGGCGACGGAGAGATCGCGGACGGAGAGCAGCGGTTCGGCGGTCATGCGTAGGTCTTCCGTGGATCGAACGCGTCGCGCACTGCCTCGCCGACGAAGATCAGCAGCGACAACATCAGCGCCACCGTGAAGAAGCCGGTCAGGCCGAGCCACGGCGCCTGCACGTTGGCCTTGCCTTGCGACAGCAATTCGCCGAGCGAGGGCGAGCCCGGCGGCAGGCCGAAGCCGAGGAAGTCGAGCGCGGTCAGCGTCATCACCGACGACGACATGACGAACGGCAAGAACGTCATGGTCGCCACCATGGCGTTCGGCAACAAATGGCGGAACATGATGACCCGGTTGGACACACCGAGCGCGCGCGCCGCCTGGATATATTCAAAATTGCGACCGCGCAGGAACTCGGCGCGCACCAGGCCGACCAGGCGCACCCAGGAAAACAGCAGCAGGATGCCGAGCAGCACGAAGAAGCCCGGTACCAGCACCGAGGAGATGATCAGGAGCAGATAAAGCTCCGGCACCGACGTCCATATCTCGATGAAGCGCTGGAACAAGAGATCGGTCCAGCCGCCGAAATAGCCCTGCACCGCGCCGGCCGCGACGCCGATGACCGACGACACGATGGTGAGCACCAGGCCGAACAGCACCGACAGCCGGAAGCCGTAGATCAAGCGCGCCAGCACGTCGCGGCCCTGATCGTCGGTGCCGAGCCAGTTGTATTCCAGCTTGCCGCAGCGGCCGTAGCTGTTCTTGGCGGCGAAATCGCAATCCTTCGCGTTCAGCATCCAGGTCGGCTTGGACGGAAATGCCGACGGCGGATTGTCGTTGATGGTCTTGTAGGAGAACCGGATCGGCGTCCAGATCTCGATGGCGTGGTGCTCATCGAGGAAAGTCTGCAGGTGCGGGTCGCGGTAATCGGCCGCGGTGCCGAGATCGTCGCCGAATTCGGTGTCCGGATAGGTGAAGATCACCGGGAAATAATTCTTGCCGTCGTAGTGGATGAACAGCGGCTTGTCGTTGGCGATGAACTCGGCGAACAGCGAGAGCACGAACAGCACGAGGAAAATCCACAACGACCAATAGCCGCGCCGGTTGGCCTTGAAATTGTACCAGCGCCGGATGTTGATCGGCGACAATTCCATACGGATCCGCGGCGCCAGCCCGAGCGGACCGGCCGGCTCGATGTCCGGCGTCAATGCGGGCCCGGGCGCAGCAGGGTCGCGAGGCCTGTCGACGTCGTCGTCGATGGTGGTCTTGACGTCCACCTCAGACCTCCCGCGTCTCGAAATCGATGCGCGGATCGATCCAGGTATAGGTCAGGTCGGAAATCAGATTCACCACGAGGCCGACGAGGGCGAAAATGTAGAGATTGGCGAACACCACCGGATAGTCGCGGTTGAGCACGCTTTCGAAGCTGAGCAGGCCCAGCCCGTCGAGCGAGAATATGGTCTCGATCAACAGCGAGCCGGCAAAGAATGCGCTGACGAAGGCGGCTGGGAATCCGGCGATCACCAGCATCATGGCATTGCGGAAAATGTGGC
>Ga0209332_1000343_pt1 | contig 11339 bp, 9 predicted proteins | sample BlaSpr_A8_OM3_M1_FD_187974 | JGI IMG/M metagenome (GOLD analysis project Ga0209332, IMG submission 187974) | Forest soil microbial communities from Thunder Bay, Ontario, Canada - Black Spruce, Ontario site 2_A8_OM3_M1 (SPAdes) (version 2) | ecosystem: Environmental > Terrestrial > Soil > Boreal...
CATGCTTTGGACTGATCCGGCAGCACTTCGCATTGCCCAGACATCAAATAAACGCGGCATGTCATCGTGCTGTGCTCAAAGAACGCTTGGCCACATGGCATGATTGGACTGTCACTTGCGCGGTCGAGAAAGTTATCTGATTAGGATAACTACTCTTGAGCTTCACAGGTAGTCTGCGCCCGCCAACTTGACAGAGCCAGCAGCAGTTGCAGCGGGCGCTGGAAACCGCCCGACATGACTTCGCCTCGAAACTGGACAAGCTGCGTGCCGACGGCGCGCTGGCGCAGGAGCGACTCAAAGCCGCCGAAACCCGGGCGCTACTGGAAATCGAGCGCGAGCGGCAGGTGGCCGCCCGCTTGCAAAAGGAACTGGACGCGGCGACCCGTAAAGCGGAGCAGGGCAGTACCCGGCATCGGGATGAGGTGCAGAAGCTGCAGGGCCAAGTTGGTGATCTGCGTCAGCAGCTCGGTGTCCTGGAATCAGCTTGACGCGCTGCGTACCGCCAACGCGCGTTATATCGATGAAGCGGCGCAGGCGCGTGATCAGCGAGACCAACTGGCGGTGTCGCTGACGCAGGCCGCTGCCAAGCAGAAGGTGCCGACGGCAAAGCGGGCAGCGAAGCCGACAACTAAGCCCACAGCGGGCCCGCGCAAGAGCAGTGCGGCAGTGCGCACATCGCCGCGCACGCGACAATCTTGATTGCCTCGCGTCCGTATCCATTGGTGTCTCATGCCCAATTCCTATTCGACGCCTCGGCGTGCCTCGACTCTCATAACCTCAACTTCTCGAACCGCCCGGTGCGGACCTGCATGCCGGATGGTATGTGGCAGGGGCGCAGCCTCAGGGCTGCCCCTATGCCGATTACTGTCTGGCCGCGGATGCAAACGCTCGCGTGCCGTTCATGCGGACCTGCTCTGCGGGCGCACGTCATCTTTACCGATGCTTCGTGAACAGCGTACGTTTTTCTGCATAGCGTTAACACCGCTTTAACCGTCGGGCGGTTCTTCGATAGAGTGCGTCCTCTACAGCTACACACTCCAGCAGACATCGCCAGCCGTTCATCTGGCCATCGTCCCCTTGCGCGGGGGCGCGCTGCGGAGAGATGCGACTAGCGACGGTTGACTTCTGATGCAGGTCCGCCGCCGCTACAGCATCATCGTTGATATTCGGAGACGAAATGCTCAGCCCGCACGAGTTCGCCACTCTATTGCTCCTCAAGGACGCCCCAGATCAACTCCAACTGGATCGCGCCGAGCTGGACACGCTCCTTGAGCGTCAGCTCGTCACGCTGGAAAGAATCGCATCGGGGAATAAACGTCCTCAGTTGACCACCGATTCGCTCCTCCAAGCCGTCGCACGGATGCATTAACCGAGCACGAGCAATGTGCCGTGTTTCGGCCCGCCTGGCGGGGCGGCAACTCGGGGTAATCGTCCGCAACGGGGCCGAGGCGTGCGAGGTTGCCGCGACGCTGGAGCTCACCGCGCAAACGGTCTACAACTGGTCGCACGGGTGGCGTGAACGTGGCATGTGCGGTCTGCTCATCGGTAAGGGCGGTCGCCCTCGGGCGTTGCCCGAGGCGATGCTTGCCACCGCTGTGAGCGCCGCGCGAATGGAGTCCCTGACGCTCGCCCAGATCGCGCAGCGCAGCGGTTCATGGCGAGCCACTGCTGTGCCGTGTGGAGACCTTGGCCGTGGCGCTCAAGCGCGAAGGCTTCTCCTTCAGGCGCAATCGCTACTCGCTCAAAAAAACGGGCAACAGAAAAGGCCAACCAGAAAATTACAGAAGAGATGTTGCTTTATCTGGAATTTATCTGGAATTATCTCTATCTTTGTAGAGCAGTTCCGCACGCCCGACCCGACGCTTTGTGGCGGGTTTGCGGCACAGCCTTGGCCGCCAACCGACCATGGCGGCTCAGCGCACGGGTGGCGCGACCTGTTTGCACTACACGATGGTGTACGCAGCCCTCAAGCGCAAGACGGAACAACGGCCGCGATGCCGCCAACCCCGTCATCGGCGAAACCGTTGCGATCCCACTGATTCAATGCCCATAGCCGTCACCATCGGCGGAGCGGCTTAGCACAAAGAATTTTTATCTAAGCGGACGCGGCTTTCGTGCCGTGGCTGCGGCCATCTCCGCACGCCGGCTCCGCTTCGCTGAAAATCCTCTGCATGAGAGGAGGAAGGAGGAAGAGGCGGATCAGCCAGCGATTGTTGTTGCAATGCATCGTGTTTTGAACGCCCTTTAGTGCCTCTCTGCGATGGCTCGAAGGGGCTGCGGTTTACGTGAAATGAGAACTGCATGAGGCCATGCGATGGAAATTAAGTCGATCGTCGCTTATCAAGGACCTAACATTCATGCCCATTTTCCGGTCATTCGGTACACCGTCGACCTGGGTGTCCTGGAAGAATGGCCAACCGTGCGCCTCGGACAGGAGTTCACCGGTCGTCTGCTTGGCTATCTGCGGGGCCTTCAACAGCATGGCTGTTCCTACAACACCCCCGGTGGGTTCGTCCGGCGCATGTGCGAAGGCGAGGGCACCTGGCTGGGTCATGTGATGGAGCATGTAGCCATCGAACTGCAGAAGATCGCAGGTTCGGATGTGAGCTTTGGCAAGACGCGCGCCGCCGGGCCGCGGGGGCATTACGACATAGTCTATGAGTACCATGATGAAGATGTCGGTCGGCAGGCCGGAAACCTCTCCCTTGCCCTGATCGAGCATCTTCTTCCTGACGAACTAAAGCCAGAGCAGAACCTCGAAAAAGTTTTCGACTTTGAGCATGAACTGGATGATTTCATCCGTTATGCCCGCAGTCGCGACGTGGGACCTAGCACTGCCGCATTGGTGAGCGCCGCTGGGAAGCGCGCGATCCCATGTACGCGCCTAAATGGCGACTGCCTGATACGGCTCGGCTACGGGCGCTTCCAGAAGCGCCTCAAGGCGACGCTCACCAGCGAGACACGTCAGATCGCCGTAGACCTGGCTTCGGACAAGGAGGAGACCAACCGGACCTTGCATGACGCGGGCCTGCCGGTGCCGCGGCAACGGAAGGTCTATAACGCCCGCGACGCCGTCGATAGCGCCAAACGCATCGGCTATCCGGTCGTGATCAAGCCCTTGGACAGCAACCACGGGCAGGGCGTATCGGTCAAGCTTACAACGCCAGAGCAGGTGAAACTCGCTTTTGAGGGGGCTCAGGAGTATAGCAAGGGAGTGCTCGTTGAAAGCTATATCCCGGGGTCTGATTACCGCATGCTGGTGGTCAATCATCAATTGCTGGCGGTTGCCAGGCGCATCCCCGCCCATGTGGTGGGCGACGGCGTTCACACCGTCGAGGCGTTGGTGGAAGAGGTGAATAAGGATCCACGCCGGGGTGTGGGGCATGAAAACGTGCTCACCCGCGTCGCGCTCGATGACGTGGCAGAACGCCTCCTGGCCGACAAGGGTTATAGCCCCGGGACGGTGCCTGAGCCGGGTGAGACCGTCTACTTGTGTGCCACCGCGAACCTCTCCACCGGCGGCACCGCCATCGACGTCACCGATAGCATGCATCCGGACAACCGGGAGATGGCCGTCCGGGCTATCAGGGCCATTGGCTTGGACGTGGGCGGTGTCGATTTCATCACCACCGATATCTGCGCGTCGTATCGCGAGACCGGCGGCGCCATGTGCGAGGTGAACGCCTGCCCGGGTCTACGGATGCATCTGGCGCCCAGCGAAGGCACACCCAGGGACGTGGCCGGACCTATCATCGACATGCTGTTTCCACCCGGTGCTCCCAGGACCATGCCGATTGCCAGCATTACCGGCACCAATGGCAAGACCACCACCTCGCGCATGCTGGCCCATATCATGAAGCTGGCGGGGTACACGGTGGGTCTGGGCACGACCGATGGTGTCTACATCGACGGACGGCTGACTGTGAAGGGTGACATGACCGGGGTGACATCCGCGCGCATGATTCTCGCGGATTCCGCTGTCGATGCCGCGGTACTGGAGACGGCTCGAGGCGGCCTGCTGCGGCGCGGCCTGGGCTATCCCGAGTGCAACGTCGCGGGCTGTCTCAACGTGAGCGCCGATCACCTGGGCCTGCGCGGAGTCGAGACCGTTGAGCAAATGGCGGCGGTCAAGCGCATCGTCATCGAAGTGGCGAAGGACATGGCTGTCCTCAACGCCGACGACGCCTTGTGCCTGAAGATGGCGGATTATAGCCACGCAAACCGCCTCGGCTACGTGACCATGAACCCTGCTCACCCCTTGGTCAATGAGCATATCCGGGCGGGTGGCGTGGCGGTCGTGCTGAAGGAAGAGATAAACGGCCACATGATCAGCCTGTGGGACAGCGGCCACTGTTTTCCGTTGTTGTGGACGCACCTGATCCCGGCCACGGTGCAGGGGCTCGCTCTGCACAATGTGCAGAACGCGATGTTCGCTGCGGCGCTCGCCTGCGGTCTCGGGATCGACCTCGAGCTCATCCGCCGAGGTCTGCGCACCTTTGACAACACCTTCCTCCAAACCCCTGGTCGCCTGAACATTTACGATCAGCATCCGTTCAGGGTGATTTTGGACTATGCCCACAACCCGGCGGCCGTGAAGACCATGTGCGGGCTGGTAGACCGGCTGGGAGCCGAGCGCGCGAAGATCGTTTCTCTGACGGTTCCAGGCGACCGCCGTGACGAGGACATCCTGGAGATCGGGCGTATCGCGGCCGGACACTTTGAGCATTACATCTGTCACCGGGACAGCGACTCGCGTGGGCGGGATCATCTTGAAGTGCCAGAGATGCTGCGAGAAGCACTGCGCGAGAATGGGGTCGGGGCAGAGCAGATCGAGGTCATCGCCGATGAGCAGGCAGCGAATCAGTCGGCGCTCGACATGGCCGGGCCTGGCGACCTGCTCCTCTTATTGAGCGAAGACTACACGCGTGCCTGGGAGCAGATCATGCACTTCAGGCCCAATGTGCAAACAGAGCATGCCACTGCGAGAAAGCCGATCCCGGTTAAGATCCATTTGGACGACCTGGGCGGGTTCCAGTGGGACAATAGCATGGAGATCATTCGTGACGAGCGCGGCGTGCGGTTAGCGCGAGAGATGGAAGACTGAATGAGTTTCGCCGTAGTTACGACGACATGCCAGGCGGTCGCAAGCTGACCTGGTGACAGGGCTCCAGGGCGGGTGAGGCATGAGGCCCTTCATGGAGTTCAATACCTTGGAGAGTCAAAATGGACGAGAAACCGAAATTTCTTCTCTACAACGATAACGACAGCACGCTTGATGCCTTCTCGAAGCGGAGGATGGCCGTCGAAGTCGCCCTGGACTTGATACGTAATGAAGCAATGAGCGGGTCTTCGCGCAATTCCCTGGATTCCAATATGAGACACATCTCGGACTACGCCGATTTTATTCAAGAAGCCTTGAGAGGCAGTGAGCAAGAAGCCCTTAGAGGCAGGGATCGAGAAGCGTCAAGAGGCAGGGATCGAGAAGCGTCGAGAGGCAGGGAGCACTAGCGGGCCTGGTGCGCTTGTGCATGGCAGGCGCAGCGCACGCTCTTGAGGAACTCTGTCGCGGTCGCAAGCGGCGCCTCCGAGAAGACCTGGAGAGAATGGGTCGGGCGTATGCCCGGCCCACGCCAGTCTGCGAGTGCGCCCCCGGGGAAAGGGAATCGGGAAGACCGGGAATAACTGTTATTTTGACCCACACTGGCTTACGTTGCTCGGACTCGGGCCGCTTCAGCCTCAGAGCATCTGACGCGTGGAGGTCACAGACCTCTCATTTGCATCAATTCTGCCTTCACACTCAGGACGATTCCGCTCGCCTGTGTAACGGCAAAACAGCCATTTTTGATCCACGCCTGTGCATCTGTCGGTAGACCAGCGGACGACTCACGCCGTGCCGGGCGGCCAGGGCGCTGATCGGTTCAGCGCCCGCCAAAGCCCGAATGGCCATCACCTTGCGTTCGTTGGTAGCCAGTTTCAGGGGGGCAGCGCAAACGGATAGATTCATTGCGACGTAGCGTTGAAAATGGGGCCATTTATCTCGTACTATTCTTCGCTCCCTCGCCTGTGTAACGCAGCTGAACCTCGCCCGGTGTCGAACGGAATAAGCGCTTCCACACAAACGCATCCAAGCCGCCGACTCCAGCCGCGGCGGCTTGTAGCGACAGACCAGAAAATTGATGGTGCAGGTTGCTTTATCTGTAAATGTCTCTATTTTTTAATAGACCGCCTGCCGTTTTTTAATAGACCGCCTGCCGGACGGGTCGATGGCTCTAAGTATCCCCAGTTGATTGAAGAACCCATGCGTCTTCCTGGCAACTGCGCTCTTCGTCACTCCTGCGTAACGCGATGCGACACCGATAGGAGATCATCCGATGGAAGTCAAGTCGATCGTCGCGTATGAAGGCCCCAACATTCACGCCCATTTCCCGGTCATCCGATATACCGTTGATCTGGGCGTGCTGGAGGAATGGCCGACCGGGCGGCTCGGCCAGCACTTCATCGACGGTTTGCTCGACTATCTGCCGGGCCTCGCACAGCATGGCTGCTCGTATCAGTCCCCCGGCGGACTCGTGCGGCGCATGACGGAAGGCGATGGCACGTGGCTCGGCCATGTCATGGAGCATGCAGCCATTGAACTGCAGAAGATGGCGGGTTCGGACGTCAGCTTCGGCAAGACGCGAGCTGCGGGTCCGCATGGCCACTACGATGTCATTTACGAATACCATGATAAAGCCGTCGGCCGGCAGGCCGGAGATCTGGCATTAGCGCTGATCGAGCATCTCTTGCCTGCCGAGTTGAAACCGCAGACGGATACCGAGACGCAGTTCGACTTCGAACAGAAGCTCGACGATTTTCGCCGTGATGCGCGCAGTCGCGAGGTGGGGCCGAGCACGGCGGCATTGATGAAAGCCGCGGCGGATAGGGCGATTCCGTGTACGCGGATGAACGCGGACAGCCCGATACGACTTGGCTATGGGCGCTTTCAGAAGCGGATCAAAGCCACGCTCACCAGCAAGACGCGTCAGCTCGCAGTCGACATTGCCTCTGACAAGGAAGAGACGAACCGGACGCTGCGGGACGCCGGCTTGCCGGTGCCACGCCAGCGCAAGGTCTATCGCGCCTGCGATGCGGTCGTGAGCGCCGAACAGCTCGGCTATCCGGTTGTCGTCAAACCCCTCGACTGCAATCATGGACGGGGCGTATCGATCAAGCTCACGACGCCGGAGCAGGTGGAACTCGCATTCAAGAGGGCGCGGAAGTACAGCCATGTCGTACTCGTCGAAAACTATATCCCCGGGTCCGACTATCGGATGCTGGTGGTCAATGATCAATTGGTCGCAGTGGCCAAGCGCGTGCCGGCCCATGTAGTCGGTGACGGTTTGCATACGGTCGAGCAGTTGGTGGAAGAGGCCAATCGAGATCCGCGTCGCGGGGTAGGCCATGAAAACGTGCTCACCCGCATCGAACTCGATGACACGGCGCACAGCGTACTGGGCGCCGCGGGATGTGATTTCGAGACCGCGCCAGCTCGGGGTGAGACCGTCTACTTGTGCGCGACCGCCAACCTTTCCGCGGGCGGCACGTCCATCGACGTCACCGATCAGGTGCACCCGGACAACCGCCCTGGTGGACCGGCTCGGCGCAGATCAACGGAAGATCGTTTCGCTGACGGTTCCGGGCGATCGCCACGACGAGGACATTCAGGCGATCGGGCGCATTGCGGCCGGGCACTTCGACCAATACATCTGCCATCGGGACAGCGACTCGCGCGGGCGCGATCACCTGGAGGTGCCGGACATGTTGCGCGAAGCACTGCGCAGCGCGGGTGTCCGGCCGCAGCAAATCAAGGTCGTCGCGGGGGAGCAAACGGCCAATCAGTTAGCGCTCGAGATGGCGTGTCCTGGCGATTTGCTTCTGTTGCTCAGCGAAGATTACGCGAGGGCATGGGAACAGATCGGGCAATTCAAGCCGGAGATGCCGCGCGCGCAGGCAACCAGCAATAAGCCGATTCCGATCAGGATACGGCTGGACGATCTGGGAGGGTTGGAGTGGACTCGGAACATGGAAATTGTCCGCGATGCCCGGGGCGTGAGGCTCGCAAGAGAACTCGAGGACTGAACGAGTACGGCGATCATCATTCAATGCAGTTCAACTGAAACGGACAAATGCAAATGGACGATAAATTGCTCCTCTACAACGATAACGAAGCCACGCTCGACGCCGCATCGAAACGGAAGATAGCTGTCGAAGTCGCGCTCGAACTGATACGGCTGGACACAGTAAACGGATCCTCGCGCAATTCCATGGATAGCAATTTGAGGCATCTTTTCGATTACGCCGATCTGATTCAACAAGCATTGGCGCGCAAAGAGCCGTAACGGTTCAGACGCACCGCGGGTACCGGCGCTGTGCTTCGCCCATCGAACCGACAGGAGGACTGATGGTCACCGCGATAAGACCGCTCTTTGCAAAAAACATCAGCTCGATCGATAGCAATGAGGAGGACGCGATCTTTGTTGTGGACCCTGAGCTCGGCGGGCTGGGCAGGATCGATGTCCGCACGGGCCTCTTTCAGTGCCTGCTCAATTTCAAACATTTCAATGAGTTCGAGAGAGCGTCGGCACTATGCATGCGGCCCGACGGCACGATCCACTATTGCCGTTCCAATCTAATCCACACAGTCAGCATAGAAAACGGCTCGGTACATGCCGCAACGGGTCCGATCACGATCGATGCTGCGCAAAGCATCGTTGGGTTGTGCTGGAAGGACGGCCGATATTACGTCGCCGACGTGACGGGCAGCCTGCTCGTTGTCGAGAACAGCGAGTTGATACGGACGGTTCGCATTGGAAACGGCATCAACGACATGACGCTGCACGGCGATCGGCTCCTGATACTTCGCGGCGTCAGCCGTGCCGTCCATATCGTTGATCTTGATGGAACACATGTCGCATCGGTTACGGTACCGCATGACGGCGCGGTGGGCATAGCCGCTGTCAAGACGTCCGATGCGAAAGAGCCGTGCGTCTATGTGTATTACAACCAGTGCAATTGGGACGTGTTTGACGACGCGGGCTCGGAGCTGACGTCAAACGGGAGCGCCAATATCACGCTCAGAAACGACGCCCGCGATGGATTCATCGAGCGGCTCGACTATCAGCTCGCGGATCTCGGTCGGGGAAACAATTTTTGCCTGTCGGGAGGCTATGAAATCGAGTTCACCTATGCCGAAATGCTCAAGCCTATTGGGGATATCCTCGACGAGCTGGAAGGCATCAAGCTGTGCATCAGACTGTCGATACCCGTCGACACGCCGAGGCAAAAAGTCAAATCGCTCGAGACGATCGGCGATATTCCCGCGGCCGTCACAGAGGACGAGGAAGGTAACGCGATTGTCGAGTTTGACCTGACCGGGATAAGGCTGGACAAGGAGTGTCGTATTTTTGGCTACCACGCGATCATCGAGACTTACGGTATCCGGTACAAGTTGAACGGCGCGAGTACGGACGACTATCCTGCCGATATCAGGCGGCGCTTTCTGAGAGAAGAGTCCCGCTATGACATGGGCAGGCAGGAATTGAAGGATATTGCGGAGCGCCTGCTTGCATGCATTCCCACGCAAGAGCGCGGCAATGTGATCAGAATTGCCAAAGCCGTGCGCGAATACGTCTATAGCCGGCTCGGGTACCGCTACAACAGCAGATGTACGAGCCCCGTCGAGACGTTGCGGCTCGGCGAGGGAACATGCGGCAAGTACATGGAGCTGATGATCGGGCTGCTGAGGCTTTGCGGCGTCGCTTGCCGACCCGTCGGCGACTTCAAGGTACCCGAGTACAAGCTGAGGTATGTGCCGGTCGGCTCGGTATGCACACCCGATAACGATCACGCGTGGGTGGAATTCTATGTGCCGGAGGTCGGATGGGTTCCGATGGAGAGCTCGTCGGATGGCGTTCCGGAAAAGCACGACCGATTCTTTGGTGCGCTATCGTGGGTCTATATAGAAAACAGCAGGACGGACAAGATGTGCAAGATATGCAAACCGGGCTCGTGGGAAAACATCGATCAGGACTTGCGGTATTCGGAATTATTTATTTCGGAGATTCAGATCAGAATCCTCAAAGCGCTCAGGCCGTCATTCGATCCGTCACATTAGCGCCCGATGCTGGCCAGATGCGCAGACATGTCGTAGGCGTCGCCTTCAACCAGAATGTCGAGGTGCAGGCCGATCATGTTCACCGGCGCATGGCGGCGATCGGGATGAATCGCGGAGTGCTGGAGTCGAGAGGTATCGACGACGGTGATGCCTCCTGTCCCCACGACTTGCAGCTTCTGGTCCGGACCGATGAATGCAGCGGTGTCTTCATCGAGCCCGATGCCAATGGCATCCGGGTTGTAGGTCAAGGCCATCAGCATGCGCCCGAGCCGGTCCTGGTGGCGAAAATGTTGATCGATAACCAACTGGTCGATCAGGCATAAGCCCGGTGCTAATTCGACAATATCCGGGCGAGGCGTCGTGCCGCTTTTGCCGGCTGCGATCATTTGCCTTGGCAGAAACGCTGCGCCGGCCGAGACGCCCGCAACGGGCATACCCTTTGCGTTCCGGCGACCTATTTGCTGAGCGACGGGGGTGGCGCTGAGCGTCTCGGAGAGGCGGGCCGGATCGCTTCCGATGAGGAAAACCCCGTCGACGCCGCCGAGCGAGTCGTCCCTTGCCATTTCGCAATCCGCTCGATTCTCGAAGTTGAATGCACTGACGCGATTGACGCTGAGATCACGGAATGCCCGTTCATAACGCTCGCCAAAATCCTCTTCATCAGAGCCTGCCGAGAGAATGGCGATGTGCGCGCGGGAGCCACCGCAAAGCTCAGCGAAGCGGCGCAGGATAGGGGCCTTGCGGGCCGCATTGCCGTCACCGCCTACGGCGACGATAAAACCTCTTGTCCCGGCCGCGAGCGCTCTTGAACGATCCAAACTTTCACCCCGTAACACAGAACCGGCAGTCTTACCCCGTCACGATCTTATAGACGGAAGCGCCGCGACATTCCGGGCAGGCGCAGAAGGGCGCCGGCGTTTTGCGATGAACCGATCGAGCTATCAGCGGAATCGGTCAGCGGATATTTCCAACGATCACGTCAACGCGGCGGCGTTCAAGCAGGCCGTGCCGTGACACTTCGCAGTGAGCGCCGAGCGCAGCAGCGTATGGCTTAACAAGTCGTACAGGTTGCCGTCGGTAAGGATATGAAGGCGTACTCCGGTCATCCCTACGGGTTCGCCATGGCGGGTCGAATCGGCGGTGGAGTTGTGTAGGCCCGACCCTTCGATGATGGTGACGCTGCCGG
>Ga0209332_1000346_pt1 | contig 11196 bp, 10 predicted proteins | sample BlaSpr_A8_OM3_M1_FD_187974 | JGI IMG/M metagenome (GOLD analysis project Ga0209332, IMG submission 187974) | Forest soil microbial communities from Thunder Bay, Ontario, Canada - Black Spruce, Ontario site 2_A8_OM3_M1 (SPAdes) (version 2) | ecosystem: Environmental > Terrestrial > Soil > Boreal...
ACGCGCGGCGCTTCGCGATCGAGGAACAGCGTGCGGATCAAAACCATCGAGCCCATCGCGATCAGCCTGCCGATGAAAAAGCCGGTGAAGATGGCCGGCGAAACCGTCACTCGCGCCGACAATATTCTGGTGCGCATCGAAACCGACGACGGCGCCGTCGGCTGGGGCGAGGCCGCCGCGGCGCCGACCATGACCGGGGAAACCGTCGCCAGCATGATGGCGGCGGTGCTCCATATGGCGCCCGGCCTGCTCAAGCGTTCGGTCGACGATTTCGCCGGCGCGGCGGCGGCGATGGACGCGCAGATGTACGGCAACAGCGGCGCCAAGGCGGCGATCGAGATCGCGCTGCACGATCTTGTCGGCCGCGCCACCGGACAGCCGCTGCATGCGCTCTTCGGCGGTAAGCGCCGCGACCGCATTCCATTGCTCGCGGTGATCGGCTCCGACGATGCCGCGGCCGATTTGCGCGAGGCGCAGGAGCGCCGCGATGCCGGTTATCTGATCTACAAAATCAAGGTCGGCGTCGATACACCGGAAGCCGACGCCGCGCGCACGCGGGACATTTGCCGCGTGCTGGGCGACGACTGCCTCATTTCCGCCGACGCCAATCAGGGCTGGAGCGCGGAGGAGGGCGTCCGCTATGTGCGCGCGGTCGCCGACGCGGGCTTGAGTTTTTTCGAGCAGCCGGTCCACGCTCACGATCTTGCCGGCATGGCGCGTGTCGCCGCGGCGAGCCGCGTGCTGATCGGCGCCGACGAGGGCATTCATTCGCAGGACGATATCGAACGCCATCACGCCGCCAAGGCGGCGCAAGGCGTCAGTCTCAAGGCGATCAAGCTTGGCGGCGTGCGGCAGGTGCTCGACGCGAGCAAGCTGTGCGACCGGCTCGGCATGAATCTGAATATTTCCTGCAAGACCGGCGAGTCGAGCGTCGCTTCGGCCGCGGCCTTGCATCTCGCCGCCGTCGTGCCGTCGCTGGCCTGGGGCCTGACCGTGACCAGCCCCGGCCTCGCCGAAGACGTCGTCACCGATCCGCTGCGTATCGACCACGGTCACATGACGGTGCTGGACCGGCCGGGCCTCGGCGTCGAGGTCGACGAACGCCGGGTGCGGCGCTGGCAGCAGGAATTCAAGAAAGTGGCGTAAGCCACAAAAAGGGAGAGACGTCATGCGAGGATTAACGCGACGGCTCACGAGCCTCGCCGCCGCTTGTGTCATGACAACGACCATGACAACGGCGCTGTTCACCGCGCCGGCGCTGGCGCTCGAGCAGATCAAAATGTCGATCTTCCAGAGCAATTTTTGTTGCTTCCCGGTCTATGTCGCCAAGCACTTAAAACTGTTCGAGAAGCACGGCGTCGACGTCGAATTGGTCTACGGCACCGGCATCCAGCCGGCCAATATCTTCGTCAGCGGCTCCGCCGATTCCGGCGCGTTTGCGGTCGAGCATGGCGTGACCGTGAGCTCGAAGGGCCAGGATTTGAAACTGATCGTGCTCGAGCAAAAGCTGCCGCCGCTCAGCCTGATCGTCCATAACGACGTGCCGACGCCGAATGCCGACAAGCCTTATCCGCAGAACCTCATCGACCTGAAAGGGCTGAAGATCGGCATCAGCGGCCGCGGCGCCTCGACCGACACGGCGACCCGTTTCATGCTCAAGCAGGCCGGCCTCGATCCGGACAAGGACGTCACCATCATGCCGGTCGGCGATCCCGGCACCATGCTGGCCTCGCTCAAGAACAGAGTGATCGACGCCGCCATGGCGGTCGAGCCGACCCAGACCGCCGCCGTGCAGTCACTCAAGTTCGCCAAGACCATGGCCGATATCGAAGGCGGCGGCGGGCCGAGCGTGTTTCATCCTTATGCCTATAACGGCGTTTTCGTGCACAGCGCTTTTCTGAAAGATCATGCGGACACGGCGCGCGGCATCGTCGCGGCGATCGTCGAGGCTTGCGCGGTCATCAACGATCCGGCGCGCATGAGCGACCTGATGGATGTGGCCGCGAATTATATGAAAGGCTCCGATCCCGCGGTCGTCAAAGCCTATCTGGAAAAGTACCGCTCGAACTACGGCGCGATCGCGACCCGCCAGGGCATCGACAACGTCAGCGCCATGCTGGTCGCCGCCAAGACCATCGAGAAAGCGGTGCCTTACGAGCAACTCGTCGCCACCGATTTCATGCCGCCCGAGGCCGGCGCGCCGACGCGCTGACGTAATCGCGCATCATGGCCGACAGCGAAGCCGCGCAAGCCGAAATCCCGATGCCGTCGGCGGCGGCCGACGACACTTTGCGCCAGCGTGTCTTGCTCGCCCGGGTCGCCGTGATCGGCACGTTCCTTGCGGTCTGGCAGGGTGCGGTGAGTTTTGGCCTGATCGATTCATTCTGGGTCTCCAGCCCGGTGCTGGTCAGCAAGGAGCTGTGGCAGGAGATCCTAAGCGGCGATCTCATCCGCAATGTCGGCATCACCGTGTTCGAGGCGCTGATCGCCTTTTTCATCTCCTCCGCGCTCGGCATCGCCGCCGGCCTCATGCTGGCGCGCTCGCCGTTCTGGGACGAGGTGCTGGCGCCGCTCGTTCTCGCGCTCAACAGCCTGCCGCGGGTGGCTCTGGCGCCGCTGATCATTCTCTGGTTCGGCATCGGCATCGTCGCCAAGGTCGTCACCGCGTTCACCCTGGTATTCTTTATTCTCCTGGTGAACACCCTGGGCGGCGCCAAGAACGTCGACACCGACATTCTCACCATCGCGCAACTGATGGGCGCGTCGCGCCGCGACATTTTGTGGAAAGTGACGTTGCCCTCGGCGCTGCCGTGGATTTTCGCCGGCCTCAATATCGGCCTGACCTATGCGCTGCTTGGCGTCATCGTGGCGGAAATCCTCGCCTCCAATCAGGGCATCGGCTACGTAATCTCGAGCGGCGCGGCGAACTTCAACACGGCGGCGGTGTTCGCCGGCCTGGTGACTCTCGCGGTGGTAGCCTGGCTGTTCAGCGCCGTCATGCGCAAGGTCGAGGCGCGGCTGTTGCGCTGGAAGCCCGCGGTCAACAGCGCGTGAGTTCGAACATGTCCGCGCCCGCCAAAATCCGCCTGTCGAATATCGGCATAATATTCCGGCCGCGCGACCGCGGCGCGGTCGAGGCGGTGCGCGGCGTGTCGCTCGACGTGCCGGACGGCTCCATCGTCACCATCGTCGGGCCGTCGGGTTGCGGCAAGTCGACTTTGCTCAACATCGTCTCCGGCCTGTTGCAGCCGAGCGCGGGCTTTGCCGAAGTCAACGGCGCCAAGGTCAACGGCATTCGCCACGACGTCGGCTACATGTTCGCCCGCGACGGCATGATGCCGTGGCGCACGGCGGCCGAGAATGTCGAGTTCGGCCTCGAAGTGCGCGGCGTCGCCAATCGCCGCGCCGTCGCCCGCGAATGGCTGCGCCGGGTCGGCCTCGACAAATTCGAAGACCATTACCGCCACGAACTGTCGCAAGGCATGCGCCAGCGCGTCGCCGTGGCGCGCACCTTTGCCATCGAGCCGGATATCCTGTTGATGGACGAGCCGTTCGGCGCGCTCGACAGCCAGACCCGGCTCTTGCTGCAAGCGCTGTTTCTCTCGGTGTGGGAGCGCAACAAGCGCACCGTGCTGTTCGTCACCCACGATCTGCACGAGGCGATCTTCCTCTCCGACATCGTCGTCGTCTTCACCAACCGCCCGGGGCGGGTGAAATCGATCATTCCCGTGGAATTGTCGCGCCCGCGGCCGCCGCCCGCCGAGCTCGCCATCGCGACCGAATTCCGCGACATCTATGCGCGCATCTGGAGCGACCTGAAGGACGAAGTGCGGGAATTCGAGTGACTGGGGGAGGGGTCATGCGCAACAGTCGGTTTCGTCTCAATACGGTCGCCCTGGCGCTGGCGATTGGCGCGGTCGCCGCGACGGCAAGCCTCGCCCAGCAGTGGCCCACGCATCCGGTGCGCTTCGTGCTGCCGTTCGGACCGGGTTCCGGCGCCGACACCGCCGCACGGCTGATCACCGATACGCTGCAGCAGAAATGGGGCCAGCCCATCGTCATCGACGGCAAACCCGGAGGCGATGGCCTGTTGTCGCTGGGGACCGTGGTGTCGGCAAAGGACGACCATACGTTATACTTCGGGCCAAGCAGCCTCTTCGTCGTGCAACGCTACCTGCACGAGGGCATGACTTTCGATCCCGAGACCGACCTCGCCCCGATCGCGGCGGTCGCCAAGGTGCAGATCGCCGTGGCCGTGCCGACCAGTCTCGGCATCTCCACACTGGCCGAATTCGTGGCGCTGGCGCGCGCCAAGCCGAGCGAGACGAGTTACGCGGTCGCACCGGGATTTTCCGAATTCGTATTCGACGGATTCGTCAAGGAAAACGGCCTCGCGATCGCCAAGGTTCCTTACCGCGACATCACCAAGTCGCCGGTCGATCTCGGCGAAAACAGAATCCAGTTGTGCATGCAATCCTATGCGGCGATGCGGACCTACGCGCAGACCGGCAAGATTAAGATCATCTCGATCAACGACCGCGAGCGATCGCCCATCGCGCCGGACATTCCCTCGGTGGTGGAAGCCGGATTCCCGTCCTTGCTCGCCAGTCCGGTCTTGGGCCTGCTCGGACCGCGCGACATGCCGATCGACTTGCGCCGGCGGATCGCAGCCGACGTGCTCTCGGCGCTCGACGACAAGACGATCGGCGAAAGATTGGCGCTCACCGGGCAGCCGGCCACGCCAATGGGCGTCGATGCGTACACCGCCGCACTCAAGGAACAATACGCACAAGTCGCCCGTGTCGCGGCTGTGCTGGGCATCGCGCGAAAGAAGTAAGCAGGCCGCAACGACACGGGTTACGTCGAGGGCCAAAATGTGACGGTCGAGCCGCACTGGCTGGCAGGCCGCTACGACCGGCCCCATGCGCCCGATTGGCGAGCGTCGGCTGCGACGGGGTTGATACGGCCCGTCACTTTACCGCGAAATTTGCATTTTCTTCTTGTGTCGATCGTTCCGGCAGGATGCTGCCCAACGCAAGCAGGAACCATGCATCGAAAATATACCATGCCGAGGCCCCGGCCAGGCCAGGTATCGGCAGCGATATCGGTAATGCCGAGAGGATGCCCATCATCGCCAGGCAGCCGGACATAACGAACAAAGCAATGTTTGGCGCGCGCAACATAAAGCTCTCCTAAATGTTCGCAGCGCAGTGTGTTATTCCGATTTTCTGCAATTCCTCTTAAACGACCGATTAGATTTTGAATCTAATGATCCCGCGCGCGTCAGCACAATCGTCCGCTGGCCGCGCTGTCGCCGGCGGATCTGGCGTCGCTGCAACCGCCAGTGGCTGGGTGTCAATGAGTCCATGTCCCCGTCGCACTCCGTCCCGTCTTATTTGTCGTCCTCGTCCTCTTCGTCCGCTTCGTCCTCTACTTTCCGAAGCAGCTCTTCGTTGCCTTCGTCGACCGAAAGTCCTGCTTTCCTTTCTCTGGCCTCCTCGATCTCGCCCGCGATGAATTCGGCAAGATTGTCGAAGGCTTCTTGAATCTCGGGTGCCGGAACGTCTTCGTCCAGCGCGGCTTGAAAGCATTCGTTTGCCAAGGCCTTGGTCGCCGCTTCGTCACCCTCCGCGGGAAGCGTCTGCATCTGCTCGATTTTCCCGGAAACCCAGGTCTCGACGAATTCGAGAGCGCGTGCACTCATGTATGATCTCCTGCTTCGCTAGGCTTAGCTTGATGCAGGAGCCGGATGGATGGCAAGGGAGGAAAGCGTGACGACCAAAGAGCTCGGCATCGCCGTCATCGGCTCCGGCCGCATCGGCACGTTGCGGGCGCGGCTGGCGGCGAAACACCCGGCGGTGCGCTTCGTCGCGGTGTCCGACAAGGATCCGGCCAACGCCAGGAAGCTTGCGGATTTGGCCGGCGCGCATTTGCACTCCGCCGACAACGACGAGATCATCGCACATCCCGACGTCAACGCCGTGTTCGTGTCGACGCCGGAAGGCGAGCACGCCGCGGCGGTGTGCAAGGCGCTCGAGCTCGGCAAAGCGGTGCTGGTGGAAAAGCCGCTGGCGCTGTCGCTCAACGATGCCGAGGCCATCATCAATACGCTCAAGGCTACCGGCGGCATCTTGCGCGTCGGCTATAGCCGCCGCTTCAAGGAATGCTTTTTGCGCGCCAAGGAGCAGATGGTGCACGGCCGCCTCGGCCGCATCAGCGGCGGCCTGGCGCGGGTCTATAATTCACGCGCGCAAACGTTCGCCATCCTCAAGCGCGATCCGCACGCGACGCCGGTACTCGACGTGCTCACTTATTACGTCGACCTGATGTGCTGGTTCCTCGACGGCAATGCGCCGGTCGAGGTGGTGGCGCGCGGCCAGCACGGCATTTTCCGCGACGCCGGCTACAGCGCCCACGACGTCACCTGGGCGATCGTCACCTTTGCCGACGGCGCCGTGGTCAATTTCGGCATCAGCTACGCGCTGCCGGCAAATTACCCGACGCAGGGTCAGTCGGATCGCGTCGAGCTCTTAGGCACCGACGGCACCATGATCATCGACGACGATCACATGGAGCATTTGATCTTTTCCGAGAAAGGCATCCCGCATCCTTACGTGCCCGGTCATTCAATCAACCTTGCCTTCCTCGGCAGCAATACCGCGGGCGATTGGGCCATGGGCGATTTCTGGGGGCCTCTTGGTAATGAAACGCGCTCGTGGCTCGATTTCCTATCGACCGGACGGGGAGGCGACGTTCACGCCACGCCGGAGCAGGCCATGCTCAATCTCAAAACCACCTACGCCATCGAGCGCGCGGTCGCGACCGGGCAGGCGGTGCGGCTGGATTAGCGGCGGCTAGCGCCTACAAGCTCGCGTCCTAAAACATCAGTTCGCTGAGCTTGAAGAAGCCGTAGGCAGAGACACCCAGCAAAAGAGCGGTGATGAAGGGTGTGACATCTGCGGCCGGCCAAACGCGATGGATGAGCTTACTCACAGTACCGACTCCCGCTTGACGCCTTCGAGCCAAAGCTCCGCGCATTCGCAACAACACACGTATTAGACGAGGCATCCGCGGCGATGGTTCTCTTGTACGGCGCCGCCTTGGGCGCCAATCTGGCAACGAAGACCAAGGGGGAGGGTTCCAATGACCATCCGTATCGCCGCCGTCGGGGTCAGCCACTGGCATGCGCTCAATGACGCCGCCTATCTGCGCCACCTCCTGGCCATGCCGGACGTCGAACTGGTCGCCATCCAGGATTCGGACCCGGAAATCCTCGCCAAAAGGGCGGCCGAGGCGGGAAATCCGCCCACTTTTGCGGACTGCGGCAAGATGCTGGCGGCGGTCCGCCCCGACTTCGTCCTGGCGCTGGGGCGACACCGGACGATGGCGGCAATCGCCCACGATCTGCTCGATGCCGGCTATCCGTTCCTGATGGAGAAGCCGATGGGGATCAGCGCCGCCGAAGTCGACGCGGTGGCCGCCAAGGCGGCGCGGCTCAATGCCTTCGTCGCCGTGCCGCTGGCGCAGCGCTATGCGCCCTTCGCCAAGCGCGCCCGCGAACTGATCGTCGCCGGCCGTCTCGGGCCGCTGTCGCACATCTATGTCCGCATCAACCGGCCGGGGCCGGCGCGCTATCCGGCCTGGGATTGCGCCTGGATGCTCGATCCGGCCGAGGCCGGCGGCGGCTGCGTGCGCAATCTGGGCCCCCACGGGTTTGACATGTTCCTGCACCTGACCGGCGAGGAGGCGCAGGTGACCGCCGCCCAACTCAGCCGCCGCGCCCATGACTGCGCTGTCGAGGACTATGCGTCGGTGATGCTGCGTTCGGCGAGCGGCGTTCTCGGCACCGTCGAAGTCGGCAACGGTTTTCCCCGCGACGGCACCGACGGCGAATGGAAGATCGCCGGCCGCGACGGCATCCTCACCATGAAGGACGGCATCCTGAAGCTCGCCACCGCCGCCGGCGACGAGATCTTTCCGGGCACCGACCTTACCGCGCCCTATTTCACCGCCGTGCGCGACGCCCTCGACCACTGGCAACGCGGCGCCCCGCCGCCGATCAGCGTGCACGACTGCGCGCGGATAGTGCGGTTGATCGATCAGGCTTACGCGCGCGCGGCGTAGCGACGTGGTCAACGCATCCCGTCAGCGGAAATGCGGTACGACTTGCTCGCTTATCAGCTGCAGCGAGCGCATCACCTTGTCGGCGGAAATTCGACCGCCGCAATTGATCTCGGCGAGCACCCCGCTGAGACCGAGCGTAAGGGTCACCTCCGCAAGCCGCTTCACTACGGCGTCCGGCGTCCCGACGATCACCTTGTCGCGCAGCACGTCAGGGTACGAGATCGTTTGCAGCGCCTGTCCTCGCTCCGCTCGCCGTTCGCTTGTGCGCATGCCCGCAAGCGCGGCCGAGCGCTCGAATTGCAGCCCCAGCGTTCGATAAAATTGAAGGATGGATTCCTCGGGATCGGCGCGCGCCACCGCTGCGGTGTCGCCGACGTAGATCGGCACGCGCAGGTAGACTTCGCCTTGCCCGGCATGGCCGGCGGCCCGGAATGCCGCCCGATAGGCTTCGATCTGCGGACCTAGTTCCTCGATGGTGCCCAGCCGCACGGCAACGAAGATCGGTAGACCCATGGCGCCGATGGCCGCATAGGTGTCGGAACTCGTCGCTGCAACGCGCAGCCGAGATCGCAAGTTCGGCAGTGGTCGTGGAACGATGGCAATGCCGCTGAATTTGTAGAAATCGCCCTTGAAGGAGAAGGGTTCATCGCTCCAGGAGCGTTGCAGGATCTCCAGCACTTCGCCGAAACGTTCGCGACTCTCGCTGTAGGGTACGCCGTACGCCTCGTACGAACGCGGAATGCCGCTGCGGCCGACGCCGAGGATAAGTCGCCCCTCGCTGATATGGTCGAGCGTCGCAACTTCCTCGGCCAGCCGCAACGGGTGGCACAGTGGCAGCACCTGGACACCAATGCCGATCTTAATTCGACGGGTACGCGCCGCTATGGCACCGGCGAGAACGAGCGGCGCCGAGGCGATAGACCGCTCCGGCGCGAAGTGCAATTCGGCGAGCCAGACCGCGTCGAAGCCCCAGCGTTCAGCGGCGTCGGCCTGGGCAAAGGATTGAGCGAATGCTTCGGCGTCGGACCGTGCCGGGTAGCGCGGAAACTCCAGAAAGACGCCGAATTCGAATGCCATGCTGATGCCCGCCCGCCCATCCGCGCTTTTAGCACGGCCAGCGTGGACTGTCCGTGTGATGGCTGGTTCTGGAAATGAGCGCGCGGTGTAGTAAGTTGCGGGCTCGGCCAGTTGCAGCGGGCGAGGATCGATGGACGACAAAACCAAACCTGACGAAACCGGCTACCGCTTCATCGGCAAGCCGATGCCGCGCAAGGAGGATGCGCGGCTGATCACCGGCAAGGGCCGCTTCACCGACGATTTCAATCTCGACGGCCAGGCCTATGCGGTGATGGTACGATCGCCATACCCGCACGCGCGCATTGTCGCGATCGATGCCGCGGCGGCAAAAAAAATGCCGGGCGTGCTGGGCGTGTTCACCGGCGCCGATTGCTTAGCCGACAAGCTCGGGCCGATCCCGCACGATCCGGTGCCGAAGACCAAATTCGATATGAAGCTCACTGGGCCCAATGGCGGCGCAGTGTTCAGCGGGCCCAATGCGCTGTTGCCGGCCGATAAGGCGCGGCACGTCGGCGAAGCCGTGGCCATGGTGGTGGCGGAGACCAAGGCGCAAGCCATGGATGCCGCCGAAGCGGTCGAGGTGCGTTACGAGGAATTGCCGTTCGTGCTGCATTCCGAGGACGCGATGCGGCCCGACGCGCCGGTGCTGTGGGACGAAGTGCCGAACAACGTCACGGTGGAGACCGTGTTCGGCAATGTCGAGGCGACCGACCAGGCGTTCGCCCGCGCCGCCCATGTGGTGACGAAGAATTTTCATATCGGCAGAGTCACCGGCGTGCCGCTCGAGCCGCGCGCGGCGCTCGGCCATTACGATGCCGTAACCGGCCGCTATACGCTCTATGCCGGCTCCGGCGGCGCGGTGCGGCAGAAGAACGAGCTCATTCAGGTGCTCGGCATTCCGCCGGAAAATTTGCGCGTGCTTTCGCCCGATGTCGGCGGCAATTTCGGCACGCGGAACCGAACCTTCGTCGAATTCGGCCTCGTGCTGTGGGCGGCGAAAAAGATCGGCCGGCCGGTGAAATTCACCGCGACGCGCTCGGAAGCCTTTCTCAGCGATTATCAGGGCCGCGATTTGGTGACCAAGGTCGAACTGGCGCTCGACGACAAGCATCGCTTCATCGCCATGCGCGCCACCAATATCAGCAATGTCGGCGCGCGCTGCGTGTCGCTGTCGCCGCTGAGCAAAGGTTCCGGCCTCATTCCCGGCTCCTATGCGATTCCGGCGACGACGCTGCGCGCGATCGCGGTGTTCACCAACACCATGCCGACCAACGCCTATCGCAGCTCCGGCCGGCCGGAGGTCACCTTCGCCATCGAGCGGCTGGTCGATACTGCCGCGGTGCAGCTTGGCGTTGATCGCATCGCGCTGCGCCGCAAGAACCTCGTGCCGCCCAAAGCCATGCCGTACCGCAATTCGGTCGGCATGCTCTACGACAGCGGCCGCTACGCAGAGAACATGGACTGGGCGATGGAGATCGCCGACTGGAAAGGTTTTGCGGCGCGCCGCCGCGAAGCCAAGCGCCGCGGCAAATTGCTTGGCCGCGGTCTTGCCAACTACGTGGAGTCGTCAATCGGCGCGCCGCGCGAGCAGGCGCGCATCAAGGTGCGGCCGCAAGATGAATCGGGTCCAGCCCGCGTCGATGTGGTGATCGGCACGCAGCCGAGCGGGCAGGGGCATGAGACAAGTTTTGCGCAAGTGATCTCGGACCTGCTGCACGTGCCGGCCGAGAGCGTGCGCATTATTCTCGGCGATACCGATGTGGTGAAAGTCGGCGGCGGCTCCCATTCCGGTCGTTCCATGCGCCACGCCGCGACGGTGTTCTCCAAGGCCGCGGTCGATCTCATCGCCAGGGGCAGGGAAATCGCGGCCATCGTCATGGGCGCGGCAACCGACAGCGTTTCGTTCAGCGACGGTCGCTTCGTCTCGCGCGACACCAACCTCACTTTCGATTTTCTCGAGCTTGCGGCCGAGGCCGCGCGGCACAAGCTTCCCGA
>Ga0209332_1000350_pt1 | contig 11137 bp, 9 predicted proteins | sample BlaSpr_A8_OM3_M1_FD_187974 | JGI IMG/M metagenome (GOLD analysis project Ga0209332, IMG submission 187974) | Forest soil microbial communities from Thunder Bay, Ontario, Canada - Black Spruce, Ontario site 2_A8_OM3_M1 (SPAdes) (version 2) | ecosystem: Environmental > Terrestrial > Soil > Boreal...
GGAAGGAGCATCTCGGTTTCCGTCACGTAACGTGGGTTGGGTTGCGCTCAAGCGCAGGAACTCGAGGTCACTATGAACGCGTGCGGCTAAGTTGACGCGTCAAATGTTGTCAGGACTTGTTAAGGTGAGCACTGGTCACGGTGAGTACTCGTTAAAGTGAGGACTTGTTATAGGTCGATTCGTAAGCCCGATCGGCCTGTTGGCTAACAGTGTGGCATGGTCCAACACGGCAGGATCATGGGTTTATGGAGTGGCGGAGCGGCGAAGCTCATCCAACAGTTGCTTTGCTGCCATAAGATCGGAGCTATCGAACCCTTCCGTGAACTTCGCGTATACGGGGGCGAGCAGTTCGAGCCCATCGGCAGCACGGTGATGCCCGGACCAAAGGGCCGCCAAACTCGTTGCCGTACGCAACTCCCAGCCTAATGCGGATTGCTTGCGGGCCCACTCGAGTGATTGCAGCAGACAATTTTCAGCGTCAGACGGATTGAACCGAGCCGACGATCCAAGAATGTGCCCCTTGATCCGGAGTATCTCCGGCAAGTCGAACGATTCTCCGGTTCCTCCAACCTGGGCGATCGCGCCATTAATGGTGGCGAGAGCTTCATCAAATTGTTCCGTCATCGCCAAGCCCTCCGCCAAGTCGCTCGCGAAAACCGTATTCAGAATCTCGTGTCGACTCGCATGCAATGTTTCCAGGCAACCGCGGAGAAGCTGAACTCCGGCATCTGCCGCTCCGCGTTTGATTGACAGTGCGCCTTTCAGCCCAAGCCCGACCGCGTGGTACGGCCCGAGAGAATGCTTCGCGGCATGTGCGATGATTCTTTCGACGAGTTCTTCTGCGCTCAGCCAGTCGCCGCTCCAAAGGAATACATAGACTGTCCAGATCATGGAGATGCAAAGCGTCAGAGGGTGACCGAGATGCTCCGCTTCCTTCACAGTATATCTCGCGACCTCTACGGCTTTTTCCGAAAATCCCCTGAGCCAGAGAGCTCTTGCAAAGGAAACAAGGGCAATAATGCGATGATCATATCCTAGGCGGATCAAATTGCTCCATCGCCTGGTTGGAGCCCGCGTCATTGCACTTTCGCAATGAACTACCGCATCCGCCTGATTTCCTAGTAAATGATGGGCGACACCCAGCATCCAGTCTGCCATCATCGTGCTTGCGCGATCATTCAAGCCTTCGGCAACGGCTTTGCTCCGCTGCCCCACCACCAGTGCACGATGAAAATCTCCGATCCGGGTCAGGTAAATGTGAAGTCCCCTGAGGAGCGGTAATTGGGAATGCGGGTCGCCGAGTGCTTCGGCGAGTTCCAGGCCTCTCGTAAACGCGGTTCGGACCTCCTCCTTGTTGCCCTGCGTAAACATCAACGATACGGCGAGCGAAGCCTGCAGTTCCATCTCGCGACGGGTACCGGTTGATGCCTCATCGAGTGCCAAGATCGCCCGTTCAGTCCAGCGATGACACTCGGTCAACAATGACATCTCCAAAAAGAACGGGGCCGACGCAGCGGCAAGGCTTGTGCCTACCGCGAAATCACCCCGCGCGGAGAAACTCCATTCCAGCGCGGCTCGCACATCGCCGATATGCCCCCTGGACAGGACGACCGCTTCCAATTTGGGGGAACTCGATGAGGCGGCGCTGGCGCGTTCAAGAAACTGACACCAATAAACGGCATGCCGCCGCGAGATCGCATCCGCCTTCTCGCTGTAGATCGGTTTCCCCAAGACATATGTACGCGTGGTATCGAGCAGGCGGTAGCGCATCGGCGCAACGGCTCCGTCTGACGATAAGAGGGATTTTGCAACGAGATTCACAATGGCAAGGACGACCTGTGCCTCGTCAATGCCGTCACCTGCCACGACCGACCGTGCCGCTTCGAGCGTAAAGGTACCGACGAACACGGCGAGCCTGCGCAGGATCTCCCGCTCAAGCTCGGACAGCAAATTATAGCTCCAATCCAGCGTAGCGCTCAGGGTCTGGTGCCGGGGCAGCGCCGTACGCCTGCCTTGCCACGAAAGCCTAAATCGATCGTTGAGCAGTGTGGCGATTCCGCGGATCCCATATGCATTGACCTGACCGGCGGCAAGTTCGAGCGCAAGAGCTATCCCGTCAAGTCTGAGGCAAATTTCGGCGACGATCGGTGCATCTGAGTCGCTGAGCTCAAACTGGCTGGAGTTTGCCGCAACTCGTTCGATGAAAAGCTGAGCTGCTGGGAAGGAAAGCACTTCGGAAGCTTTCAGACCTTCTTCCTCGGGCGGACAATCCAACGGAAACAGCCGATGGACCCGCTCGCCCTCGACACGCAACGATTCCCGGCTGGTTACCAAAATATGGACCTGCGGGGCTTCGCTGAAGATGCTTTCGGTCAATACAGCCAGGGTCTCGATGACGTGCTCACAGCTGTCGAGAACAAGCAGCATTCGCTTGTCTTTGAGGAAGGTGAGAAGACCGGGAACGGGATTGTCGGAATGAATCGTAAGTCCGAGTGTCAACGCAAGTGCGCCCGGAACGAGGCGAGCATCCTTGAGAGAGCTGAGGTCGAGGAAATGAACCGCGCTCTCAAAGGCTGCGAGCAGTGTATGGCCGACCTCTACAGCGACGGTCGTTTTGCCAATTCCGCCAGGTCCGACGACGCTGACAAAGCGCCGGGCCGACAGCTCTTCCGCTATTTTTTGGATATTTTCCTCACGTCCGACCATCCTCGTTAGTCGCACGGGCAGTGTTTGGAACTGGCTGGAGCCAGCTGTCTCCACGTGCCCTGCGTCTGGCGCATTCGACCGCGAAATCGGCACTACCAGGCAGTAGCCGCGACCGGGGACGTTGGTTATGTATCTGCCGCCCGATTGTCCGTCGCCGAGGGCCTTGCGTAGCGCAGCCATATGAGTTCGAAGACTCCCCTCATCGACAGTAACATCCGCCCAGACTCTATCGACAAGGTCCTTTTTACTAACGACTTCGCCAGCACGCTCGACAAGAAAAATGAGAATTTCCAGGGCACGCCCCCCCAGGTGAACGGGAACGCCGTCTTTCTCAAGCAATCGTTCTGCCGGCAGCAGCCGGAATGGGCCAAAAGAGACGGCGCCTTTCTCCTCATGAGGAACGCGTTCATGCATTCAAAACGCTCCGTCGGTAATCGAAGTCAGGCGTCGAACCGCCGTGGTTGATATCTGCGCACCCCCATCGGTCTTTCACGCGAAATTTTCACGGCGCAATTTCGGTCAGACTGCTATCAGCCGTCGCGAGTGCGACAATCTCAGAGGACGCTCGGCGTTCGAGATGCCAAGGCTTTTGTACAGGACTGATCATTCGCAACATTCCCGGGTCCGGGTGGAGGAATGTCCACAAAACGGAAGACGTCCATGCGGTGTGCCATGCCAGAACGATATTTTATCCTGACACGGCGGAGCAAGTCATTGAATCAACGCTGAAAAATCCTGAAAAATTCTGCTCTAAAGTCCAAAGCCGGCGACCTCAATGGACGACGCCGCAAGCAGGTTTCGGTCAGCGACGGAATCTTCCTCCAAATCTATTTGGCCGCTCGGCGGATCGCACCGATCTCATTGGTGAAGCGTTCGTTCATGAAAGCGAGCGGATCAGACGTGAAATACATTTCGGCCGCTTCGCTGTTTAACGGCGTGCGAAGGAAGGTGTCTCGAAACGCCCGGAGCAGCGGAATGAATTCATACAATCAGCGTCAAGCCGCTTTGCGAAGGCTCGACGGGTTCGAGCTCCGAGAGGCGTCAATGTGGGTCGCATCAAAGTGGCTAAAACAGTTTTCATGTAGTGACGGTCGCGCGGTTGGCCACGTTGACCTTGCGGAGTTTGGAGCTTTCGAGGCCAATCTCGCCGAAGCAATCGTACTTAACCACGGATCCGACTTCGTATTCCCGAAGTGGGGCGCGGCGCTAAGCACACTTTGCGGTGGCGACCATCGCGGTCATCGGCTGTCTGCGTTCCCCCAACCCAGCCGTAGCCAGTTGCGCCGCGTGTGCGTCCGAGCCACCGCGGCCCAGATGCCGACGGCAGACCAAGCGACTTGGGTTGTGGGTGGAAGAATTTGGCAGTGCACGATGCTGGCGATGCCAACTGCCGGCGACGAGTTTGCCGCGACGCGACTTCTCGTAGCCCTTTTGTTCGCGCCTCACCCGATATTCGCCTCTCAGTTGGTCCTAAGCGAAGGTCATGAGATGCGCCGCAGTTCGTCGCTCCAGCGTCTTGAGGCGCTTGATGATCACGTTGAACGCCAGCTCCATTTCTCGTCCTGCCGCGGACAGTCTCTCTGTTCCGACAATGCAGACCAACGTGCGGGGTTGATCAGTGTAGTCCAACAGGCTCGCTCCCATGCTTTCCGATTAATGGCGGGCATCTCCAATCTTCGCCAAAAAATTTTTCCCGCTGCAGGAGGAAGAAAGGACCGAACGGAAGCATAAATCGCGGACGAATGTATGTCTGGCGATAACTTAAGTCTAACGAAGATGACCCTCAACAACGGAGTTTGATCGATGACAAAACTACGGACACTTGCGGCCATGGCCGTTGGCGTACTCTCAGCAACGTTCGGCGGATTTGAGGCGCATGCTCAGTCGGTCGCCCCCGTCGAGGCGCGCAACGTTGTGTTGATACATGGAGCGTGGGCAGACGGCTCGAGTTGGGCCGAGGTTATCCCGCGCCTTCAGGCGGCAGGCCTGAAGGTCACCGCGGTACAAAATCCGCTGACCACGCTCGCGGATTCCGTCGCCGAGACGCGCCGCGTATTGGCGCAGCAAGACGGCCCGACCGTGCTGGTTGCCCACTCTTGGGGTGGTACGGTCCTCAGCGAAGCAGGGACGGATCCGAAGGTCACCACGCTTGTCTACGTCGCGGCGCGGGCACCGGATGCCGGAGAAGATTTCGTCGCCCTTTCCGGGAAGTTTCCTGCGGGGCCGGTGCGGGCAGGCATCCAGAAACATGACGGTTTTACCACCATTTCGGAGGAGGCGTTTCTTAAATCCTTCGCGAATGGCGTTGAACCTAAATTGGCAAAAGTCCTTTATGCCGTGCAGTGGCCGACGGCCGCCTCTTTGTTCGGCGAACGAACCACAGCGGCTGCCTGGCACTCCAAACCTTCATTCTATGCGGTGTCGAAGCTCGATCAGACGATCAATCCAGACCTGGAGCGATTTCTGGCAAAACGCATGAATGCGACCACGATAGAGGTGGAAGCGGGTCACCTGTCTCTGGTGTCTCATCCCAAAGAGATCGCCAATCTGATCCTAGCTGCTGCTGGTCGGCGAGAATAGCAGACACAAGTGAACTCGTGGCGGGTTGGGTCGAACTGGAGTCACCCACAGCCCAAGAGCGACATTGGATCGGTCGACCTCGCGCAAAGCCGACCGATCTCACGATGGTGAAATAGAGTCGGCGCGTTCCTCTGAAGGATAGCGGAAGGTTAATGATGCGGGAGCTTTGGTACTCTCCGTCGCGCTTGAGAGATTAGAAATGAGGGACTGGAACTCACAAAAAACTTCCCTGGCGGAGCGCCTCGCCGCCGGGCATCCGCATGCGTCGGGCAAGATGGTCGCGCTCGCGGATCTGCAAGCGTTCCTAGAAGCGGTGTTGCGGCCCGGTGACCGCGTTTGCCTGGAAGGGGACAACCAGAAGCAGGCAGATTTATTGGCCAGCGCGCTCGCGGCGGCGGATGTCAGCAAGGTGCACGACCTGCATATGGTGCAGTCCGGTGTAGTCCTTCCCGAACACCTTGATGTATTCGAGCGCGGCGTAGCGAAACGGCTGGACTACTCATATTCCGGCCCGCAGTCGGCGCGCATCGCCAAGATGTTGTTCGGTGGCAAGATCGAGCTGGGGGCGGTTCACACCTATCTGGAACTGTTCGCCCGCTACTTCATCGACCTGACGCCGCATGTCGCTCTGATCGCGGCGGTCAGTGCGGACCGCGACGGCAATCTCTATACCGGGCCCAACACGGAAGATACGCCGACGGTCGTTGAGGCAACCGCCTTCAAAAATGGCGTGGTCATCGCGCAGGTCAACGAGATCGTGGACAAGGTGCCACGGGTCGACATTCCCGGCGATCGCGTGCATTTCGTGGTGAAGGCGGACAAGCCGTTCTTTGTCGAACCTCTGTTCACGCGCGACCCAGGCGCGATTACCGAGGGCCAGATTCTCACCGCCATGCTGGCGATCAAAGGCATTTACGCACCCTATGGCGTCAAGCGGCTGAACCACGGTATCGGGTTCAACACGGCTGCGATCGAACTTTTGCTGCCAACATATGGCGAGCGGTTGGGACTGAAGGGCAAGGTGGCTACCCGCTTTGCGCTCAATCCGCACCCGGCGCTGATTCCGGCGATCGAGTCCGGCTGGGTGGAGCAGATCCACTCCTTCGGATCGGAGGTCGGGATGGACGACTATATCCGCGCCCGCTCGGACATTTTCTTTACCGGGGCCGATGGCTCATTGCGCTCGAATCGCGCCTTCTGCCAGGTCGCCGGACTCTATGCCTGCGACATGTTTATCGGCTCCACCTTGCAGATCGATCTGCAAGGAAACTCTTCCACCGTTACCGCCTCGCGGATTGCTGGTTTTGGTGGCGCGCCGAACATGGGCTCAGACGCTGGAGGACGGCGCCATCCGAGCGAGCCCTGGCTGCAAGCCGGCAAGGAGGCTGACCCCGACGGGCCGGCACCTCTGCGGCGCGGCCGCAAGCTCGTCGTCCAGATCGGCGAGACATTCGGCGACAAGAACATCCCACTATTCGTCGAGAAGCTCGACGCCCTGACATTGGCCGAGAAGCTCAAGCTCGAACTCGCGCCGGTGATGATTTATGGCGACGACGTCACCCACATTGTCACCGAGGAAGGAATCGCCAATCTCCTGCTTTGCCGCGACAAAGACGAGCGGGAGCAGGCAATCCGCGGCGTGGCGGGCTATACCGACGTCGGCCGCGGCCGGGACGCGAAGATGGTCCAGCGGCTGCGAGCGCGGGGCGTCATTCGTCGGCCGGAAGATCTTGAGATCGATCTGCTCGATGCGGACGGGAGTCTGCTGGCGGCGCGTTCGGTCAAGGATCTCGTCCACTGGTCGGGCGGACTCTATGCGCCGCCTTCCAAATTCCGCAACTGGTGAGAGGGAAGCCGCGATGGAAACCCTGAGCTATCGCCACAAGGCGCAGGAGCGCGCGGCTGGCTCCAAATCGCTGGCCATCATCGGCGTGGTGGCCTCCGGCAATCTCGAAGTGATGGTTGAGCGCGTGTTGCCTGATACGGAGTGCCAGGTGGACATCAACACCGCGGCTGAAGGCTTTGCAGCGGTATGGGAGGCGGTGGTCGCCGATTTCGTCGAGCGACGCTCGACCGGTGGCCTGAAACTTTCCATCAACGATGGCGGTGCGCGTCCGGACACGGTGGCTTTGCGACTGGCGCAGGCCGTCCGCCTGATCGAGGAAGACGAGCGATGAGCATCCCAAAAAAATGTGAGATGCCGGATATGTCGCATGTTGCGAGCGGCAGATCCGTCGGTTGGTACGAGGCGTCGGCGCGTCAGCGGGTTCGATTGCTGCTCGATGCCGGCAGCTTTGAGGAATTCATCGGCCCCGAACAGCGCGAAATCAGCCCGCACTTGAAGGTGTTCGATCTTCCAACGCAGTTCGACGATGGCATCGTCGTTGGCCGCGGCAGGATTGCAGGTGCGCCGGTGTTCCTCGCCGCCCAGGAGGGCCGGTTCATGGGCGGCGCTTTCGGCGAGGTTCACGGCGCCAAGCTGACGGGCCTTCTTCGCGCCGCGCGGGACATCAAGTCGGTTCCGGTGCTGATCCTGTTCGACACCGGCGGGGTACGCTTGCAGGAAGCCAATGCCGGCGAATTAGCTATCGCAGAGATCATGCGCGCACTCGTGGAAGCGCGCATGGCCGGTGTGAAGGTTATCGGTCTGATCGGTGGCCGCGCCGGCTGTTACGGCGGCGGCGGACTGATTGCCGGCTGTTGCTCGGCGCTGGCCGTATCCGAGCAGGGCCGTATCAGCGTCTCCGGTCCCGAGGTCATCGAGACCAATCGCGGCGTGGAGGAATTCGACTCCAGGGATCGCGCGCTGGTATGGCGCACGATGGGCGGCAAGCACCGGCGGCTGCTCGGCGGCGCCGATGCTTTCTCGGACGATACGATACAAAGCTTCCGTGACACAGCCCTGCAATTGATCGAATCCGCGCCAGCATTCGGGGCAGGCGTGCTGAAAGCAGAGCAAGCGCGTCTGGAGGAGCGGTTACAACGCTTCGGCGCCTGCGCCGACGCCATCGATATCTGGAGTGCTGAGGGTGTCTCCGACGCTCAGGCCGTCCCTGCCTTGCCCGCAGAACAATTCATCGCTCTCGCCGACAAGGTCTGGAGGCCGCGCCATGACGCTCGATGACATTCTCGCCTCGCTGTTTCCAGAAGGCCATGACGTCAAGCACGATGATGGTTTGCTGCTGGGGTCGGGGTCGTTGAGGGCCGGTGGCCGCGCGGTGGTGGTTGGCGTTACCGGTCGGACTGCGCTCGGTGTGGACGAGGCGATTCGCCTGTCGCGCCACGTCCTGGATGCGATGGAGCGCGGCGGTACCAGCCCTATTTTGGTGCTGGTGGACAGCGACAGCCAGCGAATGAGCAAGCGCGACGAACTTCTGGGGCTGAACGAGTTCCTTGCTCACCTCGCTAAATGCCTGATCTACGCTGACATGCAAGGCCGCCAAACCGTGGGGCTGCTCTACGGTCACAGCGCCGCCGGCGCCTTCCTCGCGACGGCGTTGGCAACTCGCACGCTTGTGGCGCTGCCGGGCGCCGAGCCGACGGTGATGGATCTACCCTCTATGTCCAAGGTGACCAAGCTTTCCATCGACGTCCTAAAGGAAAAAGCCAAGTCCACGCCAGTTTTCGCTCCAGGGTTGGACAACCTGGCTCAGACGGGCGGGGTGCTCGCAATCTGGGACGAGAAAGGCTCATTGGCTAAACGGCTAGAGGCATTGCTGAATCAAGCTCAAAACAGGGGAGATCAGCGCGATCGCCTCGGAAAAATTCGAAATGGGCGCCCGAAGGCGGCCGATATCGCGGAGCGCGTACATGATCTCGCACTCCTGTCAGAATAATCAGAGGGTGCGCCGCCACGATCTGATCTTCGTGTCGCCGGTGGCGTGGCACTCCCTGCTTAAGACGCGTGACGATCTTTTCGAAGAACCGTTGGTGGTCGACTGGGCCGGTCGGGGCTGGCCTCTTGTCGCACGCCGCGCCATGCCCGGCGACACGGTCGGAGTAGCGCTGGGTTTGCCTCTGCCGCCGTTTGCCGGCAAACGGCGCCTCTCTTTCCTTATGCAACCAGACGACATCGTCTCGACAGCACCGCCGCTCGAGTTGAGCGCTACCATCAATGTAGCACCGGAGTCCTGGCGGCACACTTTGGATCAAGTGGCGGACCTGGCTTCGCGGCATGGCTTGGAGGCGCGAGTCTTCGGCAGTCTGGCGTGGCAGACGCTCACAGGACTGACCTATCTGACCGCGAGTTCTGATCTGGATATTCTCCTGCCGATCCGTCGCAGTAGCGATCTTGCCCAGCTGACCACCGAACTTGCTACGATCGAAGCTGCGGCGCCCATGCGCTTGGACGGCGAATTGGTGCGCGACGATGGCGTTGGTGTGAACTGGCGCGAAATCCACGCAGGCGCGCGCGAGGTGCTGGTCAAGAGCACAGGCGATGTCGCTTTGCTCGACACGAACCTCTTCTTCAGCAGTGAGATTCTGTCATGACGAAGGCTCTGGCGCTTCGCTCGCAACAAGACCGCCCTTGCGCGACGCGGCTGGTGAGCTTTCACGACGCAGCGGCCATCGCCTCCATGGCCGTCCGTTGTCTTTTGCTTGAGTTAGAAACCTGGCCGAAGCCAGGACTTGTCAGCCATATCGACCCGGGTAGCCATGCGGACATGAACGCAGGGACATTCTGCCGCAGCGCCGCCGCGATCCATCCCTTTCTCCACGCCCTGGCAGAAGCCGGCGCTCAGGGCTGTGGCATGGGACGTCTCAGGGTCATCGGTCTTGATGCCGAAGCTGCCATGTTTGCTGCGACGACCGGCGTCAACACCCATCGCGGCGCAATCTTCGGCTTGGGATTGCTTTGCGCAGCCGCCGGCGCTAGGTCCGCCGGACGAACACATCCTGCAACGCCGCTTGGGGCCGTGGTGTCCCGCCTGTGGGGTAGCGACATCCTAGACGGGCCTGTGCTGCTGCACAGCCATGGAGGTGGGGCACGCCGGCGCTACGGAGCGGGCGGTGCCCGATTGGAGGCCGCCCAAGGATTTCCGAGCGTCTACGAGATCGGCCTACCTGCTCTACAGATAGGTGCCCTGATCGCACCCGATGACGCCGAAGCGGCGCGCGTGCAGGCCTGTTTCGGGTTGATCGCAGCACTTGAAGATACGAACCTTCTGCACCGGGCCGGTCTGGCCGGCCTTTGCTTCGCCCAACGCGCCGCGCGCGGTTTTCTTGACGACGGCGGCGTGGGCCAACGCGACTGGCGCGCGCGGGCCAACATCGTCCACCATTCGTTCGTCACACGCCGGCTGAGCCCGGGCGGGTCTGCAGACCTTCTCGCCATGAGCCTCTTCGTCCAGGCTTACGAAACGGAGTCTCTCCGATGCCGCACGTGATCTTGATGGCGCTGGCGCCCATTTTCTTCGTAATGGCTCTCGGTTTTTTCGCCGGACGAATGCGCGCGATCGATAACCATCATGTCGACGAACTCAACGCCCTCGTCATGAATTTTGCCCTGCCGGCGTCTCTGTTCGTGGCGACGGCCTCTGCCCCACGCAGCGAGATGGTTAGGCAGGGACCGCTCTTCGCAATCCTCGGCGCGTTAATGCTGTTGCTGTACCTGATCTGGTACCTTTTCCAGCGCCAAATTTCGAGGACATCCAAAGCCGAGGCTTCTCTGCAAGCTCTGACGGTTGCCTTCCCGAACCTTGCGGGGGTCGGGCTGCCGATCGTATCTGCAATCCTTGGCCCAACCAAGACAGTACCCGTCGCGGTCGCCCTTGCGGCGGGTTCGATCCTGGTTAGTCCGCTCACTCTGCTGCTGCTCGAACTCTCCGGCGGCAAGGAGCAGACCGATGCC
>Ga0209332_1000351_pt1 | contig 11130 bp, 10 predicted proteins | sample BlaSpr_A8_OM3_M1_FD_187974 | JGI IMG/M metagenome (GOLD analysis project Ga0209332, IMG submission 187974) | Forest soil microbial communities from Thunder Bay, Ontario, Canada - Black Spruce, Ontario site 2_A8_OM3_M1 (SPAdes) (version 2) | ecosystem: Environmental > Terrestrial > Soil > Boreal...
TACACGACGATCCGCGCGACCGGCCGCCGCAGATTTTCGGCGGCGCGACCTCGCTGCATTTCGGCGGCGCGGCGCGGCCCTATTTGCTGTTGCCTATTATTCCGCCGACGAAAAAGAAAAAATAATCCCAAACCGCGACGATTGCGGCACTTTACATGGCGGAACGGCTTGGCCAATGATGGCTTGAAACTGCCGTTGCGTGGGGGCGCGGCGGCCAGCTATGCACCCCGAACAAACGGGGCCACAGGGAGGATACGAATGTCTCGCAAATCCACGTCACGCAAGGTCAGCCGCCGCGCGGTCTTGGCCGGCACCGCAGCCGGCGCGGCCGCCGCGCTGACCCGGTTTCCGGCGCCCGCGGTCGCGCAAACCGAGCCGTTCAAGCTCGGCCTGCTCACGGTGAAGACCGGTCCGCTGGCGCAAGGCGGCATCCAGATGGAACAGGGCGTGCTGACGTTCCTGAAGGAAAAAAATTACACCATGGCCGGCCGCAAGGTCGATTTCATCTCAGCCGACACCGGCGGCAATCCGGCCGGCACCAAGACCAAGGCCCAGGAACTGGTCGAGCGCGACAAGGTCGATGTCATTCTCGGTCCGCTCGCCGCCTTCGAGCTTTATGCGATCAGCGACTACATCAAAGAGCAGAAAATGCCGACGCTGAGCCTGGCGGCGGCCGACAACCTCACCCAGCGCACGCCCAATCCGTTCCTGCTGCGCGCCTCGGCGACCTCGTCGCAAGCCTGTCATCCGATGGGGCACTACGCGGCGACCGAGCTGAAGTACAAGCGCGCCTTTTGCATCACCGAGGATTTCGCCTTCGGCTACGAGCAGATGGGCGGTTTCCAGGCGGCTTTCACCAAGGACGGCGGCTGCGTCGTCAACAAATTGTGGCCGCCGCTGGTGACGCCGGACTATACGCCCTACATCGCCCAGATCGCCGATTGCGACGTGGTCTGCCAGGGCTTTGCCGGGTCGAACCCGCTGCGCTTCATGAAGCAATATGCGTCCGCCGGCCTCAAATATCCGGTGGTGACCGGCGAGACCGGGGGCGACGATGCGCTGCTCAAAAGCTACGGCGAGGAAGCGATCGGGCTGGTCAGTTGCTGTCCCTACACGCTCGACCTGCCGATCGACGCCAACCAGCGCTTCATCGACGGCATGTTGAAGAATTACGACACCATACCGGGCCAATATGCCGGGCTGCTCTACGTCAATTGTCAGGTGGTCGAAGCGGCGCTGAAGGCGGCCGGCGACGCCAAGGACAAAGAGAAATTCATGACGGCGCTGCGAGCGGTCACTCTCACCGAGACGCCGCGCGGGCCGCTCAAGTTCGACCATTTCGGCAACATCATCGGCAACTTCTACATCCGCAAGATCGGCACCGAGGGCGTCAAATACGGGCTCAAGGTCTGGAACAAGACGATCAAGACCTACGAGAACGTCAGCCAGTTCTGGGATTGGCCGGAGCAGGACTACCTCGCGCATCCGGTTTATTCGCGCGATTATCCGCCGCTGACGAAGTGCTGATCGCGTCATTCCGGGGCCGAGCGAAGCGAGGAGCCCGGAATCCATAATCACCGCATGGTGAATTGTGGCGCGACCGTTCAAGAATTTTGCTATCGGTGATTATGGATTCCGGGCCCGCGGGCTTCGCCCGCGTCCCGGAATGACAAAAGTAGCCTAGCAGCCGGGAAGCGGAAGGCGGAAATGACGTTCTGGCTGCTGCTCACCGTCAACAGCGTGACGTTCGGCGGCCTGTTGTTCCTGCTCTCCGCCGGCTTCTCGCTGATCTTCGGGTTGATGCGGATTCCCAATCTGACGCACGGCTCGATGTTCATGGTCGGCGCCTATCTGGGCACTACGTTCTTTTCCGGCGCGCTCGGCTTCACGCTGAATTTCTGGGTCGCGGCGATCGTCACGGCGTTCGAAGTGGCGGTGCTGGGCGCGCTGATGGAGCGGCTCCTGCTGCGCCGGCTCGCCGGCCAGCAACTGGCGCAGGTGCTGGTGACCCTCGGCGTCTCTTTCATGGTGGCCGATCTTTGCCTGATGGCATGGGGCGGCGATCCGATCTCGGTTGAGACGCCGCCGGGGCTGGGCGGCTTCATCCGCGTCGGCACCGCGGCCGCGCCGCTTTATCGCCTCGCCATCATCGCCATCGCCGTGGTGTTCGCCGTCGCGCTGTGGCTGATGCTCGAGCGCACCCGGCTCGGCGCCATGATCCGCGCCGGCGTCGACGATCCGCAAATGGCGCGCGTGGTCGGCATTCGGGTGTCGCAGCTCTTCACCATCGTGTTCGGCTTGGGCGCGGCGCTTGCCGGCTTTGCCGGCGTGATCGGCGCGCCGATCCTGTCGGTCTATCCGGGCCTTGATCAGGACATGCTGCCGCTGGCGCTGGTGGTGGTGATTCTCGGCGGCACCGGCAGCCTGCTCGGCTCGTTCGTCGGCAGCATCATCGTCGGCTTCATCTATAATTTCGGCCAGGCACTGGTGCCCGAGCTTGCCTATTTCATTCTGTTCCTGCCGATGGTGTTGGTGCTGGTGTTGCGGCCGCAAGGCCTGTTCGGGGGGCAGGTCCTGTGATCGCCCGCGGTATCGCCATCGCCATTGCGATCCTGGCGCTGATCGCCGTGCCTTACGCGATCACCGAGGCCTATTACGTCAATATCGCCAGCCAGATTTTGCTCTACGCGATCTTCGCGCTGGGGCTGAACATATTGGTCGGTTACGCGGGCCTGGTATCGCTCGGCCATGCCGGGCTGTTCGGCGTGGCGAGCTATGCGGTCGCCTCGCTCCTGGTCTTGGGCTACGGCCACACCGTCGCCATCCTGGCCGCGCTGGTGATCGGATTGCTGTTCACCGCGGGCTTCGCCGCGCTGGCCCTGCGCGCGACCGGCATCAGCTTCATCATGATCACGCTGGCGCTCGGCGAGATTTTGTGGGGACTGGCCTACCGCTGGATCAGCCTGACCAACGGCGACAACGGCGTCAATGTCGCGACGCGGCCGATGCCGTTCGGCATCGCGCTCTCCTCGGCGAACGCTTTCTACGACATGACGCTGATCGTCTTCGTCGTCGCGGTCGCCGCGACCGCGATCTTCGTGCGCTCGCCGTTCGGCGCCGCGCTCGCCGGCACCCGCGACCAGCCGCGGCGCATGAACGCGCTCGGCTTTCACGTCTGGATGATCCGCTTCGGCGCCTTCATGTTCTCAGGCCTGCTCACCGCGGTCGCCGGTATTCTCTATGTCTACTACAACAGGTTCATCAGCCCGCAGACGCTGGCGCTGCCGGCCTCGGCGGAGGCGCTGCTGATGGTGATCTCCGGCGGCGCCGGCACGCTGCTCGGCCCGATCGTCGGCGCCGCGCTGGTGGTCGTCATCAAGAACGTGGTCAGCGCCTATGTGGTGCGGTGGAATTTCATGCTCGGCGCCATCTTCGTCGCCATCGTCGTGTTCATGCCGGAAGGTCTGGTGCCGGGCATGGCGCGGCTGTCGCGTTCGGCGTGGCGGGCGATGAGCGGACCGAAAAAAGTGCTGCCGGCCGCGGAGCCGAAACCATGACCGCGCTTGCCGTCCAGGGCTTGAGCAAATCGTTCGGCGGCCTGCGCGTCACCGCCAACGTCAATCTGAAAGTCGAGCCGGGCGAGCGGCGTCTGATCATCGGCCCGAACGGCGCCGGCAAGACCACCTTGTTCAATCTCATCACCGGCGAGCTTCTACCCGATAGCGGCTCGATCCAATTGTTCGACCGCGACATCACCAAGGTGGCGAGCCGCAAGCGCGCCCATCTCGGCATGGCGCGCACCTATCAGATCATCACGCTATTCACCCACGACACGATCTTGCGCAATGCGACCTTGGCGCTGCTCGGCCTGTCGCCGCTGCGCTGGAACCCATACGCGGCGCTGCATCGCCAGCAGCATTTAGTGGACGCGGCGCATGCCGCGCTCAAGCGTGTCGGCCTCGATCATATCGCCGACCGGCCGTTGGCCGAAACCTCCTACGGCGAGAAGCGCCGGGTGGAGATCGCCATGGCGCTGGCGCAGAATCCAAAGGTGCTGCTGCTCGACGAGCCGTTCGCCGGGCTATCGATCGACGAGCGCCGCGATGTGCGACAACTGCTCACCTCGATCCCGCGCGATGTCACCATCGTCATGATCGAGCACGACATGGACACCGCGCTCGAGCTTGCCGACCGCATTACGCTGTTGCATTTCGGCGAGGTGATCGTCGAAGGCACCCGCGCCGAAGTCGTCGCCGATCCGCGCACCCGGGAGGTCTATCTTGGCGAATAGCGCGCTCCGCCTGCACGACATCGACGCCTATTATGGCGACAGCCATGTGCTGCAGCGGGTGTCGTTCGAGCTTGGCGAGGGCCGCCTGCTCGGGCTGCTCGGCCGCAACGGCGCCGGCAAATCGACCTGCATGAATGTCAGCGTCGGGCTGTTGCCGCCGCGGGCCGGCGCCGTTGAAGTGTTCGGCGCCGTGGTGACGCGGCTGCCGCCGGAATTGATCGCGGCGCGCGGCGTTGCGCTGGTGCCGCAGGGCCGCCGTGTGTTCAGAAGCCTCACCGTGCGCGAGAACCTGATGGTCGCCGCGCGCACCGAGCACGCCGGCCGCCGCCACGCGCCGTGGACCGAGCAAACGGTATTCGCCATGTTCCCGCGCCTTGCCGAGCGCCGCACCCAGCTCGCCGGCTATCTGTCGGGCGGCGAGCAACAAATGCTCGCCATCGGCCGCGCACTGATGGCCAATCCGCGGGTGCTTTTGATGGACGAGCCGTCGGAAGGGCTGGCGCCGCAGATCGTCGCCGAGGTGATGTCGACCATCCGCAAACTCAAAGAAAGCGGGCTCTCCATCGTGCTGGTGGAGCAGAGCCCGAAACTCGCTTTCGACATCGCCGACGACATCGTCATTCTCAATTCCGGCCGCGTCGCCGTGGTCTCGGCCGCCGCGGCGCTGAAAGCCGACGGCGTCGATCTGCGCCAGCATTTGGGCGTGTTTTGATATCGGACGACAGAGGACGGATGACAGACGACAGAATAAGAATGATGGGGGCGAAGATGGCATATCTGACCTGCGTCGTCTGTCGTCCGTCGTCGCAGCTCTAACCGCGGGAAGGTGAGGAATGGCCAAGGACAACGTCGTTGTCGGTTTCGTCGGGCTTGGCACCATGGGCGGCCGCATGGCGACCAATTTGCAGAAGGCCGGCTTTAAGCTCGTGGTGCACGATCTGCATCGCCAAGCAGCGAGCCATCATCTCAATGCCGGCGCGATCTGGGCCGAGACGCCGCGGGCGCTGGCGAGCCAGGCCGACGTGATCTTCTCGTCGCTGCCGGAGCCGGCTGACGTCGAGGCGGTGGCGCTGGGGCCGGACGGACTCATCGCCGGCATCAAGCCGGGCGCCGCCTATTTCGATCTGTCGACCAATGCGCCGAGCGTAGTGAAGAAGCTCCATGCCGCCTTCGCCGAAAAGGGCGCGCATATGCTGGATGCGCCGGTGAGCGGCGGCCCGGCCGGCGCCGCCTCGCGCAAGCTCGCGATCTGGGTCGGCGGCGACGAAGGCGCGTTCAAGGCGCACAAGGCGGTGCTCGACGCCATGGGCGACAAGGCCGCCTATATCGGGGCGATCGGCAGCGCCACGGTGGCAAAGCTCGTGCACAACATGTCGGGCTATGCGGTGGTCTGCGCGCTGGCCGAGACTTTTGCCATGGGCGTGAAAGCAGGTGTCGAGCCGCTTGCGCTGTGGCAGGCGGTGCGCCAGGGCGCGGCGGGGCGGCGCTTCACCTTCGATGCGTTGATCGACCAGTTCCTGCCCGGCACCTACGATCCGCCGGCATTCTCGCTCAAGCTCGCTCACAAGGACGTCGCGCTCGCCAACGCGCTCGGCCGCGAGCTCGGTGTGCCGATGCGGCTGTGCAATCTCACGCTCGCCGAGATGACGGAGGCGATGGGGCGCGGCTGGGGCGGCCGCGATTCGCGCGTGGTGATGAAGCTGTCCCAGGAACGCGCCGGCGTCGACATCGCCGTCGATGCCGAACGCATGCGCGAGGCGCTCGCGGCCAAAGACAAGTAAAGTTGCTGATGGCCGAAGAATCGGCGCCGATCACCCGACGCGACTTTCTCAACGGCATCCCGATTGCCGTGGGCGGCGCCGTCGCTGCCGGGTTGTCGCCGGAATATATTGCGGCCGCCTTTGCCGACGGTCCGGCGCCGCAGGACGCGCCCGGCTATGATCCGCCGGCGCTGACCGGGTTGCGCGGCAGTCATCCCGGCGCTTATGAAGCCGCGCACCGCCTGCGCGACGGAGATTTCTGGTCACAGGCGGGCGATCTCAAGCCAACGAACGAAGACTACGACCTCGTCGTGGTCGGCGGCGGCATCAGTGGGCTTGCGGCGGCGCATTTCTATCGGGCCAAGCATCAGGACGCCCGCGTCCTCATTCTCGACAACCACGACGATTTCGGCGGTCACGCCAAACGCAACGAATTTTCGCTCGATGGCCGCATCGAGCTGATCAACGGCGGCACGCTGTTGATCGACAGCCCGCGGCCGTACAGCGCCGTAGCCGACGGTTTGTTGAAAACGCTCGGCATCGATCCCGTGGCGCTGACGCAAAAATGCTCGCACTCGGATTACTATCTGTCGCTCGGGCTGCATCGCGGCATATTTCTCGACCAGGAAACTTTTGGCGCCGACAAGTTGATCGCCGTGCCGCAGGGGGTGCCGTGGGCGCAGCTGCTCGCCGACGCGCCGTTGTCGCCAAGCGTGCGAAGCGACATCGCGCGCATCCAGGAAGCCGCGATCGACTATATGCCCGGTCTCTCTTCGACTGAGAAGAAGACGCGCCTCGCCGCTATGAGCTATCGCGACTACCTGTTGAACGTGGTCAAGGCCGATCCCGGCGTCATCCCGTTCTACCAGACGCGGACCCACGGCGAGTGGGGCGTCGGCATCGATGCCGTCTCGGCGCTCGATGTGTGGGCGTTCGAATTTCCCGGATTCAGCGGCCTTCATCTGGAGCGCGGCTCGGCGCCGCACACCGGCTACACCGCCAACGGCTATGCCGACAACGGCGGCTCGTACACGTTCCATTTTCCCGACGGCAATGCCTCGATCGCGCGGCTTCTGGTACGCGATCTCATTCCCGACAGTGTGCCGGGCAACAGCGTCGAGGACGTCGTCACGGCGCGCATCGACTATGCGCGACTAGACCGGCCGGCATTGCCGGTGCGCATCCGGCTCGGCAGCACGGTGGTGCGCGCACGCAATGTCGGCGATCCGGCGTCGTCGGACGGCGTCGAGATCGCCTATTTTCGCGGCGGTGACGTCTATACGGTCCGCGCGCAGGCGTGTGTACTGGCCTGCTGGAACATGATGATCCCGTATCTCTGTCCGGAATTGCCGGCGAAGCAAAAAGAGGCGCTGCGCTATCTGGTCAAGACGCCGCTGATTTATGCCAACGTGGCGTTGCGCGATTGGACGGCGTTCAAGGCGCTCGGCGTGTCGTCGGTTTACGCGCCGGGCTCCTATTTCTCGTCGCTCTCGCTCAATGCGGTCGTCGATATCGGCGGCTACAAAAGCCCGCGTTCGCCCGACGAGCCGATGCTGGTGCGCATGGTGCGTACGCCATGCCAGCCCGGGCTGCCGGAGCGCGATCAAAATAGGGCAGGGCAGCACGACATCTTCAACACCACGTTTGAGACCTTCGAGCGCAACATCCGCGACCAGCTGGCGCGCATCCTCGGTCCGGGCGGATTCGATCCGGCGAGCGGTGTGACGGGCATCACCGTCAATCGCTGGCCGCACGGTTATGCTTACGAATATAACCAGCTGTTCGATCCGGAATGGCCGCAAGCGCAACAGCCGCATGTGATCGGGCGGGCGCGGTTCGGGCGCATCGCCATCGCCAACTCCGACTCCGGCGCCGCCGCCTATACCGACTCGGCCATCGACCAGGCTTATCGCGCCATACAGGAACTTTTGCAGACTTAAGCTCAATGCAGCAGATATGACAGCAACGCCGGGTCCGTTGTTCGCGCTCGCGCTGGCCTCGATCTCGCTGATCGGGCCGCTGGCGGTGCATCTGTTCATGCCGGTGATCCCGGCGGTGAAGGCGGCGCTCGGGCTGTCGGACGCGCTGGCGCAGCTGACGTTTAGCATCGCGCTGTTCGGCATGGCCTTTGCCACGCTGTTCTATGGCTCGCTGTCCGATCGTTACGGCCGCCGCCCGGTGCTGCTCTCCGGGCTCGCTCTGTTTCTCATCGGCAGCGCGGTCTCGGCGGCGGCCGGTTCGATCGTCCCGCTGATACTCGGCCGGCTCTTACAGGCCATCGGCGCCGGCTGCGGCGTCACGCTCGGCCGCGCCATCGCCCAGGACGTCTACGGCCGCGACCGGCTGGTCAAGGCGCTGGCTTACCTCACGATGTTCTACACCATCGGCCCGATGATCTCGCCGATCGTCGGCGGCGTGCTGATCGACACGTTCGGCTGGCGCAGCGTGTTCGGCTTCGCGCTGCTGCTTGGCGCGGCAATCGCGCTCGGCGCCTATGTCGCCGTGTTCGAAACCCGTCCGCCGTCGCCGCAGAATCGCGTCCGCGGCAATGTCTTGCGCAATTATGCCGAGCTATTCCGCCATGTGCGCTTCACCGCCTTCGTGCTGCAGTCGGGTTTTATGACCGCGACCTTCCTGACCACCGCCACGGCGGCATCGAGCCTGTTGAAGGACATGCTGCACCGGCCGTCGACCGAGTTCGGCATCTACTTCTTACTGTTTCCGTTCGGTTTCCTTGCCGGCAATTTCATCACCAGCCGCATCGGCAATCGCGTCGCCAACGAAACCATGGTGCTCGCCGGCTCGCTGTTGTCGCTCGCCGCGGTGACGACGCAATCGAGCCTGCTGCTTGCCGGCTTGGTGACGCCGCTGACGCTGTTCGTGCCGGGTTTCTTCATCACCATGGCGCAGGGCCTTTCGCTGTCCTACGCCCAGTCCGGCGCCATGGAGACCAATGCAAAACTCGCCGGCACCGCGGCCGGCGTCGGCGTGTTCGTGCAGAACTTCTGCGGCGCCGCCTTCGCGCAGTTTTACGGCTTCATCGCCGACGGCACGGCGGTGCCGCTGACCGAGACCACCGCAATCACCGTGCTGTGCGCCATGCTCGCCGGCGCGTTGCCGTTCGTGATGGCGCGCCGGGCGCGGCCGGCTTAAACTTTCAACTTCGACTCCAACAAGGACGCCCAATGACCGAGCTATGGAATAAGTACGAGAGAACAGCCGCGCGCCGCCACGGCAAGCCGGGGCGCGAGGTGCGGCCGCAGAGCGTGACCGTCGATGTTCACGCCCATGTCGGCGTGCCGGAAGCGGCGAAATTCGTCGAGCCGTATCTCGATTGGGCGACCATCCCGCTGGCGCATTTCGCCAATGCCGAGACCAAGGCGCTGAACCAGAAGCAGGAAGCCGACATCCGGGCGACGGCGGGTGCCGATCGACGGCTCGCCGATCTCGACGCCATGGGCGTCGACGTGCAGATGATCGCGCCGCCGCCGCCGCAATGCTACTACACGGTGCCGCTCGATATCGCGGTCAAGGCGGCGCGGATGGTCAACGACGGAATCGCCGCGTTCTGTGCCAAGAGGCCCGACCGCTTCAAAGGATTCGGCACGGTGCCGATGCCCGACGGCCATGAGGCGGCCAAGGAGCTCGAGCGCTGCACCAAGGAGCTCGGCTTCAAGGGCGTGCAGGTCATCACCAACGTCGCCGGCAAGGAATTGTCCGATCCGGCCTTCGCGCCGTTCTGGAAAAAAGCCGAAGAGCTCGGCGCTCTGGTGATGATCCATCCCAACGGCTTCACCGACGCCACGCGATTGACGCGGTTTTACTTCAATAACGTCATCGGCAATCCGCTGGAGACCACGATCGCGCTGCACTACCTGATCTTCGACGGCGTGCTGGAGCGGCATCCAAAGCTGAAAATCCTCGCCGTGCACGGCGGCGGCTATCTCGGCGGCTATTCCGGCCGTATCGACCACGCCTGGGGCGCGCGCTCGGACGCCCACGGCGACCTGCCGCAGCCGCCGACGAGCTATCTCAAGCGCGTCTATGTCGACACCGTGGTGTTCACACCGCATCAGCTCGCCGAACTGGTGCGCGTATTCGGCGCCGACCACGTCGTCATGGGCACCGATTATCCGTTCGACATGGCCGATTTCGATCCGGTCGGCCATATCGCGTCGACGCCGGGCTTCGACGCCGCGACCATCGCCGCGCTCGCCGGTGGCAATGCCAAGCGGCTGCTGGCATTATAGGAAAGGGGCAGGAGCATGCGGCAAGCCGTTTTAACCTGCGCGGTGCTGTCGGCTGTGACAGTCTTCGCTTGTCCCTGTCAGGCGCAAAACCCTCCATCCAGCGACCCGGACGAGGCGCGCATCGAAGATGTCATCACCGCCAGTCACATCCTGACCAACGAAGGAATATTGGACAGCTTTGGCCACGTCAGCGCGCGCTCGGCGAAAAATCCCGATCATTTCTTTATGCCGCGCGCCATGCCGCCGGCGCTGGTGTCGCGCGCCGACATCGTCGAGGTCGGGCTTGATTGCAAGCCGGTCGATCCCAACGCGCCGCGGCTGAACGGCGAGCGCTATATCCATTGCCAAGTGTACAAGGCGCGCGGCGACGTGCAATCCGTCATCCATACCCACGATCTCGCCGTCATTCCGTTCGGCCTGACCGGAATTGCACTCAAGCCCGTGCTCGCCCAGGCCGGCTTCCTGCCGCCGCAGGTGCCGCTGTTCGAAGTGCGCGAGGCCAATGCGTCGGAGCCGGAGACCAAGCGCGGCATGCTGGTGCTTAGCGCCACTCTGGGCGATGCGCTGGCCAAAAAGCTTGGCGCAGGCCCTGTCGTCTTGATGCGCGGCCACGGCGAAACCGTTGTCGGACGTTCGGTGCGGGAAGCGACGGTGCGGACCATCTACACCCACATCGACGCGCAAGCGCAGAGCGCGGCGCTGGCGCTGAGCCCCAACATCACGGCTTTGAACGATGCCGAATTGGCGACCAACGCTGCCGAGAATTTCGACGCGGACAGACCCTGGCAGAATTATAAGCAGAGGTTGCCGGCCGGACATTGAGCCGTCA
>Ga0209332_1000352_pt1 | contig 11113 bp, 8 predicted proteins | sample BlaSpr_A8_OM3_M1_FD_187974 | JGI IMG/M metagenome (GOLD analysis project Ga0209332, IMG submission 187974) | Forest soil microbial communities from Thunder Bay, Ontario, Canada - Black Spruce, Ontario site 2_A8_OM3_M1 (SPAdes) (version 2) | ecosystem: Environmental > Terrestrial > Soil > Boreal...
CGAGCCGCTTGTGCAGTCCGCGGATGCGCCCCCTGAACTCCGGGAGTTGTATGCGCAAGCGCTTGTCGCTGCAAATCGCTGCCTCGAAAGCGAACCGCTAATCTGGCAAATGTTTGAGCAAAACCCGGCTCGCATGCATCAGGTCGTGAATCTGATCGGAAAGATGATCGATTCTGATCTCGATGCGGAAGCGGTCGAGTTGGCCCGCAAGCTCGAAGCCTTCCAGCGGCGGCGTGGTGAACGGCGTTCCTTCATTACCACCATGCAGGAATTGTTGGCCACTCACCGCCCGTCGGCAGAGATGCTGGAATTTCTGGCCGAACTCTTTAATGCGACCAACCGCGAATCAGATTACGCGCAGGCGCTGCTGAAGCTCTTTGATCTTTATTGCGCGAAGCACAATTACCAAAAAGCGGGCGAGTGCCTGGATCGCGCCGCTGAAGTCGATCCCTATGAGCCCGGTCACCAAACCCGCCTGGAAGCGTTGCGAGGCAAAATCGACGACCAACGTTTCAACGTTATCGCATCGCGTTTCGCAGCGTCGAAAAAAGAGCCAGAGCAGGCTGTCAAAATTCAGGAACCAACGTTGGGTGCAGCCGCTCTGCAAGACCTGATGCTGCAAGCCGAGATTCTCGTGCAATACGGCATGCGCACTAAGGCCATCGAGCGACTGCAGCGCATTCAGGAGCTTTTTCCCGGCGAGGAACAGCGCAATCAGGAACTGCAGAAACTCTACATCGCAGCCGGTATCGAACCGAAGTACGCGAAGTCTCCGAATGTTGCGGCGCAAGCTGCCTCATCTTCTTCAGCTTCTTCAGCTAACGACCAGCCAGCAGCGGCCTTCGCGCCGACTGCCGCCCAGTCGGCAAGCGATGTGGCTGACGTTAGCAGCCTGGCGAAAGTGGCTGAGATCACGCGTAAGCTCTACCACCAGGGCAATGCGGAAGGAGTTTTAAAAACCGCAGCCAATGAGATCGGCGCCAACTGGCGAGCCGCGCGTTGTATAGCTGCGCTGCGCAAGCCCGGCCTGCCCCCCTCGAGCGTCCAGGAGTATCACATGGACGCGTTGATCCCAGCCAGTTCCGCGGCCCTGGTAAGCCTGGTCGAACCGCTGCAGGACTTGGCCGTGACGCGCGGCACCGTGACCATCAGCGACGCGAAAAATGCTCCGGAATTAGTGGGTGTTCGCAAAGCGATCGAAGAGTTACAGATCGAATCGTTGCTCGCTCTCCCGTTAACCGAAGGCAACGACCAGATCGGCGTGCTGATCCTCACCCAGGACAAAAGCCGCACTTGGAAGCCTTCCGAAGTGCTGGTGATTCGTACGTTGAGCGATCAAGTATTGATCGCCTTGAACAATGCCGGACTGCGGCGCTTGGTAAAGAATCTTTCGGTGACCGACGAAAAATCAGGACTGTTAAAGCGCGCTTCCTATCTCGACCTGTTACAAGCGGAAACTCGCCGCGGCTTGCAGCAGGGAACTGCCGTGACCGTGTTGCTGATGAAGTTCGGGCGCCGCAGCGCGCTGATTCGAGAACACGGCGAGCAGGCGGTGACCGCCGTAATGGAACAGATCGGCCAGCTCTTTTCCGGAAACATCCGCTCCAACGACCTGGCATTTCGATATGAAGCAACCACGGTCGCGCTAGTCTTAGGCGATACCGGAGAAAAGGAAGCCTTGCTCGCAGTGGAAAAATTAAAGCGTCTCCTTGCCGAAGTCCGTTTTCCCGGCAAAGATAAAGCTGTCGAGTTCAGCGCTGGCCTGGCGCAGGCAGTCATGCGCCAACATTTCGATCCGGTCGACATCGTCACGGAAGTTGCCAACCGCGCCGATCAGGCCATGGAATTGGCCGTAGCCCAAGGCGTCGGAAAAATCGTGAGCCAGCCTCCGCAGTTCGCCGCCGCGGCGGCGATGGCGTAGAGTCAGTTCTCAGTTCTCAGTTAGAACGCTCGTTAAAAGGTTGTTGCTTTTACTGAGAGCTGACAACTGACAACTGAGAACTTCTCGCCCCTCCTGTTAAACTCACAAGTTGGCCTCGGCCAGCGCACTCCTTCTTATAAGCAGGCCCTCATGTTGAAACCCGGAGACATCGCTATTGTCAGCGGAGCTCGCACTCCCTTTGGACGCTACTGCGGAAAAATCAAAGATTACACTGCGCAGGAACTAGGCGCGGTGGCGGCGAAGGCTGCCATCGAGCGCGCTGGAGTCGGCGCGGAACACTTCGATCATGCTGTGTTCGGAAATGCGCAGCAGACCTCCGGCGACGCGCTCTACGGCGCGCGGCACGCGGCGTTGCGCGCGGGATTGCCGATTGAGACTCCGGCGCTGACCGTGAATCGGCTGTGCGGGTCGGGGATGCAGGCGATTGTCAGCGCGGCGCAGATGATCCAAACCGAAGAAGCGAAAGTAGTGCTTGCAGGCGGAATGGAATCCATGTCGCAGGCGCCGTTTTCAATTCGCGGGCGCGACGGGTTCACGCTGGCTCCCGGCGGGAGACTCGAAGATTCGCTCATGGTGGCGCTGCTCGATTCTTATTGCGGCCTCTATATGGCGAACACGGCTGAGCTTTATGGCGAGCAGCAAGGCATTACGCGCCAGGCGCAGGATGAATTCGCGCTGCGCTCGCAGCAGAAAGCTGACGACGCATACAAAGCTGGACGCATTCAAGAAGAATTGACGCCAGTGCCGCTGCGGAATTCTAAGGGCGAGACGACGGGAGAGATGCTGACTGAAGACGATCATCGCCGTCCGCAAACCACAATCGAAGGCCTGGCCAAGCTGCGAGCGGCGTTTGGCCCATCCTCAGGGAAGCCTGGAACGGTCACCGCCGGCAATGCCAGCGGAATCGTCGACGGCGCAGCCGCAGTCGTAGTCATGTCGCTCGATCAGGCGCAGCGCAGAAATCTCAATCCGCTGGGACGAATCATCAATTGGGGAGTTGCGGGAGTGGATCCGAAGCTGATGGGGCGCGGTCCGGTTCCGGCGACGAAAGTTGCGTTGCAGCGCGCGGGGCTGACTTTGGATTACATCGATCTGATCGAAGTGAATGAGGCGTTCGCGGCGCAGTATCTCGGAGTAGAAAAAGAATTGGGACTCGATCGCGAGAAAGTGAATGTGAATGGGGGAGCGATTGCGTTGGGGCATCCGCTGGGAGCGACCGGGACGCGGCTGGTGATCACGCTGCTGTATGAATTGCGGCGGCGGAAGAAGAAGTACGGGCTGGCCACGGCATGCATTGGCGGCGGACAGAGAATTGCTATGGTGGTGGAGAGCTTTCAGTAGAGCGTTTCCGTATGGAGACAGTGATCTACATGCCGTTGCTCGGCGAAGGGACAGATTGCTGGCGCCCTGTCCGAGCTGTGAAGGTTACCGAGGACGTATTTGAGATTGCCGAACAGCTGCCCGACGGTGAAAGTTGGGCTTTTGCGCCCGGTTCTCGGGTGCGATGCCGGAATCATGTGTTCGCCACGGGAAGCTCAGGCTTGACTCCTTTCGCATATGCCATCGAGAGCAACCCGTATTATCAACTTCTACGAAAGCACGAGCGAGAAGTCTTTCGCGTCGTCTTTGCAGGTGGCGAGGAAGCTGTTGTTAGAGTTCTGCACGTGGACCGGCAGTACGAAGACTTTGTTTATGACTTGGTGTCGACAAATCTCGACCGCGACGTTTACCGTGCGCGGAAGGGTGAGGCCTACGTCTCAAAGTTTGCCGACTTGGTGTCCGCGCAGTTAGAGGAATGATCCTTCTGTGGTCTGCCTGTAGTCTGCGCTGACGAAGTGTCGTGCCGCTGATGTGATGTCGCGGGCAGACTGCAGATCCCTCGCTTTCGCTCGGGATGACAAGTCTTTAGATAGATAACCGTCTTAGATAGAAGTGGAGATCTATGGAAATCAAGAAAGTCGGCGTTTTAGGTTGTGGCCTAATGGGTTCGGGTATTGCGCAGGTGTGCGCTACTGCTGGGTTTGACGTTACTGTGCTCGAAGTCGAGCAGAAGTATCTCGACAAAGGCTTTGCCGGGATCGAGAAGTCCCTGGCCAAGTTCGCCGAGCGCCCCGTCGACAAAGGCGGGATTAGTCCGCAGCAAAAAGACGAGATCCGCGCGCGGCTTAGAGGCACCACGAACAAAACGGACCTGGCCGATTGCGATATCGTCATCGAGGCCATCATCGAGAACGTCGAAGAAAAAAAGAAGATGTACGCCTCCCTCGACGGCATAATAAAAAAGGACGCCATCTTCGCCTCCAATACTTCTTCCATCTCGGTGACCGAGCTTTTGACGGCGGTGAAGCGGCCGGAAAGATTTATTGGGCTGCACTTTTTTAATCCGGTGCCGCTGATGAAGCTGGTGGAGGTGGTGAAGACGATTGCTACTGCGCCGGACGTGTACGACTCCGCTTATGAGTTCGCTAAGAAGCTGGGCAAGGTTCCGGTGCGGACTTCGGATAAGACGGGATTCATCGTGAACCGGCTGCTGGTGCCGTATCTGCTCGATGCCATCCGCGCTTACGAAGAGGGGGTTGGGTCGATCGAGGATATTGATAACGCGATGAAGCTGGGGTGCGGGTATCCGATGGGTCCGTTTACTTTGCTTGATTTTGTGGGGCTCGACACTACTTATTACATTACGCATGTGATGTATGACGAGTTCAAGGAGCGGCGGTTCGCATCGCCTCCGCTGCTGAAGCGGATGGTGATGGCGGGGTGGTATGGGAAGAAGTCGGGGCGCGGGTTTTATGATTATTCGGACCCGGCGAAGCCGGTGGCGGGGAAGTTTTAAGGTTAGAGGTTAGAGGTCAGATTGCAGAGGTGCATGCGGGGCTGATTCTCACTCATGCGGGGCTGATTCTCACTCATGCGGGGCTGATTCTCACTTAGGAGATTCGGGACGGTTTTTTAAACCTCCGGGGAGGGACGCTAGAATCCCAGGCTGGACGCGTTCGTGGAATCCCACCCTGCGCACAGAACGCGCAAGGATGGGGCACCCGACACTAATTTTATGACTTACGAAAACATTCTCCTCGAAAAGAAAAACACCATCGCCTATGTCACCGTCAACCGGCCGAAGGTGCTCAATGCGCTCAGCCTCGCCACCATGGAAGAACTCGGGGTTGCATTCCAAGATATAAAAGATGATTCCGCGATCCGGGTGGCGATCTTGACTGGGTCAGGGGAAAAGGCCTTCGTTGCCGGGGCGGATATTGGGGAACTGGCTAAGCAGGATCCTGTGTCCGGCAAGAAGTTTGCGCATCGCGGACAGGCGGTGCTTGATCTGATTGAAAATCTGGGCAAGCCGGTGATTGCTTGCGTTAACGGATTTGCGCTTGGCGGGGGATGCGAACTGGCGCTGGCTTGCACTATGCGACTGGCTAGCGAAAATGCGAAACTCGGCCAGCCGGAAGTGAAGCTTGGAATTCTCCCGGGATATGGCGGGACGCAGCGGTTGCCGCGTCTGGTGGGTAAGGGGCTGGCAATGCAGATGATTCTTGCCGGGGAGATGATTACGGCGCAGGAAGCTTATCGGATTGGGCTGGTGAATGAAGTGGTGGCGGCGGCAGAGTTGATTCCTCGGGCAGAGGCGATTGCGGCTAAGATCATCGCGAATGCTCCGCTGGCGGTGCAGTACGCTATGGAGGCGATTAATCGCGGGATGGACATGACTTTGGCTGAGGGGCAGTTTGTGGAGGCTGCTTTGTTTGGGGTTTGTTGCGCTACCGAGGATAAGAAGGAAGGGACGACGGCGTTTTTGGAGAAGCGGGCGGCAGCGTTTAGGGGGAAGTGAGGTCAAGGGCTTTACCACGGGGGGCACAGGGGTTTCACAGAGGACCACAGGGGGAAGAGCTTGTCTAATATGCAGATCCAAAAGCGCGGGGAGATGCTACGAAAGAAAAAATAAAGATCGAGCGGATTCCTGAGGCGGCGGTTCCTGCTCTCGAAGGTGATCTCAGCGCTGCTGGGAAGCGCTTCGCCATCGTCGTTTCTCGGTTCAACGCGTTTATCGCGGAGCGGCTTTTTCAGAGCGCTTATGACGGACTGCTACGCTCGGGCGCTAAGAAAAAAGATATTGCTCTGGTTCGCGTTCCTGGGGCGTTTGAAATTCCTTCGGCTGCCCGCATGCTCGCCGAAACGAAAAAGTACGACGCGATAATTTGTATTGGCTGTTTGCTGCGCGGCGATACGGCGCACTATGACGTGATTGTGAATGAAGTTACTCGCGGTATCGGGCAGTCGGCGCAGGAGACAGGGGTTCCCCATGCGTTTGGCGTGTTGACTTGCGAGACTTTGGAGCAGGCGATCGATCGCGCCGGGTTGAAGATGGGAAACAAAGGATTCGAAGCGGCGCTGGCGGCGGTGGAGATGGCGAATCTGAAAAAAGCTGTCGCTGGTCGTCAGTCGTTGGTCGCTCGCAAAGGCAAACCCACCGCGCGAAAGCACAAGCGCTAACTCTGGATACCGGATCTGCTCGTTGTGCTTCGCTCAGAGTGCGATCCGACCCTGTAAACTAAAAACGAACCGCGAACGACTAACGACGAACGACCATCGACCTCATGGGCACTCGACGCAAATCCCGCGAACTGGTTCTGCAGATGCTCTTCCAGTCGGACATGGGAAAGCAGACACCGGAACTCGTGCGTTCGACGTTTTGGGCGGAGCGCAGCAATGTGGAAGAAGATGTGCGCGGATTTGCCGACGATTTATTTCGCGTGGCCATCGACAAGATGCCGGAGATCGATGGGCTGATTGGCAAACACACGCAGCACTGGCGCATGGAGCGCATGGCCACGGTTGACCGCAATGTGCTGCGCGGAGCCGTCGCAGAGTTTCTTGGATATCCCGATACGCCCCGCGCAGTGGTGATTAATGAGGCGCTGGAGATTGCGCGGAAATTTTCTACTCCGGAATCAGTGCAGTTTATTAATGGCGTGCTGGATAGCGTGGGGAAAGAAGTCGGGTAGCGAAGTTCTCGGTTCCTATGTTCTTAGTTCTCAGCGATTGCTGCGATAGCTTGGTTTGAGTGATACCGTGGGCCGAGCTGCGCTCGGCTTGGACGGGCGAGGGCGCCCGTCCCCACACTAATCCCGTCCCCACACCAACCCGTCCCCACACTAAACACTAACTTGTCCTACAACTGATCTGGTCTGCAACCGCTTCTTCGATCACTGCGGCTTGATTGCTATTAGGTCGGGAACACAGAGAGGTGCGCCTGTTCCTTGGTCGTTGCACATATTGGGATTATTGTTTTCGTTGATGTTGACGTACGGGACCTGCTGGAAATCGCCTTGACTGATGGTGTTGACGATGTGAACGGAAGCGGCGGTGCAAGTGATTCCATCGCTGGCATACTGGTCGCAGGCAGCGACATAGACCTGGCTTCCATCGGATGAGGCCGAGGCCGAAAGCGGATCAGGATTCCCGACCAGCGGGATGGATGTAGTGGTGCCGTTGGCGATGTTGAACATGAGCACGGCAGGGAGTTTGCTGCCGACGATGATCATCGCCGTGCCGTCGCCTACCACCTGCGCTACGATCGGTGTGAATGCGCCTTGTCCCAGGTTCACTGACGTGTGAGAGTTGCCTACAAGTTGGACTGTTGGCGGGTTGCAAACAAATTTGCTGCGTTGCAGAGCGGTTTGGGTTACGCCAATCTCGAATGTGTCGACATTTGGCGGGTCGAGCGCTAGCAACTTTTCGGTGGTATTGCCTTGTGAATCGAGTTGCAGTACGGGCAAAGGGTACAGGGCATACGGAGGATAATTCGGCAGCGGCGGCAGCGTGGGGAAAGTGGTTGTGAACGGATTGCTTACAACGTCCGTGGTGGGCGTATCGCAAGTCGCATAACCAGAAATAGATGTTGCGGCTGGTGCCCCTGAAACATACGCGAAGCTGCCATCCGCTGAAAATTTAACGTCGGTTGCGGTGGTAGCGATGGGCACGGAACTAAGCGCATCCACGGTCGAGTAAACGTACATGTTGCCCAGGTTGGTGAGAATGAAGAGTTTTAACTGATCGGGAGAGAAAGCGGCGGCAGTGGCCGTTTCTCCTGTAGTCGACAGGATGAGATCGATGGGCGCGGTGCCGGAAGTTCCGGCATTGTAAATGTAGACCTGACTGGGAGTGGAAACAGTGTCGGAGACAACCACCAGTTTGCCATCATTGGAGATGGTAAGCACCTTGCCGCACAACGAAACGTTACACGGAGTCGTGGAGTTGGAGACTTCGGCAACCGCGGGACTGGATGCGGTGACGTCGACGTACATCAAGCCCTGGTCGCTGCCGAGGTACACGCGTCCCGCCGACAAGTGGTTAAACACCATCGAGTTTGGAGTGCGTGGGATGGCGACAATGGAGCCGATCGGGTTGACTCCCGGCGCCACGGAAAACATGGCGCTGGTACAACCTACCTGGTTATTGCAGTCCTTTGTGGCAGCCCACACGGTGTAGGTAGGAGGGGTTGCAGTCGAAGTGACGTCGACCGCGATCGCGCTATAACCCTTTTCACCATTGGGCAATAGGCCATCGCTGGCATAAATGGGGAGACCTGGCTGTACTCCGATATTGCAGCTTGGAGGAGTGCATGATGCGAAAAGCGTGGCGCCTCCGAGATTATTGCGTGAGGTAGCGCTATTGCTGAGCGAATTGCTGGTGGTGGTGCTGAAGGCGGCCACTTCAGGGTTGGTTGTGCTCCAGGTTAACGGCGGGTTGCTGAGGACATAACCGAGCGTGTCGACTACCGTAGCCGTGACGTTCACGGAGCCGCCATTAGTGACCGTGATGGAATTCCCCGCCTGCCCCTGCCCCCCGATCTGGAGCCGGATGTATTGAACGAGGCAGGTAGTAAAAGGATAAGGCACGCTGGTCGCGCCACCTACACTGGCGAAAAGCTGGGTAACGCCGGGAGATTTGGCGGTGACCTGCACCTGGTTTGGCTGAAGCGTGGTGATCGTCGTGTCCGGGGTGAGAACGCCAGTATTGCTGAATGTCCAGCTCATCGGACCAACGGTGTTCGTGATATCGACATTATTGCTGTAGGCGATCCCTTGGAATTGCCAGGTTTGTCCTTGAGAAAAACAATCGAATTGCGGAGGGATGGCTTCAGCCTGCGTAACCTGAATGCTGTCAACGTGTCGATGTACGTACACGGTTGTCGGCGGGCTGCTGACTCCACTGATCACGGCGGTGACAATGGCAATCCCTGGCGTGCCAGGACTGCATTGGGTGGCTGTGGGATCCCAATTGCCGGCGCAGGCCGCTCCATTGCTAGCGATCGAGAGCGGGGCGCCTGAGTTGGGATTGCCGCTGGAAACCAGAAACTGAATTTGGCCGCCTAGAACCGTACCTCCGTTGGCGTTTTTTCCTGCAGCACTGAAGACCTGAGTGCCTCCAACATCGAGCGAGAGGTTGGGTCCCGGACTTATCGAGACGCTTTGCACGGAGCTGTTGCCAGGATTGGCGCTGTTCTTGCCAAGGCAGCCCGTGAGCGCGATGACTATAAAGACAGCAAATATAGTAAGAAAGCCGGAACAGCAACGATGCATGAACCCTCCTCGCGCCAGTTTCATAGACGCGAGCATTTTCTGGATGATCGGAAAACTGTCAGTGTAGAAGGTAAAGTGTAAGGTTTCAAGAACGCAGGTTTCAAAGTTTCCGACTTTTCGCGGGTTCAAGGTCAAAGTGCAAGTGCGATGGAGCGCGCTCCTAGCCGCTTGAACGTGAGTTTCCGCAAATATCAGAATCTCGAATGCAATGTTGAAACTTCAAATTTTTGAAAGCCTGGCCATTCGCAACCTGAAACTCTGGTCCCTTTTTTCTTCGATGCACGGTTGAGCGGTTGACGATGTGCAATGTAGTTGTTAATATCAAACAGTTCCGCGAGTTAGTCTGGCTTGCCTGTGTAACGGCAGTCTGTTGGATGCGCAACCCGCGCTGGCGACGGACTCCGATAAAATGTTGGCTGAGCTTTGAAGAAATACGTGCCCGGTTGAAAGTCGGACCGGGAACGCCCTCGCTGAAACATCCTGCGAAAACCATCGCGCCCGGGTTAGGAAGTTTAAAACCGGGGTCACGCGAGGCTATGCAGGAGGAAGCGGCAGACGAAACGGAGCGCCTCCGACCTGAAAGAGGGTATGGCGTGGCGTCACCGTCGTCGGCGATTTAGCTGAGCAGGAAACTGAACGAATTCCCTCGGGCATTCGCGTCCGGGAGAGTATGGCTGGGCGCAACAGCCTATGCCAGACCGGGGACGGGGGAAGTCCTGTCTTCAGGCCAAATGTCGTTAGTCGATGGTCGTTCGTCGTTTGCGACGACTTTGAGGAGTTGCGAGAGTGCCTACTTTTAATCAGTTGGTAAAATTCGGCCGGGAGCGGACCAAATACAAGACGGCGAGTCCGGCTCTGCAATCGTGTCCGCAAAAGCGCGGCGTTTGCACGCGCGTGTATACGCAGACTCCGAAAAAGCCGAACTCGGCTCTGCGCAAAGTGGCGCGCGTTCGCTTGACGAACGGAATCGAAGTCACGACTTACATCCCAGGCGTTGGCCACAACCTGCAGGAGCACTCGATTGTGCTGATTCGCGGGGGCCGCGTGAAGGATCTGCCGGGCGTGCGTTATCACGTGGTGCGCGGAACGCTGGATGCGACTGGCGTCGCGGGCCGCAATCAAGGGCGGTCGAAGTATGGCACCAAGCGCGCGAAGAAAGCATAAATTTTTTATAGAGACGCGGCTTGCCGCGTCTAAGGCGCTAGGCGAGAGTTAGCAGCCAGAGCCAGGAGCTGAGAAGCGGAATGCCAAGAAAAGGACACACACCGAAGCGGACGGTCGATGCCGATCCGATTTATGGGTCGGATCTGGTGACGAAGTTCATCAACTCGATGATGTGGCAGGGAAAGAAATCGACTGCCGAGGGCATTTTTTATAAGTCGCTCGAGAAGTTGAAGGAAAAGGGCGGCGACGAACCGCTGAAGTTGTTCACGAAGGCGGTCGAGAATGCCAAGCCGTTGCTGGAAGTAAAGACGCGGCGCGTCGGCGGCGCGAACTATCAGGTGCCGATTGAAGTTGGTCCTGATCGCAGGACGTCGCTCGCAATTCGATGGATTGTGAGTTACGCGCGTGGCCGCGG
>Ga0209332_1000355_pt1 | contig 11083 bp, 17 predicted proteins | sample BlaSpr_A8_OM3_M1_FD_187974 | JGI IMG/M metagenome (GOLD analysis project Ga0209332, IMG submission 187974) | Forest soil microbial communities from Thunder Bay, Ontario, Canada - Black Spruce, Ontario site 2_A8_OM3_M1 (SPAdes) (version 2) | ecosystem: Environmental > Terrestrial > Soil > Boreal...
GTTGACGCAAGTGCAACGAAAGATGCCGGTGGTTCAGATCATCCTCAATAACGATTCCCTGGACTTCGTCAACATCGAGCAGCAAGAGAGCGGGATAGTCCCGTTTGGCGTGGATTTCAAGAACCCCAATTTCGCCAAGGTCGCCGAAGCGATTGGCGCAAAAGGAATCCGCATCGAAGAGCCCGGCGACGTTCGGGAGGGACTTACTGAAGCTCTTGCGTACAAGGACGGACCAGTCGTCGTGGATGCTGTCGTGGATCCGCTTGCGCTTGCGCTCGCGCTCCCGTCGTACGTTCCGTTCCACACGATGAAGGGTTATACGTTGAGCGTAGCCAAGCAGGTATTGAGCGGCAGAATGGACGCGGTGATCAAGACGATTGAACGCAATGTTGGGCTCGTGTGATTCACCCGATCAGGGACGCCTCCGAGGGTATTTTTGACCGATACTGCGGTGGCTCACATACGAAAGACACTATACAGATTACCCGTAGGCAGTTTTCAGCTAGCGCGGCCGGAACGCTAGCTCTGTTAGGCAGTCCTAGCTTCGCCTCCTCTAAGAAAGGAAGTCAGAACATGCAGCAACAATCGGCGTCAAAAGGATTCTGGCCGAATGGAGTGCGGCGGTTCGCGCGCAAAGATGAGATCGCAAGGTGGGCATTAGAACACAGGGAAAATACCCCGATCCTACGTCGTGGGCCCTTCCCGGAACGACCGTGTCTGGCGTGTCCCGTCGACCTGGCGAAAACGATGGAAATGTTCGGCACATTTCCGTCGATCTGCTGAGTGTAATCGCCTGGAACCAGCGGATTTCATGCGACGGAATTAATCGCAGCCTGGTTCCCGTTTTCCTAGATTGGCATTTTGGCAATTACGTTCTGCATGCTCGCTGACTCGAATGCTTTCGTGTTTTAGCAATTGGCTGAAAGTCACTGAGACACCCATGCTTGCCAATCATGACTTCTGCACTTCATCGGTAGTGACTTGAAAGTTGATCAACCGTGCTCTTCCAAATGAGGTTGTAATCGCACAGTCAGTTGCGTCGCGGCCGGTTGCCATTAGCACACGCCCGATCCGCCGAACGTTGTGTCTGGCGTCGAACGTCCACCAGCGATCGCCCAGATAGACTTCAAACCAGGCGCTGAAGTCCATTGGGCTCGGGGCCACAATCACGCCTATATCCCCCAAGTATCCGGTCGCGTAGCGAGCTGGAATGTTGAGGGCACGGCAGAAGGTGATAGCAAGATGCTGAAAGTCTCGGCAGACCCCGACTCGCTCCGTATACACCCCCAGAGCTGTGCGCACTGGATTTGAAAATTCGTATCCGAAGGTCACTTTATTATGTACCCAATCGCACACTGCTTGAACGCGGTTCCACCCTCTTGGAGCGTTCCAAAAGAGCTCTGCGGCAGTGTTAGACAAAAGATCAACTTCACAATACCGGCTGTTCATTAGATATGGCAGGACATTCAAGGGCAGTTGGTGGACGGGAACCTCGGCTGCATCCGGACCCTCGATGTCGGGCAGTCCCGAGTCTTCAATGAGCGTGGAATTTTGCAATCGGATCTTGCCGGGCGGAGCCAACAGGCGGCATGCCTGATTGCCATAGGTGTCCTTGTAACTCTCAACGTTCACCAGCGGATCGGTGCTTAATTCGTCTGCCTCACGCAAGTCCTTCTTCCGCGACGGGTGTACGTTGAGCAGGGTCACGATCGGCACTTCCCCAACCATCTCGAATTGAATATCGTAGCCAAGGCGAATCAGCATAAGAATGCAGTATTCCTTGTGCGAGCGGGATGCCGGCGCAGGTGAGATGCAGACACTATCACGTTACACTGGTTGATGTTGCAACATTTTTTCTCGCTGGACTGCATCACAAATTCGAGATCAGCAGCAGTGTATGATGCGGTAGCGTCATCTTCGAGGTCAAAGTGACATACTGTTTGGGAATTGCGACGCGGGAGGGTCTGGTATTGGCCTCGGATTCGAGGACCAATGCGGGTTTTGATCAAGTCAACGTCTGTCGCAAGATGTATCGCTTCGTTCAGCCCGGAGAGAGGGTGTTTGTAATTTTGACCAGCGGAAGTCTCTCGATAAGCCAATCGGTTATCACTTTGCTGGGAGATGATTTCGATTCCGGGCGAGGGCTTGCCCAAGCCAATTCGCTTTATGACGCTGCTCGCATCGTGGGAGACTGTGTGCGTAGGATCTCCGATATTGATCGCGCTTCGCTGGAGCGTGATTCCTTCAGCTTTAACGTTCATTTGCTTTTGGGGGGACAGGTTCGAGGGCAAGATCCCAACCTGTATCTGATTTATCCCCAGGGAAATCCTCTGGCCGCCACAGAAGATTCTTTATATCTGCAACTGGGCGAGTGTAAATACGGCCGGCCGATCCTCGACCGCGGCATCCAAGCCACAACTTCTCTCGAGGTTGCGGCGAAGTATGCTCTGCTCTCGCTGGATGCAACCATGCGCTCCAATGTGACAGTCGGTCCCCCCTTCGATTTGTTGTTGTACAAAAAAGATAGCCTGCAAATCACTCGATACCGCCGCGTCTCAGCCGGGGATAGGGACCTAAACCTGATCCACTCGAGCTGGGAACAGTCCCTTCGTCGTGCAGTAGAGCAGTTGCCAGACATTGAATTCCAACCTTCAGGCAACGAAAACCTCGTGGAGAGCGTCAGAGAAGTCGCGCGATCCAGAGGGTAGGATCGCTCAAGCCGGTCCGCGCCGTTTCTTCAATGACGCGAATCGCTTTTCCCGATGATCAATTCGCCGTTTGGTGAGCTATGCTGGCGGGGGTCAGGCGCGGCAACCATGATTATAGAGACGGACACATCCGGTCGAGGCGGCGCGGCAGCCCTCCACCGGTACGAACTCAATGGCGCCTATGACGAAATGTTCAGCGCACCGGACCATCCTCGAAAACAATATCGCCCGCTGCACAACTTGCTTCTGGACCTGGGAGCGGATGAGTTACGGCGCAGCAAAAACGAGGCTGACCAATCGTTCTTTAACCAGGGAATTACCTTCACGGTGTACGGAAACGATAAAGGGACTGAGCGGATTTTCCCTCATGATCTGCTGCCCAGGATCATCACGGCTGCGGAATGGGAAAAAATCGAGCGGGGACTGACGCAGCGGATCACGGCGCTGAATCTCTTCCTCAACGATGTCTACCATGAGGGCAAAATCATTGAAGACGGCGTCGTGCCCGGCAGCATCGTCTACACCTGCAAACATTACCGCCGGGAGATGCGCAATGTTAAAGTTCCGCGCGATGTATACATCACGGTAGTCGGCACCGACTTGATCCGGAACCCCGAGGGCAATTTTGTGGTCCTGGAGGACAATCTGCGCGTCCCCAGTGGCGTCTCTTACATGCTCACGAGTCGCCGAGTGATGAAGCAGATATTCCCGGGACTATTTCAAAAATGCCGGGTGCGGCCAATTGAGCAATACAGCCAGGCACTTCTGTCGACCCTGCGGTCTCTGGCCCCGGAGGGCCGCTCCGAGCCGACCGTGGTTTTACTGACACCCGGCTCCTACAACTCCGCTTATTTTGAACATACGTATCTGGCTCGGCAGATGGGTATTGAACTGGTCGAGGGACGAGATTTGGTAGTGCACGACAATATTGTCTACATGCGAACGACCTTCGGCCTGCAGCGCGTGGATGTGATTTATCGGCGAATCGACGACGATTATCTCGATCCTCTGGTTTTCGAAAATGGTTCCTCCCTGGGCGCGGTTGGTCTCTTTAATGCCTATCGCACCGGAAACGTAGCCTTCGCAAACGCGCTGGGGACGGGAGTCGCCGACGATAAGGCGATCTACGCCTTTGTGCCGAAAATCATCCGCTACTATCTCGATCAGGACCCGATTCTGGAAGGTGTTGAAACGCTGTTAATGTCTGATCCGGGGCAGCGGGACCATGTCTGCCAGAGGTTGGATGAGTACGTCGTAAAAGCGGTGGGCGAGTCCGGTGGGTACGGAATGCTGATCGGGCCGCACAGCACGGAACAAGAGCGCTCCGAGTTCCGACAAAGGATTTACGCGGAACCGCGAAACTATATAGCGCAACCGACAATCAACCTTTCGACCGCGCCCTGTTTCGTAGACGGAATAATCGAGCCCCGTCATGTTGATCTGCGTCCCTATGTTCTCTACGGTGAAAAAATCACAATTGTCCCCGGGGGCCTGACCCGAGTGGCGTTGCGAAAGGGTTCGCTGGTGGTGAATTCCTCTCAAGGCGGAGGCTCGAAAGACACGTGGGTCTTACAGAATTGAGATTCATGCAGTCGGACGACAAAACATCATGCTTTCCCGCGTAGCCGACAGTCTGTACTGGATGAGCCGCTATTTCGAGCGGGCGGACAATGCCTCGCGTGTACTGAAGGCGACCTACGGCCTGATTTTGAATCCCGCAAAGTCTTCCACGGAAGAGCGTTGGTTTCATGCCGTTTCGTCGCTGGCCCCCGGCGCCGCTTCCAATAACGTCGATCCTCAGCGTGCTCTATTTTTATTGGTGGCTGATCCGGAAGGGTCTTTTTCGATTGTGAAATGCATCAGCGGAGCTCGGGAAAATGCTCGGGAAGTCCGCGAAGAAATCAGCTCGGAGATGTGGGAGCATCTTAATCGTCTTTTTCACGACGTGACCGGCTTCGAGTTGCAACCCGATGACGACGCTGGAGCGATGCGTGTCGTGAGCCTGGTTCGGGAAGGCTCATACAGATTTAATGGAATTACCGCCGCGACTATCAATCATGATGAGGCTTGGCATTTTATCCAATTAGGCAAGTATATCGAGAGGGCGTGCAATCTCTGCGTCATGCTTGACGCCTATTTCGTTATCGGAAAGCATCCAGATGATGTGGACTGGGTTGGCTTGTTAAGCAGTTGCGCTGCCTTTGAAGCTTATTGCAAAGCATGCACCGCCGAACTTAAACCGGAACGAATAGCCAATTTCCTCCTACTGAAGCCCGAGTTTCCGTATTCGGTCCGTTATTCAATCGACCGAATGCATGCGGCCTTGACTGCGATCAGCAATCTTTCCTTGAGCCGCCGGACAGAGAACGTCGAGAGATTAATCGGCCGTTTGCAATCGATGGTCACCTACGTACAGATCGGCGAAATCATTGCCGAATTGCACAAATACCTTGCCGCAATTATTGAGCAGTGTCGCGAACTGCATGCGGCTGTTCACGAGCTCTATATCGAATATCCGATTGAAGTTGCTTTTCAAAACTGAATGTTCTACGCCATTCGCCATTTCACGCGTTATCGCTACAGCCGCTCCGTCTGGCAGAGCATGATGGAGGTGCGCATGCACCCCAGGAGCGAGGGCAACCAGCGCTGTTTTGTCTTTCAGCTTTCGGTGAATCCGCGGGCCCGGATTTTTGGCTACACCGATTCCTACGGTAATCTTGTCCACCATTTCGACCTGCCGTCCCGTCATGCCCAGCTCACCATCATCTCTGATGCTCTGGTGAATATTGAGGCCCTGCCTTCGATCCCCGAGGTCATGGAGTACGGAGCTTGGCAGGAACTGGAAGAGCTCGTGGAGAAGAAAGATTATTGGGACATGTTGATGCCGAGTTATTTTGCGCGCTCGTCACCGGAACTTGAGCAGCTGGCAGGGGAAATCGGAGCGAACGAAAGGAAGGGACGAGGCCCCCTGGCATTCCTGCAGGATATTGCCTCCGGTGTGCATCGCAGTTTCCGCTATGTAAAGAAGAGCACCGCAGTCAATTCACCGATTGAGGAGGCCCTTCGGTCACGGCAGGGCGTCTGTCAGGATTTTGCTCACATCATGATCGCCCTCGTGAGAAATGCCGGGATTCCCTGTCGCTACGTCAGTGGATACCTTTACCACAGTACCGAAATTGCGCATCCTGCGGCGGACGGCGCCACCCATGCATGGGTGGAAGCTCTGCTGCCGGGACTGGGCTGGGTAGGTTTCGACCCGACAATAAATCGACTCGCTAGTGAGAAGCACATTCGCACCGCAACCGGGCGCGATTATGCCGACGTTCCACCCACTATGGGCATGATGAAGGGAAAAGCTGAGACACAGTTGCAAGTTCGAGTGCGAGTGACCCCGTCGCAAGCGGTGCTCCCCCCAGACGAGGAATTTGCGGCAGATGAAGAGTGGTCCCAATTTCTTGACGAGACCCAGCAATCTCAGTCGTCCGAAGCTCAGCAACAGCAGCAGTGAAAGTAGGACAGATCTCGATCGATTACTCCCTGTCGGTCGACTACTCGGAGTTGTCTTGCTGCAGCACACCCGAACTGTCAAGCGCGGTCATTTCCACGAGCAAGGCGTGTTTGTCACGCAAGTCCTCGCTGTCAACATCCGTGCTGCTGTTTTTTCGGGCAGGAAGGACTGCGAGAGGAAGAGCAATGGCTTCGGGAGAATCAGCGATGGAGATTCCAAAACGCTTTTGGATGAGGATGGTGGTTCTGGGTGCGTTGGCCACGCCTGGCTCCTGAATCCGGAAACGGCTCTTTGCTTTTCATCGTTCGCCTGAAGATTAAGGCCTGACAGAAAAAGGAATTAACGATCGTTACCGCAAGGTGGATAGCTTCCGGTTTGCCGACAGCTCGCCCTGAAATAGGTTCGACTATCGGTAGCACTTCGCCGCGAATTCCGCTTGCTGTCCAGAGAAATGCGTTCACGCTCGCAGGCTTCATTGCGAGGATGACAGGTATTGAAAAAGGCTTTAGCGTTTCGCGTAACCCAACTTCTTTTTCAGCCACTCCCGTTCTTCCATCTCTTTTTGGTCATCTTCTGTAAGGATATCGGGATGAGTGATTCCGAGTTTCTGGTTAAGCTCATCAAGTCTCTTTTCCTTCGTGGCCTTACTCATGGCTAGCAGACGTATCTTTGTTTTAGTCTTCACTTCACGCCTCCAGCAGGTCTTTCGGCATAAGGACCGAGTTTACTTTACGATGCTTGTAGAGGACTAGGGCATGAAAACCGGTGAGACTCACACGCCGATGTATGACGGAGCCAGACAGCCGCCGCTGCGGTGAAGTGGTTTGTGGAACTATGCGGGAGTGCAGAGTTTGACTGCGACCCTCCTACGAGTTCATGGTTCAAAGAAGTATTGAAGTACTCAGGGGAACAAGAGAGAGAACCTGATGCGCTCGACACCCGCATTTTTCAAGACAGAAGAGACGATAAGGAACAAACTACCCATCTTTCTGGCACACGACTCCTCATATCTCTTCTCTTTGAAAATCCAACTGATTATTCTTGGCACCCACTCATTGACACGTCAATAAGGCCATCGGGATAGCGTCAGCAATAGAGCAATATCGGAAGGCAAGTGATCGAGCCGAGGTTGGGTCAGTCTCGCAGAGATGCAATGCCCCGCCTGCGGCGCATGATTCCAGATTGCTCCGCAGCCTGCGCAGTGGCTCCACTGCTTTCAACGGATGGAAACGTGATTCCCCAAAAGGTCTTTACCCTATCGTCCTGTTCGGCAAACTCGATTGCGTAAGCGGGAACTCCCTGGAGGGCAGCCAACTGCGCGATGACCCGAGCAGAAACCTGAGTGCCACTCTTATTTCGCACGACCACAGTAGAGCCAACCAGCAACTCACGATTTAGCTGGATGGCAGCTCCATGCTTATTCAGGTTGGTGGCTTTAGCGGCCATCGTAAAGGAACACCTTTGGCGATCTTCGCCCGACAGCCCTATAGGAGCGTTGAGGGCCATTCGACTGCTCCGGCGCTTTGCTATCTGACGGCGATGAACGCTTGCAGTGGCCATTAGGTGTTTACGATGGGATTCCGAGCGGCGTTCCGTGGGCTTCAGGTTCATGCTGATCTGAGGACATTAGACTGAGCGGATAGCTGCTGCAACGTACCTCGGTCACCATCATTTGGTTACCCACCGAACTGTTGACACCTTTGATCTTAGCGTCACGGTGAAACAGGCGATAGTGCTCAGAACTCGGTCAATGAGCGATATGGCGATTTATCGCCAACAAGCGCTGGAATACAGGTTACGTTGCATCCGGCCCTTCTTAACTTATGAGCTATCCAGTCGGCGAGCGCGAGTGTATCGGGAATAGAGGACTCCAATGCCGGGGAAGGTCACCCATTCCAACAGCGTAGTGCTGTTCTACTCTTCCGACTCGGCCAAGCCGATCCTATACAATCAGGGTCGCTGTCAATCTTCAGGGGGGGACAATGGGAAACCTAAACAACGCGCTTCAGCAGCTTCGTGCGGAGCAGCGAGAAGCGCAGTTGCACGTAGAGAAGTTAGGCCAAGCGATTTCTATGATCGAGTCGCTAAATGGTTCCGGAATATCCCGGAACGAAAACCAACCAACCCGAATTATTTCGGCAGCTTCACGGCGGAAAATGGCGCAGGCGCAAAAAGCGAGATGGGCAAAGACTCGGAAAGGACCGCAGCCAGCAGCGGCGAAAACAACTGCGTCGGCTCCTGTGAAACGCAGCATGTCAGCAGCATCACGTAAAAAGATCGCAGCGTTTCAGCGAGCACGGTGGGCGAAGATACGGGCTGGGCAGAAGAAAGCGGCCTAGAGACTATTGGAGCCTGCTGCGAGTATGCGGCAGGCTCTTGTGTTTGCTAGCGGTTAAATGTTGTCGACCTTACTTGCAAGTAATGCTGGAGTTGTCCTTCGCCAACTCCAGACAAGCCGTGCGTTGCTTCGTGCCCTACTGCGCCCGAAGAAATCTCCAGCGTCATCGAGCGCGTCACCTCCCACAAGGACGAGACGCTTCTGGTTCAGGGCTGAAAGCACGACGCGGAAAGGGCTGCGCAAAAGACCGAAAACCATGCTACTCTGCACCGCTTACCCGGGGTGCATCATCCAATGTCCTCCTTCTTGCGCTCGGCCCATGTCCCCGTTCTTCTGCTGCTGACGCTGCTAACCATAGCATCTGGTGATGACACGAAACCGCAACCTATCAATCCAGAGCTTGTTGCCGCCGACCAACTTTATCGGGCGGGCAAGTTCGGGGAAGCGGAGACCAGCTATCAGGCGCTATTGAAGACGGACTCGAAGCTCCTGCCTGCGCAAGTTGGGCTAGTGCGGGCAATGTTGCGGCAGCAGAAGATTGATGAAGCGTTGGACGCCGTGAACACCGCTTTGGCTCCGCAGCCAAATGCTGCGGCGTTGCTGGCGGTAAAAGGGGATGTCCAGTTTCGTCGCGGTGAAATGCCCGATGCCGAGGTGTCTTACCTAGCGGCAAAGAAACTCGACGCGAAGGAAGTGCATGCTTACCTCGGACTGGCGCGGTTGTACGGCTCTTACTCCCTGTACCGCAAAGCCTATGACCAGCTACAGAGCGCGCCCATGAGGTTGCACCGGACAATATCGAGGTGCAGAGGGCATGGCTACGGATGCTTCCACGAAAGGAACGACTGGCGGCATTGGATGCCTACCTCAGCGGGCCGCATCCCGATGATGAAGAAGAAACCAAGCGGATGACCGAGTATTTGGAGTTTCTGAAAGCGCACGGGGTGGTGACGCGGAGCAACAGCGTGGAGACCGCACCGAAAAAGCGGAAACCTCACTCCGAAGGGTGAGATGGAGAATCAGCACTTCTTGGCGAGTGTAATTTTCTCTTTGCGGGGCATTGCCTCAACGCGAAGGATAACCGAACCGAAAAAGTCTCCGACACTCATTATGCCAAGTGTCGCTTCCTTACCAGAGCTGGATACGACGGTGAGTCTAACCTTGCCTTCCTGAATGTAAAAAGTTGCGTCAGCCGCTCGCCCTGCGTGAAGATTGTTTGCTTCTTGGTTATCCAGGCGATTCCACGCATGCGTCCAGCCTCGGAACAGCAAACGCGAATGTTACTTATAAAGTAGTGGCGCTCTATAGCGAAACCTCGAAGACCAATAGCGGCGCCACCATACCCGTCAAAGTGCAATTGACGAACTACAGCGGCAAGAACCTGTCGTCGTCGAGCATTGTTTTAACCATCGCCGGGCTCGCACCCAACCCCGCTCCGGGCGTGCCACCAACCGGAACGTTTACATTCATGAGTCCGCTCCACCAGGACAACGTGAAGACAACAGGCGTGGGTGTTGAAAAAGTCACGTCGATTAGCAGATTCCTAACCTAACCCGTCCCGAACCTCGCGGGACAAGCCATCGACACAACTTTTCGCATGCGCTGCGGAGAGCACCTACCTCGGACTCGGCACGAAACGGCAATCCAACCCTGCTCCATGACAAGGTCAGCATAATTCTTGCGCAGCCTGCATTGTCTTAGCAGGAAAACCATTCAAAGTTGTTCCCTTTTGCTCAGTCTGCATTCCGCTCTGGGCCTAGACTGACGGTTTCACCTGTAGCACTGCCGAATCCGGACCAAATATGGCGCCTGCCTCTGCGGAGCGACAATGGAAGCCGCGCGTCAACCCCTGGGTGATTGCGGCAACGGTGGCGCTTGCCGCTTTTATGGAGGTTCTTGATACCTCCGTAGCAAACGTCGCATTGCCTCATATCGCCGGCAATCTAGGCGCCAGTACCGACGAAGGAACCTGGGTTCTTACCAGCTATCTGGTATCGAACGCCATCGTTCTTCCGATGGGTGCCTGGGCATCCGAACCAGGCTCATGGGGACCTCATGCGGCAGTCCGTCTGGCTGACGATGTGGGTGGCTGGCATGACCCCGAAGGACGCAAGGGGGACACAGTCGCTGCGCCGCGCGCCGCGTAAGAGCAAGAATCAGGAGTTGCGAATCGCGGACAAGGATCTATTCAGCTAACACTTTGTGCACAAATTGAACGACCATCGATCCTTCACCAACGGCCGAGGCGACACGCTTCACGCTCTCAGACCGGATGTCGCCAACCGCGAAGACTCCGGGAAGGCTCGTTCCAATGGGATAGGGAGCCGACTATCTCGTTGTTGAAGGAACTTCACAGGGCAGAATGTCCGGCAAGTCATGGGCTGGGGGCAAAACTCCCGGTGGTCGTTTCTGCAACGTCTTCAAGTTTCTAGATGGACGAATATCGAGCCTGCACATCTATCTTGATCCCGACTATACAGGCGAGGATGCGGCGCGGTTTCGATGGGGCAAGGACCGTCAGTGGTGAAA
>Ga0209332_1000358_pt1 | contig 11056 bp, 12 predicted proteins | sample BlaSpr_A8_OM3_M1_FD_187974 | JGI IMG/M metagenome (GOLD analysis project Ga0209332, IMG submission 187974) | Forest soil microbial communities from Thunder Bay, Ontario, Canada - Black Spruce, Ontario site 2_A8_OM3_M1 (SPAdes) (version 2) | ecosystem: Environmental > Terrestrial > Soil > Boreal...
CGCCGGATGAGATCCATCAAATTGGGCTGCGCGAGATTGACCGTATTGAAGGGGAGATGACTCGGATCGCGAAGAAAGAAGGCTTTGCTGATCTTGCCGCCTTCCGTGCTTCTCTGAAAACGAATCCTAAATATGTTCCAACTTCTTCCGAGCAGATCCTTGACGATTTCCGGCACTACATCGCGCAGATGGAGCCGAAGTTGCCGCAGCTTTTCACTCTGCTTCCTAAGTCTCCGGTGACGGTGGAAGCGATCCCGGCGTTTCAATCGGCGGCGGCGACGCATTATGTTACGGGCACTCCGGATGGGAAGCGGCCGGGGCGGGTTGTGGTGGCTACTTCTGACTTCGCGCAGCGGTCGTTGATCGACGATGAGGCGATTGCGTATCACGAGGGCATTCCGGGGCATCACATGCAGCTCTCGGTGCAACAGCAACTCACGGGCTTGCCCAAGTTCCGGCTGCACGGGCTGGGGTTCAATGCGTACATCGAAGGCTGGGCGTTGTACGCGGAGCAATTGGGAAAAGAGGTAGGGTTCTATAAGGATCCGGTTTCGGATTACGGGCGGCTGTCTTCTGAATTGTTTCGCGCGGTGCGGCTGGTGGTGGATACGGGAATTCATTCCAAGGGATGGAGCCGCGATCAGGTCGTAGATTTCTTCCGCAAGTCTGGGGCGGTTGATGAGCCTACGATCCAGTCTGAGACCGATCGCTATATCGCATGGCCGGCGCAGGCGCTGAGTTATAAGTTGGGGCAGCTTAAGATTCGTGAATTGCGGGAGCGTGCGCGGAAAGAGTTGGGGCCGAAATTTGACATCCGCAAGTTTCATGATGAGATGCTGGATGGCGGGACTCTGCCACTCGATTTGCTGGAGGCGCGGACGGATAAATGGATTGCAGAGCAGAAGGCGCGCTAATTGCTGCCCTAGTAAGTGCTCGATAGAGGCAAGAAAAATCGGGCAGGTTTCGTGGATAATGGGCCGTGAGCTCAGCCGGTCCTGCGAACACCGGGCACTCCAGTCATAGGATCGATGGCGTGGATCTGCTCCGCGGCCTTGCGATCTTTTTTGTGTTAATGAATCACGTCAATATGCGCCTGCTTATTGACGGCGTGCCTTACACGCGAGGACTTCCTGATCAACTGGTGTCGTCGCTCGTGTGGAACGGGCAATACGGAGTTCAGATATTCTTTGCGGTTTCTGGCTTTCTCATCACTTCAACAACACTCCGGCGTTGGGGATCATTGTCTGGGGTTAGTCTGCGTGGCTTTTATTTAATGCGGTTTGCTCGCATTGTGCCGCTGCTCCTTCTTTTGTTATCGATACTCAGCGTTCTCCATTTTGAGCACGTCAAATATTTCGTAGTGTCGGCGAAAACTGGAGGTTTGGGGCGGGCACTCGTCGCGGCACTGATGTTCCACGTTAATGTGCTTGAGGCGCACCGGGGCTATCTTCCGGGCAGTTGGGATATTTTGTGGTCACTCAGCGTGGAAGAAGTTTTCTATCTTTTATTTCCTCTGATGGCAAGCATGTTCGGCCGTAGAAAACTGTTCATCGTGCTGCTATTTGGCTTGGCTGTAATGGGACCCTTCGCTCGTACCGTGCTCGCTCATGGCAGTGAGATTTGGAAAGAGTATTCCTACCTGGGAGGCATGGACGCAATCGCACTGGGTTGTTTTACAGCTTTGTTGGTCTCGCGATGTCGGTTCTCGCACCGTGCTCTTTGGATGTTTGGCAGCATTGGTGCGGGCCTTTTGTTCTTGATTTTAGACTTTTCGATTCGCGTTGGGTCCTCGTTCCTCGGCCGCTTTGGATTGGACATGACTGTGCTGGCGGCGGGTACATGCATGTTTATCGTCGCGGTCACGCAGACGCAGTGGAGGAGCCCTCGTTTTTTAAATCCACTTTTAAATCTCGGACAGCGCAGCTACGAGGTTTATCTGACGCACATGTTTGTGGTTTTTGGCCTGTTTTACATCTTTACACTCGCTGGCAGGCCGATGAGCGGAGTGCCGGTGCTTTTCATGCTTGTTATCTTTATTGCCGGTCTGATAGGCGAAGTAGTGGCCCGATTTTACTCGGAGCCCATGAATCAATTGATCCGGAAGCGTTTTGCGGAGGACGCAACATCGCCGGTATTCCCCTAAATACTTATTTCACCGCGACCTGGGTGATCTGCAAATCGGGGTAGGCATGGTTCCACTGAGCGGAGATGTTCTCGAAGGTCAGGCGGAATTTGTCGCTTTGGCCGGGGGCTAGCGGCGCGGCGGTTAGGTCGACGGCTTCATCGTAAGGTCCGCCGGTACGAAGGACGCGGATGGCGTTTTCCTCCCGTTGCGCGGTTTGTCCCAACTCATCTTTGAAGGTGATCTGGACGACTGCGTGAGTTACGGTTTTGTCTCCTGTGTTGGTGATGGTGCCGTCGATATAGCTGACGGTTGCTCCTACAAAATTTTGGGCGGCGCTGGTCTGTAAGTCTGAGAATTTCAGGTTTGCGGCATAGGCTGGGGGAGGCGCAGGCTTTTTTTGTTCGCTGCGCAAAATCAAGGCGAGCACGCCGACTATAACCCCTACGATTACGATTCCGATGAGAATGGGACGGACGGCGGACGATTCTTTTTCGGTGGTGGGATTTATATTCGGATCGAGCAGGCCATCCATGGCGGGATTGTACTACTGCGGCGTGTATGGGAATGGAAGGTGCGAGTTGGCTTTGTCGTTGGATTTGCAGATCATTTGATCGGCAGACCATTTGATGGGCAGACCGGATTGGCAGACCATCGGATCGGCAGATCGCCGGATTTGCAGGCTAGCGGCTGACGCTATAGTTGTCGTAATCGATGGTCAAAGTTGCGCGGCCTCCGAGCCGGATGTAGCTGACAGACTCGTTGCGTTTGGGGAGCCAGAAATCTCCTACCTTGGTGTACTCGTGATGGATATCGTTTTTCTTGGTCCAGAATGAAGGATTTTGAGCGGGCTCGGCGTCGATCCGGGTGACGGCAAAGTCTGTTCCATCAATCCAAACTTTTCCGCGATAAAGATATTTGCTCTTATTTTTAGGCTCGACCGTGAGCACGTACTGACTGCCCGTGTTGGTGTGTTCGAAGGCGGTTAGGGACATATCGTAGTTGTTGCGGTTGAGAAGAGTGCGGGCGCGCATTTCCGGCTCGGAAGCCTCTTTTTCGCTCTCCAGCAGCCGTTTAAAGACGCGATCAATGATTAGTTTCGATCCGGATTGGGAGATGACTTTGAAGGTTTTGGTGGAAGGCCGGTCATAAGTGGCGTCGACGGTCATCCGGGCCTCACGATCCCCGGGAAACCCATGGTAGACAAGGCGATAATTGCGGGTGCACTGATAGTGCCGCAAAGCCCTGGCGCGCTCGGCATCTTTACGGACGAGATTGTCGATAACCTGATTGACCGGTAGCGGGGCATTGGTTATGGAGGGGGGCAAGGAAGGCAAGGAAGAATAAGAGTCGGATCCTGCGCCCACAGTACCTACTACTATCAAAGTAAGGAGAAATCCCAGTGGATTCTGAGTCAATGCCAGTATTGAAGATAAGAGTGCCTGCATACATCATCCTTAAGAAGGCTAGCTTACCACTTCAATGGGCTGGCTTTGGATTGAACAGAGTGGCGGATGGGAGGCAGCGCGATGTTCATGAAGTCTAAACAATTACTTGCGGAAAATGGCGGATCGCCACATAATGCTGGTGGCGATAATAGTTGTTTCCGTGTCGTGATGCACAAGGAGACTCCCCCCATGTGGATTCGCGAAAGCGATGAACGTGTCCAACTAAACTGGGTCGCGATCGTTTCCGTCACGACCTCCGCAGCGGTAAGCGTTGCTATCTGGGCGGGCATTTTTCACGTCGTCTCGCATTACCTTAAGTGAGGATAACTCATTGAAATAGCGGGTGGATGAGGGAAGAAGCTCCCGCCACTTCCCTAAATCTGTCTAAATTATCGGTCGTAATGCAATAGCGAGAAGACGTCGTACTTGGCCAACCTTTCGCGTCCTTTCAGGAAATCCAACTCAACTACAAAAGCCAGGCCTGCGATTCTGGCTCCTAATTGGGTGGCAAGGTCGGCGGTGGCGGCGGCGGTGCCTCCGGTGGCCAAGAGATCGTCGACAATCAAAATGCGCTGGCCCTTTTGGATCGCATCCTTGTGGATTTCCAAGGCGTTGCTGCCATATTCCAGTTCGTAGCTGATTTTCAAGGTTTCGGCGGGCAGTTTTCCAGGCTTGCGGACGGGAACGAATCCGGCATTCAGCCGGTAGGCGAGGGCTGGACCGAAGATGAATCCGCGGGCCTCCATGCCCAGGACGAGATCGATCTCTTTGCCGATGTACTGTCCGGAGAGGGCATCGATCAAACGCGCGAAGCCCAGTTTGTCTCTAAGCAGCGTGGTGATGTCATAGAAGAGGATGCCTTTTTTGGGGAAGTCGGGCACCTCGCGGATAAGCTTCTTCAGCCCGTCACAATCGGCTGCGCTGGGCTGGGTTTTCGTTGGTGAGGTCTTCGTCTTCATCATCATCTTCGTCATCATCTTAATCTTACGTTTAGGATCCTCGAACTTGAAATGAATCGAGTCCGGCCACGGGCTCGGATTCTAATTCTTCCACACTATCGACTCGTGCGGCCCGGGGACCTTCCTGGAGGCGGGAGCGCAAGCCTGAAAGCTGCGTGGGCGATCCCATGGCCAGGACTTCTACGCTGCCGTCCGGATTATTGCGGACCCATCCGGAGATTTGGAGGATGTGGGCCTCGCGCTCGACGAACCAGCGGAAGCCAACGCCTTGGACACGTCCGCGGACGAGGAAGCGGCGGGCCAGGCTGGAAGATTTGTCGGTAGAAGGCATTGTGATTAGGGAGGTCAAAGGTTGGAGGTCAGATTGCAGAAGTGAACCCTAGGCGCGATTGATTTTACCTCTGAAATTTGACCTCTGACTTCTGACCTTAATTTACTGGGCGCGCGACAGATATGTTCCTTCGGCGGTATCGACTTTAATCTTCTCGCCTTCGTTGATGAAGGGGGGAACCTGGACGATGAGACCGGTTTCGGTGGTTGCCGGTTTCGTGACGCTGGAGGCAGTGGCGCTTTTCAAGCCGGGCTCAACCTCGGTGACGGTCAATATTACGGTTTGGGGCAGTTCGATACCGACGGCTTTGCCATCGAAAAATTCGACTTTGATCTGGAGATTCGGAGTCAGGTAATCCACGGCGTCGCCGAGAGTGTCGCGAGTCAAATGCGTCTGCTCGTAGTTCTCGGTGTTCATGAAGTAATAGTCGTCGCCGTCGCTGTAAAGAAATTCCATGTTTTCTTCGTCGACGTTCACCTTCTCGATGGGATCCGGGGAGCGGAAGCGGTGCTCGAACATGGCGCCGGTGCGCAGGTTGCGAAGTTTAGCCTGGATGAAGGCGCGCAAGTTTCCGGGAGTCCGGTGCTCGACACTGAACACGGAATGCAAATCATTATTGTGCTTGATGATCATGCCGGGACGGAGTTGGGTCGCTGGAATCGACATTGCTGGTTACTTCTCCTTCAGTCTGTAAGGGATTCTGAGCAGCGGGCAGGCGCCGAGGCTTCCGCCGCACTTGGAATCAACAGTTCATTTTACACAGGCAAAGAGGGTTGTGGGAACACGGGGGCATTTAGGGGAGGGAAGCTTTTTTTGGGCCGCATCTCTAACGGCATTCTCTTACGATGATGAACGCCGATCATGGAGGGCCGGGCGTCCCTGGCTGGTGCTCGCGTGGTTCGGTTGATGCCGGGCGAGGACGCCCGGCGCTCCATTGGCATAGATCTGGCATGGGTCTGCGATTAGCTGTCTGGGACAGTGACTTCAATGACTTCAGGGGCGATGTCGACGGGGAAATTTACGGATCGGGAAATGAAGCACATATGGTGGGCGTCCTGATGGAGGGCTAGGGCTTTGGCTCGATCATCACCGGAGGAAATTTTTACTACGGGTTTGAGCAGCACGCGGACGAACTGTCCGGAACCGTCGTCATTCTCCGCCATGGTTCCTGAGGCCGAATCCTGGTAGCCGAGCACGGCGATGTGGTTGACCGAACACAAATGCAGATACCAGAGCATGTGGCAAGAGGACAGGCTCGCGACGAGGAGCTCTTCCGGATTGTAGCGGGCGCGATCGCCACGAAAGCTGGGATCGCTTGATGCCAGAATGTCGGGCTTTCCGGCAGAAGTTATTGTGTGATCGCGTCGATAGCTCTTATAGGTCTTTGTGCCGTCGCCGCTATTGCCGGTCCACTCGATTTGGATCTCGTAGGAGTGTTGTTTCATAAACGTGAACAGGCTAGCAGAAAGGTGGGCTGATGGTTTCACACTTTATGTTGACACCTCATGGTTTCAGAACAAGGTGGCGCGTAAGAGTCTAAAATAGGGGATGAAGAGAGATTAACGAAGAGAGGTTAATTATGCAGGCTGGAAAATATGAAAGCTCGAATGGCTCGGCGGGCACAGCTGTAACATTTTTGCTGATTGGACTTGGAGTAGGCGCGGCGCTGGGTTTGCTGCTTGCTCCGAAGGCGGGGCGGCAGATCCGGAAGGATTTGCGGCGTTCGTACGGCGACGCGCGGGATACGGTTTCCGAGTGGACGGATGAGGCGAAGGAACGGTTTGCGGATGTTGTCGAAAAGAGTTCGGACTTCGCCGATGAAGTACGGTCGAAAGGCCAGCCGCTTAGCGATTTGTTGCGGCGGCGGTAGGGGGTAAGGGCGCCTGTCGTCGAGATAGAGCGGCTGAGCACAGCAAAACCAATGGGTGCTTGCTTTGGAGTGGAAATGTAGGGGTCCTTCGACTCCGCATATGGATTCGCGAAGCGAATCCATATGCTCCGCTCAGGATGACAAGGCATTTGATGGATGACAATTATTCGGGGGCGGTGTCTTCCTCGAGCGTGCGTTTCTTTTTCTTTACGCTGTGGATGACAATACCGGCGGAGAACCGAAAGTTATCCTGCTTTTGCTTGAAAGCGCGGGTTTGAAGATAATCGGCCTTCAATCGAATGGAAAAGCGCTGATTGATTTTGTGATCCAGGCCGCCGCCGGCCACTAGAGCGTAACCTGAGCTGACGGCGTTGTATCCAAAACCCTGCGCCAGAGCTTGGCCGCGGACGCCTGCATGGCCGAGCAGCAGTTCGCCGAATGGAGTCCAGTGTTCTGACTTGCGCCGGAAGAACTGCGGTCCAAAAAGAAAGTTGTACTCGCGGGTGGTTACGTCGAATGTGGGCGACGTGGTGGGACACAGCGGCGGGCAGGTAGGAAAAGGACTCGGCACCGCCACAGGTATTTTTGATGTTCCGAAATATTGGCCACCATCGACTACGAAGCCCAGCCAGTGAGTCGCGTTGAAAGCGAGTGATGCGTCCCAGCCATACAATCCCGCCCAATGTCCGGCGTTGAAAAGGCCGGCTTCGGCATAAGAGCCTCCGGCAAAAAATTCAAGGCGGGGATATTGGATTGGAGCAACGACGGGGCGCGTTGGCGTTGGGATAGTGGTTGGCGCCGTGGGAGCCTCGGGTGGAGCTTGAGCGGAGGCTGGAGCCGGAGTTTGTGCGGAAGGCGGCGCCGTGGCGGGAGTTTGAGCTGGATCCTGCGCCCACGATGACACACACAGCGCAGAGAAGACCGCCAGCGCTCCCAGGTATTTCCTCACGATTCCTCCTTGAAATGTAGTACTTATTAGCCAGTCCGGTTCTTTTTGTACGCTGAAAGCCGCGTTCGTCCGCAAATCTTTCTATCGCGAGCGATGGTTATTGAGTCGCTGGTTTTCCAAAAATTGTATTGTAGTGAAGCTTTATATTTCCGCACGAGCCTTGCTCGGGTGAATAGACGACGCAGGTGTCGAAGGGCCGGGAATAAACGTGCAGCGTAACAGCGCGCTGATTCGCCGCTCGCGGATTGATGACGCGATGGACGGGTTCCCGGGGATCGACCGCGCATGGATTTGTAATGGTCAACTCAACCGTGTTAGATGCGGTCATGCGGCAACTTCCGGCGTCGATATCCTGAAATTCGATGTGGAAATTTTCCACCATCAATTTTCCGATGGGCGCGGCCATCCAGCAATTCTGATCGCGATGATTGTGTACGGAACTGCTCTGGCCAATCTCCCAACAGACCGCAACTAGTTCGTAGAGGTCGGTTTTGTCGATGAGATTGCGGGTGTAGTGCTGGCGGTCCCAGGTCAGATAGCGGGCGAGACTAGGCTCAGCGACGGGCATCTCGGCTAGCAATGAACGGACCTGCTCGATCTGGTCAAATGCAGAGACCGGGAGGGCGCGAAGTTTGCCGACCAGTTCGCCGATGGGGAAGCGCGGAATTATTACCGATGGGTTCATTGCTTTTTAGAATTTTCCGACAAAGCGCGACAAAACAATCCGACAAAACATTGAGTATAGCTTTTCTGATGCAGGGACGGGGCGGCTTGACCGTCTTGCCGGGCGGGGACGCCCGGCGCTCCACTACGCAGCCAATGGTAAACTGAAAAACTCTAATAGAAACATTCATGGCAGACAACATTCACATCAAGCTTCCGGATGGCAGCACCAAGGAAGTTCCCAAAGGGACGACGGCGCTCGAGGTTGCAAAGTCCTTCATCAGTCCGCGGCTTGCGGATGCCGCGCTTGCGGCGAAGACGAATGGCGATTTGATCGACCTGGGGCGGCCGCTCGACAAAGATACCGACCTGCGAATTCTCACGGATCGCGATCCCGAGGCGCTCGAAGTGTACCGGCATTCGTCTGCGCACTTGCTGGCCGCAGCTGTCCTCGAACTTTTTCCGGAGACGAAGTTGGGGCATGGTCCGGCGACTGAGAATGGATTTTTCTACGACTTTTATCGCGAGACTCCGTTCACGCCCGAGGATCTGGAGAAGATCGAAAAGAAGATGCAGGAGTTGGTGCAGCAGAACCTGCCTTATGCGCGTGAATTTCTGCCGCGCGATGAGGGGCTCGCGAAGTTCAAGGGCGAAGGCGACTTCATGAAGTGCCATTTCATCGAGCAGTTCACCAAGCCCGATGAAAAGATTTCGATTTATAAGACGGGGAAGTTTCTTGATTTCTGCCGCGGGCCGCATTTGCCTTCGACGGGGAAGATCAAGGCGTTCAAGCTGCTGAATATTGCGGGCGCGTATTGGCTGGGAGATGAGAAGAATCCGCAGCTGCAGCGGATTTACGGGACGTCGTTTTTCTCGAAGAAAGATCTCGACGCCTACCTGAATGGCATTGAAGAGGCGAAGAAGCGCGACCATCGCGTGCTCGGCAAGCAGTTGGATTTATTTTCGATTCAGGAGCTCGCGGGGCCGGGACTGATTTTCTGGCATCCGAAGGGCGGGATCATCCGCAAAGAGATGGAAGACTGGATGCGCGACCAGTATGTGAAGCGCGGGTATTCATTGGTGTACACGCCGCATGTGATGCGGCGGCAGCTATTTTTTACCTCGGGTCACGAGGGCTACTATGCGCAGAACTTTTTCGACTTCATGGAGCTCGATGACGCCGAATACCGCGTCAAGCCCATGAACTGCCCGGGCCACATCCTGATCTACAAGGATTCGCTGAAATCGTATCGCGACCTGCCGGTGCGGCTGGGCGAACTCGGGACGGTTTATCGCTATGAGCGTTCTGGGGTGATGCATGGCTTGCTGCGCGTGCGCGGCTTCACGCAAGACGACGCGCACATCTTCTGCACTCCCGATCAAATCGAAAAGGAGATCGCTGACTGCGTGGAGTTTGCGCGCGATGTCCTGAAGGATTTTGGCTTCGAGAAATTTCAGACCGAGCTTTCGACGTGGGACCCGAACGACCGCAAGAGTTTTGTCGGAAGTGAAGAGCAGTGGAACATGGCGACGGGTTCGCTGGAAAAAGTTCTCAAGCAATTGAATATCGAATACAAAGTGATTCCGGGCGAGGCGGCGTTTTACGGGCCGAAGATCGATATCAAGCTGGTCGATGCGATTGGCCGGCTGTGGCAGCTCTCGACCGTGCAGTTTGATTTCAATTTGCCGCAACGGTTTCAACTGGAATATGTCGCGGAAGATGGCAGCCGCAAGCAGCCTTTGATGGTGCATCGGGCTTTGTACGGGTCGGTCGAGCGATTCTTTGGCGTGTTGATCGAGCACTATGCGGGGGCATTTCCGGTGTGGCTGTCGCCGGTGCAAGTGGCGATGATTCCGATCGCCGAACGTCATTCGGAGTATGCGGAAAAAGTGGCGTCGCGACTGCGGGCGGCGGGAGTGCGGGTGGAAGTCGACTCGCGCAATGAAAAGATGAACGCCAAGATTCGCGAACATGCCATGCAGAAGGTGCCATTTCTCTTAGTTGTGGGGGACAAGGAATCGGAGGCGGACAAGGTCAATGTTCGGACCCGCGGGAAAGAGAAGACTGAGGATATGGGGACGGCGGAGTTTGTGGAGAAGATCAAGAGGCTGATTGCAGAGAAGAGCGCTACGTTGTAGGAAGAGCAAGGGCTTAACCACAGAGGCCACCGAGGATACACGGAGGGCACAGAGGAAAAACCAATATTTTGCGGGTTTCTCTATGTGCTGGCTCTCATGATTTGTGCTACGGGGCTTCCGGTTGCACCTGAATTACCCTTGTGATAACTTTAATAATTGTCCCGGACTTCAGAAGGGCTTTTGGGGAGTATTGTGCCTGAACGGACTTGCTTCCACCTGCTGGCGTAGCTCAGTCGGTAGAGCATCGGTTTTGTAAACCGAGGGTCGGGGGTTCGAATCCCTTCGCCAGCTCCAGAAAAACAAGATTCCGGAAACAGAAGAGATTTTACGCGGCAACGCGCGCTAGCGGCACGGCTCTAAAGCACTCCTTCAGTTTTTATTTCCGGCGAGTGTAGTTGTCAGGCGGGAGTTCTCGCATTCGTTTCCCGAGCTGAGGTGGCAGTGTTGCAGAGGTTCGCGCGTGGCGGCGGTGTTTTCGGATTTGCACAGGTGGGTGAGTGGTTAAAGCCAACAGACTGTAAATCTGTCCCTCTCAGGAGGTACGGAGGTTCGAATCCTCCCCTGTGCACCAGATG
>Ga0209332_1000360_pt1 | contig 11027 bp, 9 predicted proteins | sample BlaSpr_A8_OM3_M1_FD_187974 | JGI IMG/M metagenome (GOLD analysis project Ga0209332, IMG submission 187974) | Forest soil microbial communities from Thunder Bay, Ontario, Canada - Black Spruce, Ontario site 2_A8_OM3_M1 (SPAdes) (version 2) | ecosystem: Environmental > Terrestrial > Soil > Boreal...
GCGCGCCCGCCTGTATTCGGCCGGGCTTCTGGGAGCCGCGCTCGTCATGGCTGGCTCTTTAATCGGCTCGTTCCGCGCCGCCGATGCCGGGTCCAGCGCATTCGACGGCCCTTCCCAGTTCGTTGCCGGACAGGGTTCGTCGATCAATATCACGGAGGTCGCGATCGCTTATCGGCGGCAGTTCGCTCCCCGCATTTATTCCAATCTTGCCGACGAATTGCAATCGGCGTTTTTTCCAACCGATCATATTGCCTACGTTGCCGGAAAGAATTTTGACGCCGATGTTTCAACGTTTCTGAATCCAGCCGCATATCAGTTGGGCAGCGGCAGCGGCTCATCATATTTGGCGGAAGCTTATCTCGCGGGCGGCATCCTGGGAGTCGCGATCGTCTCCGCCTTGCTTGGCGCTCTCTTTCACGCCATGAACGTGCGTGCCAAAAATCCTTTCGCACTATTTCTGATCGCCATGATCCTGCCGGACATGCTGCTTATGCCTCGAGGCGGGCTGCTCGACTGGGTATCAGCGTCGTTGCGGGTCGGACTCTCGCTTCTCCTGCTGCTGGGGGGCTGGTATTTCTATCTTGCCATTGCCCGAATCGGCCGCATTTTGTCGGAACCGGACGGCGGGCGCGTTCCGAAACAAGCCCGGCCAAGACTTGCCATCGAGAAATTATCCGGAGAACTCTCATGATCTCGCTCATCGTTGCCACCCTCAACCGCATCACCGAGCTGGAACGCTTCCTGGCGAGCCTCGAGGAGCAAAGCTACCGCGATTTCGAAGTGCTGGTCGTCGACCAGAATCCCGACGAACGGCTGCTCCCGATGTTGGGCCTTCATCCCGGCCTCGCCATTCAACACCTGCGGTCGGAACGCGGGCTCTCCCGTGCCCGCAACGTCGGCCTTCGCGCGGCGCGCGGCGATATTATTGCCGTGCCCGACGATGATTGCTGGTATCCGAACGAGCTGCTGGCAGTGGTCGCGGCCTGGTTCGACTCCCACGCCGAATTTGGATTGCTGTTCACAACCTTGCGCACGGCCGACAATTTGCACTCCGGACCAAAGACACCGCCTACAGCGCGCCGCTGCACGAAGAGCGACCTCTCGACCTGCCTGTCGGCGTCGGCGGCACTTTTCATGCGAGGGTCGGTCGCGGCCGCAGTCGGCGGTTTCAATGAGTATCTGGGGATCGGCGCTGCCTCCAAATATCAGGCGGGGGAGGAAAGAGATTACGTCTTGCGGGCGCTGCAAAAAGGCTTCGAATTCTGGTACGAACCCTCGTTCACGGTCCACCACCCGACCTTTGGTTCCATCGAACGGCTTAAAAGAACCACTTACAATTACGCCTTAAGCGAGGGTTGCGTGCAGCGAATGTACCGCTATCCGCTGCGCAAAGTGGGCGGCGATCTTATACGGTCCTTCGGCGGGGCCGCGGTCCGCCTGTGCCAGGGCGACTGGTTCAACGCGTCGGTGTATGCGCTGCGCGGAGCGGGCCAACTCGCCGGATATATTTCCGGTCCGCGCGATCTCAGCCGTCTTGCTCGCGCCCAAGGCCACTAGTTCGTGCCGATCTCGCCAATCGATCTTGCAAAAAAAGAGTTGAACCCGCCACTTCTCCAGGCCCAGGTTCAGGTTCCCCAAGGCTTAGGGTCAGCGTCCACAAGCTTCGTTCTCAATTCTTATTCCCCTTTTATTGTCGACGGCTAATTGTCCACTACGATTCCAGTCCGCGCTCTCTGCAAAAATATCTTTCACCTCGGGTCAGGAGAACTCCTGGGCCGCCTCTGCAACGTGGCCATCCTCGTATTTCTCGGCCATCGCTATGGCGTCTTGATTCTCGGTATGTACGCGCTGGCCCAGAGTTTGACGCAATATTTGCCACCGCTCATCGACTTCGGCCTCCGCCATGTGGGGGCGCGGCTGATCGCCATGTATCCCCAGGCCGCGCGCGCCATTGTCGATCACGTGCAGCGGCGGCGCCTGCGAATGGCCGTTCTCGTCCTGCCCTTGCTCCTGATTTACTCCGCCTGCGTGAAGTTGCCGCTGGACATGAAGATCTTCCTTTTCGCTTTTTCCGGAACCGGCGTTCTCTACGCCATTTCCCTGGACTGGGCCGCCTGGGGACAGGGGAAGCTGTACCTGGTGGGCTTGGCGCACTCCGCCGTTCCGCTCAGCATCCTGCTGTTTCTAGCCATCGGCAGGGCCTCCGGAGAGAGGGTCCTTTGGTGGTCGGTTGCGGGCAATGCTTTCGGATACCTGCTCCAGGGCGCGATCTTGTGGGCGTGGTGGAGAAGACAGGCGGCGCGGCTCATTAATGGCGAAATTCTAGATGGCGAGATTCCAGATGCCAAGGCTCCGGACTCGAAGACCGATGACGCCATCCGAGAATCGCTGGCCTGGCGGCGCACTCGCATTATGGGCCTGGCATGGCTGTGTAACCTGGCCTTCAACACGATTGATCTTCTGATGCTTGGGGTCATGTCAAATGCGGAGCAGATCGGTCTCTACGGCGCGGCCTATCGCATTTTGAATCAGCTGCTGGTCACCTACTACCTGCTGACGCAGGTCCTCTATCCCCGCTTCGCCCGGCAGCGCATCGAAGAGCGGGCCGACATGTTACGGGCGCGCATTTTGGTTCCCCTCGCCGCAGCCGGAATTTTAATTGCCTCTGTGCTTTCCGTTTCCCGCCGGATGGTGCTTACAATTGAGTTTGGACATCAGTTCCTGGCGGCATCTCCCTTGCTTCTCTTGCTGGCATGGTCCATTCCTCTCGATTTCATGACCTCCTACCTGAGCAACGCTTACATCGCCTGGGGTATGGAGAAAAAAATCCTCGTCTGCACCGGAATCGGCGCGGCCAGCAACATCCTCCTGAATCTCGCCTTCATACCTAGGTACGGCGCCCGGGGAGCGGCGATTAACACTCTGCTCTCTTATGCCGTCTTCCTGGTTGCCTTGGGTTTTGTAGGAAGGACGGTGCCAGAACTGTCTTCCGCGAGCACGCTCCAAGAAGAAGCTGTCGGCTGTCTGTAACCGGTCGAAAGATGAGGAGTACCCGTGAGCTGTGATGTAAGCGTGGTCATTCCGACCTATAACTCGTCAGCCACGCTCAAGCGGGCGCTCGACTCGTTGTATGGCCAGTCCTTGCTTCCGCGGGAGATCATCGTCGTGGATGATGGCAGCGACGATTGGGAACAAAGCCAGCGCATCGCAGCGTCCTGCCCGGAACGCATTCCGGTTCGCTTCATTCATCTGGATAAGAATCAGGGCGTGTCCACGGCCCGAAATACCGGCATCGCCGCCGCCATGGGACGTTACCTGGCCTTTCTTGATTCGGACGACGTTTGGTACAGGGAGAAGCTCGCGATCCAATACGAGTTGATGGCCGGCCGCAATCTTGATTTTTCCATGCACCCGTATTGTCACGATATGACTCGTTCGGGGGGCGATGGAGATGGGTCTGAAGATAGAGATGGAGATAGAGATGGAGATAGAGATGAAGATAAAAAAGTAGAGAATCCGGATACCCTGCCGCCGCCATCGCTTTCGTCGCTTTCCTCATGGACTCCGCTGCTACGAAACGACAGTACAAATTCGGTGATGGTGTTGAAGGAGAGAATGGTCCCGTACGATACTTCGTTGCGGAGAGGCGAAGATTTCACCTTGTACATGGAGTTGCTGGCGAGGCCTGGATGTAGGGCTCTCTATATTAGGCGTGTGCTGGCGGGGGGATTCAAGAGCACAATCGGCGCCTCCGGCCTGAGCCAGGACGTGCCGGGCATGCACTTTGGCAGGATGCACGCACTCAGAAAGCTGATCCGTGAAGGCAAGATCAGCACGAGTCAATATAGCTTCGGCATGGTCACGGAAATGCTGAAATATCCCATCCGCGTTCTTCTGGTATGGCTGCGTGCCCGGGCCGCGCAGATGTAGTCCCTTGGTTCATTCGGGGCGGAACAAATCGCAGGAAACAACTCCCATTAAACAACCCGCATTAACCATCATGGAAAACCTCAAGCAGCTTCTCTACGCCGATCTCGCGCGCCAGCATGAACTGGAGGGCAAGCCAGCAGCACCGCCAAGTTTCGGCGGGCTGCTTCGCCGCCTGTTGCATCCGCGTTTTCTGCCGATCGTGCTCTGCCGCCTGAGCCGCGCCGCGCGGCTGCGAAGAATTCCGGGGGTGCCCGAACTGATGACCTATCTCAACATTGTCCTCTTCGGTCTGGAAGTCACGCCGCGCTGCGAAATCGGGCCCGGGATCTTTTTTCCGCATCCGTCGGGAACGGTAATTGGAGCGTGGCGCATCGGTAAAAACGCCACCATCCTCCAGGGCGTGACGCTCGGCGCGCAAAAGATGGACCTCGGTTTTGATTCCGGGCTGCGTCCCGAGGTTGGTGATAACGTGCTGCTGGGCGCCGGGTCGAAGATTCTCGGCGGCCTCAGCATTGGCGACAACGTGACCGTCGGCGCGAACGCGGTCGTCGTGGATTCAGTCGAAGCGAACAGCACCGTCGTCGGCATTCCCGCCCGCAGAATTTCCCGAAAGACGATACCGCTAAATGCCATCGGACAACCACCACCGGATGGCAGCGTCGAGTCAACCAGCGCCGCCGTGGTGGCGTCGAGTTAGCGCCTTCGAACTGCAATCCCAATAGAGAAAGGAACGCATGGAACAATTTATAGAATCACAGATGGAACAATTGATAGAACCACGAATCGAAGAACGACTGGATTTGACCATTATCATTCCGAGCTATAACACGCGCGCTTTGTTGCAGGGCTGCATCGCTTCGATTTATGAGCATACGCGCGGCCTTCGCTTTGAGATCATCTGCGTTGACGACCACTCGTCGGATGGCAGCGCGGATATGGTCGCCCAGGAATTCCCGGATGTGATCCTGGTTCGAAACCAAGCCAATCAGGGCTATGTCCGAAACACGAATCTCGGGATGCGCATGTCGCGGGCGCGTTATGCCTGCCACTTGAACAGCGATACCCTGCTGATCAGCAATGCCTTTGCCGCGCTCGTCGAGTACATGGACGAGCATCCCGAAGTAGCCGCCTGCGGGCCGAAGCTGTTGAATCCCGACCGCTCGGTGCAGCACTGCATCCGCCACTTTTCGGGAGCCCGCACGCTGGCGCTGCAAGCGCTCAACTGGCACAAGCTTTTTCCGAAGAGCCGCTGGACCGACCGTTACTACGCCACGGACTTCGATTACTCGAAAGCTCAGCCCGTCGACAGCATCGGCACGACCGCTTACGTGGTGCGGCGATCAACCTGGGAGAATGCCGGCATGCTGGATGAGCGTTTCCAGCTCTTTGTCTCCGACCTGGCGTACAACTTCATGCTGCAACAGAAAGGTTATATCGTTCATTACACTCCGGTAGCGGAGATCGTCCACTTCGGAAGCCAGAGCGTGAATCAGACGCCGCAAAGTTCGCTTCGCGAATTGCACGGCGCGCTGATCGCATTTAACGAAGCGTATGACTATTTTGGCAAAAGCCGCGCCAGCAAACTTCTGGTTCGACTGGCGGTGAACGCCCGGGCCGGACTGAAACGCGCGGAGAATTACTTGAGCGCGGACAAACGCGTCATCAAGGGGCCGGGCGCGCCGCCGAAGACGCGGGCCTCGTCTCTGTAATTCGCGGTAGCGTCTAACCCTAAAAATCAAAAGTTCTAGTTCTGTTCCTGCTGTTAGACCTCAATCCTTTTCGTAGTTACATCCTCCGTCGCACCTCACTGTAACTCTCCAAGAGGCAATCCTACCCTTCCATGGCCACTCCTATTCTCACTCTTTCGCCTTACCATCTGCCGGTTTGGAAACGGGCGCTCGATTTGCTCCTCGGCGGAACCCTGGCCCTGCTTTGCAGTCCGGTATTGCTGCTGTGCTGGGCCGCGGTTCGGGCGACCTCGGCGGGGCCGGCGCTGCATTGGTCGCGGCGCGTCGGAAAGGACAACCATCTTTTTCGCATGCCTAAGTTCAGAACGATGAGCCTGCACACTCCTCAGGTCGCGACCCACCTGCTGCAGCAACCGGCGCGGTATCTTACTCCGGTCGGCGGATTCCTGCGCAAGTCGAGCCTGGACGAACTGCCGCAACTGCTCAGCGTGTGCCGCGGCGACCTCTCGCTCGTCGGGCCCCGGCCGGCGCTCTACAACCAAGACGATTTGGTGGCTCTGCGCACAGCGTGCGGGGTGCAGCGGCTGGTCCCGGGAATTACCGGTTGGGCGCAGATCCACGGCCGCGACGAGTTGGAGATTCCTCGCAAGGTTCGATACGACGCCGAATACATGCAGGCGCAATCGCTGCCGCTGGACTTGAAGATTATCTTCCTCACAATGTGGCGCGTGCTGAAGGCGGAGGGGGTGCAGCACTGATCCATGGCCACGATCCTGCTTCGAAACGCATTACCGGATCGGGACTATTGCCAGCCGAAATTGCTATTCGAAATATTTCGCCGCACGGAGGTGGTTACCCTCAAGAAAGTTTGAAGTCTGCCGATCATTGAATTAAGACAAGGAATTAAGACAAGGAATTAAGGCAAGTCTTCAATCAAGCCAAGTCGCCGACTACCGTAAACCCGCACGGTAGCGTTCCGCTTCGAAGGAAGCGTCTGACGCATTTATGAGAAAAATCAGCAAAGGGTCACTGGTATTGCTCCGTTGTCAGTCTCTACTGCTGCTTCCCTTGCAGATCGGTCTTATCGTTTGCTCGTTATTATGCGCCTGGCTGTTGCGTTTTGAATTTCGCTTGCCGGACCCGGGAGTGCTCTGGACGGGGGCCCTCGTTCTGATTATCGTTCGACTCTCCGTAATGCCTTTTTTCAATCTGATGCATGGATGGTGGCGTTATACCGGACTCAGCGATTCGCTGGATGTCTTGAAAGCCGTGCTCACTGGGTCCTTCGCGTTTTTTCTGATCGTGCGCTATGGGCTGCAACTGAACGCCTTTCCGCTGTCGATCTATGTTTTGGAGGCGATCATCACCTTCACGCTGCTGGCGGGAGTGCGGGTGCTTTCGCGCATGGCGGTCGAAACGGTGCGGCCGGATTCCAGTTCGAAACGGTTGTTGCTGGTGGGCGCGGGCCATGCGGCGCAGGCCATCATTCGTGAAACCCGGCTTGAAAACCGGCCTGAAAATAATGGCGCGCTCCGAAACCAAGAAGTCCCAAACAAAGAAGTCCAAAACAAAAACGAAGCCGGATACCAGGTCATCGGCTGTGTCGATGACGATCCTCTTAAAAAAGGGCTGCGCATCATGGGCGTTCCGGTGTTTGGGCAGGTAAAAGATCTAGGGAAATTCGTTGTCAGCGAGCGGATCGACGAAGTCCTGATCGCGATTCCTTCTGCCACCCCGGCCCAGATGCGCCGCCTGGTTGCAATCTGCAAGGAAGCGGGGGCTGCCTTCCGGACCGTTCCTGCCATGTCGGAATTAATCGCGGGACGGGTGATCCTGCAGCAGGTTCGCGAAGTTTCCCTCACCGATCTCCTGGGACGCATCCCGGTTGACCTGGACCTGGAATCGGTGCGCGAGCACATTCAAGGGCGAGTGGTGATGGTGACGGGAGCTGCCGGATCGATTGGCTCCGAATTATGCCGGCAGATCCGCATGTTCAAACCGAAACTTCTCGTTTGCCTCGACCAGAATGAGACGGGAATCTTCCACCTCCAGCATCAATCGGGCGAGCCCCGCAAAGCGCGCGGTGTTGAGGCGGGAAGCGGAAGCGGCAGCGAACAAAAAAGCCAGCGAAAAGAAGATCACGATGAAGATAGCGCGAGGCGAGAGGTTTTCTGTGTTGCCGACTTCTGCAATGCCGAGCGTATGCGCCGGATTTTCCTGACCTACGGAGTCGAGATCGTATTCCATGCCGCCGCCTACAAACATGTGCCGGTCATGGAATCCAATGTGGAGGAGGCGGTCAGCAACAACATTCACGGCCTGCTGGCGTTGCTGAACGTTGCCCAGAACTCGAATTGTTCCGCATTTGTAATGATTTCATCCGACAAAGCGGTCAATCCAACCAATGTCATGGGATGCACGAAGCGGGTCGGAGAATTAATCCTGGCGGCGTGGCCGGGCGAGGGGCTGCGTTGCGTCTCCGTGCGTTTCGGCAACGTGCTCGGATCGAATGGCAGCGTCATCCCTCTTTTTCAGGAGCAGATTCGCCAGAACCTACCGATCACCGTAACGCATCCCGATATTACTCGCTTCTTCATGACCGTTACCGAGGCCGTCAGCCTGGTGCTGCAGGCCTTCGCCATCGGCCGCAAAGGGGACATACTGGTGCTTGACATGGGAGAACCGGTTCGCGTGCTGGATCTCGCGAAGACGCTCGCTCGCCTTTCCGGCAAATCGCGCCCGGAGTTCAAGTTTATTGGCTTGCGGCCGGGGGAAAAGCTCTTCGAGGAACTCTTTTATCCGACGGAACGAGTGCTTCCGAGCGCCTGCGCGAAGATTGCTTGCGCGGAAGGCGCAAAGCTCGGTTGGCCGGCGCTGAAGCGCAATCTCGACGAACTTTATGTCGCGCTATCGCTCGGCCAGACGGAATCCATGCTCGCCCGCCTGCGCCAGATTGTGCCGCAATTCAGCTATCCGGGTTGCGACCAGGCCGCAACTTTGGCCGACGCTGTCGGCCTTGACACGCCGGAGATTGGCGCACTGGAGACTGGCGCGCTGAAGATGGGAGCGTTGGAAATTGGCAGTGGCTTCGAAATCGGTGGTCTGGAGATTGGTCGCGAACTCGACCGGCCCGGCCTTTCCGAAGAGAACGTCAACACCATGCTCTCACCGTATCGCTCGTGGCCGTCAGGGTCGCGCTGGAGAACGGCAGTCGATGGCAGCGTTGGGGACCGATACGAGCGCTGATCACGCTGACTACTCCGCCTTTGCCGCTGCTCTTGCCGTCAGGGAATTTTCCGCACTGTTTCGCGCCAGATTACGCACCGTAGCCGTGAGGATGGCTGCGATGCCATCGCCACGCGCTTTCCATAATGCTTTCTAAATTCGCGAATTGAGGCTTCCAGCCAAGATCGCGCTGAATTCTTTCAGAGCTTGCAATCAGCACCGCCGGATCTCCTGCCCGGCGCGGCGACTCCAGCACCGGGATCGGATGTCCGGTAATCTTCCGGGCGACGTCCACCACCTGTTGCACGCTGAAGCCTTGCCCATTTCCAAGATTGTAGATCAGAGGTCTGGAATCCGGTTGCTGCTTTCCAAGCGCCTCGAGCGCCAGCAAATGGGCCTTCGCCAAATCGCTGACGTGGATGTAATCCCGTATGCAGGTGCCATCCGGAGTTGGATAATCGCTGCCGAAAATTTGAACGTGATCGGCTCGGCCGAGCGCGACTTGAAGAATCCGCGGAATCAGATGTGTCTCGGGATCGTGAGCCTCTCCTTTATCGGGACGGCTGGCACCGGCGGCATTGAAATACCGCAGGCAGGCATAGCGCAATCCGTGAATCTGATGAAGCCAGGCCAGCATGCGTTCCACCAGCAATTTGGACTCGCCATAGGTGTTCGTCGGTTTTAGCGGATCGTCTTCCTGAATTGGAGTGCGCTCGGGATTGCCAAAGAGCGCCGCGGTCGAGGAAAAAACGAACCGCTTGACGCCCGCCGCGAGCATCGCCTCGAGCAGGGTCAGCGCATTGGCCGTGTTATTGCGGAAGAAAGTTTCGGGCGTCTTCATGGACTCGCCCGCTTCGATCAGCGCGGCAAAGTGCATGACCGCATCGATCGAGGTTGAGGAGAGCGAGGTCGAGGGAATCGAAGTTGAGGGAGAGGTTGAAGAGGAGGCTGAGTCGGAGCGCGAGCAGAATAACCGGTCCAGGCAATTGCGGTCGGCGAGGTCGCCGACCACCAGTTCCGCATTCTTCGGCACGGCTTCCCGATGACCGCGACTCAGATTATCGAGAACTACAACCTCGTGGCCCGCGAGCAGTAATTCCTCGGCCACCACGCTGCCGATGTAGCCCGCTCCGCCAGTAACCAGGATTCTCATGCAACCTCACGCGCAGTCGTTCACGCGCAGTCCTTCACGCGTCTACTTAATTAAAGAAAAATATTCAGAAAGAATTTCATTTGAGGCTAATGACGTTTCCGCTCTTGCTCGGCTGCAAGGGCGATGGATGAACGTAGAGCGAGCGCGCCCCGGCGTGCGAGCAGCAACATGCCGGCGCCAAAAATTATCATGGCAAACCCCCACCATAAATTGACATTGATGCCCAGCGAATGGACGTCGTACATCGCATCTCCCTGCGTCGCCGCGCCGTATCCGGCGACCAAAAGGCCAAACAGCAAAAACATCATCCCGATGGGCAACCGGATATCGAATCCCATAAAAATTCCTCAGCTATCTTTTGCAGGACAACTTGCCAGTGCATGACAACTTGCCAGATTCCTGTTACCAAAAAATCCAATTGAGCACAACCAGCATGGACAGTACGACCACCGCCAGCACGGCCGGCTTTTCATACCACTCTAGCCCTACGTCTTTTGGCCGGTCGGTCAGGGCATATACCAGGCCTTTCAATTCGTTATCGGGGCGAGGCTTTGTCAGCAGGGAAATCACGATGGTCACGACGAAGCAAGTGGTCCAGGCAAAAATTGCGGTCCAGAAATTTTGCGCCATCTCGCTCGGATATTGATGCACGACCGTGCCCAGAAATCCGCCTTTAACGCCCGGCATCGAACCGGCAGGCAATGTCAGCCCATGATGCACGGCGGCGGCGGCTGTCCCTGAAAGCAAGCCGCAGAACGCCCCATTGCCGGTGGCGCGCTTCCAGAACATTCCCAGCAGGAACGTCGCAAACAGCGGCGCATTCACGAAAGCGAACAGCAGCTGCAGCATATCCATGATGTTGTTGAAGTGGTTGGCGACGTAGGCCGCGGCCACGGACAGTGTGATCCCGAACACCGTCGCCAGGCGTCCCATGTTGAGGTAGTGATGATCGCTGGCGCCGCGGTGGATGTACGCCTGGTAGATGTCATAGGTCCACACGGTATTGAAGGCCGTGATGTTGCCGGCCATCC
>Ga0209332_1000361_pt1 | contig 10993 bp, 6 predicted proteins | sample BlaSpr_A8_OM3_M1_FD_187974 | JGI IMG/M metagenome (GOLD analysis project Ga0209332, IMG submission 187974) | Forest soil microbial communities from Thunder Bay, Ontario, Canada - Black Spruce, Ontario site 2_A8_OM3_M1 (SPAdes) (version 2) | ecosystem: Environmental > Terrestrial > Soil > Boreal...
AAGTACCGGAAATTTACGACGGCACAGTCGTAATCCGTGCCATCGCCCGAGAAGCAGGCGAACGCACCAAGATCGCGGTAATGTCGAAAGACAAAGATGTCGACGCCGTTGGCGCATGCGTAGGTATGAAAGGCATGCGCGTGCAGTCGATCATCCGCGAGTTGCGCGGAGAGAAAATCGACATCATCGAGTATCACGAGGACGCCGTTACCTTTGCGGAGAAAGCTTTGCAGCCGGCAAAGGTCAGCCGCGTGACCATCGTAGATACCGCTGACAAGCATCTCGAAGTCGTGGTCGACGACACACAACTCTCGCTCGCGATCGGCAAAAAGGGTCAGAACGTGCGCCTCGCCGCCAAATTGCTCGGCTGGAAGATCGACATCAAGAGCGAGGAAGAAAAGCGCCAGGAAGTGGAACAGCAGATGTCAGCGCTGGTCACGCAGACCGCAACTCCGCTCGAATTGGTGACTGGACTGGGCGAAGGACTGGTAGAGAAACTGAAGGAAGCTGGCGTAAATACGGTGGAATCGCTGGCCGATATGACACCCGAGCAACTGGAAGCTATTGAAGGTATTGGCCCTAAAACGGTGGAAAAAATTAGTATTGCGGTCAATAATTACTTCGCGGGCCTGGACGGCGGCGAAGCGGTAACGGCGGAGGGTTCGGAAGGCGCCGAAGAAGCCGCACCTGAAGCGGCTTTGAACGAGGAATCGATCACAGAAGGTACGGTCGAGGCGGATGCATTGGCCTTGGCCTCTGAAACCGAACCCGCTGAAGGGTCCACAGAAGGCGGCAACGGAGTCGCGACCGAAGAATCTTCAACCGAGGAAGACGCGTCAAAGACAGAAGAAGTCCCGGAAGAAGACAAGCAGATCTGAACGGGGAGCGTCGGCGAGTTCGGGCTCACATCCGGACCGATGGCGCGAGGCTCGCACAGAATAAAAACGATTAAGAGCGATTAAGAAGGCCCAGAGTTACCATGCACAGCGTTTCGAGAGGTTAGACATGCGCGCTTAGATATACGACATTAGCGGTGCAGAATAGGACACGATAAGCGGATGAGTAAGATTCGAATTAACGATCTAGCCCGTGAGTTGGAAGTCAAGAGCAGGGAAATTCTTGATGTACTGACCACGGTTGGTGTAACGGAGAAGAAAACGCACTCTAGCTCTCTAGAGGATCACGAAGCGGACCTGGTGCGGAAGCATCTCCGCGGCCGCTCCGATGCGGCGCCGAGTTCGGCAAGAACTTCGCGCAGTTCAACTGGCGAAGAAGGTATCAAGACCAAGATCGACCTGTCGAATATTTCCCGTCCCGGCGACGTGCTTCGCGCCATTACCCAGAAAAAAGCCGCCGAAACAGCCGCACCCCGTCCAACAGTTAAAGCCGCTACTTCCGCACCTGCGGCAGAGGCCAAGCCTGCGACCCCCGCTGCTTCAGCATCGCCCGCGGTGCCAAAGGCGGTTCCGCCGAGGCCCGGCGCCGAAGCTCCAACAGCACCGGCTCCGGCGTCGAGAATGGTGACGCCTGCTTCCGTAGCCGCTACCTACCGGCCGCCATCCGTGGTCGTGATTCCACCCAAAGCTCCAGTAACTCCACCAGCCGCGGCTACTCCGGCTGCATCCGCGAACCCGGTCTCACCTGCCCTCGCAGTTCCTCCGCGAACTGCGCCTTCAGCGCCACAAGCCGGAGGTGCAACAACAACAACAACGACAACGACAGCGACAGCGCCGCCCGCCGCGACTAATGTGGCTCCGAGCAATGTCACGCAGATGAACGCTCCTCCGGCACGCCCCGCCGCTCCCGTAGCGCCGCCGCCGCGAATGATCATGCCGCAAACCGGCCCGCGTCCGGTATATAAAGCGCCGCTACCGCCTACGCCAGCGCCCGGCGCTGTTTCGCGGCCCGCGCCCGGACGACCAGTGCCCGGCCAGCCAATTTTTCAGCGTACCGCGCGTCCGCTAGCGCCGGGACAATCGCGTCCGGCCCTTCGTCCGGGTGAACGCCGTCCCATGCATCCGACCCGTGTAGCGCCAGCCGGATCGCGTCCTCTAGGCGTCGGCCCGGGTGCCGGAGCAATGCCGCCTCCAGGATTAACTCGTCCTGGAAGCCGTCCCGGCGGCCCCTCTCGCCGTCCCGGCCAAAGATATGTTCCGCGTGGAGTGAAGGAAGGCCCAATGAAGGGCTACACTCCGCCGCCGCGCATGACGATCAGCAACGAACCCGCGCCGATCACGCGCAACATCACGATTACAGAAGGAATCTCGGTAAAGGATTTGGCCGAGAAACTCGGCATCCGCGCGAAAGATGTAATCGCGCGTTTGGTGGTCCGCGGAGTCTTCGCCACCATCAATCAGACTCTCGACGCCGAACTCGCCAGCGAAATGGCGCGTTTCTTCGGAGCCGACACCGAAGTCATTACCTTCGAAGAGCAGGCCGCGAAAGATACAACCGAAGCGACCGAGAGCAGCGAAGAAGGCGCGGAGGCGATTCCGCGTCCTCCCGTTGTCACCATCATGGGCCACGTCGATCACGGCAAAACGACATTGCTGGATTCCATTCGCTCCACGAATGTCGCCGGAGGCGAAGCTGGCGGCATCACGCAGCACATCGGCGCTTACAAAGTTGCGATTACCGACAAATCGTCGCCCGCGTACGGGCGTGAGATCGTGTTCCTCGATACTCCCGGTCACGAAGCTTTCACGCGTATGCGTTCCCGTGGCGCGAAAGCCACCGACATCGTTGTACTCGTCACCGCAGCCGACGACGGTGTCATGCCGCAGACGGTCGAAGCCATCGACCACGCTCACGCGGCAGAAGTTCCGATCATCGTTGCCGTCAACAAAATCGATAAGGCAGGGGCGCTGCCAGAGCGTGTGAAGAAGCAATTGGCCGATCGCGGCCTAGTTCCCGAAGAGTGGGGTGGCAAGACCGTATTCGTGGACGTTTCCGCAAAGCAGAAAACAAATCTCAATCTGCTGATGGAAATGATTTGCCTTACCGCCGACTTGCAGGAATTGAAAGCGACTCCAGGACGAGCGGCCAGTGGCTTGGTACTCGAAGCGAAACTCGATCGCGGACGCGGACCCGTCGGCACCATCCTCGTGCAGAACGGCACGCTGCGAGCCGGAGATAACTTCGTAGTCGGCAACGTATATGGAAAAGTACGCGCCATGTTCGACGATCGCGGCAAAGCGCTGAAAGAAGCAGGCCCCTCAACTCCGGTCGAAATTATCGGCCTCGAAGGACTGCCGCAGGCTGGCGATCAATTTGTCGTAGTCACCGACCGCGAAAAAGCCCGCGACATCTCCGAGTACCGCGAACAGAAATTCCGCGAAGCGACTCTCGCCAAGAGTTCACGCGTCTCGCTCGAGGGCCTGGCCGAGCAGCTCAAGACAGCCGGCATGAAGGAACTGAACGTCATCCTGAAAGCCGACGTGCAGGGCTCGGTCGAAGTTCTGGGCGATCTGCTGGGTAGACTCTCGAACGAAAAAGTTCGGCTGAAGCTGCTCCGCTCCGGCATTGGCGCCATCACCGAAACCGACGTGCTTCTGGCATCCGCATCGAATGCCATCATCATCGGATTCAATGTGCGTCCGGAGCGCAAAGCACAGGAACTCGCTGACCAGGAAAAAGTCGACATTCGCCTGCACTCGATCATTTACGAGTTGCAGGATGAGATCAAGCGCGCCATGACCGGCCTGCTTGAACCGACGATCAAAGAAACCTACCAGGGGCGGGCCGTTGTGCAGGAGACCTTCCGCATTCCGAAGGTTGGCACCATCGCAGGCTGCCGCGTGAGCGACGGCTTCATCAAGCGCGATTCCGAAGTCCGGTTGCTGCGCGATGACGTCGTCGTTTTCAAAGGCAAAGTAACGTCGCTGCGCCGCTTCAAAGACGATGCGTCGCAGGTCACGAGTGGCATGGAGTGCGGTATCTCAATCGCGAACTACGGCGACATCAAAGCCGGCGACGTAATCGAAGCATTCGTCACCGAAAGAATCGCAGCCGAAGCAATCAAGTAAAAGTAAAATAAATAAATAATGGAGCGCCGGGCGTCCTCGCCCGGCCATCCATCCCATTACTTACTGACTAGCCTGCTGTGCAAACGTCCCACCCACGTTCGAGTCCTCTTCCACCATGAAGCCAGTGTTCGGCGAACTCAGGTAGAAGACCATTCCGGGGGTTGTGGCGTTCACATTGTTAACCGTCACGCTTACCCGTCCATTCGAACTGACCTGGTACGTTCCAGTTGTGCCCAATGATGAGACAAGACCTGAACCGTTGAAAGAGTTGGAGGTCTGGTTCCAGTTAAAGGTGCCGCTTCCGATGGGATCAAAAACTCCCACCCGGTCTTTGAAGCCGCCGGTGTCAAAGCCATCCATGATAAAGGCTGCCTGGCTGCTGAGCGCCGAGGACAAAGGGGCGACCTGTTGCAGGGAGAAAGTGCCATCCTCGACCGCAGTTGTGCTGTCGGCGAGGAAGTAGGCGCGGGTTCCATTCACCATCCAGAAAATCTGCGGGCTTATCGTCCCGCCGGAAAGTGTCAGATTCAGCGTCCCCCGTCCCGTCGCGGCCAGAGTGTACGTGCCGCTGGACACCGTCAGATTCGCATTCAATATCCTGTCCTGTACGTAATCCACAGCGCCGCCAGTAACATTGCCAGCGCCATCCGCGGTGAAAACCCCCGCCGAGTGAATCCCCCCAGCGCTAACAGTCGTGTCCCCCGCGCTGCCAAACACATACGATGTGCCTGCCCCGAGGGTCGCCAGAGTGAAAGTGCCACTCTGCGCTTCGGCCATGCCGATTTCGAGCGAGCCGGTATTCGACATGAAATGGAATTTGCCGGAATTCACAACGTAATAGTTAAATGCACTGCCGTCACTCAGAGTGAACGAGCCTCGCCCATTCGTGTCGGGCGTCGTCATGCTCACTGAACTGGAGACTGCGACGCTTGTCGACGGGATTGTAAGGACAAGCAGATCTTCTGTGCCAGAGATGGCGCCGCCGGTGATAGTTATCCCTCCTACCCGCGCGCTGCTGCCAAGCCGATGCGCTTTAAAAACATAGCTACCCGAAGGAGGCGCAGTGAAAGCAGTCGTATCCTGCAACTCGCCATAGCCGGAGGCCGTCGCAAAACTGTCTTCTTCGATGGTGTAGAAATGGCCGTCATCGATCATGGTGAACGCATAATTCGCGCCACCGAATGTCATGTTGCCAGTGCCATCGGTCAGAATAGAGTAACTCCCAGTTTCCGGCAGCGTAGAGGGAATCGGAGCCCCATCCTGATTAAAATCGTCCACCGTGACGTTGAGATTGCCCGCTCCATCCGCGGTGAAAACTATCGTTTCGGAAAAGGAATCCGCGGAAGTTCCCGCCAGATTCACACCAGTTCCAGTCTGGGCGATCACGTATTGACCTTTTAGGCTGGCCTTGCTGAAGTTGCCCCCTAAGGAACCAACCAGGCCTCCGTTGCTCGATCCGCATCCCGCTGTGAAAAGTACTCCAACTGTTGCCGCAAGAGACATGAGCACACGTCTCGCACAAGTCGACGAAGCAAGGGTATTCATTTTCGGAAGACTCCTATTTATTTCTAGGATGCGCTAACCCGGATTGTAGAGGATAGTTTCTGCAAAAAAAATAACGGAAGCGTTCCCGGCGACGTCAAGCTTTGTTGATTTCAATCCTTCGCGGAGCAGCGGCAGGCGCACGCCGCTTGTGTCCGTCAGATAACAATACGCCGAGCCGGTAGAGAAGAAGCACAACGAGCACCGCCCCATATTCCAGAGGCTTACGCTTATCCGCCTTCACCAGCCAGATATAGTGCACAACTCCAAGAATTCCGGTGAGATAAATAAGACGATGCAAGCGTTGCCAATTCTTGCCGCCCAGGCGCCGGATCGACCAGGCCGTCGAAGTCGCAGCCAGAGGAATCATGAGGACAAAGGCCGAAAAGCCGACGGTGATAAATGGGCGTTTCGCAATGTCCTTTGCCATTTCATGAACGTCAAAAAATTTGTCGAGCCAGATATAAGTCGTGAAATGTAAAGTTCCGTAAAAGAATGCGAACAACCCAACCATGCGACGGATGCCGATCAACCAATACTGCCGCGTAAGCTGTCGAATGGGAGTGACAGCGAGAGTGGCCAACACGAAAATAAGCGTCCAGTCGCCGGTCGAGTGTGTGATGACCTCAATCGGGTTGGCACCCAAGCCACCATGAAGCGCCTTCCAGGCAAGGCGTTCGAGCGGGATGAGCGCGGCGAGGAAGAACGCGATTTTGGTGAGGCGAAGTTTCATTCTTCGAATGTAACTATTCCGTCACTGCATGCTGTTCTGCTCTCGCTACTCTGTCACTGCATCATATTTGTCATCCCGAGCAAAGCGAGGGACCCCTACCCCGGCACAAATTCACGGCGAGTACCCATCCATCCCTCGCTTCGCAAGGAAAGATAAATCTGAAAACTAGAAGTTTTTCTTCAGGTCCATGCCCGAATACAGACTCGCCACCTGATCGTAGCCATTAAACATCAGCGTCGGGCGCTTGAGAAATTCTCCAAGGCGTCGCTCTTTTGCTTGGCTCCAGCGAGGATGATCAACTTTAGGATTCACGTTCGAATAAAAACCATACTCATTAGGCGCGGACTGCTGCCACGTGTTCAAAGGCTGGTCGCTACTGAAGCGAATACGCACGATCGACTTCGCGCTCTTAAATCCGTACTTCCAGGGAAGCACAACGCGCAGAGGAGCGCCATCCTGATTGGGCAGCACCTCGCCATACATTCCGAAACAAAGTAGCGCCAGCGGATGCATGGCTTCGTCCATGCGAAGCCCTTCGACGTAGGGCCACTTCAATACGCTCGTGCGCTGGCCGGGCATTTGTTTGGGATCATAGAGCGTAGTAAATTCAACATACTTTGCTTTCGGAGTTGGATCACAGCGCTTGATCAATTCGCTGACCGAGAATCCAACCCAAGGCACAACAATCGACCAGCCTTCCACGCAACGATGCCGGTACACACGCTCTTCGGGCGCAGCCATCTTGATGATGGCATCGACATCGAGCACCTGCTTCTTCTTAACCTCGCCGTCGATCGTAACCGTCCACGGGCGCGTTTTGAAATTCTTCGCGAGATCGGCAGGCTCGTATTTGTCGGTGGAAAATTCGTAAAAATTGTTGTAATTGCTGACGTCTTTATAAGAATTCTGCTTTTCGGTAGTGCTGAACGCACTTTTCTGGATGCCCTCAATCTTCGCATTCGCGGCCGCGGCAAGCTGAGGCTCTGCAAGATCGCGAAAAGCTATTCCGCTGACCGCCGCCGCCCCGGCAACCGCCGCACCAGCGATAAAGTTGCGACGGTTCAAGTAAGTCGCTTTGGGAGTAATTTCAGAAGACGGAATCTCGGCCGATTTCTTAATCAGCATTGCTCACCTCTTAAATATCAGTTCCAGATTAAGTACGCTCAACAGACGCATACAGATTGCCACGCCGACGCTGTTTTTTTTTCATAGCCCCGGGACGCATTCGTCCGACGGTCACTCACAGTATAGGACTAGCTATACGCGGAAAAGTTGCAACCCGCGGACAAAAAGCCGCCTTGGAACGCGCGGTAACTCAATCAAATTAGTTTGACGCTGATTTCGCGATTGACTTGGGAAGAGGATTCGCGCGCAGGACTTCGCGAACTTTTTTTGCCAGATTCTGCAGCGTAAAAGGTTTTTGCAGGAAGGACGTATTTGCCGCCGACACCCCGGGAGTGATGACAGAATCCTCCGTATAGCCCGAGAGGAACAGCACCCTTATGCCCGGCCGCAGTTCAAGCAACCGCTTCGCCAGTTCGCGCCCACCCATCCCCGGCATAACGACGTCTGTAATCAATATGTCAATGCGATCCTTGAACGACTCGGACAGATGCAAACCGCACTCGCCATTTTCAGCTTCCAGGACCTTGTAGCCGCGAGAAACGAGAGTGAGACGCACCAGTTCGCGCACCGATTCTTCATCTTCCACCAACAAAACGGTTTCACAGCCGCCCGCTTCACTTTGCGGAGGCAGGGCCGGCGTCAGTTCCTCAGCGGTGTCTTCAACGCGCGGGAGATAAACATAGAAAGTCGTTCCCGCCCCCACTTCACTCTGCACAAAAACATATCCATTACTTTGCTTGACGATGCCGTACACGGTGGAAAGGCCAAGCCCAGTGCCTTTGCCCTTTTCCTTGGTAGTGAAGAACGGTTCGAAGATGCGGGACTGAGTGTCCTTGTCCATGCCAATGCCCGTGTCGGCAACGGAAATGACGCAATAGCGTCCCGGATGAATAAAGCGGTGTTCTCGGAAGTTCTGGCGCACAGTTACATCGGCGCTCTGCACCGTGAGTTTGCCGCCTTCGGGCATGGCATCCTTGGCGTTCACCACCAGATTCATGATGACCTGCTCCAACTGCCCGGCGTCAGCGCGCGTGTGGCCGGCATCGGGAGATAGATGCGTGATTAATTCTATGTTCTCGCCGATCAGCGGCCGGAGCAATCGCTCCATGTCCCCAATAACGATGTTGACATCCACCACTCTGAGTTCGAGAAGTTGCTTCCGGCTGAAGGCCAACAATTGCCGGGTTAGAGTAGCGGCGCGATCGGCTGCTTGCTGAATCGACTGCACTTTGCTGTGCATGTCGCCGCCCTTTTCCAGTTGCTCCAGCAACACCTCGGTGTATCCATTGATTACCATCAGCAGGTTGTTGAAGTCGTGCGCAACCCCTCCGGCGAGGCGGCCAACGGCATCCATTTTTTGCGCCTGGCGCAATTGCTCTTCGAGTTGCCGTCGATCGGTAATGTCCTCGGCAATCAGCTCCAACACTTCTTCCGGTTCGTCGGTCATAATGGCGGCGCAACCACTAAGCCGCACAATGATGACGCGGCCGTCTTTGCGTTTCCATTGCACTTCCACCCCGGCTAACGTCCCGGTTCGACGATAGTCTTCCGCCAGCCGATCCAGACCCTGACGGTGGACGAAAACATCCGTTCTGGCGTTTAGCTTAAGCAGATCTTCCACCGACTCGTACCCCAGCATCGTGATCAGCGCCGGATTCACATCCAGAAATCTTCCCCCGAGCGTGCACCGGCAAATACCAAAGGCTGCACTCAAAATCAAAGATCGCGAGCGGGCTTCGGACAGCCGCAGAGCTTCTTCATAGCGCTTATGCTCGATGGCCGCCGCCAGTTGCTGCGAAACAAATTTCAGAATTTCCCGATCGCGCTCTTCAAAGCGTGCATTTTCGCTGTAGCTCTGGACGACCAGTGCCCCGATGCAAGTCGTTCCGCTCTTCAGCGGGACGCCCAGCCAGTCGAGCGATGCGGCGCCAATCAATTGCACCTCGCCACGCCGCACCAAATCGTCAAATACCGCCGGAGTAGCCAGCAGCGGCTCACCAGACCGTAAGACATATTCGGTCAGTCCGCGGCCTAAAGGCTTCGGACTTGGCGTGGGGTCTTCCTCGTCGACAAAATAAGGAAAACTCAATAACTGGGATTGTGGATCATAGAGCGAGATATAGAAATTGCGCGCATTCATCAACTGTCCGACTATGTTGTGAATGGCGGCGTAAAATTGTTGCAGATCTTCCGCAGATTGGCTCCGCGCTGCAATAGCATACAAAGCGGCATTCAGCTGTTCGGCACGCTTTTGTTCAGTGATGTCGCGATACGAGGCATAGGCACCCACACTTTTGCCATCGCGAATGATCCGCGCCGTCGAAAGCAATACTTCTACGAGCGAGCCATCTTTCCGCTGCCGGCACGTCTCCAGCGAAAGCTTATTCTGCACCCTGATGCTATCGAGGATCCACGCAGCTTCCGTATAACGGTCTGGCGGAACGATGATCTGGTCGAGCCGCTTGCCTACAGCCTCCGCCGCAGTAAATCCGAAGAGGCGGGTGAACTCGCCATTGATACGTAGAATCTTTCGTTCCGTGTCAACAATGCTGATCGCTTCCGGTGCGTTTTCGATGATCTGATCGTAGTAAGTTTTCTCGGAGATTGCCCCATCGAATTTTTCGGCTGTGGGCGGCATTCCCTCATCTGTTCGTCCCGGCGGCGAAGCCGGAGGAAAGATGGAATTTGTTTCCGGAACGGGTGGCGGAGCCCATTGCGCAAGAGCGTCCCGCTGCGTTTTCACCCGCGGCAGTTCGAGCGAACCTGCCGGGGAGACTTTCTCACCCATACAGCCCCTTTTCCGGAATGCTCCGAAGATAGGCTGATGTTAAGCGGACATACTGTATAGCTGGTAGTTACGGCGGTAATGGAATTTTTTAAAAACTTCTAAGGTTTTCAAGAGGCATTCGCCAGCATCACGCAGAGTTGCCGCAATGTCAGTTTCTGCGCCGCCGTCACCACCAAAAACTCAAAACCGCAGAGCAAACCCTGGCTGTATCGCACTACTGCTCGCAGCTTCGTAACATTTGGCTCAATAGGTATGGGAAATTCAAGCGACACGACCTCGCCGATGTGGAGTTCGCCGCTAAGGGTAGCCCCCAACCCGTCCAAACCCAATTCGCTGGTTCGGCCCCATAAAGTAGTCGTTTCGCCTTCGCGAAATACGGAAACCTGAATTCGGACGTCAAAAGGATAGCGCGAGAAACGCCGCTGCCGCTTCGTTCGAACTACCGGTTGCCCCTCATCGCCCAATTCGCCTCTCCCGTTCCGCGATTGTAGCTGGTCGAATGAAACTTAAAGGTTCTGCTTCGAATAGAAGCCAGGGTCCATCGTTGCACTTCATGGTTACCGCCGCCGACCTGTAGACAACCTCTAGACAGCCTGTAAAGGTGCGTAAAGAGGCGTGACAGATGGCCGCTCGTACAGATAACATCAGATTGGTTGCGATCGTTCTCATACAGCCCAAGACCGCTACCAACTGTCTAATTTATGTCTCCCCGCTCAAATGCCGCCGAGGCCTGGTATCCCGATCCGCAGCCCGATTCTCAGGCGTCGCAGCCGAATCCGC
>Ga0209332_1000364_pt1 | contig 10957 bp, 10 predicted proteins | sample BlaSpr_A8_OM3_M1_FD_187974 | JGI IMG/M metagenome (GOLD analysis project Ga0209332, IMG submission 187974) | Forest soil microbial communities from Thunder Bay, Ontario, Canada - Black Spruce, Ontario site 2_A8_OM3_M1 (SPAdes) (version 2) | ecosystem: Environmental > Terrestrial > Soil > Boreal...
GACGACGAGAAACCTTCGCTTCGAAATGAAGAGGCTCATAGGAACAAAATCGGGCACATTTTGCTAAAACGTAAACCACCAAGGGCACGAAGGTACACGAAGGAAAGCTTTATGCGGCAAAAATAAAGAGTTGTGACGCTGTGCCATTGCGAGCTTTCAGAGACTCCTGATTCTATAATCACGTCCTATAATCCCGTCCAATGACAACGAGTAGAAAAATTGATGCGGGGACGTCGCGGACTTTTGCGGCTGTGCTTTTGTTTGGATTGCTGGCGATGACGGCGCGCAATGCTACGGATCCTGATTTGTGGTGGCATCTGCGGACGGGGGAATGGATTGTTCAGGCGGGGCATGTTCCGCGCGTTGATTTTTTTTCTTTCACGCGCGCGGGACATGCGTGGATTGCGCAGGAGTGGCTGTCGGAGGTTACGTTTTACGAACTTTGGAAACATGGTGGAACGGCGGCGCTGATCATCTTTTCCGCGGTGATTACGACGGCGGGTTTTATGTTGCTGTATCTGCGCTGCCTTTCTGCGGGTGAGGGAAAGCGGCATTGGGCGGCTGCGGGTACGGCGCTGGGGGCTTTGGCTTCGTCGGCTTGCTGGGGAGTTCGTCCGCAGATGTTTACGTTTGCGCTGGCGAGCCTGTTGCTGTGGCTGATGGATGCTGGGGAAGAGCGACCGGAGCTACTGGTTTGGATTCCACCGCTGTTTGTGCTTTGGCTCAATCTGCACGCGGGATTCGCGCTTGGGCCGGCGCTTTTGCTTGCTTATGGGATCGGTCTGATTCTGGAGACGGCCTTGGGCGATACGCCCTGGCTGAAAGTTCGACCGCTATTGGTTCGGACTGGACTGCTTGCAGTGGCCTGCCTGGCGCTGGTTCCGTTGAATCCTAATGGCGTGCGGCTTTACCGTTATCCGTTGGATACTTTGCGATCGGAGGGGATGCGGTCGCTCATCGGGGAGTGGTTCTCGCCGGACTTTCATCAACTCACTTACCGTCCTTTATTAGTGGTATGGCTGCTGCTGGTGGTGGCACTTGCAGTGTCGCGGGCGCGGATTCGAGGACGGGTGCTGGTTCCGCTGCTGCTTACGGCGGTGAGCTCATTGGATGCGGTTCGGCACATACCGATTTTTATTCTGGTGGCGATTCCGGTGATGGTGGCGGCTATTCCGTCGGAGCGCGCTCGGGGCGATTTTTCTAAACGATCGGGCGGGTTGCAGTTCCGGCGGGTTTTCAACGCGGCCATAGTAATTCTGATTGCGATGTTTGCGCTGGTGAAGTGGGGGGTGGTGGTGCGCAATGAGGGGGCGCGGGAGGCGGCGATTTTCCCGCAGGCGGCGATTACGTCGATGCGGACGGCCGGACTTCCGCCGCGAGTTTTCGCTTATTACGATTGGGGTGGATACGTGATCTGGAACCTTTATCCGGATTATCGCGTTTTTGTGGATGGTCGCGCGGACTTGTATGGAGATGAATTGCTGCGGGAATTCAAGACGGCCATCCATCTGCAAGAGGGATGGCGAGAGGTTCTTGACGGGTGGAAAGTGGATACGGTATTAGTGCCTCCAGGATGCGCACTGGCGCAGGCGCTGCTGATGGATGGGGGGTGGGAGAGGGGATTTGGGGACTCTCGGGCAGTAGTTTTTGTGCGCAGGCAAGGGCCGATAGAAAATAGCGAGATTTCTAAAGACAAAGTTCTGGTAGATTTGCTAGGGAAAAAGAGTGAAAAAAATGTTTCCCAGAGAGGTTCCCAATCTGCGAAACTAGGGCCAATATATAGGCTCCCATATTCGCCCCGGTGGGAGCGTCTAACATTCAAGCTCAAAAAGGAGTCTGCAAATGGCAGAATTTGGCAGGAAACTGTGGCGCAATGAAGAAGGACAAGACATTGCGGAGTATGCGGTGATGCTGGCGGTAATTCTGGTGATAGTGGTGGGCACGGTTCGCCTGATTGGCGGCAATGCCAATAATGTGTTCTCGTCGGTCGCCACTCAGGTCGGCCAGTAAACGTTGGCTGTCAAGACGTTGCTGGAAATAAGTGCGCCTGAAAAGCGCTTGGGCCAGAGGTTGCGCCTGGAGGACGAGGGATGAACCGGAGCCGTTTGTTGATGATTGGTGGCTTCGCGCTGGCAGTGGGTCTGCTGGTGAGCTTTACGGTTTATAACAAGCTGCGGCTATCTTCGGGCGGCGGGGAGCGCGTGGCTCAGGTGCTGGTAGCGGCCGATGCGATTGAGGTCGGAACAAAGGTGGAGCAGCACGATATCCGGGCAGTCAGCTTGCCGCAATCGGCTGTGCCTCCGGGGGCATACACGAGTGCTTCGCAGGTTCTGGGGCGCGGGGCGATCCTTCCCATGAGCAAAGGGGAATTTCTTTTGCCGGGGAAGTTAGCGGCTTTGAATGCGGGGGCCGGGCTTCCATCGCTGATTCCGCCGGGAATGCGCGCGGTGTCGGTACGCGTGAACGATGTAGTTTCGGTTGCGGGTTTTGTGCAGCCGGGAACACGAGTCGATGTGCTGGCCACCGGCAATCGGGGCGGCAACGAACGGCAGACGATGACGGTGCTGGAGAACGTGGCCGTGATTGCCGTGGGCAAGAGCCTGGACCGGAACGCCTCAACTGAGGCACAAAGCGCTCCTGTAATCACGCTTCTGGTCTCCCCGGATGACGCGCAGAAGTTGGCATTGGTTTCGCAAGAGGGGCGAATTCAGTTATCGTTGCGCAATCCGCTGGACACAAAGCGGGGCGGAATCGGGGCGACCCGAACCAGCGCGTTGTATCCCGGTGAAGCGAAGGTTGCAACCGAGGAGAAGCCGAAGATACGGAGGGCGGCAGCGAAGTCCGCACCAGCGACTCCGCCAGCGCCTTACGCAGTGGAAATGATCCGGGGCAATAAACGGGAAGCCAATAAATTTCCGGAAGAAAACAAGTTTTGAACCGTCGAGGCCGCAAAGAAATGCTTGCCTCAGATTCTCCGACGGAAATCATCGTGCACTCTCGCAGAGGTCCGAATTCATGAAAGTTTCCAGGGTAGCCGCAGCCGTGCTGCTGATCGGCGCGACGGCTATGTGCGCGAGTAACGAGAGCGCAGGCGGAAAATCTCAGGACAATTCAGCGGTGGGTTCTGCTGCTGCTCAATCTTCTCCGGTTCCATCAACCTCAACTACTATCTCATCTTCGGCGAACGGGACTGCGCAAAATCAGGACAGTGCGGCAACGACGGCGAATCCGGCTCAGAGTGTTACGGCGGGCGCGGCGCCGTTGCGGGTGATGGTCGGCAAGTCACTTTTAATTAATACGACGGAGAGGCTGAAGCGGGTTTCGGTGACGGATCCGTCGGTGGCGGATGCGTTGGTAGTGACGCCGACGCAGGTGCTGGTGAATGGGCTTGCTCCGGGCGAAGTTTCATTGCTGATTTGGGATGAACTGGAACGGTCGCGCAGCTTTGATCTTCGGGTGGACGTTGACATCACGGCGGCTACGGAGGAGATGCACCAGTTATTTCCCGATGAGCGGATCAGCGTGACGCCATCGCGATCGGCGATTGTGCTTTCGGGACATGTGACCACGGAAGACGTATCCAAACATGCGGGAGCGCTGGCTGCGGCTTACTCGAAGAATGTTGTGAACGTTCTAACGTTTGGTCCGATAGGAGCGGAAGAAGTTCTGCTGGAGGTGAAGTTTGCCGAGGTGGACCGCACGGCGCTGACGCAGGTTGGGTTCAATCTGTTTTCGACGGGCGCGGGAAATACGATTGGAAGCGTGACGACGGGGCAATTTGGGGGAATAACTCCGGGGCCAATCACGGACACAACGAACAGCAACGGAACGGGAACAACGACCAGCACACCGCTGATATCGAACGCGCTCAACATGTTTTTCTTTAATCCGCAGGTGCACCTGGGTGCGGTGATTCAGGCGTTGCAAGCGCGAAATCTGTTGCAGATACTAGCGGAGCCAAATCTGGTGGCGGTGAATGGAAAGGAAGCGAGTTTCCTGGCGGGTGGAGAATTTCCCTTCCCTGTGGTGCAGCCTGGGGCAGGTGGAATTTCGACCGTAACGGTTCAGTTCCGCGAGTTCGGAGTGCGTTTGAGGTTCACGCCGATCATTCAGCCGAATGGCGCCATCCATCTGCACGTGATGCCTGAGGTGAGCACGCTGGACTTCGCGGACGCGGTCACGGTTTCGGGGACTACGATTCCGGCAATCAGCACGCGCAAGGCGGATACGGAATTTGAGCTGCAGGATGGACAGAGCTTCGTGATTGCGGGGCTGATGGATAACCGGGTCACGAATATTTCGAACAAATTTCCATTTCTGGGCGACATTCCAATCATCGGCACTTTTTTTAAGAGCAAGAGCGACCAGAAGAGTAATTCGGAATTGATGGTGCTGTGCACGGTGCGGAGGATTGCGGCCTCCAGCCAAAGCCCAATGGCCCCTACGGGGCCGGAGCCATATTTGAATAAGGGCAAGTTTGACGGGAAGAAGAATGGGGATGTGCAACATTAGCAGGTGCGCCTGTGATCGCGGGGTGAGTCCTTTGCCACAGAGGGCACGGAGTGGTCACGGGGGCGTTTGGGTTCCCCGACGTTACCAAGTTCGTGTTCACGAACAAGCGTCTGGAGAGAAGTAGTTGTGAGTTTCAGAGAGGGCGGCGGTAATTCGTTATGCCGGAGTTATCAGTAGCGGTATTTGCCACCGACAAGGACCAGCGCTCGCTGCTGCAGGTGATGGTGGACGGAACGAGCGTGGCGCGGACGGTGTGCACCAATTCGACGATGCCACTGGCGGCGAATGATCCGGTTATTCATCAAACCAAGGCTCTTTCCCCTGACGTGGTGCTGGTGGATATTGTGATCAACGATGAGGTGACGGCGCTGCGGACGATACAGTTTCTGCATCAGGAGATGCCGGAGGCGGCAGTGTTCGCGGTGGGTCCAATGACGCAGCCGCAGCTGATCGTGAACTCCATGCGGGCGGGAGTGCGGGAATATATCGAACGTCCGACATCGACGACCGACCTGCTGGAAGCTTTTGTGCGGCTGACGGCGACGCGGCGGAAGGCTGGGCGCGAGACTACAAAAAAGGGAAAAGTATTTGCGGTAGTCAACGCCAAGGGTGGCAGCGGCGCGACCACTGTGGCGGTGAATCTTGCACTGGCGTTACAGAATGCGCATCACAACACGGCGCTGGTGGATCTGGCGCCGATGGGACATTGCGCGCTGCATCTCAACCTGAAGCCCAGTTTCACGCTAACGGACGCGGTGACGAATTTGCATCGCCTGGATGCGTCGCTGCTAGAGAGTTTCATGGTGCGGCACGATCACGGATTGCAAGTTCTGGCGGGGCCGGCGATTCCGAGAATGATGGAACCGTCGACGTCGGATTTTGCGCGGTTGTTCGACACGATGGTGGGAATGTTCCAGTACATTGTGGTGGATGTTTCGTCACGACTGGACGGCGCGGCGCGACTGGCCAGCAGTTTGGCGGAAAAAATTCTGTTGATTGCGCATGCGGATGTGGCTTCGCTTTGGAGCGCGGCGAGAGTGGCGCAGTATCTTGGCGAAAACGGATCGCGAGAACGCTTTGGATTGGTATTGAACCGCTATCGCAAGGTGGGTGGATTTAATGAAGCGGAGACGGAGGCGGCGATTGGGGCTCCGGTACTGTGGCGGATTCCGAACCAATATTTTGCGGTGGCGGCGGCGATTGATCGTGGAGTTCCGGTGATGCAGCAGGGCAATTCGGAAATTTCGCGTTCGATTGCGGGGCTGGCGGAACATTTGACAAAGGATGATTTGGACGTGAAGCGGAGCGCGAGGTCATTGTTTAAGACGGTTTAGTAAACCATTGAGGCATTGAATCATGAGGCCTTGAAATCGATACTCAGGGACTCAATGATTTAATGGCTCAGTGATTCAATACATTTATGGCCAATCTGCAGGCATTTGAACGTAGTGAGTACCAGCAGGTGAAGGCGGACCTTCACCGGAAAATTCTTGATCGTCTTGATCTGGAAAAACTGGGGCGGACGACTGGAGATTCGGCGCGACAAGAAGTTTTAATCTTGATTCGCAGTTCGGTGAATAGCGAGGCGGTTCCGCTCAGCTTTGCGGAACGCGAGCAATTATCGCGCGAGATACTGGACGAAATTTTTGGATTGGGGCCGCTGGAGCCGCTGCTCAAGGATCCGACGATTTCCGATATTCTGGTGAACCGCTTTGACCGGGTGTATGTGGAGCGCGGCGGCAAGCTTGAGATCACGGGTTTAACCTTCAAAGACAATCAACACCTGATGCAGATCATCGACCGCATTGTGTCGCGCATCGGGCGGCGGGTGGATGAATCTTCTCCGATGGTCGACGCGCGGTTGCAGGATGGTTCGCGCGTCAATGCGATTATTCCCCCGCTGGCGCTTGATGGAGCCTGCCTTTCGATTCGCCGTTTCGGACGCGATCCGATAACAGCACGCAACATGCTGGACAATAAAACGCTGACCGAGCCGATGCTGGAATTGCTTTCGGCGATGGTGAAGGGGCGGTTGAATCTGCTGATTTCGGGCGGCACGGGCGCGGGCAAGACGACGGTTCTGAATGTGTTGTCGGGATACATTCCGAATTCGGAGCGCATTGTAACGATCGAAGATGCGGCGGAATTGCAGTTGAAGCAGGAGCACGTGGTGCGGCTGGAGACGCGGCCTCCGAATATTGAAGGCAAGGGATCGGTTCGAATGCGGCAGCTGGTGATCAACAGCCTGCGTATGCGTCCCGATCGCATTGTGGTGGGCGAGGTGCGAGGCGAAGAAGCGTTTGACATGCTGCAGGCGATGAACACGGGGCACGAGGGTTCGCTGACGACGGTGCATGCGAACTCTCCGCGGGACGCGTTGTCGCGTATTGAGAATATGGTTTCGATGGCGAACCTGAATATTCCGGAGCGCGCGATTCGCCACCAGATTGCGAATGCGGTGCATGCGGTGGTGCAGGTGGCGCGGCTTTCGGACGGATCACGAAAGATCCTCACGGTTTCAGAAGTGACGGGAATGGACAACGACATGATCACGCTGCAGGATGTTTTCGTGTTCGAACGGAGTGGCATTGATGAGAGCGGCAAGGTGCGCGGGGTTTTCCGCTCGACTGGTCTGGCGCCGCATTTTGCGGAACGGCTTGCGACGGCCGGATGCCGGTTGAGTCCGGCTCTGTTCGAGTCGCGGATGGAGGTGTAGGGCGTGCTGTTGGGTATTGCGTTACTGGTTTTCGTGCTGGTCACGGCTCTGGTTTTTGCCGCGGTATCGCTGTTCGACCAGCGCAAGGAACAGGCTCGCGTGCTGCATGACCGCTTGTCTAAAGAGCCAAAAGGAGGAGTGCCAAGCGTTCCTGATGCGGCTTTTCTTCGCGACGAAGTGCTGAGCAAGATTCCGGCATTCGATAGTTATCTGCGACGATCGGAGCGGGTTTCCGATCTTCAGAAAACGCTGGCGCAGGGCAATATCGGTGCCCGGGCCGGAAATTTTCTGATGCTGTGCGTTATATCGGCGATTTTACTCGCCGTTATCGCGTACCTCGCGGGCGGCAACATTTTGTTTGGCTGGGTGGGGGCGCTTTTCGGTTTTTTTGTTCCTTATGCTTATGCTTCACACATGCGCACGAAGCGGTTTCAGAAATTTGAGGAGAAGTTTCCGGAGGCAATCGATACGCTGGCGCGGGCGGTGCGTGCGGGACACGCCTTTACGACTGCTCTGGAAATGATTGCCAATGAAGTGGCGGAGCCGGTCGCAGGAGAGTTCCGGCAACTGTTTGAAGAGCAGAAATTTGGCCTTCCGGTGCGGGATGCGCTGATGAATCTGACGGAGCGAGTTCCGCTGGTTGACGTGAAATTTTTTGTGACGGCGGTGATGTTACAGCGGGAAACTGGCGGTAACCTGGCAGAAATTCTTGACAATCTTTCCTATGTGATTCGAGAGCGCTTCAAAATTTTGCGGCAGGTACGAGTGCACACCGCGCAAGGGCGGCTGACGATGGTTCTGCTGATGGCGTTGCCGCCGACGATTGTGGTGATCATGCGGCTAATTAATCCGGGATTCATCCAGCCATTGTTCGCCGATCCGCTAGGACATGCCCTGATTGTTGGGGGCATCACGTTGCAGACGATGGGATATTTTGTGATCCGCAAAATTATCAGGATTCAGGTTTGAGCGGCGGCGTTTCGAAACGAGTTTGAGAGATTAGGTCTGATTGATGGAGTTGTCACTTCTACTTTCGGTTGTCGCTTTCTTCACGGTTGTGGTGATCGTGTTTGCTTTTGGAGCAGCCACGGTTGCGCCGTCTTCGGTGTTGGGCTCACGGCTGCGGGAAATCGGATGGCAGCGTCCGAAGGCGCAGAGCAAACCGGCGATGACGCGCATGGAGCAGGCGATGGACCCGCTAAGCCGGGCGTTGCCGGTGTCTCCCTCGCAAGTTTCACAGACTCGAGCGTTGCTGATTCAGGCGGGATATCGCAGCCCGCAGCACGTTACGATCTATCGCGGGTTGCGAGTGCTCTGTGCCGCGATAGGTTTCTTCTCGGTGTTTCTGCTCACTCGATTTGATTCGCCTCTGTTGCTCTTGGGACTGTTGGCGTTTGGTTTTTTTATTCCGCGATTTTTGTTGAAGCGGAAGTTAAAAGAACGGCAGCGGCGCATAAGATTAGGCCTGCCGGATGGCTTGGATTTGACGGTGATTTGCGTGGAAGCGGGGTTATCGCTGGATCAGGCGATGATGCGGGTGGGACAGGATCTGAATCATGCGCATCCGGAATTGAGCGCGGAATTTCATCTGTTCGATCTGGAAACGCGCGCTGGAAAACCGCGAGTGGAAGCGCTGCGCAATCTGGCGGAACGGACGGGTGTCGACGACCTCCGGTCACTGGTAGGGACATTGATTCAGACCGACCGCTTTGGAACGAGCGTGGCGCAGGCATTGCGGGTGCATTCGGATTCTCTGCGGACGGAGCGGCGCCAGCGCGCCGAGGAACAAGCGGCGAAGACTACGGTGAAGATGATTATTCCGCTGGTGCTGTTTGTGATGCCTTCGCTGATTTTTGTGACCGTGGGACCGGCGGTGATTCAGTTGATGCATATATTCCTTCCCGTGGTACCGGGTAAGAGGTGAACTCTCAGCAGCTGAAGTCTCCAACGATTGTGCCGCTTGCGGCGCGGCTAAAGCCGCGCCCCTTCAAAAAACGCCCTAGATCTGACTTGAAATCCATAGAGGAATTGTAATGTCCCGCCGCGGGCCCAAGGGATACGCTTTCAATTGCACACGCACTACTTACCTGGCGACCGATCTTATGATTGCGAGCACGCACTGGTCGCGGTTCCGGGGACTTATGGCGACGGATGCTTCGCGGTTTTTGCGCGGGCAAGGGCTGTGGATTAATCCTTCTCGCGGCATTCACACGTTTGCGATGCGGTTTCCGATCGACGCCGTTTACCTGGATCGCGAGCGCAATGTGATTCACATTGAAGAGGAATTAAAGCCGTGGCGAATGGCGGCGGTTCGGGTACTAGCCGCGTCGGTGCTGGAGTTGCCGACGGGCACCGTACAGGAGTCGCGAACCGTTCTCGGCGATAAGGTGGATATCTTTCTGGAGCATCCGATTCGAGAGGCTGCCTGAACGGGAGTTAGTTCGAATTTGAGTTAGTAAGACGTCCGAGTAATCGAGTCGAACGTTTCGAATTTCGCCGAGACGTTGAAGCCGCTGTTTTAGATAGAGCTGAAGGTTTTGAAATCGTGTCAATTGACAGGCTGGGCGGACACCAAATTGGTGATCCTGCCCGGCCGGTTTTTTTTGAGGTATGCGCTCTGCGGAAAAGTTTATGCCCCGAGTTGAGAATTTTGTCGCGACGATTTCTGCGAGATCGCTTTCTGGAATGGTGATGGTAGAGTGTTGGCGATGAAAAATAGTCAACTGAAGTACACGGTTACTGCATGCCTGCTGCTTCTTCTTGTTCTTTCGGCGATGGGAACGTTATATGCCGAGGGTCCCGCCGATCGCGTTTACCGCCATGGGATTATTTTTACGGCTGATGCCGGCAATACGATCGCAGAGTCGGTAGCGGTCCGCGATGGACGGATTGTCTATGTCGGGGGCGATCGCGGGGTCGCGTCGTACGTTGGATCCGCAACGGTGACGGTAGATCTCAAGGGAAGGTTTGTGATGCCTGGCCTGATCGATGGCCATATGCATCCGCTTGAGGCGGGCATGCAATTGTTAAAGTGCAGCCTTAACTATGAGCCGCTAACAATTGCAGAGATGCAACAACGTATTCAAGCATGTCTCGATCATGCGGGTCCGGGAGATGCGAATGCGTGGCTCGAAGTTGTGAGCTGGTTCCAGGAGAGCATGCGTCCGGCGGGCGTGAAGACGAGCCGGGCGACATTGGATGCGCTGAAGACGAACCGGCCGATCCTGGTCATTTCGTCGTTCGGACATACCGCGCTTGTCAATAGCCGCGCACTGGAGCTGGCGAAGATTACCGCAAGTACTCCTGACCCGATTGGCGGCAAGATATGGCGGGACGATCGCGGCGAGCCGCTTGGCGACTTCCTGCATCCGCTCGAGCTGCTCCGGGGGCATCTGCTGGCGCATCTGTTCCGGCATATTGTTCGGATTCAGGGCGAATGAGCTGGTGTTGGCCAGGTAGGTGGTCGGGCCGAGGAACTCGATCCGCCAGCCGTTCGCGGTCAGGGTGTCGCGAATGTTCTGCTCCGTCACCGCAGCCCTGGGGGCGAGGACGCCGTTGACGTTTCCGTCGGAGAAGCAGTACAGATGCCAGCGCGCGCCGGACCGGGTCGCGCGGTGCAGGCCCGCGGCGTAGGAGAGGCGGCCGTCGTCGTCGAGGCAGTGATACAGCCCGCTGTCGATGACCGTGTCGAACCGTCCGTCGTAGCCGGTGAGGTCGGTGGCGTCGGCG
>Ga0209332_1000365_pt1 | contig 10871 bp, 7 predicted proteins | sample BlaSpr_A8_OM3_M1_FD_187974 | JGI IMG/M metagenome (GOLD analysis project Ga0209332, IMG submission 187974) | Forest soil microbial communities from Thunder Bay, Ontario, Canada - Black Spruce, Ontario site 2_A8_OM3_M1 (SPAdes) (version 2) | ecosystem: Environmental > Terrestrial > Soil > Boreal...
ACCATCGTCGCGCAAGTGGACGCGATGAAGCAGATGGTCAATGCATTCAGCGAATACGCGCGCGCTCCCGACATGCACTTTTCGCCTTTTGATCTCAATCAACTGATCACCGAAGTTGCGGAACTTTATCGAGCACAGGACTCGAGCGCCGACCTCAAATTGCTGCTCGACCCGCAGCTGCCGCCCATCTCGGCGGACCGGATGCGGATCCGCCAGATTCTCAACAATCTGGTCACCAACTCGCTGGAGGCCCTGGAGGGCCGGGCCGGCCCCTGTATCGAGATCGAAACTCATGTGGCCGAGGAAGGTCCCAAGCACATAGCGTCGGTGGCGATTGTCGTGACCGACAATGGGCCGGGGTTCCAGCGGGATTTGATCGGAACCGTGTTCGACCCCTATGTCACGAGCAAACCCAAGGGCACCGGCCTCGGGCTTGCAATCGTGAAGAAAATCGTCGAGGAACACGGCGGGCGGATTGAGGCGGATAATCGGCGCGGCGGCGGCGCCCGCGTGCGAATTCTATTGCCGTTGGGCGACAGCGCACGTTCCGCGGGGGTGCGTGAACCGCGCAAAGGCGAACACAGGAGAGAACGCGTATGACCGCTTCGAGAATACTGGTGGTGGACGACGAGGCGGATATCCGCGGATTGCTGAAAGAGATTCTCTCTGAAGAGGGTTATGAGGTGGAGGTCGCCGCGGACGCGACGCAGGCGCGTTCTTCGCGCGCGGCCCGGGTTCCCGACCTCGTGTTGCTGGATATCTGGATGCCTGATACGGACGGCATCACCTTGTTGCGGGAATGGTCGATGACCGATGGGTACGACTGTCCGGTGGTCATGATGTCCGGCCACGGGACGGTGGAGACCGCCGTCGAGGCCACGCGCCTCGGCGCCTATGATTTCGTCGAGAAGCCGCTGTCGCTGACCAAATTGCTGCGAACGGTGGAGCGGGCGCTCGACGCCGGGCGCCGCAAGCGGCTGTCCGCGCGCGCGCATGGGCCGACGCTCGCCGTGCCCATCGGCAAGAGCAAGGTTACCCAGGCCCTGCGGGAACAGGTGCAGCACGCCGCGTCCAGCTCATCGCCGGTGCTGCTGCTCGGAGAATTGGGATCCGGACGGGAAGCCTACGCCCGCTACCTGCACTCCCTGAGCGCACGCGCCTCGAAGCCCTTTTTCATGGTGGTCGCCGCGAGCTTAGGCGCCGATCCGGCCGCCGCGCTGTTCGGCAGCGAACGGGACGGGCGTGTCGAACCGGGCGCGCTCGATCAGGCAGCCGGGGGAACGTTGTACCTCAACGGGCTGGAGGATTTGAACGGCGAAGCGCAGCGCGCGCTGGCGGGTGCCATCGAGCAGCACGGCTACACCCGCGTGGGCGGGCGGCAGCGGCAGCCGCTCAACGTGCGCTGGATCAGCTCGGCGCAGGACAACTTCGAATTGCGCGCATCGCCCGACCCTTTCCGGCGCGATCTGGTGGCGCAGTTGAACGTCATCATATTGCGCGTGGCCCCGCTGCGCGATTATGCCGAGGACGTCCCCGACCTGCTGCGCTACTACGTCGACCGCCTGGTCGACGATCAACATCTGCCGCTGCGGCGCTTCAGCGTCGCCGCGCAGAATCGGCTGCGAAACTATCCCTGGCCCGGCAATATCGGCGAACTCAAGAATCTCGTGCAGCGTGTGCTGGTTCTGGGGGCGGGCGAGGAGATCCGGCTCGAGGAAATCGAGCGCGAACTGGCGGTGAAAATGGCGGTGGACGAGCCGCTGGTGAAACAAGACTTGCTCGCGCTGCCGCTGCGCGAGGCGCGCGAGCAATTCGAGCGAGCCTACCTGCAGCAGCAGCTGCTCCTGTGCAACGGCAAGGTGGGTCAGCTGGCCAAGCGAGTGGGCATGGAGCGCACGCATTTGTACCGCAAGTTGCGGGCATTAGGGGTCGATTTTCGGCAATTAGGCGAGGATTGAGGCCAGGCGCTCAATCCCCGACGCGGATGACCAGCACGTCGACATCGGCTTTGCGCAGGATCTGCCGCAAACGGTTGAGTTCGTCCAGCTTTGAAATCGGACCGATGCGGATCCTGTGCCAGGTATCGTTATCCACGGACACTTTCTGCACTTTGGATTCGACGCCCTGCAGCGCGAGCTTGGCGCGCACGCGATCCGCGTCGGCGAAATTCTTGTATGAACCGGCTTGCAGCACATAGGTTCCGCGGCGCGTCTCGGGGACGGATTTGGCGTCCGGCCGGACATCCTTCTCCTTCTCCGGGACCACCATTTCGAATTTCGGCAGCATGTCGTAAAAGTCGTATGACTTCCCCGGCTCTTCCGCGCGTCCATCCGCGGCATCGGAATCGGGAAGCTCGCTGCCGTGGGACTTCCGCTTGTCCGCCTTGCCTGTTCTTGCGATCGGCGCGTCGGGTCGATGGTCTTTGATGTACACGATGCCGGCAACGCCCAAGCCCACGGCCAAACCGCACAGGACGCCCATCCACCCGGAGAAGCCCGCGGGCTTTCCGCGCTTGGGTTTGTAATCGCGGCGACGTGGAATACTCAGACAGGCTCCAAGGGCTACATCGTCTCGGGCGCGGATACGCCCAGCAGTTCGAGGCCGTTGCGGATGACGGTTTGCGCCGCCAGCGCGAGGCTCAGCCGGGCGTCGCGTAAGCCGGCATCGTCCACGATGAATTGATGTGCGCTGTAATTCGTGTGGAAGTCATTCGCCAAGTCCCGCAGATAGTGGACCAGGGTATGCGGCGCGCGCTGCGCCGCGCACTGCCGCACGATTTCCGGAAACGCGCCGACGCGCTTGATCAACTGCAACTCCTGCGGTTCGACCAGCTTGCCTAAGGAAGCCATGCCATGCGCTGCGCCGTGGGTGAGGCCGCGCTCCTGCAATTGCCGCATCACGCTCGCGACGCGCGCGTGCGCGTACTGAATGTAGTACACCGGGTTGTCGTTCGAGCGGGAGGTCGCGAGCTCCATGTCGAAATCAAGATGCTGATCGTTGCTGCGCATGACGTAAAACAGCCGCGCCGCGTCATTGCCCACTTCCTTGCGCAAGTCGCGCAAAGTGACGAACTCGCCCGAGCGCGTCGACATTTGCGCCTTTTCCCCGCCGCGGAACAGGGACACGAATTGCACGAGGCGCACTTCGAAGGAATCGACCGGGCCCCCGAGCGCCGCCAGGCCCGCCCGCAGCCGCGTGATGTAGCCGTGATGATCGGCGCCCCAGATGTAGAGCAGATGATCGAACCCGCGTTCCAGCTTGTTGAGGACGTAGGCTAGGTCCGACGCAAAATAGGTCTTGACGCCGTTCTCGCGGACCATCACCCGATCCTTCTCGTCGCCGTAGTCCGTGCTCTTGAACCACAACGCGCCGTCTTTGACATAGGCGTGTCCCGCCTTTTTGAGCGCATCGATCGCCCGCTCGACCGAGCCGTCGTCGCTTAAGGATCGTTCGGAGAACCAATAATCGAAGGTGACGCCGAACTCGCGCAGATCCTCGCGAATGTCGCCCAAGATTTCCGCAAGCGCCAGATCCAGCACGCGGCGAAACGCAGTGTCCCCTATGAGAAGCCGTGCGCGGGCGATGAGCGCATCGATGTGCGCGTCCTTATCGCCCCCTTGCGGTTCATCCGGCGGCAAATCCTTGAAGACTTCGGCGGCGCTGTGGCGCAGGCTCACGCCCTCCGCGGCGAACAGCTGCTCGCCGATGACGGCGATATAGTCGCCCCGATAGCCGTTCGCCGGAAAAGCAAAACGCTCGCCGCATTGCTCCAGATATCGCAGCCAAGTGCTGACAGCCAGGATTTCCATCTGGCGTCCCGCATCGTTGATGTAGTACTCGCGCTCCACGCGGTAGCCCACTGCTTCCAGTAAATTGGCGAGCGAAGCGCCGAAGGCGGCATGCCGGCCGTGGCCTACGTGCAGCGGACCCGTGGGATTTGCCGACACGAATTCAACCTGCGCCGATCGGCCGCGGGCCGCCGATGATCGGCCGTACTGGCGCCCCTCTCGCAGCACCTTGCCGATTTCAGCGTGATAGGCGTCATTCGACAAGAAGAAATTGATGAAGCCGGCACCCGCGATTTCGACCTTGGCCACCGCAGGGCTCTGAGGCAGCAGGCGCACCAGCGCCTCCGCCAGCTTGCGCGGATTCTGGCGCGTTGCCTTGGCGAGACGCATGGCAAGGTTGCTCGCGAAATCACCGTGCTGCGCGTCGCGCGTGTTCTCGACCTCGACGCCCGAACCGCGCGCGGCGGGCGGCACCAGGTCTTCCGGCAAGGCAGCAAGGGCTTGCGTCAGCAATTTTTCAATCAATGTCTTCAAGGCGAATCCGCTGGGTTTGGGTGTAAAGGGTCAGGTTTGGAGAACAAAGGGTCGGCAGTTTACCGCTGCGCGCGCCCGGAATCTTCTCAATCCACTTCCAGCGGATCCACATCGATCGACCAGCGCAGGCCTGCGGGACCCGGCAGCCGCTCCACCAGCGGCAGCCAATTCTTTAGAAAACGCTGCAAGGTGGCTCGCGATGCCGTCTCGACCAAAAGGTGCGCCCGGAAGTGATCGGCCCGCCGCGCGATCAAGGCGCTCGCGGGCCCGAGCACTTTCACGGCCGCTTCGTTCAGCGGTGCGCTTGAGCCCTGCGCGGCGCGCAAGAATGCGTCCAGCCTCAAGCTGTCCTTGGCCTCCGCACGCAGCATGGCGAGCCGCGAGTAGGGCGGCCAACCGGCCTCGCGGCGCTCTTCCAGGGCGCTCCGCGCGAATCCCTCATAGCCCTCCTCGATGAGTCGATTCAGCAGCGGGTGTTCGGGAAACTCGGTCTGAATCAAGACTTCGCCGGCCATGCGGCCGCGTCCCGCGCGGCCGGCGACCTGCGTGATGGTCTGCGCGAGACGCTCGGTGGCGCGGAAATCGCTCGCGAACAATCCCTGATCGGCATCCAAGATCACCACCAAACTGACCTCAGGGAAGTGGTGTCCCTTGGTGAGCATTTGCGTGCCGATCAGAATTCGCGCCTCGCCGCTGTGCACGCGGTCGAGCACACCCTGCACCGCGCCGCGCGCGGACGCCGTATCCCGATCGAGTCGCGCCAGCGGCGCCTCCGGGAACAATCGTGCCAAGGTTTCTTCGACCCGCTCGGTCCCCTGGCCCACGGGATTCAACGCTTGACCGCAACTTGCGCAAATATTCGGTACCCCGCTGTGCGCGCCGCAGTGGTGGCAGCGCAATTGCTGGGCGCGGCGGTGCAGGGTCATTCGCGCATCGCAGCGCGCGCAGGGGGCAACCCAGCCGCAAGCATTGCAGTAGAGGCAGGGCGCATATCCGCGGCGATTGAGGAACACGATGATCTGGCCGCCGGCTTTCAGATGCTGCGCCATTGCCTGCATTGCGGGCGTCGACAATCCCTGGTCGGCCGCGTGCTTGCGGAGGTCAACCAGCGTCATTCGCGGCGGCTGCGCCGTGCCTGCGCGCTGCGGCAACAGGTGTTTGAAATAGCGCCCGGTGGCGGAATTCTCCAGGGTTTCCAGCGATGGTGTCGCAGAGCCCAAGATGATGGGCACCGCCGCACCCCGGGCTCTGATCACCGCGAGATCGCGCGCCGAATAGCGAAAGCCCTCGTGCTGCTTGTACGAGGCATCGTGTTCTTCGTCGACGACGATGAGCGCGAGATTCGGCAGGGACGTGAACACGGCGGAGCGCGTTCCTATGATGATCCGCGCCTGGGCCTGGTGGGCCGCGCGCCACGCGTCGCGGCGTTCAGTGCCGCTCAAGGCCGAATGCACCGCCACCACCCCGGAACTGAAGCGGCGGCGAAACCGATCGACCAGCTGCGGCGTCAAGGCGATCTCCGGCACCAGCACCAGAGCCTGACCGCCGTCGGCAATTGCGGCGGCGATGACGCGCAAGTACACCTCGGTCTTACCGCTGCCGGTCACACCGTAGAGGAGATGTGCGGCATAGCGGGGCAGGGACGCGAGGATCGCGGCAACGCACTGCGCTTGGTGCAGGGTGAGCGCCACCTCGCTGGGACGCGATTCCACCGCCTCGGGTTCCGGCGCCGCGGCCCCCATGACCCAGCCGCGCGCCGCCAGCGCGCGCAATTGTGCGGGCTGGAACGCCGCGCCGGCCTCATCGCCGGTGGCTCGCCCGCGATCCTTGAGCCAGGCGAGCAGGGCTCGCTGCTGCGGAGCGCGGCGCCCACTGGGAGCCGACAATTCCCGCCGTCCCGTCTCGCTGACGCACCACCACAGGGTGGCCGGCTGCGCCGGCTGACCCGCCCGCACACTGACCGGCAGTGCTGCGGCAAACACTTCGCCAATCGGATGGTGGTAGTACTCGGCCGCCCAGCGCAGCAAGTCGAAGGTGACCGGGTCGACGATCGGCTGTTCGTCCAAAATGGCGAGCGCTTCTTTCAGTTTCGGGGCAACGACCGCCGACTCGCTTGCGACGCCGACCAAGATGCCGATCAACTGGCGGCGGCCGAAGGGAACACGCACCCGCACGCCGAGGGGGGGAGCGCCCGGGCCCTCAAAGTGCGCGGGCGGCCGATAATCGAAGACGCGACGCAGTGGGGTATCTAGCGCGATCTGAAGGATCATCGGTCCTTTTGTCCCCAAAACGTGTGGATAAGTCTGTTGAGAACCTTAGGATCATCCACCTTAAGTGCCCGTTGCGCTGCGGGTCTCATTAAATTGGGCAAAAACAACCCTAAATCGAAATGAATCTTTCAAATTCAATATCTTAGGACACCCCTCTACATCCCGCACCGCGGTGTTGATTGTAAATATTACAGTGGAAGTCACGTTTGGTGTGCGTAACTGATCTTGCGCCAACCCTGCGGGTCAACCGCAGCGGCGGACAGGCGTTTATACCTGGAACGGCGACGATCCGTCGACGCAAGGGGACGAGGCATGTCCGGCTTTGATACGCTGAATGAAGCTTGGATGGTCCGGGATGGTCCCGCTCCAGCACCTGAGGAAGCGGTTCTGGAGTACACGCGAGAACTCGAGAAATTCTTGGCGGAGATCGAGCGGCGCGCTTTTCGCATGGCGCAGGTGGCGCTGCGTGATCCCGACGATGCGCTCGATGCGGTGCAAGACGCGATGCTCAAGCTCGCCCGCAATTACGCGTCACGTCCGAGTGCCGAGTGGCGGCCGTTGTTCTATCGAATTTTGGAAAATGGCATACGCGATCTGCAGCGGCGGAGATCGGTGCGCAGGCGCTACATGACCTGGCTGCCGGGTGCGAAAGAGGATCCCGACAACGAAGCCCAGGATCCGCTCGATAATGTGGCGGACCCGGCGCCGTCTATCCCTCAGGTGCTGATGCAGGGGCAGGCGATGCTTAAGCTCGAGGTCAGCTTGCGAGGCTTGCCGGCACGGCAGCGGGAAGCGTTCATGCTGCGTAATTTCGAGGGTTTGGATGTCGCCGAAACGGCGACCGCCATGGGCTGCTCCGAAGGCAGCGTCAAGACGCATTACTCGCGCGCGGTTCATGCGCTGCGCGAACAACTGGGCGAGGTCTGGTGATGAACGAACAACTGCCTGAAGAACCCCGCGACGCTTTCGAAGAGCGCACCCGTGCGCTGTTTCACGAGAGCGTGGACGGCTTGGACTTTGCGCTGCGCTCGCGTCTCACGCAGGCGCGCAATGCCGCGCTCGAGGCGGCCTCGGCGCGGCGTACGACCTGGTTCTCCCGCACCGGGGTGCTGGCGCCGGCCGGCGTGACCGCCGCCGCGGTTCTGGGTGCGTTCCTTTGGCTGGGTTCGCCATTGGGTCAGCACGCCGTTACAGTAGCTGATGGCCAGTCGAATCTCGAAGATTTGGAGCTTGTCGCGTCTGCGGACGAGAGTTCGGGTGACGCCATGGACATGTTGCAAGACGATATTGAATTTTACGATTGGGCGGAAAAGGCCGCGCTTCCGGGACCGGCAGCCTCGAGTTAACTTAAAGAAGGGATGGCATTGGCTGTTGGTCGGCGTCACCGTGTGCGCAGTTGCAAGTGCCGCTCCGCCTTCCCCGGCGCCGCCGGCGCCGCAAGGGGCGCCTCAGTCGCAGTCGCCGGGGGCACACCAGTCGCCCGCACCGGGCGCGCCCGATGGTGAGTTCATCGAGTTCCTGGGCGCGGATGATGTGGGTGATGCGGCTTGGTGGGAGTTCTTGAAGAAGGTGCCGCCGCGAGGAGGAACTCCTCCCGCAACGGCACCCTAGGATACAAGTAATGATCAGGGCCTTGTTCCTCTGTGCAAGTTTGCTTCTCGCGGCGGCGAGCGCCGTCGCGCAAACTCCTGCTGCGCAGGCGCAGGCGCCGGTGCCCGCGGCCGCCGCGGCGCCTGCGGCCCCCAAGGCATGGTCTTCGATGTCTGCGCCACAGCAACAATTACTGCACGGCTATCAAGACAAGTGGGAAAGCCTGCCCCCGGAGCGCCAACAGGCGCTGGCAAAGGGCAGTCAGCGGTGGCTGTCGATGACACCGGAGCAGCGTTCGAGTGCGCAACAACGCTTCACTCAATGGAGCGCGATGCCTCCGGAGCAACGGCAACAGCTGCGCCAGCGTTGGCAGCAGTTCAAAAGCATGCCGCCGGAACAGCAGCAGCAGGTACGAGAATCGTTTCACCGGTTTCGGCAAATGCCGCCGGAAAAGCGCACGGAATTGCGCAAGCAGTGGCGCCAGATGAGTCCGGCGGAGCGCCGCAGCGTGACCCAGCGGCCGCCGCCGCAGCGGCACGGCCCGCGATAGTTCAACTGCGCTTATGGGTGGTAACTGCGTTCGGCATGCGCCATCACGTCCTCACGGCTGAAAAGCACATCGCGGAACTGTCCCTGGGTGAACATCTGCGCTTGGTCCGTGAAGTGGGGCGACGCGGGGTCGCCGCTTGCGCCGCCGCTCATGATGGCCTTGGCGCGAGGGCTCGCGCCGAATTCCACCGCGGCGACGAAGCTGTTGCCGACCGACCCATAAATTCTCTTCGTGTTGCGCGGCGGTGAGGAGTCGAACGATGCCAGCGCGCCCCAGGTGGATGAAGCAAAGGCCACCGGCAGGCTGGCTTTGGCATCGTCGAACGGCTGCACGATATCGTCGGTCAAACGCTGAAAACGGTTGATCTCGCCCCACGGCGTCCGCCAGTCGCCGAAGTCGCGCTGCAATTTTGCAACCGCTGCCGTCAAGGCATCGATGCGCTCGTCTCGTGTCAGGTGGCCCGCCAGGTAGTCGTATGCCGGTGTGCCGGCATCGCGCGCCTCGGAGCCCTTGCGCTCGAGCAACTCGCGGCCCCAGAACACGGCAAGGGCCGTCGGCACCGAGTCGGCCGCGGTGCGCCGATCCCAACTCCTCAAGCTCACCATCGGCCCTCCGAGGTTCTCGCGCCGCGGATCATCCGCCGGCAATTCGTCAAAGTCCTTCAACAAGGGCGGCAGCAGCACGTCGAAGGCGGTGAGGTGGCTGTCGTAGCCCGCAGCGATCAAGGTATCCAAGGTGACATCGTGAATATTCTGCAATACCTCGACGGCGTGAATGCCGCGGGGGTTTTCACCCTTGATCCACATGTAGGCCGGATAGTCTTCGCGATTCGGACTCGCGGAACCGGCCGCCGAGAAGGGCCAGTTGTTGGTGTTTTGGATCCACCCGCTGCTGGGGTTCCGCAACGTGATGGTGTCTTCGATCGCATGCGGCCCTTGCCATTCGGTGGCGGGGTCGCTGCCGTCCACCGGATGGGTGAAATCGAATCTCGGGTCGCGCTTGGGAATAAAATTCCCATGGAAATAGGCGATTGTGCCGTCGGCGTCCGCATAGACGGTATTGTTGGAAGTATCGGTCCGCATCTCCTGGATTTTGCGGAACGACGCATAGTCCGTGGTCTTGGTGCGGAGGTACGACTGCGTCAACGCCGGCACCGGATCCTGCAGCAGCTTGACCGCGATCCACCGGGCGGCGCCCGGCGGGCCGCTCAGCGCGCGCACGATGGGGCCGTGATGGCTGTGATACACGGTGAATTTTCGATGTCCGAACCGGCTGCCCTGTTTATACGAGATCGTGATCTGGCTGACCTGCAATTTTCTCAAGGCGCCGCCGTACCGGTAGTACAGCCCGTCCGGCCTTTTGACGATGGTCTCGGCATACTCGTCGATGGCGTCGCCGCCGTACGATGTGTGCATCCAGCCGTTGTGCGCATTGAATCCCTGATAGACGAAAAATTGGCCCCAGGTGACGGCTCCATAAGCGTCCAAGCCCTCATCGCTCACCATCTGCAGTTCCGAGCGGAAGTAAAACGAGGTATGCGGGTTTATCCAGAGCAGCGCATGCCCCGACGCGCTGCGGCTGGGCGCGATGGCGAAACCGTTGGAGCCGCCGGAAATCGGCTCCGCCGCCGCGCCTGCCGAAAGAGCGCCCGGCGTCTGCCGCGGTTGCCCCGCGTAGAACTCCCGAAGCTTAGGCAAGTCGATGCTTTCGATATCGCCGCCGATGCTGCCTTCGGTGAAGGACAACGCCATCCAGGGTTCGAAACGATGGATCACTTTCGGGGTAACGGCGGGATGCTTCGCCAGGAAGTAATTCAGTCCGTCCGCCCAAGCCGCCATCAATGTCTTGAGCCAGGCCGGGCTGCTCAGGAAAGCTCGGCGCAATCGGCGAGGGTCGACGAACAACCTCTGACGAAGGTCGCCCAAGACGGCCGCTTCGCCTTCCGCCTGCGCCAGCACCCCTAAACCCACGAGGTAGTTCCGTTCGACGCGGCCGAAGTCGTCCTCGGCTTGCGCGTAAACCGCTCCGAACACCGTGTCAGCGTCGGATTTGCCGTAGATATGTGCGATGCCCCAGTTGTCGCGGACGATGCGGACATTCTCGGCATGCTGCCGCAGGCGGGCGCCTTCGGTGGCCGCC
>Ga0209332_1000368_pt1 | contig 10847 bp, 9 predicted proteins | sample BlaSpr_A8_OM3_M1_FD_187974 | JGI IMG/M metagenome (GOLD analysis project Ga0209332, IMG submission 187974) | Forest soil microbial communities from Thunder Bay, Ontario, Canada - Black Spruce, Ontario site 2_A8_OM3_M1 (SPAdes) (version 2) | ecosystem: Environmental > Terrestrial > Soil > Boreal...
ATAAACCTTCCGTATACCGTCTACATCGAGCTTGTCACTCGTTAGCGTTGACGGCTCTTGCGTGACCTTCGTGACGTCGCCGCCGGACTTGAGCGGCTGATTCTGGTGCACGATGACGTGGCCCGACGCGTGGAGGAGTTTTTTCTTTGAATTTCCGTTGGCGGTGTCTGCCGTCAACTCGGTTCCGGAACGCACCGCTGTGAAGCGGTCCGGTATCGTATAGTTGCCACTTTGAAAGTTGTATTTGATGACGGGGGCCGAGACGTGATCGAATCCGGAGAAATTCGTGAAGGAAGTGACTCCGAACGGTGGCGGTTCCGGTGACCGCGGTGGACGCGGCGCCGACTGCGCAGTCGGGCGCGGCGCGGCGGGGGTGGCCGCACGCGCGGTGGGATGCGACCCAGGCGTCGGCTGCGCGGCGTCGGTGGGCAGCGTGAGCGCCAACATGCCCGAAGCGAGGAGAAGGGCAAGCGAATGGTTTCGGGCGCGCGTCTTCATCTATATAGGCCGATTTTCGCCGGGCTGCTGAGGCGGGCCCGCAGGTGCGATCTCAAATGGTTTCCCGAATCGATGCGAACGGGATCGCGCCCTCGCGAATGAGGCGCATCTCGGGTTGCGAGAGGTCGACGACCGTCGAGGCTACGCCGACCGGCGAAGGACCCGCATCGACGAACAGATCGGCGTCCGGCAATTCGCTGAACGGTTCGCGGCCGGTGTATGGTTCTGCACCGCTCGCGTTCGCACTGGTCGCGGCCAGCGGACCGAAGCGTTCGAGCAGCGCTTGACAGAGCGCGTGCGCGGGGACGCGCAGACCGATCGTCGGCAAACCCCGAGCGACGTACGGATCGACGGACGGCGGCCGCGCGACCACGAGCGTCAGCGAGCCCGGCAAGAAACGGCGCACGAGCGCGACGGCGCGCGTGTCGTCCAGAATGTACGGCAGCAGATCGTCGACGTGGGCGAAGTGCAGCACAAGCGGTTTGTCGCGCGGCCGGCCCTTGAGCGCGTAGATGCGGTCGATCGCCGGATGACACGTTGGGTCGCAGCCGATGCCGTACACGGTGTCGGTCGGGAAAACGATCACGCCGCCGCCCTTGACTACCGAGCGCGCCTCCTCGGCGACGTTCGCAATCGGGAGGCTCCCAGCGTCAAGGACCCGCACTTACGAACCTCCAACTGCGCGAAAAGGCCCGCAGTTACGCGCGGACCCGCATTCCGGTGCCGATCGCTACGCAACTCAGCGGGTCGTCGGCGACGATGACGGGGATGCCGGTGATCTCGGCGAGTAGCGTGTCGAACCCGCGCAAGAGCGCGCCGCCGCCGGTGAGGATGATGCCGCGATCGATGATGTCGGCAGCGAGTTCGGGGGGCGTCTTCTCGAGCACCGCCTTCACCGCTTCGATAATCGACTGCAGCGGTTCGGCCAGCGCCTCGCGCACCTCTTCGCTCGTGATCTTCACGGTCTTCGGCATACCGTTGATGAGATCGCGGCCGCGAATCTCCATCACCATCTCTTGCTCGAGCCGGTACGCCGAACCGACCGTGATCTTGATTTCCTCGGCGGTGCGTTCGCCGATCATCAAGTTATAGACGCGCCGAATGTGGCGGGTGATCGCTTCGTCGAGTTTGTTGCCGGCGACGCGCAGCGATTGAGAGACGACGATGCCGCCGAGCGAGATCACCGCGACGTCAGTCGTCCCGCCGCCGATGTCGACGACCATGTTGCCCGAAGGCTCGTCGATCGGTAGGCCGGCGCCGATGGCGGCGGCCATCGGTTCCTCGATGATGTCGACGCTGCGCGCGCCGGCGAGTTTCGCGGCGTCGCGCACGGCTCGCTCTTCAACCGAGGTGATCTCGGCCGGGACGCAGATCACGACCGATGGTTTGGGCTGGAAGAGCATCTCGAAGAACGAGCGGTCGCGCGTCACCTTCTTGATGAAGTAGTGCAGCATCGCTTCGGTGACTTCGAAGTCGGCGATAACGCCGTCGCGCAGCGGCCGGATCGCTTGGATGTTGCTCGGCGTACGGCCCAGCATCTGGCGGGCCTCCTCGCCGACCGCCAGCGTCTTATTCGTGCGCACGTCCTTTGCGACGACCGACGGCTCGCGCAGCACGATGCCTTTTCCCCGGACGTAGACCAGCACGTTGGCGGTCCCGAGGTCGATTCCGATATCCATGGCCCCGTTAAATAGGTCACCGGGCCGCGACCACCTTCGAGAGTTGCCCTCCGCCGGGAATGTGCGCCGGGTAACTCCGAGCTAGACGGCGGGATTCGCGGCGGTCTCGAACGTGCCCAGCGGTTCGAGCAGCGGTGCGATGCCGCTCGCCCGTTGCACCTGTCCGCCGAGCGCCGAGAGCATCTCTTCGATCCGCTCGTAGCCGCGGTCGATGTACTCGAGACCGATGATCTCGGTCTCGCCTTGTGCGGCTAATCCGGCGATGACGAGTGCCGCGCCGGCACGGATGTCGGGCGCCTCGACCGGCGCGCCGGAAAGCGTGCTTCCTTTAATAAGAGCTTTGTTGTTCTCGACTCGCACGTCGGCGCCCATGCGCGCGAGTTCGTTGACGTACGAGAACCGCGCGTTGAAGATCGTCTCCTCGATAACGCTCGTCCCGGGACAACTGCAGAAAAAACTGAGCACGGGCGGCTGAAGATCGGTCGGAAACCCTGGATAGGGCGCCGTCAAGATGTCCGTCCCTCCGCCGATGCGATCGGCTTGCACCCGAATCCAGTCGGGTCCGCTCGAGACCTTCGCGCCGCATTCACCGAGCTTGAGCACGACCGCCTCGAGATGCGCCGGCGCGCAGCGCGTGACCGTGACGTCGCCGCGCGTCGTCGCGCCTGCCAAGAGCAACGTTCCGGCGACGATCCGGTCGGGGATGACCTCGTACTCGACGCCGTGCAATTCGCGCACGCCTTCGACGACGATCGTATCGCCGCCGTGCCCCGAGATCTTCGCGCCCATCGCGCTCAAGAAGTTGGCGAGGTCGACGACTTCGGGCTCCATCGCGGCGTTCTGGATCGTCGTCGTCCCTTGGGCCAAGACGGCCGCGAGCATCGCGTTCTTCGTTGCGCCGATGCTCGGCATGCGGAAATCGATCGTCGCGCCGCGCAATTTTCCGCGCTTGGCGACCGCGATCAGATAGCCGTGGGCGTTCGAAACCGTCGCGCCGAGCGCACGAAACGCTTGTTCGTGCATGTCGGTCGCGCGCGTGCCGAGGATGCAGCCGCCGGGCAGCGGGACCTCGGCGCGGCCGAAGCGCGCCAGCAGCGGTCCAACCAGATCAAACGAGGCCGCGAGTTTTCGGACGAGCGTGTACGGCGCGCGGTTCGAGGCGACGTTCGACGCGTCGATGACGATCGTGTTCGGGCCCTCGGAGCGCAGCCGCGCGCCGAGCGCCTCGAGCAGCGACCACATCACCGAGACGTCGGTGATGCGCGGGATGCGGTGCAGGACGACCGGGGTCTTGGCCAAGAGCGCGGCCGCCATGATCGGCAGTGCGGCGTTTTTGGCGCCATGGGTCTCGACGCTGCCCTCGAGCGTGTGTCCCCCACGCACGCGAAGCGTCGTCTCGAGTCGGTCGAGCACGTTCACAGCGGCCTCTTTCGGAGCGCACCCTAGCACGGACCCCCTGGAGCGCTCTTACGCCACGGCGTTGAACGCGCGCGTGGTCCGCGTGCGCGGGGAGGGGACTGGGCGCGGGCATTGGTAGATAGGGCCTTCCAAGAACTCTTTTCCGGGAGCGTTTTTTTGTACGAGCTAGGCAAGCTAGCCAGATTCGCGATTCTCGGATGAGCATCTCAATGAAGCGGCTCGGGAACCGGATATTCTCCTCGGCGGTTGCGCTGATCGCGGCCGCTTCCGTTGCGGCGTGCGGCGGTGGCGGCGGAGGCGGAACGTCGCCGATCATTACGCCGACGAGCGCGCCGACGACCCCGACGCAGAGCAACCTCGTGACGTCGCAGTTCGTGATCGTCGTCCCTTCGGGGACGTCGGCGGGCGCGCGCAAGCCGCAATTCGTGTCATCGGCCTCGCTGTCGATTACGATCACGCTGACGAACCCGCCGGCGGGGCTCAGTCCCACGTCGGTGTCGACGAACATCAGCGGCTCGACCTGCACGGTGGCAACTCCCTGTATCGTTAACGGTCCGCCGTCTCCGCCGGGAGTAGCCGACACCTTCCAGCTCACGACCTTCGACGCGACGGGCGGCGCCGGTAACGCGCTCGACAGCGGCTCGGTCACCTTTACGCCGATCGCAGGGCAGGCAAACACCGCGCCTACCACCACCATGCAAGGTATCCCGTTCAGCATTACGATCACCGGCGTCCCGTCCAACTTCAGCGCGAACACGGCGTCGCAGACCGCGAATCTGACCGTGACGGTGAAGGACCATTCGGGCCAGACGATCACCGGCACGTATGCGAATCCGGTGCGGATCACCGATCCCGACGCCGAGACGACCAACGGCACGCACCTGACCGGGACGCACGTCGGCGCCAGCTGCACGAACTCATGCGTCGACCTGCAGACCAATACCGATACGATCACGCTGAATTACGGCGGGCTTGCGGAGAACCCGGTCGTGTTCGCCTCGAGCGCAACGGGCGTCAGCGGCGGCAACGCCGGCACGGCGACGTTCACGCCGATCCTGCAGGCGATCGTGAAGGACAACGGGCCGACGACCCTACTCGGCGGCGACGGGATCGACCTCTTTACGAACAACGACGGTTCCACGGTCGGCTACTCGGGGACCGAGCAATACAAAGAGCCCGGTTTCACCAACAGCCCGTACGGCAAGCCGCTCTCGATCACGGGCGCGGCTGCTTGCTCGACGTTTGCGACGCTCTCGACCGGCACGAACGACACGACACACGGCACGCCGTTCACCGCGAGCGTGATCCTCAGCCCAGTCGCAGGTATCTGCACGATCACCGTCACCGACAATCTCACCGATCAACCCAACACGCTCCCGACGTTCAAGGTCACGTACACCACGTCGACGATTCCCGTGCAGTCGAAGTATCGCCACTGATATGAGCATCTCAATGGAGCGGCTCCGGAACAGGATCTTCTCCTCGGCGGTTGCGCTGATCGCGGCCGCATCCGTTGCGGCGTGCGGCGGGGGCGGAACGTCGCCGATCGTCACGCCGACCAGCGCGCCGACAAATCCGGCGCAGAGCGGTCTCGTGACGCCGCAGTTCGTCATCATCGTTCCTTCGGGGACCTCGTCGAGCAGACGTAAGCCGCAGTTCGTGTCGGCGGCCTCGCTGTCGATTACGATCACGCTGACGAATCCACCGGCGGGTCTCAGCCCCACGTCGGTGTCGGCGAACATCAGCGGCTCGAGCTGCACCGTGGCGACTCCCTGCGTCGTCAACGGTCCTCCATCTCCGCCGGGGGTGCTCGATAGCTATCAGCTGACGACCTTCGACGCTGCGGGCGGCGCCGGTAACGCGCTCGACAGCGGAACGGTTTCCTTCACGCCGCTCGTGGGGCAGGCGAATCAGCCCCCAGCCGTTATCATGATGGGCATTCCCTTCACCGTCACGATCACGGGCGTTCCAATCAACTTCAACGCGAACACGGCGTCGCAGACTGCGAATCTGACGGTGACCGTGGCGGACCACTCGGGCCAAACGATTACCGGCACGTACGCGAACGGGGTGCGGATCACCGATCTCGACGCCGAGCCGACCAACGGCACGCACCTGACCGGGACGCACGTCAACCCCGCCTGCACGTTCTCGTGCGTCGACATGACCGCCGCCACCGACACGATCACGCTCAACTACGGCGGGCTTGCCGAGAACCCGGTCGTCCTCTCCGGGGTATTTCTCTTCGCTCCCGCGGTCGGCAGCAACGCCGGCACGGCGACGTTTACGCCGGTGCTGAACGCAATCATCAGCGACGCTGCGAACCCGACCTCGCTCGCGGGCGGCGTCGGCATCGACCTGTTCACCAACGACAGTGGGTCGCCGGTCGGCTACACCGGTACCGTGAAGTACGGGGAGCTCGGTTTCACGAACAGCCCCTACAACAAACAGCTGTCGATCACCGGCGCCGGCGCGTGCCCCACCTTCGCGACGCTCGCGAAGCTGGCCAACGCCTCGAACGAGACGCCGTTCACCGCGACCGCGATCGCTAGCCCGGTCGCCGGCCAGTGTACGCTCACCGTCACCGACAATCTCACCGATCAGCTCAACGCGCTGCCGACGTTCGTCGTCACGTACACCACCTCGTCGATCTCGGGCAGCTCGAAGGCTCGCCACCAATGACTTCTATGGTACTCATGAATAGGCTCGGGAACAGAATCTGCTCTTCGGCGATTGCACTAGTCGCAGCGTTTTCGTTCGCGGCGTGCAGCGGCGGCGGCACGCGCGGCACGCTGCCGCAACCGGTGCCGACGTCAACCACCAGCGCGGCCGCCTACAACGGGCCGCTCGCAAGCGTGACGTTTACGTTCCGAATTCCGGGACCGTCCACCAGCGCGAATACCCGGCGGCCGTCGTATGTTTCATCCGCGACCAAGTCGATCAAGCTCGTGCTCAACACCAGCAGCACGCTGACTGTGAGCCAGGTCACAGCCTACAATCTCCGTCCCTGGGGTACCATCAACGTCGGCACGCTGCCCAACGCGACGTGTCCGGCCAGCGGCTCAGACTTTGTCTGCACCGTCGCTATCTTGATTCCGCCGGGCAGCGATAACCTGACGTTCAGCCTGTATGACAACACGAACGCGACGGGCAACATCCTCTCGCAGCAGATTCAAACCTTGACGGTCACCGTGGGAACGAGCAACAGCTTCAACGTGATCTTCGACGCGAACGCGAACATTATGACGGTCAACGGCAGCGGAAGCTGCCAGAACGGTCCGATCGGCGCCGTGTTCGGTTCGGTCGGCACGACGCCGGTCACGTTCAGCGTCGCGTACACCGATTTGGCCGGTAAAACGATCGTCGCGCCGGGCACACCGGTGCTTGCGATTCAGGACAATACGGCGACCTACCAGACGGCGAGCGGTACGATCAATGGCACCGGCGGCACCATCGCGTTCACCATCAACCAGGCGGCGCAGACCTTCACGCTGACGCCGAGCAACAGCACGACTACGAACGCGACGGTCAACGTGAAGGCGACCCCGGCGAACTCGACCGGGAGTTCCGACGGCCTTGCGTTTGCGAAGACGAAGACGTTCGCGTTCTCGACCGGAACGGCGCCGCCGGCAAGCAACTTCCTTGCCGCGGTCGAGCAGATCGGCACCAACACCGGCCAGGTCGACTTCTTCACCGTCACCTTCGGTCCGGACACGTTCTCGGCTTTCTCACCGGCGACGCTCGCGGTCACGAACTCGACCAACGAGAGCAAACCCGACGTCGACAATCCGCTATCGCTCGCCTGGGACTCCAACGGCGACCTGCTGATCGGGAACGGCCACAACGGCGGCGCGGATGCCGGCAACATGGCGTGCGTCCCGGTTGGGGCGATCGCGACCGGCGCGAACACTGCAACGACCGTGTCGACCAACGTCACGTCGCCGTTCGCGATTGCTTACGATTCCCGTGACGGCAGCGTCGCGCTCGCCGACAAGCCTGCCGGCGCCCCGGTCCAGCTCTCCGAATATCTGCTGACCGGCAATTACACGGCGGCCCCCGGGACCGGAGCCGGGACGCGTAACCTCGTGGCGGCCGGCCTCGGCGACGACTACGTCGTGAATCTCCCGACGCAGACGGCCGGTACCTACGCCGCTGCTTTGACCGATGGCTGCGAGGTCGATCCCGCCCACAAGACGTGCGGCGGCGGCACGATCACCGGCACGTCCAAGATCGCGAAGCTCAGCCCGACCGGGGTCGAGACCGACATCACCGATACCACAACGTTCGCGATCGACATACCGTTCGGGCTCGCATGGGATGCGCAAAACGCCCAGCTCGTCATCGCGAATAATTCCGTCTGGCACCCGAGCGTCAGCTTCTATTCTCTGCCTTCGACTCAGGTGAAAGTAGTCGCCACCCTCGGCGCCGACGGTGGTCCTCGTAAGAACACCCTGGTCGCCGCCTCGCCGGACGGACACGTCGCCGTCGCGCAGCTCTCGTCGGCCGGCTCGGGCTACATGCTGGTGCAGGTCTACGACAACACGGCGTCGCGCAATCCGGTCGGCGGCCCGATTCCGTTCAACAGCATGGACGTCACCTGTTCGACCTACGTGTATGGCACCGACGGGGCGACCGTCCAGGCGCTGACGTGGCTATCCAACACGAAGCTGCTCATCGCGGTGCTGGTGACCAGCAGCGGCGCCTACCAAACATTGACGAACGGCCTGTACATCTACGATATCTCTACGACGGCAGTGCCGACCGGGGTGCCGAGCGGGGCAGTTGTCAACGACGAAACCTGCGCAGCGTATACGGCGGCGCCGGTGCAGACCAGATTCCAGCAACTGAGCAAGACGCCGTTCGGCGTGGCCTTCAAACCGTGATCGTCCGAGGGAGGAGACAATGGGCCAACCTTACGTAGGCGAGATCCGAATGTTCGGTGGTAATTTCGCGCCCGCCGGTTGGATGTTGTGCCAAGGCCAGCTTCTGCCGATCTCCGAATATGAGACGCTCTTCAACTTGATCGGCACGACCTACGGCGGCGACGGGCAGAGCACGTTCGGCCTCCCGGACTTGCGCGGCCGCTTCCCGGTCCACACGGGCACCGCCGTCACCGGGACGAACTACGTCATCGGCGAGAAGGCCGGCTTCGAGCAGGTCACCTTGACGGTGAACCAGATCCCGGTCCACTCGCATGCGATCATTGCCGACGGCAACAACGCGACCACCGGCGATCCGACGAACGCCTACTACGCAAGCTCCAGTCCGACCGACGCCTTCACGGTCCCGGGGAGCGCGGCGAATCCCGCTGCGCCGAGGCTCAAGAACTTCAACGCCGCGGTGCTGCCGAGCCAGGGCGGGAGCCAGCCGCACGACAACATGCAGCCGTTCCTGGTCGTGAACTATATCATCTCGCTCTTCGGCATCTTCCCGAGTCAGAATTAACGATGTCAAATCCATTCGTAGCAGAGATCCGCATCTTCCCGTTCAACTTCGCGCCGAAGGGCTGGGCCTTCTGCGACGGTCAGATTCTGCCGATCTCCCAGAATACGGCGCTCTTCTCGCTGCTCGGGACGACCTACGGCGGCGACGGCAGGTCGAACTTCGCCCTCCCCAACCTGCAAGGTTCGGTGCCGATGCAGCAGGGTCAGGGGCCGGGCCTCTCACTCCGCGACCTCGGCGAATCCAGCGGCGAGGACTCCGTCACGCTGCTCACCTCCGAGATGCCGGCACACACCCACACCGCGCAGGCCGACTTCAACAACCTCAACGCGACCGCCGTCTCGCCGACCGGCGCCGTCCCGGTGAACGCGTCCCCGACGCATACCTTCTCCAACTCCGCGACGCCGTCGCTCGCCCTCATGAACCCGAACATGGTAAGCGTCACCGGCAGCAGTCTGCCGCACAACAATCTCATGCCGTATTTGGTCGTGAATTACTGCATCGCGCTTCAAGGGGTCTTCCCGCCGCGCTCGTAGCGCGCCGGGAGACGCAGGAAACAAGAGATGAGCACACCCTTTCTATCCGAGATCAAGATCGTCTCGTTCAACTTCGCGCCGAAAGGCTGGGCGATGTGCAACGGCCAGCTTTTGCCGATCAATCAGAACCAGGCGCTGTTTTCGTTGCTGGGGACGACCTACGGCGGCGACGGCCGGGTAAACTTCGGGCTGCCGAATCTGCAGGGCCGCGTCGCGATGCACTTCGGCGCGGCGCATATACTCGGAGAGCTCGCCGGCGAAGAGAACCACACGCTCACCACGAGCGAGATGCCGGCGCACGTCCACCTGGCTAGCGCCGACGTAAAATCCGGCGACAACACGACGGGGAATCCCCTCAATGCGTATCCCGCCAACACCGGAGGGACGCCGATCTATTCGGCGGGCAGCAACACCATGAGCGCGATGTACCCTCAGATGGTCTCGAACGTCGGAGGAAGCCAGCCTCACAGCAACCAGTCGCCGTTCCTCGTGCTGAACTTCGTCATCGCGCTCCAGGGCATTTTCCCGAGCCAGAATTAGCATGTTCTTGCACCAAACGACGGTCGAAGGATTCCAATCATGAAGCGTGCCCCGTTTCTCGGAGCCGGCGCGAGCTTGCTCCTCGCCGGTTGCGGCGGCGGCCGCAGCGTCCTGCAGATGATTCCCGGCATCGTCTCTTCCGGGACGCGGCCGAGCAGCAAAGCCCTCCAACTCGTCCCGCAAGTCGCCGACCCGATCCCTGACAGCGTACTGAAGCAATCGCTGATGGCCGAAGCGCGCCGGTTCGATGGAGCGACCGCGCCGGCCGGCTGGATGCTGGCGCAAGGGCAGACGCTCAACATCGCCGACAACCGTCAACTCTTCTCGATCCTGGGAACGATTGCAGGCGGGGACGGAAGACTGACCTTCAAACTTCCGAATCCCGGATTCGGCGTCATCGTCTCGGTCGCCGGCGCGTTCCCGACGAGCCCCACCTTCATCACGACGACGCAAACGATCCGCAAGACGCTCTCCACGGCTTCGCTTGGTCCCGGCGCGCAGCCGCTCCCGCCGCGCATGCCGAAGCAGCCGTCGCAGCAAGTCCTCGCCGCGCAGCGGCTCATCTCGTCGTCGATTCGCGTCGGGCAGCCGCATCCGCAGGCGGTTTCGCGCGAGTTGTCCGGTCGCATCACGCAAGCGAAGCAAGACGCGCGAAGTGCCGCCGTTACGCAGTTGAGCCCGGCAAATCAAGCGCGGCTCGAAAGCGCCGTCCAGAGAGCGGTCGCGGGGCAGA
>Ga0209332_1000369_pt1 | contig 10842 bp, 7 predicted proteins | sample BlaSpr_A8_OM3_M1_FD_187974 | JGI IMG/M metagenome (GOLD analysis project Ga0209332, IMG submission 187974) | Forest soil microbial communities from Thunder Bay, Ontario, Canada - Black Spruce, Ontario site 2_A8_OM3_M1 (SPAdes) (version 2) | ecosystem: Environmental > Terrestrial > Soil > Boreal...
CTGCAAAAAAAGAATTTTCATGTAGTGGGCATAACCGACTTGCATATCGCCGATCTTCCCAATGCCGGTTATGCGCCTTACGACACTGGAGTGCTCGGCGATCGCTTTGTGAAGAATCCGGATGGTTCCGCTTTTGTCGGCCGCGTCTGGCCGGGGCCGTCGGTCTTTCCCGATTTCACCCAGAAAGGCACACGTGAGTGGTGGGGCGGACTCTACAAACCCCTGGTTTCCGCTGGAGTTTCGGGCTTCTGGAACGACATGAATGAGCCTTCCGTCTTCAGCACGCCGAACGGAACCATGCCCGAAGACGTTCAGCACCGGATTGATGAACCAGGCTTCCGGAAGCGCATTGCCAGTCATTTTGAAATTCACAACGTGTACGGCATGGAGAACTCGCGTGCCACCTATGAAGGATTGCTAAAGCTCTCCCCCGGTCAGCGTCCCTTTGTCTTAACCCGAGCTACCTATGCCGGTGGCCAGCGTTACGCCGCAACCTGGACCGGCGACAACAGCAGCACGTGGAACCATCTGCGCTTAACCACGCCCATGCTGCTGAACCTCGGGCTCAGCGGATTCGGATTCTCCGGGGCAGATGTCGGGGGCTTCATTGGAACTCCTACTTCCGATCTGCTCACCACCTGGATGGAACTCGGAGCGTTCCAACCCATCGATCGCAATCATGCAGAAAAGGGCACTGGGCACAAAGAACCTTGGGTGCACGGACCGGAGCAGGAAGCCATTCGCCGCCGCTACATTGGAGAGCGCTACCGTCTGTTGCCCTATCTCTACACGGCGGCGGAGGAATTATCGCGCACCGGGCTGCCGATCATGCGTCCACTTTTTGTGGAATTTCCCAAGGCGACCGCGGACTCACATCCGCTCGACCTCGACACAGGCAATGAGTTTCTATTCGGACCGAGCCTTCTGATCGCTCCGTCGCCGTTCCCCGAGCGGCCTGATGATTATCGTGTACTACTTCCTCCGATTCAGTGGTACGACTATTGGACAGGGCAGCGCGTTGAAGCGCAGAAAATTGTTGAGGACGGAAATGCAGCACAGCCCGCCGTTGGGCTCAGTGCCGTCCTCGAACATCCCAGGCTGGGAACGTTACCGATTTTTGTGCGGGAAGGTTCGATTTTGCCTTTCCAGCCGCTCACTCAGAGCACGAGCGAAGTGCCGCAGGGACCTTTGACGCTGCGAGTCTATCCAGGGAACGACTGCCAGGGATCGCTCTACCAGGACGACGGCCGGACTATGGCATACAAAAACGGCGAATCGCTTCGCATGGAATTCTCCTGCGAGCAAACTGCGGACTCCATCAAACTCCACATCGGAGCGCATATTGGCAACTACCAGCCGTGGTGGAAAGAGATGAAGATTGAAGTGTACGGCTGGAGTTTCACCTCCGCGAGCGTGATAACTAATAGCATAGGCATGGAAAAGAACGAGAGAACGCAAAACACCCTCGACGCCGAACATCATATGGTTTCGGCCACCTTGCCCGATGATGGCAAGGGAGTAGACTTGGAATTCACTTCCAGCCCGGCAGTCGCGGGAAAGTAAGTTTGAACTAGGCAAGCTTTGTACTTAGAGGGTTCGTATCAGGGCATCGCTTTAGCGATGCCATAGATGTTGCGACATGACACGCGCCTTTAGGCGCCGGCTCGAGCGCGTTCTAGTAGCATGAAAGGCAAAAGCCTTGGCCACAAGACCATGGTCAGTTTTTGTTAAAGAGGTGCTGTGCCGTTTGGAAGATCACAGAAGGAACTCGGACTGAAGAATGTAGGAGTGTTGCACAGGGCCTTCCTCAAAGTGGCCAGCCTGATTGTTCACGCCACTGTCATCGCGGCATTTTGTCTATCAAGTTCATCCGCGCAATCTGTATTTACAGTAAGCCAACCGAATGGTCTGGACTGCATCCTGCAGAATTCCCCAACCTCCCTGAAATACCTCATCGAAACCATGCCGGGAGGCGTGGCTCTCCTCGACTACAACAACGATGGGCTGCTGGATATTTTCCTGGTCAATGGAGGTCGAGTGACCGCTCCAATGGCTCAGCCCGACGACTTTGACCGGCGCAATCCAAAATACTGGAACCGGCTCTACCGGCAGAATCGCGACGGTACCTTTACGGATGTTACCGAACAAGCTGGACTGTCGAAGATCGCTGATAGTAACTACGGCATGGGTGTCGCCATCGGCGACTATGACAATGACGGCTATCCTGATATCTATGTAACTAACTATGGAAAGAATGTGCTCTATCACAACAATGGGAACGGCACATTCACCGACGTTACGGAGAAAGCGGGTGTAGCCGCCGGTGGATGGTCAGCGTCCGCCGGCTTCGTCGACTACGATAACGATGGCAAACTGGATCTTTTTGTAACTCGCTACCTCGACTGGGACACGGCGCACAGCAAATCTTGCGGCGGAGAGATCCGAATGTATTGTCCGCCCGGAGAATTTCCGCCCGTAAGCAATATTCTTTACCACAATCGCGGCGACGGAACATTTGAAGATGTGAGTGTCTCGTCTGGAATTGCCGCAAAAAAAGGTCATGCCCTAGGAGTTGCATTTGCCGACTACGATGGTGACGGCTTCACCGATATTTTTGTCGCCAATGATGTGGTAGAACAATTTCTCTTCCATAACAACGGCAATGGCACGTTCACGGAAAAAGGTCTGGACGCCGGCGTGGCGCTCAACGACGACGGCAAGAAGATATCCGGCATGGGAGTCGTTTTTCAGGACTACGACAACGATGGACTCCCCGACATTATCGTTACCGAACTCCCTCATCAGCTTCACATCGTTTTTCACAATGACGGCCACGGTGTCTTCAGCGATCAGAGCACCGAAGCCGGCTTTGGGCTGCTATCGGGAGCCACTTCGGGATGGGGCGTGGGCCTGGAGGATTTCGACAACGACGGCTGGAAAGATATCTTTATTACGCAATCTCACGTGATCGACAACGTCGAGACGTTTGATTCTTCCCTGCGTTATCTTGAGCCTCCGCTGTTGGCGATCAACAAACATGGACACTTTGAGCGTGCCGATGCGGGCAGTGACACTCCGGTAGCGGCTCGAGGCGCGGCGTTTGGCGATCTTAATAATGATGGGTGGATGGATGTGGTGACCACGCGGCTCGGCGCACCTTCCCAGGTGTTTATGAATCGAGGCGGAAAGCAGCGTTGGCTCGTCCTCGCCTTGCGGGGCACTCGCAGCAATCGCGATGGATATGGTGCCCGGGTCCGAGTCAACGGGCAAACGCGATTTGCGACTGCTGCGGGAAGCTATCTTTCCTCGAATGACAAGAGACTCCACTTTGGCCTGGGCATGGCCGAAACGGCTAACGTAGAGATACTGTGGCCTTCCGGAATCCATCAGACGCTGAATGCTGTTCATTGCGATCAATTTCTCGAAGTCAAGGAGCCGGAACATCCATGACGCGCGCGCTTCTACTATTATGGTTGCTTCCAAGCGCGGTTTCTGCGCAGTCAAACGACGCGTCCGAAGCGGCGCAACATGTTCAGGCTGGCATTGCGGCCGAGGAAGCGCACCAGTACGAAACGGCAGTCGCTGAATTTCGCAAGGCAAGCGACCTTCAGCCTGCCGATGCTACGGGGTTCGCGCGTCTGGGCCGCGCATATATGGAACAGCACGAATACGGGCAAGCCGTTGTTGCCTTGCAGCGGGCTCTGCAACAAGATCCGGAACTCGAGATTGCGCACCGGCTATCGGGATATGCATACCTCGCCCAAGGCTACGCGCTGGATGCGATTCCGCACTTGGAGAAAGTTCACGAGCTGCGCGCCCTTGCAATTGCTCAAATCCAGACTGGTCAAGTTGCAGAAGCAGTCGTCAATCTGCAAGCTGAGGTGAAGAAGACGCCCAATGATCCAGACCTGCTCTACTATCTCAGCCAAGCCAGCGAAATGCTCGCGCAGCAAACGAGAACCTCGCTGCTGGGGAGCTTTCCGGAATCGGAGCGCACGCATCAGGTGCAGGGACAAAACTTCTACGCTTTGCACAAATTGTCTGCGGCTGAAACGGAATACCAACAGGCATTGGCCGTGCGTCCCGATCTTCCGGGACTCCATCTAGAACTGGGTCAGGTCTACGCGGAGGGCGCGCAATGGCTAAAGGCGGATGAGCAGTACCGCGCGGAAGTTGCACTCCAGCCTGGAAGCGGCGAGGCAGCCTACCGCTTGGGAGACGCGTTGCTCCACGAAGGCAAAGCTGAGAAAGCGCTTCAGGAATTGCAACGCTCGGATCGTCTACGGCCGGATATGTCCGAGACGCTCTATTCTCTCGGCAAGGCGTATTTTGCGGTCGGTGATGCCAAAGCCGCCGAGACGGCGTGGGCAAGAGTCATTGCGATTGAACGGGAGAGCCCTCTCGCGGCGCAAGCACATTTTAGTCTGGCGGGACTCTACCGGAAGCGAGGGAATGCCGATAAAGCCACATCCGAAATGCAAGAATTCCACAAACTGCAGGAGCGTAGCAGCAGTTCTGGTCCGCACTGACGCTATTACTGCGAAGGAAGACCCCACCTCAGGAAATGCGGCTGTCGTGATGCGGCATGAAGCGTTAGTTTTGCAACCGGTGTTCTGCGCTCCTCCTTACTTCGCGAAGAGGCGGCGTCTACCGCACCGCCGGATTCGTGGAACTGAAGACGCCCGCGGGACTGTCTTTCCAAATCCACGCGTGTACCATCCATTGGGTTTCAGCAGTGAAGTGGCCGCCTTCTGCCCCGCATTGCTCACCCGATAGATTGGACTTAACACTCTTGTCAGCCAATACGCAGAGATTTTCGTGACGGTGCCAATTGGCGAGAGATTTGGGAAAGGGAGCATTCAACGGTTGCCCGTCACTACCTTCGGGTGCCTTGAATAGATAGCTGACGCCGACCAACGAGAATCCATTTTTGTTCTCTGCCGACTTCTCGTAAAGCAGAATCGCCGGATGGGCAACATCGAAGTTCGAGCCGTCGTAGGGGCCGACGTAATGAATTCCCATGCCTGGCACGTCAGGACCCATGGCATGGTAACCGTCCGCTTCGGCAACCCGGACGTCACGATATTTTTCCGTAGCTTGGCGGGCACTTTGAAGCAGGGACGCCGTTTTCTCAAGCTCGGCATATGTCACCGGCGCGGATGTTCCCATGTGGTGGTCATGGCCCATAGCCATAGCGTCGTGTTGGTGTTCCATGGCCTTGGTGTTTCCAGATCCTGGGGCGGTTGTTTGTTGCGCTGTTGAACTCACAGCCAGAATGATGCTAGCGACGATTGATAAAGTTGCCGTTCTGAGTTGCATTGTGATCTCCCTATGCTTTCAGTTTCTTAATGAGCCTGCGCAATCGCTGGATCCATTTCAACTCGGATTCGATCTGACCGTGTAAAAAGCCGACTACACTGCCCGCATACCGCCCTAGCATCATGTTTTCTTGCAAAGTGGCGAATTGCTGCTGCCGTCGTAACAAGTAGTTTTCCCGCTGTGTCAGGATGAATTCGCGCGTCTCATGTCCCAAGATCTCAAACATGCCGACCCGTGTAATAAAGTTTGGGAAGGAGCCGGAATCCTGTTCAGTGAATTGGCTGAGGCGCTCAACGAGCGTCTTGCGTCCGAGGGGACTGAGCGCATACTGCTGGCGAGTCTGCCCGCGTTGTCCGGCAACAGCTTTCTTTGTAACTAAGCCTTCCATCGCGAAACGGCGCAGCAGGGGATAGATGAGATTGTTGTGCAGTGCGGCGTCGCCAAAAATGAAACCCGCCTCTCGTTTGAGCTGATATCCGTGCTTTGGACCAGCGAGCAGGGTAGCGAGAATTATTAGGTCATTCATGACACTGTCACTATTTACCTAATAGCGGAAAGTTGTCAAGGGAAGTTTCGGTGGGCCGGAAAGGAATATGGGTGGGAGTCGGATTTCATCCCACTCAGAGTCGCAAGATCCGGTAGCTTGAGAAGCGAATCTCGCTGTATTGCTCTGAAGCCGGACCGGAGAAATTGCACTGCTGAATGCCGCAGGGAAGCTTTTCGGCCTTTTCTCTGGAGGGCGGTTAAGCAATCCGGTTTCAACAACTCCCACCGGCGAATGCAATGCGATCACAAACCGATGATATGGCGAAGGCGACTTGACTTTGTTTGCTGTTGACCTGGGCCAGCTTTTAGATTATCCCTTGGTGCCAATCGGATTGTCGTTCTCATCATAGCGGCAGATGGTTGTGTCGCTGCATCCACAGAAACCGCGAGTGCGATCCAAGGATCAGTTGTGTTGATGAGCGCCGGCGAACAACTTATTCCTAGGCAGTAACTCTTGCATCAAGGCTTTTCATAAAATCCAGAATCATGCGAAGGACGGCCGGTTCTCCGATCGCAGTATTGATCATGGTGTGATATAGGGTGCGGTCAGGCCATTCAACGTGGAAGAACTTCTGGATGAAATCGGCGCGTTCCCGATCAACCGTATCGACTAGCTGTTCGGCCTCCTTGTCACTCTTGCCGCGAGCCAGCAACCGCCGCACCTTGTCTTCTCTTGGAGCATAAAGAAATATCCGCAACGTGTCTTGGCGGTGCTTGAGAAACTGCTGCGATCCTCTTCCGACGATGACGGAGTTTCCGGTTTTCGCCGCGTGCAGAACCACACGTTCTGTAAGTTTTAAAATGCTTTCGCTGTCGACAACCTTCAGCTTGTGCGCATTGAGGCTTCCTTCGTAGCTCCCGCGCAAAAACGATTTGAAGAGCCGATAGTAGAGCGGGTCTGTTCGTTCCTCTCGAAGTTGGACGACTGCCTTGGGACATTCAGCCAGCCGCGCGATTTCCTCCGTTAACAACTGATCCCAAAGTTTCCAGCCGAGCTGTTTCGACAGCAGTTGAGCGATTTCGCCTCCGCCGCTTCCGTATTCGCGTTCAATGGTGATGATTTTTATCATGTACGTCCCTGGGTTTTACGCTCTCTATTTACATCAGATGATTATTACTCCGCTACTACTTACTCCGCTATTGTTGCGCCACCGCCGCCGGGCTCATTTCCCTTCAGCATGAAAGCCAGAAAGAACATGATACCCGCCCCCACGGCGAGAACCATAAATGTGTCGATGTAGGCGAGGCTTGCGGCCTGTGCTTGCACCGCTTGATAAATCCTGGCGTAAGCCTGTAGTTGCGAGTCGTGGCCGCCGACGCCAGCGGCGGTTAGGCGCTGGGCGAGGCCGTTCGCGGAATTCAGGAAACTCGGATTGCCGAGATTGACGCTCTGCACCAACCTCGCCTGATGGAATTGCGAGCGTCGCGCGATCAATGTAGTGACTAACGACGTTCCCACGCTGCTTCCCATATTGCGCATGAAATTGACGATTCCGGCTACCGCATTGTTCTTCTCCGGCGAAATTCCGATATACGCCACCAGCGTAATCGGCACGAACAGGAACCCTAATCCAATCACCTGCGTAATGCGCAGCCACACGGCGGCGCTGAAGCTGATCTGCAAATCAATTCGTTTCGTCGAGTAGTACATGGCCAAGGACAGGGCTAACCAACCAAATGCGATCAAGTAACGGGCCTGTATCTTCGTCGTGAGTTGGCCCATGATCGGCATCTCAAAGAGCAAGACCAGTCCGCCAGCCGAAAGAGCGAGCCCAGCCAGTTCGGATGTGTAGCCGAGGAGCGTCTGCAAGAACTGTGGCATTAGTACCAGGCTGCTGAACAACAAGATTCCCAGGGTGAACATCATCAAGCTGGCACTCGCGAAGTTAAAACTCTTGAACATCCGGACGTCGATGATGGGCGCCTTTTGACGCCACTCCCAAACAACCAGCGAAATCAGGCACACGGTCGCGACCACGACTAGAGTAGTGATGAAGCGCGACCCGAACCAATCATCTTCCTGGCCCTTGTCGAGCAACACCTGCAGCGCCCCGACGCCGAGAGTGAGCAGTGCGATGCCGATGTAGTCCAGCTTGACTCCGGCCGCCTTGATTCGGCTTAAATAAGGAGGGTCTTCGACAAAGCGCCGCACCAGAAACCACGTGGTCAAACCAACCGGAAGATTGATGAAAAAAATCCATCGCCAGGAATAGTTGAAGGTGATCCACCCACCCAGGGTTGGGCCGATGGTAGGAGCCATGATGGCGGTGATGCCATACAGAGCAAACGCCAGGCCGCGCTGTTGCGGTGGAAAAGTGTCTGCCAGAATGGCCTGAGCCATGGGCTGCAGCCCGCCGCCACCCACACCTTGCAGAACGCGAAAAAAAAGAAGAAATCCGAGATTCGGTGCGACGCCGCAAAGCAAGGAACTTACAGTAAAGACTCCCAAACAGGCCATGAAAAAGCGCTTCCGTCCGATGGCGCCGGCGATCCAGCCGCTGATCGGCAGGATGATGGCATTCGAGACCAAATAAGAAGTGAGCACCCACGTACTTTGGTCGTTGCTAGCGCCCAGATTGCCGGCCATGTACGGCAAGGCCACGTTCGCGATGCTGGTGTCGAGGACCTCCATGAAAGCTGCGAGGGCGACGACGACAGCAATCAGCCAAGGATTATACTTAGGCTTCCAAACGTCCTGCTCGATGTTCAGGGTGGCGGAACTCATATAACCGAGCGCGTAAAGCGAAGCTCGCTGGCTGAATGGTTCATACAATGATTTAGAGACTGGTCCGTTTGTCCCTTGGGTTGAACAGCCGGTTCTCCGTCAACTTATCACGAGGAAGATGGTCGGGTCGCCACAGTATCTCCGTAAACGCACCCCATAGACAAGGACTTCTGCATCTCATTGCAGCAGGCGAGCGATTGTTGGGCAGGTTCTCGATTGAGCGCAGGAACACAGAGGAACCACACGCCGGACTGGTTCCGCCCGGTTTCGACGGCTCCGTCAGGCGAATGCAATGCGATCACAAATCGATGACGAGGCTTTAGTTAACGCCGGTCGTTCCCTTCCAATCGAGAACGTCGACCAGATTCCAGGGGTTCCCAATGAGATTCATTTGCAACTCTCCCTGTTTATCGATCACGAGGTCGGCTGCGGGGTACAAGACGCCCTTGCTCTTGCTCTTGTCGGTGTCGTTCAGGTCGAATTCGCCAGCGGTCAAGTTGTAAGCGGTAGATCGGGTGTCCCAGTACACCTCACCGAACCTCAGGAGCCGGTTAGTGACAAAGCGAATCTTCCGCCCAGCTGGGGTTGGAATCATTTGGATGTAGCTGCAGTCATACCCCAGAGTGCCCGTGACCTCGATGTGACCCGCCGCTTTCATCTTGCTAAGCGCGTTGACCAACCCTTGATCCTTGCCCTTCTGGAACGCGTCGATCAGAATCTGCTTGTCTGCCTGGGTAGAGTAATCATAGATGTTTAGTGTGATACTGAATTGAGATCCCATCTGGGTGCTTGTGCCCATGGCAGTGGCATCAATCGTTTCTGACTTGTTAGCCGAGAAACCGGGGGTGGTTCCTGCGATGAGCAGCCCGGTAATCATCAAAATGCGAAGAGTACTCTTTACGGCGTTCATTCTGATTGCTCCTTCATTCGGTTGTATTTGGGCTTTGCCTTTGTCATTCCTGACAAGGCGCTGTGCCCTTAACCGAGGAAATGCATTAGGCATGCCAAATTTGAATAGCGCAGAGATCGTTGGCAAGTGATTGAATTCAGGAGAAGATTAGAACAGCACGATCGCAATCCTGCAGGTCCACCGAGAAGCTTTGCGTCACTCTTTCGACAGCTGTCGTCCTATGGTCACCTGGACTGGAAAGGCTTTTCCCTGCTGCTAGCGATAGAACCTTGGAGAAACAGTCCGAGGAAATAGTGGAGCGCGAACATCAAAATTCTTCCAGGGAGTTGTGCCAACCATTTCGGCTAGAGCTTCTTGACTATTTTCGGAACTGCAACCTCGGGTTACCGCCGTTGCCGAAATGAGCCCGCTAGAGCGGTTGTCACTTCATATAAACTTACGTGAAGCCCTGCGCTGCCGCGAGGTACTGAAATGCCCCAGGAGGATGGCGTTTGCCACTAAATCGAGATGCACTGTGGTACAAGGACGCGATCATCTATCAAGTGCACGTCCGCACTTTCCACGACAGCAACGGAGATGGCATCGGGGATTTTCGCGGGCTTGAAGAAAAGCTTGACTACCTGCAGGAACTGGGGGTTAACGCGATATGGCTCATGCCGTTCTTCCCTTCGCCGCTGCGCGACGACGGCTACGACATCGCGGACTACAACGCAGTCCATTCCAGTTACGGAACACTGGAAGATTTCCAGAAGTTTCTGGGATCGGCCCACGACCGGGGAATCCGAGTCATCATCGAACTAGTATCGAATCACACGTCGGATCAGCACCCGTGGTTTCAAGAATCGCGAAGTTCGCGAGACAACCCGCGGCGCGATTGGTATGTCTGGAGTGATACTGACACAGGATACAGGGGCGCTCGCATCATCTTTCTCGATACAGAAAAGTCCAATTGGGCATGGGACCCGATTTCAAAATCATTCTATTGGCATCGTTTCTTTAGCCACCAGCCCGATCTCAACTATGACAATCCTGCGGTTCGGGAACAGATGTGGAATGTAATGAAGTACTGGCTGGAGATGGGCGTCGATGCCTTCCGGCTCGACGCTATTCCATACCTTGTGGAACGTGAAGGTACTAATTGTGAAAACCTCCCGGAGACTCATGAGGTCCTAAAGGAGTTGCGGCGGCAACTCGATGAAAATTTCCCGGGAAGAATGCTTTTGGCGGAGGCCAATCAGTGGCCCGCCGATCTCCGGCCGTATTTTGGTGACGAAGATGAATTTCACATGGCGTTTCATTTTCCGCTGATGCCGAGGATGTTCATGGGGTTAAAGTTGGAAGA
>Ga0209332_1000370_pt1 | contig 10841 bp, 7 predicted proteins | sample BlaSpr_A8_OM3_M1_FD_187974 | JGI IMG/M metagenome (GOLD analysis project Ga0209332, IMG submission 187974) | Forest soil microbial communities from Thunder Bay, Ontario, Canada - Black Spruce, Ontario site 2_A8_OM3_M1 (SPAdes) (version 2) | ecosystem: Environmental > Terrestrial > Soil > Boreal...
CCGGATTGACCGCTTGCATCGCCGCCGTCGTAACTGTTTGCATGCCGGCATCTGCGTGGGGCACGAAGGGGCACAACCTTGTAAACCATCTCGCCGCCGTTTCACTCCCAACGAGCGTTCCGGCATTCATGCGAACGCAGGCGGCCGTCGAGGAACTGAGTGATCTGGGCATCGAGCTCGATCTTCTCAAAGGCGCCGGTACTGAATGGGACTCAGAAAACGATCCGGGTCATTATATTAACCTCTCCGTGACCGACACGATCGCCGGCTTGCCGCTCCAGAACTTGCCGGCAACACGCGAAGCTTACGACACGGCCCTGCGGGCTCGCGGAAGCGATCAATATAAGTCGGGCTATCTCCCCTATTCCATCTTGCAAGGGTGGGAGCAGCTGCGCATGGAGTTTGCATATTGGAGAGTGGACCAGTATGAAGCGATGCATGCAAAAACCACCGCCCTAAGAATGAAGGGAGCCACCCATCGCCGGATCGACGAAGCGATCATTCTGCGAGATGCCGGGGTGTGGGGCCATTTCGTCGCCGATGCATCGCAGCCGCTGCATATCAGCGTGCATTTTAATGGCTGGGGCAACTATCCCAATCCTAACGGCTACTCCAACTCCAAACACATTCACGATCTTTTTGAAAGCACGTACGTCGACCGCTACATCACCCAGCCCGCCGTCGCGCGGTTCCTTTTACCACTGACGGTGCCGCGCGCGGGAACACTCGTTAGCGGAGCAGAGGCAATGCGCAGCATCGCCCGCTACCTGAGTGCGTCGAATGCAACCGTCACGGAGCTCTATAAGATCGAAAAAGCAGGAGAGTTCGAGCACGCTACCCCCGAGGCGACGTCATTTGTTGCGGCGCGCCTAGCATTCGGCGCCGGCGAACTGCGGGACCTCATTGCCTGGTCATGGGAAGACAGTCTCAACGAAACCATCGGCGACGACCTCCCGCAGCGCGTACGCGATATCGTAATCGGCGGCGCCACGTATCAGGGCCTCAAATGAAGACGGTGCTTGCACTCGCAATCTTCTCACTAGGCGTCGCGCCGATCGGCGTGTGCGCGGCGTCGCTGCCGTCCAACACCGCCTTCACGTTCGGGCCGAAGGTCGATGCGGTCGTCGAGCAGTCGATGAAGGTGCAGTCGGTGCCCGGCGTTTCGATTGCGATCGCGCGCGACGGCGTCATCGAGTACGCCAAAGGCTACGGCTATGCCGATACGGCCGAGCAGAAACCGGTCGATCCAGCGACCTATTTCGAGATCGGTTCGATCACCAAACAGTTCACGACGGCGGCGATCGCCCTGCTCGTGCGCGATGGCAAGCTCCAGTTCGACCAGCGCGTCTCGACGATTCTTCCCGACGCGCCGCACGCGGCCGAGATCACGATTCGCCAATTGATGACGCACACGTCGGGTTTGCCAGAAATTCTGGCAAACCCTCAGGTCGCTCCGTTCCTCTACTCGACGACCGCGAAGCCGGCCGACCTCTACGGTCTGGAGGCTACTCAGTCGCTCAATTTCCAGCCCGGCGTGAAGTACGAATACAGCAACACGAACTACGTGATCTTGGGCGCGATCATCGAAAAGATTAGCGGCATGATGTACGGGCAGTTTTTGCGCAAACGCATTCTTGACGGAACGCCGTTCGCGGGCATCTCATACGGTGTGCCGGTGGGCAAGACCGTGGCGAACGGTTACAGCTCCGCCGATGACAGGACGGCGCTGCCGATCTGGTCGTCCAACGTGACCTATGCCGCCGGCGCGTTGTACTCGACGGCGAGCGACCTCACGCGCTGGGACGACGCATTTTTCAAAGGGCGCGTCGTGCCGCAGCCGATGGTGGCCGAATTGACGACGCCGGTGAGCCTTCCGGCCACGCCGCAGAACAGCTACGCCGCCGGCTGGATCGCGGGCGAACTCGATGGGCATAAAGAGATCTGGCACAACGGGGGATTACCGGGATTCAATACGCGAAACGCATATTTTCCGGCCGAGCGATTGGCGATCGTCGTGTTAGGCAACACGGTCAAGTTCGACGAGAGCGCGATCGTCAAGGGGGTGTTTCGCACGCTCTACCCGCCAACTGCGGCGCAGTTGGCAGTCGAACTCCAATCGGCTCCCGGTGAAGATCCCGCCGTCACCGCTCGCGTGCGTGACGCGTACGCGCAGTTTGCCGCGCTCAAGCTCGACCGGACTCAGTACGCGCCCGCTGCCGCCGCAGCACTGACGGATGCAATCGTCACCCAGGTCGGCTCTCAACTGAGTTCGCTCGGCACCCCGACGGCGTTCGTCTACCTGTCGAAAATCGCGGCGAGCGGAAGCACCGCCTACGTCTACCGCGTCGTCGCGCCCGGCGGCAATCTCCGCATGACGGCCAGCTTCAACCCCGACGGAAAGATCGACGGAATCTACTTCGCCCCAATTTGACGAGTGGTTGGACCCGTACCCCGGCGGCGCCCTAGCAGGAGCACGCTCAGATACGGGCAACAGACCGCCATCTTCCGACCGTTTTGATGAGGTTTCGAGCATGCGTTTCGTTGCAGCCCTGGCCTGCTTTGCATTCGTGTTTTCTACAAGTGCGTCGGCGCGCGCCGACTTCATTACGATTCCGTCAAAGCAGACGACGACCGGGTCTCCCATTTTCATCACGCAAACGTCGGTTTTCGTCGATCCCAACAATTCGAGTTCATTTCGCGCCTGCGTGAGCTTCAAGAACATCGCTCCGAAGCCAGCAAACTTCGTGACGTTCACCTTCAGATTTGACGATATGCTCGGGAACCCGATCGCCGAGCAAATCCTGCGTCGCACTGGTTCCTTCGGTACGGGGATCGTCATTGAAGGCAAAATGACGGCCTTAGGCGGGAACTCGGACTCGTTTAACAACTGCGTCAATGTGTCGATGACGAGCATACAACCAAGCCTGGAAACCATCGGCGTAACCGAAGTCCGCTTCGAGGACGGAACGAGCTGGAAGAAGGGCGATCCGATGCCGGGTGCTCAGCCGGGTAACCAGCCCGGGGGCGGCGGCGCCGGAAACTCATCGGTAAACGTGAATGGCGCGACCGGCGCCAGTATCGACCTCGCGGGCGCCGGCGGGACGTTCGGAACCATTGCGTGGGTCCCTGGATCGCGCAGGCTGATCGCCTCGGACCTCGACGAGCCAAACCAAACCGATGCCGACTACGGGGCCCTCTCCAAGTGCAATACGCTCAACGGCGGCGGCACGGCCTGTAAGGTCATCGTGCGAATGTTCGGCCCTCAAAATAGATGCGGCGCGGTCGCGCTAGATGACGTCAACGTAAAAGCCGCTTCGGCCCGCGGGCCAAACTCGAACGACACGATCAAAGCGGCGCAGGATGCGCTGGTAAAGAGCGGCGGCACGCTCGCAGCCAACAGCATCGTAACCGTCGTCTGCAATACGAAGTAGACTACTTCAACGGCTGCTTGGCGCGGCTGATGGATTACTGCGGGCTACTTTCCGCCTGGAGTTGCCCGGCCATTGGCAGGGATTCCTTGCGCTTGTCGAAGGCGCTTAGACCACACGTTCCCGGTATTCTGAATGAAAGCAGGGAATCACGGTGAGAGCTTTGGGGGTGCTAGGCCTATTGGTCGCAGCGGCGATCGCGCTGAGAGCCGTCGATGCTTCAGCGAGTGGGACCGCCGGCTTGTCGTTCACGTCTGCTCACGCGTCAAGATGGTGCAGCGGAACTCTTCACGGCTATGCCGTCCACGTCAAGATCACCAATAAAGGCACGGCGACCAGTCCGCAGCACTTCGACGTTCCGATGGTCTTCGTCCGCGACGGCTCGAGCCCGAGCAACTGGTCCGCCTCCTCGGGACTGCCTGCGATTCGTCCGAATCACTCCGCGAACCTCACGATCGTGTTGACGCCGCGAGCCGGCATGGCGGGCACGGCGCCGGCGCTTCCTCTAATAGCAACGCTCAACAAAAGCCAGGTCTCCGTAGCGAAGTGGCCATCCGGAGCGGTCGTCTGTCGTACGCTAAAGGTGCTCAAGCGAGGAAGCGGGATCGGAGCCGTGCTCGGTTACGCCTCGCCCCGCACTGCGATCCCGCAACAGGTCTCCGCGGCTTCGATCGTGATGGCCCCGCGCGTTCACATCATACCGCCCGTTGTGATACCCCAGCCGAAGGATCTGACCTATACGACCAATCCGACAACATGCGCCCAACACGCCGGCCTCTTGGTTGCAATTCTCTGCCCCGATATCATCAACCGCGGAGGTACGATTCTGTTGGTGTGGCGCTGGGACGCCAAGATTCCGATAGACGGCTTTTATGTCTACCGGACGAGCACGCAGGTCCACTTCGGGAAACCAGGGCATCGGGGCAAGTCCGTCGTCACGAAACGCACACTGGTCGATACGCAAACCGACGCGAGCTTGACCATCCGCGCGATCAAACCGTTCAAGAAGGGCGAGTGCTTCATCGTGGTCGCGTATCGTGGGAAGATACAATCCGATCCAAGCAATCGATTCTGCGTGGGCGCAACCGCCTTCGTCAACACGCCGATGGGGCTGCAACACCTCGATGACTGTCACTCCGTCACAAAGCGGTCCCCTACGCTTTACCGCCAATGCCAGGGGTACGCTCTCCAAGGCCTATATGTGCTGACATGGAGCTGGTCGCCTTGTGCGGCTCCTGGCTGTGTCTCGAACATCGACGGGTACAACGTCTACTTGTCGAATAAGGAAGGGTCGTACGTCGCGGTGCCCTTTTTCACCCAGACTTATGGGCGCTTTGCTCCAGGCGAAGGGTGGTCACGCGGCCAGTGCTACGTGGTAACCGCGTTCGTGGGCCGTACAGAATCTCAAGCGAGCAATCCGAATTGCGTTACACTAGCGCCGCCGCGGCATATCGTTTTGCCACCGGCGCCGCGCCCCCCCGCCCGCGGGGGTGGGGGATTGCCCTCACATGTCGACTACCACATCACCAATGACACGTTTCCGCAAAACATCGACGTGCAGAGCGGCGGGTCCGTGACGTGGTTCAACGACGACACCGACAATCACACGGTGACCACATACGATAACGCGACAGGGTGGACCGATGTTCCCTACATTTTCGTAGACGAAGTTCTTTACCCGGGAGAATCGTATACGATAACGTTTCCATACTTCAAGTTTGCGGGTTCGGGGTACAGCCAGTATTATTTCTGCGACTATCACGGGGAAGGCGATGCAACTTTCGGACACGGTCCAAACGAAGGGTTCATGGAAGGTTACGTCACCGTCCACTAGGAGTCGATACGCGCCAGCCCCTCATTCCATAGACCCTGTCACAACGTCCGTTCGCCTGCCAACCGTGACCCGATTACTTGCCGCGTTTACCGAATAGCCGGTCATCACGGGTCCGGATGGGCCCTGTGGTTCACCGATGGGATATTAGTTTAGATGGGTTCTGGTCGGCCGGCGGAAAGGTGGTCTGCTAGAAGCCATAGCCCAAAGGAGAGAAGTCGCGCTGCATGTCCGGGTCGGCTGCGCATTCGAATATGAGTTCGAGCGCGCGACGCCGGCCGTCTTCCTTGTGCGCCCCAAAGACGGGGGAGCCCATCACGTGATTCGCGAGCAGTGGGCGACGCTGCCCGACGCGATGTATCACGACTACACCGATCTGTTCGGCAACGCGTGCAGACGCCTTACGCTGCCGGAAGGCAGTGCCTCGGTGCACTACGATGCGACGGTACAGACGTCCTCACAGCTCGATGCCGTCGATTGGAACGCGGAGCAGCATCTCGTACAGGACTTGCCTGATGACGTTCTCGTCTACACTTTGCCGAGTCGCTACTGCCTTTCGGACGTCTTGGGCGACCACGCGATGCGGCTCTTCGGGTCGGCTCCGCGAGGGCGCGGCTGCGTTCAGGCGATTTGCGATTGGGTGCACGCGCACGTCAGCTTCATCGCAGGGACGAGCACGCCGCTCACGACGGCGGTCGACGTATTTGAAAGCGGGCGAGGCGTGTGCCGCGACTACGCGCACTTGGCGATCACGTTTTGCCGCGCGATGAGCATTCCGGCACGCTACGTCTGCGGGTATCTCCCCGATATCGATGTGCCGCCGCCCTATCCCCCCATGGATTTCTGTGCGTGGTTTGAGGCCTACCTTGGCGGGATGTGGTGGACGTTCGATCCACGCAACAACGAGCAACGCAAGGGCCGCATTCGGATCGCGCTTGGGCGCGACGCCCTGGACGTCGCGACGGTCACTACGTATGGCGCCTCGCAATTCAAGGCTATGAGCGTTTGGGCCGATGAGGTAAGTGATGGCGGAACACCGGCTAGATAGCGTGGACCTGCGACAGATTGAGTTCATCGACGAGAGCACCGTCGATTGGAAGTCCGTCAGCGAAGTCACCTACATCGTTTACCAGCACATCCGTTACGAATATCCCGGGCCGATCACCGACCTGCGGCAACGCCTGATGATATCTCCGCGAGACGGTCATGGCGGTCAGCGCCGTATCGTGCAACGGCTTGATGTTTTTCCCCAGATGCCGGCCAAAGCGCATCGCGACTCCTTTGGTAACAGCGTCGTCGCGATGGTCGTTCCGCAGCTTGATTGCGGCATTGATTTCGAATACTGGGCGATCGTCGAACGCGAAGCCTGGGTTACGGAACATCGGGAACAGCGCAGTGTCTCGGAGATGCCCAGCCTGCTCCGTTCGAGTTTGCTCACGCGCGCTGACTCGAATCTACGTGAAGCCGCGGAGCAGCTGCGCGCCGCCAACCGGGATCCCCTCGAACTCGCTCACGCGATCAATCGTTTCGTGTTTAAACACATGAGGTATAAAGCCGGCGCTACCGACATTCGTACGACCGCTGCGGTCGCATTCGGGCTCGGCAAAGGCGTCTGCCAAGACTACGCGCACGTGATGATTGCCTTGGCCCGCCATTGCGGCCTAGCGGCACGATATGTCTCGGGCCATCTTTTGGGTGAGGGCGGGACGCACGCGTGGGTTGAGATCATCCTGCCCGACCGCGACGATTCGCTGGTCATGGCGTTCGATCCGACGCACGATCGTGTCGCGACGATGAAGTATATCGTCGTTGCGGTCGGTCGCGACTATGCCGACGTCGCACCGACTTGTGGCGTCTTTACCGCGTCGTTCGCCGGCGAGCTCTCCGTTCATAAGCGCGTGGGTGTCACCGACGTCCGCTACGCCGCCTAAGCCCGGGGCGGCTCGCCTACAGGGGCTGGTCGACGCTCTCCACAAGGGGGACGCTACTAAGCAAGAGCTTTGGAAGGCGCCTTATGCGATATTTCACCGGAGGCTTGATCGTCTCTATTCTTACGATCGTAGCCTTCAGCCTGAAGCCTGGGCCTGCGCTCGCTGCCGGCTGCCCCGGATATAGTTCGAGCGCTGCGACGATTTCGCCGTGCGTTGGTCCGCCGAACTCAATTGTGGTCGTCACGATGCGCCGCAGGAACATCGTTCCGCAAGCCGTTTCGTTTCACACCGGTGTGAAAAACGGCATCGCGGTCGGGGGATTGACGACGGTTACCCAGGGCGCAGCCGGCTATACATTCGTCGTTCCAGCCGCGCTCTGCGCCGCCGGTTCGGGCAGCCAATTCGCCGTAAAGCTTTCCGGTGCGAACAACCAAGATGAAGGCGAGATCGGACGCTTCACGATCGATTGCCGCGCGCGCCTCGTCAGCGGCCGGTATCGCGTCGTATCCGGCGTATTTGTCGCGATGTTCAGCCTGACCGTGAACAGTAGCAATATCACGGGTACGGCGAAGTGGCAGGGTTACGCGGGGATCGATAGACTGCGAGGCAGCATCAACGGTGATCGCGTGACATTCCGACGCGACTGCAGACCCCAGAGTGGATACAGTTCATGCAGCCAGACGTGGATTGGAACCATTCGCGGTAAAGTCATCACCGGAACGTGGACCGGGACCGGCGGAAACGGTTCCTGGACGCTCCAGCTTTGATAGGAACCTTCGCCGAATCTCGAACGTTACGGGCACACGGGCCGCTTTGCCGGCTCGCAAGGAGTTCCAAGATGCGTCTTGCATTCGCCGCGTTTTTCGTTACAGCGTTGTTAGCCGTGCCGTCCCTTTCGGGTGCAGCACCGCCGCCGCTTGTCAGTGTGTCGGCCTACCCCACCACAGCTGCAGGGTCTGTCGTACGTTGTCCGGTGACCCTCAACTTCCAAGGGGCAATCAGCGTGTCCAACTGGCCCGCGAGCCCGCCCGGCCGGATATTCCAGTACACGTGGATCGCCAACAAGGGCGCGGCGGGGCCGCCTCACGTCTTGAGGAACCAGCCAAACGCGTTCATAGTGAGCCCAACGTACACGGCGACGCTCGGCGTGAACGGCACATATTGGTTAGCGCTTCAAGCCACCGCTCCGCGGCCCACCAACATCAACGTCACCTCGAACCATATCACTTTTACGCTGACCTGTCCCATCATCGTCCCAAAGACGGGCAGGGTGATTCCGGGAAGTCTCGCGTTCCCATCTACTCTAGCTCCGATAACTCCGGGCGTGACAGCTCCGTACGCGCGGCCGTCGTTTTTTAATCCGCCGAGGCCCGTTCCGACAAAGTAGATACTCGCGCCTAGCTGCCGCTACTTCGTGGCGTTTGGCACTCCGAGCTCGACCAGCAGCCGAACGCCCCCGTTCTCTTACTTGCGCACGCCACCTTGCCCGGCGCGCAGCATTGTCCGTTGTAACACTGACTTCCCTTGGTACAGCAGACCCTCTGGGTTGCGTTCGAGTTCCGCAGCCGTGAGGTACAAACGTACTGGTAAGCAAAGCATATGACCCTCGGTTTGCACTGAGACCGCACTGTGCTCGCGCAGCCCCAAGCGCAGCACGCCGTGCCGCAGGCAATACCGGCTGTGCAACACTTGCCCCGGGTAGTCCGCTGCCCGCTGAGGCACAGGCCAGTGCCGGCCAGCGCCGCTTCCCATGGCACGATGGTTGCGGCAGCACCTACGGTCGCGGCTATACCACTAATCAGCGTCCGGCGGGAAGGCTTGCCGGTAGCTAGTTGTGTGCTAAACTCGTCGAACCAATGTTTCACGAGGACACTCCGTCGCTTATTCAGACTCTCGAGGATTGTTCTCGTTCCTAGGCGTTGTCCCTCGTAACACATGCCCCGCTCGCGCTATGGCGGCGGCTGGCCTTATGGTCGATCACTCTTTCGGAAGAAGATCTTCGCCGAAGTCGTCGACGACATTGTCGCTAATCGTGCACTGATGTACCTGGTCGGAGTGATCACAGTCGGGTTGGGTCTGATTAGCATCTGAAGTTGCATGGAGGTCATCTGGGAAATCTCGTTATCAGAATCAAGATCCTTATCACCCGCCGTGGCCGGCGTGGTTTGGCGCCGCCACGGCGAAGCGCGCGGCGCGCTGGGCGTCGGCGACGAGCACGTTGGGCGGCGCCAGGCTGCGGGGTCCGCTGGCAGTCCAGCGTGCCCGGATATCGCCGTTGCGGTCGAGCATCAGCTCGGTTTCGCCGCCATCGCCGGCCGAACGAAACAGCGCCAGCGCTTCGGTCACATCAGCCGACACGCCGACGACGTAAGGCAGCTTCGCCCCGCCACTTGCCGAATTTCTGATTTTCGTGGGTCCGACCGCGATCACCGTCAGTCCGCCGGCGGCGAGGCGCCGTTGCTCCGCCGCCAGCTGCCGCAACCGCGCGTCCGGCACAGGCCGCGCGTAGAGGATCAGCAGCACTGGCCCGTTTTGCAGCGTCTGGCTCAGGGTGTCTTGCGCGCCGTGTATCTCGAAAGCGAAATCGAGCACCTGGGGCGCCGCCGCGCTCGTCACCTTCGGTCCAACGCTTTTTGCGAGGACGCCGGCGGCATGGGCGCGGATGAACTGAATGACGTTCCACCGATCCCTCGGCGTCAGCTTGCCTTCGAAGCCGGGCATTACGCCGCCGATGCCGTGGCCGATCCACCAGTACAGGTCGCCGACATTGTGCGCGAACAGATGTGGCTCGGTCAGATCCGCCGGCTTGATCGGCAGGCCGGCGGCTGCCGGACCGTCGCCGCGTCCATCGGCGCCGTGACAGACCGCGCAGTTCTGCGCATAGATCGCAGCGCCGCGGTCGACCGCCGCAGCACCGTAAGACACGGGCGACGCGAAGAAGGTGGTCGGATAGGCCGGCTCAATCGCCCGGCGCAGCGGCGGAGCGGCGAAGGCGACGCACGGGATGAGGCCGACGACGGATGCGCCGAGCAGCCACTTCCGCCGGCCGGCAATTGCGACGATGACGAGCGTGGCACAGGCGCAAACTCCGACGACGAGGACTGCCGATAGGATCTTGTCGCCCGTTGGCAGCGCGTTCGGATCGATGCGGAACGGCAGCGGCCATACCGGCTCGGTGTGGAGGCCTGGCGGTAGGATACCAAGCTGGCCGACGATGGCGAGTACGCCAAGGCCGATCGCGCTCTCGATCAACGCGTTACGCCGTAGCTTCGGGATCGCTTGCCACGCGCGGGCATCGGCGTCAAGCTGCGCCGTTAGCTTCACCCGGTTGATCGCGGCAACGGACAGCATGGCCACGAACAGCGCGATCTTGAGCAGGAGCAGCTGGCCATAGGGAGTGCCGAGAAGCGCGGGGACGGTGCCGGAAAGATACAAGGTGTTGACGATGCCGGAGGCCAGCAAGACACCGACGCTGGTGACGGCTATCGCTGAGAAGCGCCGCGTCGCGGCGCGCGCGATCCCGACCGCGCCCTGATCGCCAACATACTGCACCGCCGTCATCATCAGTGCGAAGGGCACAAGCGCGCCGAGCCAGATGCCCGCCGCGAGTAAGTGTAGGAGATCGGCGGCGAGGTGGATGTTGCCATCGAT
>Ga0209332_1000372_pt1 | contig 10835 bp, 10 predicted proteins | sample BlaSpr_A8_OM3_M1_FD_187974 | JGI IMG/M metagenome (GOLD analysis project Ga0209332, IMG submission 187974) | Forest soil microbial communities from Thunder Bay, Ontario, Canada - Black Spruce, Ontario site 2_A8_OM3_M1 (SPAdes) (version 2) | ecosystem: Environmental > Terrestrial > Soil > Boreal...
TACAACATCGGCAAGCCGATGCTGCAACGCTGGCGCGAGGAGATGGCCCGTCGCCCGGCCCGTTTTCGCGCGGTCGTCCGCGCGCTCGCGCGCCGGGGCCGTGCGATCGTCCCGCCCGAAGAATGGGACGACGCGCTGCAGCGCATGCCGCGCGGCTTCCAAGCCTGCGCCGACAGCGATCTCGCGACGTATTTCCGGCTGCGCTCGTTCTGCGTGCGACGAATGTTGACGCGCGGCGAGGTGACTTCGCGCCGCATGCTCGAGCGCGCAGTGGCCTTCGTGAAAGAGACGAAACCGCTGCTCGACTTCGGTTGGAGCGTCGACTAGCTTAGCAGGCCTGCTAGGGTTTGAGAGCCGTCGGGCTGACGACGCGTGCCTCGGCGCGGCGCGCCGGCTGCGGCGTTACATTGCGCGAGGCGTTCGGCGTGACGTTCCGCATGAGCGAGCGGTCGGCGAACATCACGAAGAGGTTGGCGAGCAACGCCAGGAGCGCGGCGTCGTCGAGGATCCCGATGACCGGAATGTCGCTGAAGACGTCGAGCGGCGAGATGATGAACACGGCCGTCATCGCCGTGGCGAGTTTCAGCCACAGCGGGACACGCGCGTCGCGAAAGAGCGGTAGGATGCGGGGTACGGCGCGCCTGGTCGCGGCGAGCATCTTCAGAAGGTTCACGCGTCCATTCTACCGCGCCCGGGCCGAAAAGTATCACCGGCTGCCTTGCACGCCGGTGATACTGGGAAAATAAAGAAGGCCGACGCCTGAGCGACGACCCTATGGTAGAGAGGTACCGTCAAGAACTATCGGCGTTTAGCGGGCTGACTTGAGCACCCACACGTCGATGCCGGCCGGAGTGGTCACGTACGCTCGGGTTCCGTCGGCACGGATGAGGAGTCGCGAACGTTCGCTCGCCGGGCGAGTTTCGGTTGCGGCGACGCGTTTCGCGCTGCGCAAGTCCCAGACGTCGAGCGAGTACCGGTTCCAATTCCCTTTGCGCGACGGATCGGCGAGCATGAGCGCGATCGCATACGGTCCGTTGGCGACGAGCTTCTCGAGTCGCGGCGAGTAATCGGTCGATGGCAAACCGACGCCGCTCGTGCGAAGCGCGCGGCGCGCGACGTCCCAGACGGCGAACTTGTTCGCGTCGAGCGTCACCGCGGTCGCGCCGTCGGCGGAGAGCGCGAGCGCGCCGTTCGGGTTGACGGCCGTCCCCCTAAAGGGCGCACCGGGAGCACGCGAGCCCAACGGCCAGAGGCGAAGCGGAGCGTTATCGCCGGTGCGCTGTTTCTTGCAGTCGCCGCTCGCGACGACGAGCGAGGCTGCGCCGCTCGCGAACGAGATGCCGGCGTCGTTGAATCCATCGGGCGAGCACGGCCAGTACGAATCCTTGCTGACGTAGAGTTTCCACTGTGCGACCCACGCCGCGAGCGCACCCGATCCGAAGTTCGCGGTCCAGACGGTATCGGGCGTATCGCTCATCGCCGGCGAGCGCACCACGAGTTGCGTTCCGTTCGGTGAAAATGCCATCGCGTCGGGGGCGACTTCGTTCCAGGCGCGCAACGGTTGCGTTTTCCCGCGACGCCAAACGCGCGTCACCGCTTTCGCAACACCGGTGTGATCGATGAAGCCTTCGGTCACGTAGCCGCCCGCTGCAACGTACGCGCCGTCGGATGAAAGCGCGAGCGCTTCGCGCGAATACGAGTAACTTCCGAGCGTCGGCGGGAGCACGTGGCCGCGCAGCGTCGCAAGCGTGTGTCCATCATCCATGTCGCGCAGGACGATCGCGTCGTCGCCGCGCGCGAACGCGAGCGTCTTCCCATCGGCACTGAGCGCGGCGACATCGACTGCGCCGTAGGTAGCGAGCACGTCACCCTTCACGAGGTCCCAGCTCTTCAGCGTTCCGTCTTCGCTCGCGCTCCACAGGAGGCGTCCGTCGGATTCGATCGCGACGCCGGCAACGTCGCCGCCGTGACCACGTAAGATTGAGACGATCTTTCCAGTGTTCGCAGCGAGACGGCGGATCGTCCAGCCGCAGCCCGCGGTGAGCGCCCGTCCGCCGGGCTCGAAGGCGAGCGCCGAGGTCGTCGTACCGCAGACGTTCGCCCACATCACGGACTGTTTGGAGACGTCCCACAGTTTGATCGTTCCGTCACCGCCCGAACTCGCGAGCTGCGCGCCGTCGGAGGAGAAGGCTAAGGCCTGCATGGCGCCCGGATGCGCGAGCCAGCCGGCGCGCTGCGCCGCGGTCGTCTTTCCGCCGTACGCGTTCGCATCGGCGAGTTTACCGAGCGTCGCACCATCTGCGGTTGAGACGAGCCGCAATCCGCCGCCATACGAGCCGACGGCGGCGATCTTGCCGTCCGGCGAGATCGCGATGCGGCTGGTCCCCGTCGCGAGGGGGTCTTGTTTCCACCGCACGGTGCCATCGGTTGCGTCGAGCGCCTCGATGAATGCGGACGAGCCCGCCAGATACAGCGTTTGTCCGTCGGGCGAATAAGCCAGCGCGCTCAACGCTTGGCCTGTGGGCAGCGACCAGCGCGGACGCCAGTTTTCCGTCGACCAAACGGTAACGCCGCCGCCGGTGCCGGCCAATGAGGTTCCGTCGGGTGAGAACGCGAGCTGCGAGTACCACTGCGGGCGTTGCACGTCGGCGTACTCGTGCAGCGGGTCGACGTCGAGTGGTCCGGCGATATTGAAGATGCGAATGCGCGCACCGTCGGTGGTCGCGAGAAGCCTTAGCAATTTGGGTCCGTGGCTGAGCGCGATCGGCGCACCACCGAGGCTTCTAATTCCGAGCGGATAGGAAAAGCGGATGACGTCAGACGGCGCGGGGACGCCCGCGGACGGCACGGCCATCGCGACTGCGAGCGCGAGCGGAACGGCGACCCGCTCAAGCGTCATCCTGGCTGCGTTACGTCCAGCAACGCGCGCAAACGATGCTTCTCGATTTTTCCGAGTGCGTTGCGCGGAAGTGCTTCGATCACGTGAATCGTTTTAGGAATCTTGAAACTTGCGAGCCGCTCGGCGAGCGCGACGCGCAACGCCTCCGCGTCGAAGGTCCCCTCGACTTCGACAAAAGCGACGGGGAGTTCGCCGCGCACCGCGTCCGGCAGCCCGACGACGGCGCTCGCGCACACGCCCGGCAAGCGATTGAGTTCGTTCTCCACCTCGAGCGGGTAGACGTTGAAGCCACCCGTGATGATCAACTCCTTGAGCCGTCCGACGATGCGGTAGACGTCGTGCTCGGCGTCGTAGACGGCGAGGTCGCCGCTCTTGAACCAACGCGTCCCCTCGGCGTCCGTGACGAACGCGTCGGCGGTGGCGCGCGGATTGTTCCAATAGCCGCGGCAGACCGAAGGGCCCTGTACGAGCAGTTCGCCGACTTCGGCAGCGCCGAGCGCCGCCCACGTTGCGGCGTCGGCGACGCGGACGCGCATGCCGGGCATCGGCACGCCGACGCTTCCACCGACGCGGGGACCGCCGTACCGGTTGCCGAGCGCGTAGCCGAACTCGGTTGCGCCGTAGCGTTCGAGAATCTCCATCCCGAAACGCTGCGCGAAGGCGTCGAAGACGTCGGAAGCGAGCGCGGCCGAGCCCGAGACGCATAAGCGTACCGCCGGAGGCGGGCCGTCGAGCGCTTCGAGCAGGCGCACGTACATCGTCGGCACGCCGAAGAACATCGTGACGTCGTCACGGCGCAGCCATTCGAGCGTGTGCTTCGCGTCGAAGCGCTCGTCGAAGATGAAACGGCCGCCGGCCAAAAGCGATCCGCTGAGTCCGGCACCGAGACCGTGGATGTGGAAGAGCGGAAGCGCGGCATAGAGCGTGTCGCGCGCGGTCCAGCGCCACGCGACGACGACTTGCATCGCGATCGCTCCGAGGTTGCCGTGCGTGATGACCGCGCCCTTGCTGCGGCCGGTCGTTCCGCTGGTATAGATGATGAGCGCTGCATCGTCGACGCCCGGCGCCGGCGCCGGCACCCCGGCGGAAACGTCGCCGTCGCTCGCGCACGCTTCGATCGAAGCGGCATCGACGATATCGCAACCCCCGAGCGCCTCAACGTGTTCGCGCGTCGCCGCGCTCGCCATCACGAGCCGCGCGTCGGCGTCGCCCAAGACGTGTTCGAGTTCCGCCGCGCGATAGAGCACGTTGACCGGGACGACGATCGCGCCGAGCCGCAGCGCCGCGAGGAAGGCGTAAACGAACGCGAGGCGGTTCTCGCAGTAGAGCGCGATCCGCTCGCCGCGGGCCAGGCCGCGCTCGCGCAACCGCTCGGCGACGCGCAACGTCGCGGCGTGCAAAGCGCCGTACGTGACGTCGTTGACGGCGTACGCGCCGGGCCGCTCGGCCAGCGACGCGTCGAAATAATCGAGCAACGTCATCGGCGCCCGTGTTTCAACGCCCGTCGAAGGCGACCCGTCGGGACTTCAGCCGAGCGGCAAGCGCTCGCTCCGCGGGCTTCGCTCCCTCGTCTCGGTCGGCGGTCCCAGCGATTTCCCAGCCCAGTGCCAGCGATTTCCGAACACTTTCCGCGAGTGTGGGTACGTTGAAACAACATGAAGCTCATCGACAACGGTTTCCTTGTGAAGAACGGCCTCAAGGTAACCACGCAAAACGGCACCACGACGCAGGGCCGGCGTCCCAAACTACCCCGCTGGGCTCTGATCGCGATCGCGGGGGTCCTGGTCGCCGCGGCGGCGTTCGTCCTCGTGTTGAATCTGCGAACACAGTCGAGCGCCGCCTATACGACGCAGGCGGTCGTAAGCCAAGATCTCATTCAAACCGTGACGGCCTCCGGGGCGGTGAATCCTCAAGATACGGTTTTGGTCGGCACGCAGGATTCAGGGACGATCAACCAGCTCTTCGTCGATTTCAATTCGGTCGTCAAGAAGGGCCAAGTCCTCGCCACACTCGATCCGCAGCCGTTCCAGGCCGCGCTCGATTCAGCGCAAGCGAACCTGGCACAATCGAGCGCACAGGCGCAAGCCGCCGGCGCGACGGCGCAAGGCTCGCTTTCGAGCCTGCAAGCCGTGCAAGACAGCGCTGCGTCGGCACAGGCACAGATCGCCGTCGTTCGCGCCAATGCAGCGTCGAGTGCCGCCGCCATTGGATCGGCGAACGCCGATCTCTCGAAAGCGCAGAGTGCGCTGACCCTCGCGCAACAAACGTATAACCGCGACGCGAGCTTGCTGGGGCAAGGCTACGTCACCCAGAGTCAAGTTGACCTCGATCGCTCGAGCCTCGCCGCCGCACAGTCGGGGGTAGGCTCGGCGCAAGCCGTGTTGCAGCAGGCGCGCCTAGCAGCCGCCGCCGCGCAAACGCAGATCGCCGAGAGTCAATACGCGAGCCGTCAGCAGATCGCGCTTGGAGCGCAGGCGGGTTCGCAGACAGGCGTGACCGCAGCGCAAGCCGCGGCCAGTCAGGCTGCGATCGGAATTCAGCAAGCGCAAGTCAAGTTAGCGCAGCTCAATCTCGAGCGTGCGGTGATCACGTCGCCGGTCAACGGTACCGTGATCGCGCGCGACGTCTCGGTCGGCGAGACCGTCGCCGCCAGCTTATCATCTCCAACCCTCTTCTCGATCGCCCAGGATCTTACGAAAATGCAAGTCGACGTCGCGGTCGGTGAGAACGACATCGGCAACGTCAAGAAGGGCGAAATCGTCAATTTCACGGTCCTCGCATATCCGACCCGAACTTTCCAGGGCGTCGTCGCGCAAGTTCGCCAGAGCCCGGCCGTCAGTAACAACGTCGTGACGTACGATACGGTCGTGTTTGTCCGGAATACCGACGGCGCGTTGCGTCCCGGTATGACGGCGAACGCGTCGATCCAGATCGCCAAGGCAGCGAACGCCCTCGTCGTTCCGATCCAAGCGCTGACGTACCGTCCAGCGGGCTTTACTCGCACGCCTCGCAGCTCGTCGTCGGCGGGTGCGAATCGCGGCGCGAGTACCGCGGGTGGCGCATCGCCACAGCGCTCGGCGTGGGGTCAAACGACCGGCGCCGGCTTGGGGAGCGCGGCGGCGCGATCGAACGGAATGATCTTCGTCCTGCGCAACGGTAAGCCGCAAGCGGTTTCGGTGACGATCGGTCTGGTCAGCGGAGCGCAAGCTGCGGTTACGCCGCGAGGCAGCGCAACGCTCGCGGTCAACGATCAAGTCATCCTCTCCGACGGCAGCGCCCAGCACGCGTCGCAGACGACGCAAGGAACGCGTTCGCCGCTCACCGGCAACGCCGGCAACGTGCGTGTGGGCGGTGGCGGCGGCGGTGGCGGCCGCGGGGGCCCGTGATGGGTGCAGAGACTCCCGTCGTTCGCGTCGAGCAACTGACAAAGATCTACGAGATCGGCGAACAACGCGTGCTGGCGCTGGATCGCATCGATCTGACGCTCATGCCGGGTGAGTTCGTCGCGGTGATGGGACCGTCAGGCTCAGGGAAGTCGACCTTGATGCACCTCGTCGGCCTCCTCGATCGCCCGACCTCGGGGAGTTACTTCCTCGAGGGCCGCGACGTCGCGGGTCTGAGTTCCGACGAACAAGCCGACGTGCGTAGCCGCAGATTGGGCTTCGTCTTTCAGAGCTACAATTTGCTGGCGCGCACGACCGCCGTCGAGAACGTCGAGTTGCCGATGATCTACGCCGGCGTCCCTGATGCGGAGCGGCGCCGGCGCGCCCTTGAGGCATTGGCCGAGGTCGACCTCACCCACGTCGTGGATCATCAGCCGAGCCAACTCTCGGGCGGACAGCAACAGCGCGTCGCAATCGCGCGCGCGCTCGTGAACGACCCGAGCATGATCCTGGCCGACGAACCGACGGGAGCGCTCGACACGAAGTCGTCGCAAGACGTGATGAACCTCTTCAAGGAACTCAACGAGAAGCGTGGGATCACAATCTTTCTCGTCACGCACGAACCCGACGTCGCGAGGAACGCCAAGCGGATCGTCACCTTCCGAGACGGCCACATCGTTTCGGACGTTGGGGCCAGTGAGGCGGTCTTGCGATGAACCTGCTTCAATCACTGCAAGTCGCGGGTCGTTCGCTCTTGCGCAATCGCACTCGCTCGCTCTTGACGATGCTCGGCATCATCATCGGCGTAGCGGCCGTCATCGTCACCATTTCGATCGGCGCCGGTGCCCGCGTCTCGGTTCAGCAGCAGATCAACGGACTCGGCAGCAACCTTCTGATTATCGTGCCGGGATCGGTCACGCAGGGCGGCGCGCGCTCCGGCTTCGGCGGCGCATCGACCCTGACCCCGGCGGACGGGCTCGCGCTTGCCACCTTACCCCACGTCGCCGCCGTTTCGCCGATGGTCACCGCGCGCGCGCAGGTGATCTCCAACGGAAACAACTGGCAGACGACGATCAGCGGCGTCTCGCCGAGCTATACGTTCATCCGAACGTGGCCGCTTGCGAGTGGAACCGTCTTTAACGACACCGACGTCGCGGCATCGGCGAAGGTCGCCGTCCTCGGTCAAACGGTGGTGAACAACCTCTTTCCGTCCGGGGGCTCGCCGGTCGGAAGCACCATACTCGTCAAGAACGTCCCGTTCACGGTCGTCGGCGTCCTGACGGCGCGCGGTCAGAGCGCGTCGGGACAAGATCAAGACGATACCGTTCTCGTTCCGTTTACGGCCGCGATGCAGCGCTTGACCGGGCAAACGACGGTGAGCCAGCTCATGGTCTCGGCCGATACGCCCGACAGCATCGCACTCGTTCAGACTGAAGTCACGACCTTGCTCGAACAGCGTCACCGCATCGTGCCGGGCCAACAAGACGACTTCAACGTCCGCAACCTGCAAGACATCGCCAACGCCGCGTCGGCGACTGCGACCGTGATGGAGTATCTGCTCGCCGGCGTCGCCGGCGTGTCGCTGCTCGTCGGCGGGATCGGGATCATGAACATCATGCTCGTCTCGGTCACCGAACGAACGCGCGAGATCGGCCTGCGGATCGCGGTCGGAGCGCGCAGCGCGACGATTCTGGTCCAGTTCTTGATCGAAGCGCTCATGCTTTCGGCGGCGGGTGGTTTGATCGGCATTGCGTTCGGTGCCTTCGCGTCGGTAGCGGTGGCGAAGCTCAGCCAGTGGCCGCTGCTCATCCCGCCCGAGGCGATGATTATCGCGTTCGGGGTCGCGGCGGTGACGGGCGTCTTCTTCGGATACTATCCCGCGCGCAAAGCGGCGGCAATGAATCCGATCGAGGCCTTGCGCTTCGAATAAAGCCTTCCGTCGTCGCGTCCTTGCGCGCACGCTCCGTTCGCGTGCGGCGTACGGCGACGGAATCAACGACACGGCCGCGCCGAGCTTCACGCGGCCGTGTCTCTATCTTAAAGCGGGTCGTTATCTCCCGCCCGCGACGGCGAGGATCGCGCCATTCACGTAGGAGGCTTCGGGCGAAAGGAGCCACAGTACGGCGTTTGCGACTTCGTCCGGAGTGCCGACGCGTTGTTGCGGGACGGTGCTCTTGAGCCGCTCGAGGCGACCCGCGTCGCCGGCGCGGCTGTGCAACTCCGTCTCGATCAAGCCCGGAGAAACCGCGTTGACACGAATCCCTTCGGCCGCGACCTCGCGCGCCAATCCGAGCGTGAACGTTTCGACGGCGCCCTTGCTCGCCGCGTAATGGAGCCATTCGCCGCCGCCGCCGATCTGCGCTGCGCGCGAGGAGAGGTTGACGATCGCGCCGCCGGAACCGCCGCGCTTGGTGGACATCCGGAGCACGGCTTGGCGCGCGCAGAGAATCGTGCCGACGACGTTGACCGCCGTGACGCGCGCGATGTCAGCCGGATCGAGCGTTTCGAGCCGGCCGTGCTTCCCCGTGATGCCGGCGTTGTTGACGAGTCCGACGATCGGGCCGAGTTCGCGTTCGGCGTCCTCGAAGAGACGCGCGACCGCGTTTTCGTCGGAGACGTCGGCGCGAATCGCGCCGGCGGTTCCTCCGGTCGAGCGAATCTGACTGACGACGCCCTCCGCTTCGCCTGAGCTCGCCGTGTAGTTTACGGCGACCCGATAACCCCGCGCAGCGGCCAGCATTGCGATTGCGGCGCCGATGCCGCGGCTCGCGCCGGTTACGACGAGCACTCCAAGATCGGTCAGGGTCCGGAATCCTCGCTCGCGAGACGCCTCACCATCGCGCCGAGTTTCTCGACGTCGAGTTCGATCTTCTGCGCGATCGCCAAGAGAATGTCTTCCTGCACCTCTTGATGGTAGAGCAGACGCGAGATCGAGTCATGATCGTGTTCGGCCCGCAACTCCGCGTGTGCCGACGACTGGCGCTGTCCGACCGCGAGGATGAAGATCAAGATCAGTTGGACGATGTTCGAAATCGTCAGCAGGAAGGCAAACGGAAAGGGATCCATCTTCGTGGCGATTCCGACGATCACCCAAACGAATTGAAGGATGACGGCGAGAAAGAGCGTTATCGGCGCGCCGGTCCCGTCGGCGATGCGTTTGCAGAAGCGCTCGGTCGCCGAAAGATTGTCGCTGTGTTCCTGATTGACGTCGTGGACGAGCGGATGATCGTCGATCGATGCCGCCGCCGCGACCGTGGCTGTGTCCGTCATGCGCTGAGTATAGCAGGCGCTCGCTCCGGAGCCATTGACAGCGCCCGCCGTGCGCCCTATACTACAGAGTAGTCTGGAAAATAGATTAAATGCAGTTTCGCTTGAAAGTTACTAATGAACGCTTCTGAAGCCCGCGATCACCTCGAGATGGTCGACCGCATCTTAGCACGAGCCGACGAGCCCTGTGGGCTAAGCCCGTACCCGTTCCTCATCTGGGGCGTGGCCGGCGCAAGCATGAACGTCGTCGCCCAACTCGTCTACATTGAACACGCGACGCAGTGGCTGCTCGCGCTCTTCGCGCCGATCCTGATCGTGGCCATCGGGTTGATGATCTGGTGGGCGGTACGCCTGCCGGCAGTCGAACGGCAGCGCGGCCTGATCGATCGGCATGTATTCTCCGTCTTCAATCTGGCCTGGATCGTCGCGCTCGTCGTTCAGGTCGGAGCGGAGCGAATCTTCCCCACCTGGGCGCAGGCTGCGCTCTACTTGCTGATGTACGGGTTCGCGATGGTCTCGGTCGGCTTGATCGCGCGCAGCCGGCCGGTTCTGATCGGCGGTTCCGTGATGCTGGCCGCAATCGTTGTTGCGAACTTCGCGCCGGACTATACCGGCTACGTACTGGCGCTCGGCGATCTGTTCGGGATGGCGGGCGCCGGCATCGTTCTCTGGCTGCAGAGAAACTAGGCTTCTCGAACGTGGACGAGCTCCTGCTCTCCAAGATTCGTCTTGGAGCGATCGCGGAGTTGCTCGCCTCGGAGTGGGTGTCGTTCGCGGCGTTGCAACGAGCGATCGATACGACCAACGGAAACCTCGGCGCTCATCTTGCCAAACTCGTCGAGGCCGGTTACGTCTCGGAAGAGAAAACGTTCGTCGCTCGGCGGCCGCAGACGCGCTACCGGTTAACGAAGACCGGTCGATCGGCGTTCGTGAAACACGTAGCCGAAATGCAAGCGCTGTTGCAGCGGGCAAAGTAGACGGACTGCGCGCGTGAGCGTTTAGGTGCCGCGGTACGTCGAGTAGCCCCATGGCGAGAGCAGAAGCGGCACGTGATATGTTCCCGGGCGACCGCCGATGCGGAAACGCACCGGAATCTCATCGTAGAACCCAATCGCGTGGTGCTGCGCAAAGTACTCTCCGACGGAGAAAACCAGTTCGTACGGACCCGCGCGTAAGGCATTCCCGAGCGGCGCGTCGGTGCGGCCGTCGTCGTTGCTGACCGCTTGTGCGACGACCGTGCGCGCCCCATGCTCATCGAGCGCGTACAGCGAGATCTTGATACCGGC
>Ga0209332_1000373_pt1 | contig 10805 bp, 9 predicted proteins | sample BlaSpr_A8_OM3_M1_FD_187974 | JGI IMG/M metagenome (GOLD analysis project Ga0209332, IMG submission 187974) | Forest soil microbial communities from Thunder Bay, Ontario, Canada - Black Spruce, Ontario site 2_A8_OM3_M1 (SPAdes) (version 2) | ecosystem: Environmental > Terrestrial > Soil > Boreal...
CGCAACGGCCTCGCCGGAATGCTGGGCTTGAGCGAGCGGCAGGTGCGGGTCATCGCGCCTTTTGTCGGCGGCGGGTTCGGGCCGAAGATCATGCTGTTCTATCCTGAAGAGGTCGTCATTCCATGGCTGGCGATGAAGCACAATCGCCCTATCAAATGGATCGAAGACCGCCTCGAACATTTCTTTGCCACCACGCAGGAGCGCGGCCAGACCCACGATGCGGAAATGGCGCTGTCGCGCGACGGCCAAATCCTCGGCATCAAAGACACGTTTCTGCACGACACCGGCGCCTACAATCCCTACGGCCTGACTGTGCCGATCAACAGCCAATGCACGCTGCTCGGCCCCTACGTGGTGCCGCACTACGACAGCACTTTTACCGCGGTCTTCACCAACAAACCGATCGTCACACCCTACCGCGGCGCCGGCCGCCAACATGGCGTCTTTGTCATTGAGCGGCTGCTCGACATCGCGGCGCGCGAGCTCGGTATCGACCGCGCCGATATTAGGCGGCGAAACTTCATCCCGGCCGACGTGTTCCCCTACAACAACGAGATCATCTATCAGGATTTTACCGCGCTGGAATACGACAGCGGCAATTACCAGCCGATACTGGATAAAGCCCTCGACATGATCGGCTATCAAAAATTCCTTGCCGAGGAACAGCCGCGATTGCGCGCACAAGGCCGCAACGTCGGCATCGGCGTCGCCTGTTACGTCGAAGGCACCGGCATCGGACCTTACGAAGGCGCCAAGGTTCAGGTGCAGGCCAACGGCAAGGTGAGCGTGGCGACCGGCATCGGCACCCAAGGCCAGGGCCATTTCACCAGTTTCGCCCAGATTGTCGCCGATCAAGTCGGCGTCAGCGTGCGCGACGTCCATGTGGTGACCGGAGATACCGATCAGTTCCATTGGGGCGCCGGCACTTTCGCCAGCCGCGGCGCGGTGGTCGCCGGCAATGCCGTCAACGAGGCCGCGAAAGCGGTGCGGCAAAAAATCCTGCGGCTCGCCGCCGAGCATTTCGAATGCGCCGAGGAAGATCTAGAAATTGCCGATGGAGCGGTTCGCGTCGTCGGCATTCGCGGCAAGACGGTCGCACTTGGCGAACTGGCGCTCAAAGCCAACCCGATGCGCGGGGCGGTCCATCCCGGAACGGAGCCCGGACTTGAATCGACGCAATATTTCGGGCCGCCGCGTGGCGCCACGGCGAGCGGCGTGCACGCCATGATCGTCGAGGTCGATCCGCAGACTTTCATGCTCAACGTGCTCAAATACGTGGTGGTGCATGATTGCGGCACCATCATTAATCCGTTGATCCTGGCCGGCCAGATCCACGGCGGCGTCGCCCAAGGCATCGGCAATGCCTTCTACGAGCAACTTGTGTTCGACGACGAGGGGCAGTTGCTCAACGCCTCGCTTGCCGACTATTTGCTGCCGAGCGCGCTCGAAGTGCCGCGCATGGACATCGCCCACACGGTGACCGCATCGCCGCTCAATCCGCTCGGCATCAAGGGCGCCGGCGAAGCGGGTGCCATTCCGGTCGGTCCGCTGTTCGCGCAAGCCATCGAGGACGCGCTCGGACTAGCGGATCAGAAGGTCGAGTTGCTTGAAATTCCGCTCAGCCCGAACCGCCTGTTCGAAATAACCGCAAAGTCGCGATGATCCTGGTCACCGGCGCCGCAGGTAAGACCGGCCAAGCCGTCGTCAAGGCGCTCGCGGCCAGGGGCGCGAGCGTGCGCGCCTTCATTCGACGGCCGGAGCAGGCCGCGGCACTCAAGGCGCTTGGCGCAGCCGAGGTCGGCCTCGGCAGCTTCGACGAGGCTCGCGCGCTGTCGCTTGCCGCGGCGGGCACACAGGCGATCTATCATATTTGCCCCAATGTCAGCCGCGACGAACCGAGCATTGCATGGGCCGTCGCGGCTGCGGCGCGGGAGCATAAGGTCAAGCGTTTCGTCTTTCATTCCGTCCTGCATCCGCAGATCGAGGCGATGCCGCATCATTGGAACAAGATGCGAGCCGAAGAGATGCTGCTCGCCGCGGACTTCGATCTGACCATCCTGCAGCCAACGGCCTATATGCAAAACATTCTCGGCGCGTGGCGCGGTATCGTCGAGGATGGCGTTTTACGCGTCCCCTACCCGGCCGACACCCGACTGAGCCTTGTGGATCTCGATGATGTCGCCGAGGTTGCTGCGCGGGTGCTGATGGAAGACGGCCATGACGGCGCGACCTACGAACTGGCCGGCACCGCGCCACTGAGCCAGACCGAGGTCGCCGCGACGATCGGCGCAGTGCTGCGGAGAGACATCCATGTCGAGGCAGAACCGGTCGAGGCATGGGAGAGCCGCGTCCGCGCCGCCGGCATAGGTGACCATGAGCGTGTCACACTCGCTGCGATGTTTCGCTATTACGCGCGACACGGTCTTGCTGGAAATCCCCATACGCTGCGCTGGCTGCTCGGTCGCGCGCCGAACGACCTAGCCCACTTTGTCGCGGTCCGTGATAACAGCCTGACGCCGCGCCAAAGCTTAACCGGTCGGCGGCGCAGTCAGCTCCAGAAATGATTTTCGTACGGCGGCGATGCCCTCCGGCGTCACTGTCATGCCGATATGGCCGATGCTCGGCACGATTGTAACGGGCAGATCGGGTCGAGCCGACCTGAGCAAGGGCGCGAAACGGTCGGGAAAAAATAGCTCGTCGCCGCCGCCGACTAGAAGCGCCGTCGGCTTCGTGCTACGGCCCAGCGCCGCCAGATAATCGCGCGGCGCGCCGAAATCGACCGCGAGCCGGAACGAATAGACGCCGGTGAGATTCGGCGCCTTTGGCGAAGTCGCGAAGGCGACGATGGGAAGCCCGTTGAACTCGCCGAAGCCGAGGCGATTCAACAACGCCAGCACGATGATGCGCGGTTTCGCCACCGAGACCCAGCCGCCGGTATCCGGGCGGATGGTCGGCGAGCCCGGCGGCAGGGCCGGCGAGATCATGATGAAGCGATCGAACAGCTTCTCGTCGGGAGTGGCGATTACCCGCAGCACGAAGCCGCCGCCTGAGGAAAAGCCGATCAGGGAAAAGCTGGCGCCGGGATGCAGCGGTCGCACCACCGCCTCAAAATCGGTAAGGTCGTCCTCGAGCTGGCCTATATAGTCGATATCGCCGCTGCGGCCGAAATTGCCATGGCCGCGCAGAACCGGCACGTAAACGGACGCTCCAGCATCGCGCAGCGCCTTGGCAAGCGGATGCAGGCCGGCGCCGTCGTCGGACGAGCCGTGGATCAGCACCACCGCTTGCGCGCCGCCGCCATCATAAACCCGATAGCCGAGCTTGGTGCCGTCGCGCGCCGAATAAGTCTGTACCGCCGGCAGATCGCTGAAATCGACGTTGGCAAAGGGTTCGCTGACCGAGGCCAAAGGCGGCGGCTTCACCGGCGCGTCGAATGCCAGCACGGCGCCGACGGTGCCCAAAACGACGACGATTATGCCGATAAAAATCCAAAGCATTTTGCGCACTGTAAAGTCCTTTGCACCGGTTACTCCCCAGACACTAACGTCACGGCGGCGGTCGTTCGACTTCAGCAGCGAACTGGCTCGCTCATGCCGTCAAGGAGGCGGTGACTTGAACACGCTGCGGTGCATCTGCCATGGTGAGTACGCCGAATGCCGGGGCGTGACCAGCGAGGTCGCGAAGGGATTTTTGCGATGTCGTCTTCGCCCTTCTCCAAATATCCGCGAGATCTTGCGGGTTACGGGCGCAATCCGCCCGATCCGCGCTGGCCCGGCAAGGCGCGCGTTGCCGTCCAGTTCGTGGTGAACTTCGAGGAAGGCGCGGAAAACAGCATCCTGCACGGCGATCAGGCATCGGAAGCCTTCCTCACCGAGGTGCTCGGCACGACGCCGTGGCCCGGCCAGCGCCACATGAACGTGGAATCCATGTACGAATACGGCTCTCGCGCCGGATTCTGGCGGCTATGGCGAATTTTCACAGCACGCAAGCTTCCCGTGACCGTGTTCGGCGTTGCCAACGCGCTCGCCAGGAACCCGCAATTGGTTGCCGGCATGCGCGAAGCCGGCTGGGACATCGCAAGCCACGGCTTGAAATGGATCGACTACAAGGATTTTTCATACGCCGATGAAGCCGCCCATATGCGCGACGCCATCCGTATTCACACCGAGGCGACGGGCGAACGACCGCTCGGCTGGTATACCGGCCGCACATCCGAACACAGTTTGAAGCTTGTGCTCGACGACGGCGGCTTTTTGTATTCGTCGGATTCCTACGCCGACGATCTGCCTTATTGGATCAAGGGCCCGAAAGGCCCGCATCTCATCATCCCCTACTCGCTTGACGCAAATGACATGCGGTTCATCAATGCGCAGGGATTCCCACACGGCGAGGCGTTCTTCACCTATTTGCGCGACACGTTCGACACTCTCTACGAAGAGGGAGCCCAGGCACCTAAAATGATGTCGGTCGGGCTGCACTGCCGGTTGGCCGGACGCCCGGGCCGGGCCGCAGGCCTCACCCGGTTCCTCGATCACATCGAAAAATTCGATCGCGTGTGGGTGGCGTCGCGCACCGGCATTGCCCGGCATTGGCACCGCGAGCACCTTGCGCTCGCGGCCAATGCACCGGTTATCGATTGAGATAGCGCGGTCGCCATGGCGCAAATCACGCTCGATGATCTCAACCGGATGGACCAACGCGCATTTATCGACGCTCTCGGTGACATTTTCGAGCATGCGCCGTGGGTCGCCGAGGCCGCCCACAACGCGCGGCCGTTTCCAAGCTTGAACGCGCTTTATGAGGCGATGACGACTGCGGTACGCGGCGCAGGCATTGCCTGCCAGATGACGCTCATCAACGGCCATCCGGATCTTGCAGGCAAAGCCGCCCGCGAGGGAACGATGACGGCCGACTCAAAGCATGAGCAGTCGAGCGCCGGGCTCGATCGACTCTCACAGGACGAATTCGCCGCGTTCCACCGGCTGAACAACGCTTATCGCGCCAAGTTCGACATGCCGTTCATCGTCTGCGTGCGCCGGCACGGCAAGGAATCGATCCTGCGTCAGTTCGAGAAACGCCTTGGCAACAACGGTGCGTCCGAACGCGACGCGGCGCTGGCTGAGATTTTCCGCATTGTCGCGCTCAGACTCGATCAGCGAGTTACGGCGCCGGATCGCCTTCGCGTGCACGGCCGCCTCTCCACCCACGTGCTCGACACTCATGGCGGCCGCCCTGCGTCGGGCGTTGCGATCGAGCTTTTCGAAGTCGCATCGTCCGGCGAGTTGCATCTCCTCTTGCGCACCATCACGAATGCCGATGGCCGCACCGACCGTCCGCTTATTGCTGAGCAGCCGATTCCGATCGCTCAGTATGAGTTGCAGTTCGGCATCGGCGAATATTTTGCGCGGCAGGCGGCATCAGTCGCCGATCCGCCCTTTCTCGGCGTGGTTCCGATCCGGTTCGCGGTCGCTGAGCCCGAGGCCCACTATCATGTACCGATCATCGTCACGCCGTGGAGTTACTCCACCTATCGGGGAAGTTGATGGAGAAGTCGGCACTCTGGATCAAGGATCCGCTTGCCATTCTTGCGGACGGCGCCAAGCGCGGCCTCGTGCTGCAAGACGGCCGCATCGTGGAGTTGGTCGCCGCCGGGCACAGTCCGACGGCGCAAAATGTCGAAATATACGATGCCGGCGAACACGTGGTTCTGCCGGGCCTCATCAATACGCATCATCATTTCTACCAGACTCTCACCCGGGCCGTTCCAGCGGCGCTCGACCGCGAACTGTTCCCCTGGCTGCAGGCGCTTTATCCGATCTGGGCGCGGCTCACACCGCAGGCGCTCGATCTCGGCATGACGCTGGCGATGGCCGAACTGCTGCTGTCCGGCTGCACCACAACGACGGACCACCACTATGTGTTTCCCGCCGGGCTCGAGGACGCCATCGACATCGAAGTTGCCGCAGCGAAACGTCTCGGCTTGCGCGTTTTGCTGACGCGCGGCTCGATGAATCTTTCGCAGCGCGACGGCGGCCTGCCTCCGGACAGCGTCGTGCAGGATGAAGACGCGATCCTGGCCGACAGCGAGCGGGTGGTGGCGCGCTATCACGAGGCCGGCCAGGGCGCGATGGTGCAGATTGCGCTTGCGCCCTGCTCGCCATTTTCAGTCACGACGTCACTGATGCGTTCGACAGCGGAGCTGGGCGGCCGGCTGAACGTGCGCATGCACACCCATCTCGCCGAAACCGAGGACGAGAACCGGTACTGCCAGGAGGTCTATCATTGCCGCCCGCTCGACTACCTGGAGAGTTGCGGCTGGCTCAACGATCGGGTCTGGCTCGCGCATGGCATTCATTTCGACGCTGGAGAAATGAAGCGGCTGGCGCGCGCCGGGACGGCAATTTCCCATTGTCCCTGCAGCAACCAGACGCTGGCGTCCGGGACCTGCCCGGTCTGCGCCATGGAGCAAGCCGGCGTGAAGATCGGCATCGGCGTCGACGGTTCGGCGTCGAATGATGGCTCTAATCTGATGCAAGAAGTCCGCGCCGCATTCCTGCTGCAACGCAGTCGCTACGGCGTCAAAGCGGTCAGTCATACCGACGCGCTGCGCTGGGCGACGAAAGGCTCGGCGGCTTGCGTCGGGCGAACGGACATTGGCGAGATTGCCGTCGGCAAAATGGCGGACCTCGCGCTGTTCAAGCTCGACGAACCGCGTTTCTCCGGCAGCGGCGATCCGCTTGCCGCCCTCGTGCTGTGCGGCGCGCATCGCGCGGATCGCGTCATGGTGGGAGGACGTTGGATCGTACAGGACGGCGAAATCCCGAATCTCGATCTGGGCGCGCTGATGCAGCGCCATTCCGCTGCGGCACACGCGCTACAGTCCCCCCGCTGACTGATTTTTGCTAAGTTGACCGAACGGGATAGTGGAGATCGATCATGCGGCGTCGCGTTGCGTTGTCCATTGCTGCGGCAATCGCGTTGCAAGCTTGTTGTCTAAGCGCGCAAGCTGCCACCAGCAATTTCCCGTGCGACGCCTTCGCCAAAAATCCGGACGGCTCGTGGACCGTGCTCAAGACGACGTATCTCGAAGGCCCGGACGTCAAAGTCCAGGAAGACGCCACTTTCGCGCCCGGTCGCGTTATTCGCGGCTATGACATCGCGGATATGATCGCCAAAGCGTGTCCGAACGCGGTGGTAGCGCGGCCGCCAGGAACGGAACCGGCTGCGGCTCAAGGTGCAGCGCCAAGTACGGGGGTAAGTACCGCGCCAGGCACGGCGCCAAGCGCGGCCGCGCCGCAACCGCAGTCGTCCTTGGCGCGCTATGCGGATGCCAATGGCAACCTTAACGTCCGGCAACTGACCTGCGGTCACCTCGACGATACCTCCGCCGAGGAAGCCGAGCTGTTTCTCTCCTGGTATAGCGGCTGGTATTCCGGCGTTGCCAAGAACCGCGGCATCAACCTGGCACGGATCCGGTACGCTATCCGCAATGTGGTCGCCTATTGCAAAGGTGACCGCAACAAAAGGCTCACCGACGTCATGGACCAGATGTTGAAGTAGACGATACGGTGGGTCAACGAACGGCGGGTTGAAGTAACACAATGAGCCAACACAAGACCATCGCACGGCTTTTAGGCTGGGTTATTTCTTAAGCACGATTTTCGCATGGCCGCTACGGCGGTGGATCGAGCAATCAAGATTACGTCATTGCAGCCATTCATCGAGGTGCTGGCTCTGGGATTTTCGCTGCGTCGCAATAGCTGACCCTGCAAGGCCGGGGCCAGGGAGAGCGACTAGACACGCGCTCCTGCAGCTAAAATGTGGAGTGAAACCATGCGGACTAATCTCATTGCGGCCGTCGTAGCGAGCGGGTGCTTGCTGGGCTTCCAGGCTTCGGCATTCGCTCAAGGCGCTGCTGCGTACCCTAATACTGCGCCGGTGTTGACCGAGGCCACGCCTATCGTGCCCGAGGCTCGACCGGGAAAATACGTGCGCGTGCCGCCTGCACAGCCATATTACGATCAATACAGCGACTATTATGGCCAGCCCCGCCGGCAAAGTCGCTGATTAGTCCGGCTTTATCTGTTGCCGGCAATAAAAGATTGGACGCTGACCGGAACAAAATCCGGTCAGCGTTGTCTTGCGCTGTCACGACAACGCCGCGCATCGATCATCTGGGGCATGATCTATCTGCAGCGTTCGTTCGAATTCCCGATAAGCTCGCCATCCTTCGACGGCACCCGTCGCCGAGCGATGAGCTTGCGCTGTGGCTTGAACGGCGGTCTGCCTATAGGCATGATGTTGGCTACAAAGCAGTTCGACGAAAGCTTTGTCTATCGTCAAGCGCGGGCAGGAGGTAGTCATGAGCGATCTGCGCGACTTCATCGCGGGCATGCCGAAGTGCGAGCTGCATGTGCACATTGAGGGCACGCTCGAGCCGGAAATGAAGTTCGAGCTTGCGAAGCGCAATGGTGTCGCCCTTCCCTATCAGGACGCCGCGGCGATGAGGGCAGCCTATGATTTCGACGATCTGCCTTCCTTTCTCAAGATGTATTACGAGGGCATGAGGGTCTTATTGCAAGAACAGGATTTCTTCGACGTAACTTTCGCCTATCTCGCCAAGGCGCGGTCGCAAAACGTGCGCTACGCCGAGATGTTCTTCGATCCGCAAGCCCACACGGCGCGAGGGGTGCCGTTTGACGTGGTGGTCCGCGGCATTCGGCGTGCGCAGCTTGATGCGGAGCGGATCCTCGGTATCAAGAGCCAGCTCATCCTCTGCGTGCTGCGCGATTGGAGCGCGGAATTCGCCATGACGACACTGGTGCAATCGCTGCCTTATCGCGAATGGATCATCGGCTTCGGACTCGATTCGGACGAAAAGAACAATCCGCCGGTGAAATTCAAGGCGGTTTTCGAGCGTGCCCGCCGCGAGGGCTATTTTCTGACCATGCATTGCGACGTCGATCAGCAGAATTCGACCGAGCATATCCGCCAATGTTTAGAAGAGATTGGCGTCGACCGCATCGATCACGGGGTCAACGTGTTGGAAAGCAAGCCGCTTTGCGAAGAAGTCGCGCGCCGGCAACTGGCGTTCACCGTGTGCCCGATCTCCAACGCCTACGTCACCAGTGGCAGCAAGGCCAAGGAAATAAGGCGAATGCTTGAGCTCGGCATACGGGCGACGGTGCATTCGGACGACCCGGCCTATTTTCGCGGCTATATCGTGGAGAATTTCGTCCGCACCCAGGAGGAGGCCGATCTCGGACCCAAGGAACTGGTGCAACTCACACGCAACGCATTCGAAAGCACTTGGCTGCCGCGGGCGGCCAAGGACCGCTTCCTCTTGGAGCTCGCGGCCTATTCACCTCACTGAACGCTCTGTCGGGGCGCACCGCAATCGTCATGTGGAGATGACATGGACGCGCAAATTCTTGCCGCGGAAATCGTCCTGACGCCCAAATCCTACTCGGTCGACATCGCCGGAGAGTCGGTCGAACTGCCGCTCGTTGCTATTAACGACGCTCTGGCCATATCGCTCTTGATGGTTATCGACATGGGCGTGCGGTTCGGCGAGCGCGTCGGCAGGGCCTTGGCGCAGCGGCTCGCCGGCAAATCTCCAGATATCGTCGTCGGCACGGCAACGCTCGGCATTCCGGTGGCGATCGAAGTATCGCGTCATCTCGGGCTCGATCAATACGTCATCATGCAGAAGTCGCCGAAAATTCACCTCGGCAACGCGCTGGTCCAACAGGTCAAGTCCGTGACATCGTCCGCACCGCAGCGGCTACTGCTGGATCGCCGCGCAATTCCGCTGCTCGCAGGCAAGCGCGCGGTCGTGGTTGACGATGTGGTCGCGACCGGCTCGAGTCTGGCGGCAACGTTAAAGCTCGCCCGGCAGGCCGGCGCCGAGATTGTCGGCATCGGTGTAATCCTGACGGAGGCGCGCGATTGGCGCAACGCGCTTGGGGCCGACGCTGATCTTGTGATCGGGCTCGGCCATATCCCGCAGTTCAAGATCGAAAACGGCCACGCCACGCCGGATCCGAAAACGTATTAGGCCATGGCGAGTGAATCAAAGACGTCGATGGCCGGGACCAGCCCGGCCATGACGTTCTTGGATGGCAGAAATCGGAGAATTACTTCCCCGGAATTTTGTCGTCCACGCCTTTGACGTAGAAATTCATGCTCAGGATCTGGCCGGGGTCAAGACGGTCGCCGCCCTTGCACTCCACCGCCTTACCGTCCTGATCGGTGATCGGACACTTGAACGGATGCAGCGAGCCGGACCTGATGGCGGCTTCCGTATCCGTCGCCATCTTCTTTACGTCGTCGGGCATGTTGGCATAGGGCGCCATCACGACCATTCCCGAATCAAGGCCGCCCCAGGTGTCTTCGGAAGCCCATTTGCCGTCGAGCGCGGCTTGGGCGCGCTTGGTGTAATAGTCGCCCCAATAGTCGGTATCCGCCGTGAGCTGGGCTTTCGGCCCGAACTTGATCATGTTGGACGATTCGCCGAAGGCGTGGATGCCGCGCTGCTCCGCAATCTGCATGGCGGCCGGCGAGTCGGTGTGTTGCGTCAGCACGTCGACGCCCTGGTCTATGAGCGCCTTGGCGGCGTCGGCTTCCTTGCCCGGATCGAACCAGCTGTTCACCCAGATGATCTTGACCTTCATGTTCGGATTGACCGACTGCGCGCCAAGCATCGTCGCGTTGATGTTGGAGATGACCTCGGGGATCGGAAACGAGACGATGTAGCCGATCACGCCCGTCTTCGAGATCTTGGCTGCAATTTGGCCCTGGATGTA
>Ga0209332_1000374_pt1 | contig 10779 bp, 9 predicted proteins | sample BlaSpr_A8_OM3_M1_FD_187974 | JGI IMG/M metagenome (GOLD analysis project Ga0209332, IMG submission 187974) | Forest soil microbial communities from Thunder Bay, Ontario, Canada - Black Spruce, Ontario site 2_A8_OM3_M1 (SPAdes) (version 2) | ecosystem: Environmental > Terrestrial > Soil > Boreal...
CACCGGCCTCGCTGCTCTTCTTATCGCCGTCACCCCGCTCTGGTTCCTGGTGCTGGATAGCCTTCTCCTGGGCGATCATCACATCTCGCGCCGCGGCAAAGTCGGCCTCGCAATCGGCATTGCCGGAGTAGTCGTACTCATCTGGCCCGACCTGCTTCATCCCAACGCCGTGGGCCATCACCAACTCGCCTGGTCGCTCGCCTTGCAACTCGGATCCTTCAGTTGGGCCTTCGGTTCCGTCCTCTCAAAAAAATGGCAGACCGCCGCCGTCGATCCCTTCAGCGCCACCGCATGGCAAGTACTTTTCGCTGGTTTGTCGAATTTAATCTTCGCTCTACTCTTCGAGCGCCACGCCACCATCGTTTGGACTTTGCGCGGCGTAAGCGCAATTCTCTACCTCGTAGTCTGCGGCTCCTGGATCGGCTACACCGCCTACATCTGGCTCCTGCAACACGTTCCCACCTCAAAAGTTTCCACCTACGCCTACGTCAATCCCGTAGTAGCCATGTTCTTAGGATGGCTAGTCCTCCACGAGCGCATCGACCGCTACATCCTAATGGGAAGCGCAATTATAGTGGCGTCAGTAGTCCTTGTAACAAGCGCCAAAGTTTCTAGTCGCGCCCAGAACCGCGCCGAGAACAAAGACAATGGAGAGACGGGCGTCCTCGCCCGTCCACCACAACTCTAGGGTCAGCCCGCAACTTAAGCCGATTCAGTTGCACAAATCTACTCTTCCGCCTCCTCCCCATCGTTCACCACATCCACCACTCGGCTCCGAATCGAGAACACAAGCTTCTCCTTATCATTAGGTTGAAATGTAACCCGCATCGGAGTCCGCTCCCAAACCGGCGCCGGACACTCCGAATCGGGTTCGTCCGCCCCAATCGGTTCGCCATCCTCTTTCTTCAAGATCGCCTTTCGCCGTCCAACCTGAGCCACAACCACGTAGAGTTTCTTGCCATCCTCCGACACGCCGCAATATGCGACGTAGTCGCGATACCAACTCGCCGTCGAATAAAGAGGATCAAACTCCGGCAAGTTGAGCTGCGTCACCCGTCCCGTAAGCCGATCAGCCAGAAGCCATCCTCCGCGCTGCCACTCCCACTTCGGAGCACTCGCAGCCGCACTTTCTCCAGGCAGCGCATCATTGACCCGAAACGCCCGCCTCACTACAAACAGCCGATCGGTCAACTCGTGCGGAACTCCCGTCGTGTACTCCTTCAACCGCGCGTCTACAAATAGAGCGCGCACCTTTATATCGAGCAATTTCTGTCCCGTTGCATTCGGCCATTTCGCAGATGTCCATTTTCCAAAAGAAATGACGTGAGGTTTGGAAGCCGCGTTGCCCCGGGCAATCCCCGCCCACATGATGGCGAAGAGCAGCGCACACCTCAAAAGAGCGGTTAAATGACGTCCAGCCAAAATCTTCCACAGCATCCGTCGAGACTGGCATGAGCGCTCAACCGCTCGCAAGGACTTCTGAACATTGAAAATGTTCGGTTATAGCCGGCTTGGTACGGTCCCAGAATCGACCCTATAGCGCAATCACCGATGCTGTGGAAGACTTAAAACTAATGAGTAGCATCCAGCTTGCAATTTCGCGCCAAATTGATACCATCCCCGGCAATGGAGAGTGTTGATGAACTTCCCCCAAAACAAGCGCCGGACAACCCTTTCTCCCCAATCGAACTCTTATTCCGGTGTGGCTGATCTGCTCGCCGGTCGTCGGAGGCAGTCGATTCTGGTGGTTGACGACAATCTGGTGAATTCCGCGTTGCTTCGCGATTTGCTGGCAACCCGCGGTTATGAAGCAGTTGCCGTCCAGAGCGCCGCTGCGGCTGAAGCTGAAATTCGCCGGCAGGCTCCGGACCTGATTTTGCTCGACGTAGTCATGCCCGGCAAGAGCGGCTATGAAGTTTGCCGAGAGCTTAAAGGAGATTCCAAGACACGGCTTATTCCAATCGTTATGATCACCGGCCTCAGTGCTCGAGAAGACCGGTTGAAAGGAATTGAAGCCGGCGCCGATGATTTCCTGACCAAGCCCATCAGCTCCGAAGAATTATTTGCCCGCGTCAGTTCACTGCTCAAGCTGAAGGAGTTTACCGACGAACTTGAGACCGTCGACTCCGTTCTCTGTACCTTGGGTCTAAGCGTGGAAGCGCGCGACCCGTACACCGAGGGCCATTGTGAGCGCCTGGCCAACAATGCAAGTGATCTCGGCAGGTTTTTAGGTCTGGACGAAGAATCGCTTGTGGCATTAAGGCGGGGCGGCTATTTGCACGACTTGGGCAAGATTTCTGTACCCGATGAAATTTTGAAGAAGGGAAGCGATCTGACCCCGGCCGAGTGGACGATTATGAAGCAGCATCCCATCACCGGCGAGGCCATTTGCCGGCCGCTAAAGTCGTTGCGGCTTGTCCTTCCCATCATCCGGCATCATCACGAGCATTTTGATGGTTCCGGCTATCCCGATGGCCTGCGCGGCAAAGAGATTCCCCTCCTTCCTCGGATTTTGCAGGTGGTGGATATTTATGACGCATTGCGCACGGCGCGCCCATACAAGGCGGCGTTCGGCCACGGCGAAGCCGCCATCGTGATGCGTCACGAGGCCGAAATCGGCCTCTGGGACGGAGAACTGGTTTCAGAATTTCTGGTTTTGCTCGACAAGCGCCGCCAAGCGGCATAATTTCCTAGTTCCATAGTAAGTCCCATAATTCGGAGGATTGTTTGACCTACAGTATCGTTATTCCCGCCTACAACGAGAGCAACCGGCTTCGGCCCACGCTCGATGCCCTGCTGCGCTACACCCAGGAGCAAAAATGGGATGTCGAGATTCTCGTCGTGAATGACGGCTCGACCGACGATACCGCGCAAGTCGTGCGCGAATACGGCAAGGTCCATCCCCAAATTTTGCTGGTCGAAAATCCCGGCAACCGGGGCAAGGGCTTCAGCGTGCGCAACGGCATGCTGCACGCCCGCGGCGACGTTTGCCTCTTCACCGACGCCGATCTTTCTTCTCCCATCGAAGAAGCACAGAAACTGCTGGCCGCGATCCATGAAGGCGCGGATGTAGCCATCGGCTCGCGCTGGCTCAAGTCCGAGCTCCAGACCGAGCGTCAGCCCTTATATCGCCAAGCCTTTGGACGAATCTTCAATCTTGTTCTCCGGGTTGTGCTCGGTATGCGTTTCGTCGATACTCAGTGCGGATTCAAAGCCTTCCGTCGTGATGCCGTGCAACGTATCTTCCCGCTGCAAAAAATTGAGCGCTGGGGATTCGATCCTGAGATTCTATTTCTGGCTCGCCGCGCTGGATTCCGTATCGACGAGGTTCCCGTAGTCTGGGCGCACAGCGAAGGGACGCGATTGAATCCAGTTCGCGACGGCATCCGCATGTTCGGAGAAGTCCTCCGCATCCGCTGGTACTCAATAACCGGAGCCTACAACGCGGCTCCCATCGCCGCCCACGAAAAACTCTAAAATGGAGCGACGGGCGTCCCCGCCCGTCTACCTCCAAACTCGAAAAGACTTAGTCCCTAAGACGCTTCCCGATCGTATGTCCCCGCCGCCATGCGCACAAACTCCGCGATCTGCGCCCCCATCTCCACCGTGCTGACGGCGCGCTCTTCCGGCCCCGCTATATCGCGCGTGCGGAACCCCCCCATCAAAGTCGAAATGACGCCGGCTTCTACACACTCAGCTTCTTTTTGCAGGCGAAAAGTATGCCGCAACATTAGCGCCACCGAAAGAATCGCTCCCAGCGGATTCGCAATGTTCTGGCCTGCTATATCCGGGGCCGATCCATGTACCGGTTCGTACAGGCCTACCGGACCGCCAATGCTGGCGGAGGCGAGCAAGCCGAGCGCTCCCACAACTCCGCCCGCCTGGTCCGACAAGATGTCCCCAAACATGTTCTCCGTGAGCACAACATCGAATTGCGTCGGCCGCAGGACGAGCATCATGGCCGCCGAGTCCACATACATGTGCGAAAGTTGAACGTCGGAAAAGTCCCGCCCAACGCGAGTCACGACTTCACGCCACAAGCGCGAGCACTCCAGCACATTCGCCTTATCGACGGAGAGAAGTTTTTTGCGCCGCTTCTGCGCCAGTTGAAAAGCGATCCGGGCAATACGTTCAATCTCCATTTCGCAATAGCGCATGGTATTGACCGCTTCCCGGCGCCCAGGCGTTCCCTCAATAGAGCGAGGCTCGCCAAAATATAATCCGCCCAGCAGTTCGCGCACGATGAGGATATCGGTCCCCTTGATTACCTCTTCGCGCAGTGGCGAACTCCTGGCAAGCGATGGATAAAAAATAGCCGGACGAAGATTTGCAAAGGCTCCCAGTTCCTGCCGCAAGCGTAATAGCCCCGACTCCGGTCGAAGTTCGCGAGGATTGTTATCGAACGCGGGATTGCCCACTGCTCCGAGCAATACCGCCTGTGAGCGGATGCAAGCTTGAATTGTGGCGTCTGGCAAGGGTTTGCCGAATTTCTCCAGAGCTGCGCCGCCGATCTCTTTTTCATCAAGTTCTAGATCGTGGCCAAAGCCCGTGGCTATTTCTTCCAATACACAAATTGCTTGGGATGTGACTTCAGGACCAATTCCGTCGCCGGGGAGGGAAGTGACGCGGAGTTGCATAGGAGCCTCGATACTTTTTTCGAAAGAATATACGAGGAAACGACGTTATGGTAGCCCGATTTGGGGAATTCTTGGGCCGTTAGTACATGGGCGTTGCCGCACCCGTCCGTCCCTACACGCCCCAGAGATAATCTTCTTGTTCCCCGTGATGCTCACCGAACGGAATCGTTACCTGCGCCTGCCCGGCACTGCCCGCAACGTGGGCCGGATGTCCATCCCCGGCCGCAGCCGACGCCACTCGCGGATACGGCAGCGTAGCCGTCGCAGGAGGAAATCTCTTGCTATGACCGCCAGTAGTTTCCGGATTGCTCACCATGCCGCTAGTCACGTCCTGAATCAATTCCAGCAGATGGCTGTCCTGAACCTTCTTGATCCGATCCGCAAGAACCACGAACCGGCGATAGATTTCATCCAGTTCGCGGCGCTCAAACTGATGCCCCAGTTGTTCGCAACGCAGCGCCAAAGCATGCCGCCCAGAATGCTTGCCCAGCACTAGCCGGGAATCCGGCACGCCCACCGATTGCGGTGTCATGATTTCATAAGTCAGCGGATTCTTCAGCATCCCGTCCTGATGAATTCCAGCTTCATGCGCGAACGCATTACGCCCGATAATCGCCTTATTCGGCTGCACCGGCACTCGCGTGATCTCCGCCAACATCTGGCTCGAAGAAAACAAGTGCTCGCTAGCCACCGCAGTCTCGTACGCATAGCGATCGGGCCGCACCCGCATCGCCATCACAATCTCTTCCAACGAGGCATTGCCCGCGCGCTCGCCAATGCCGTTAATCGTACACTCCACTTGCCGCGCACCATTCTGTACTCCCGCCAGCGAATTCGCCACCGCTAGACCAAGATCATTATGGCAATGCACAGAAATCACAACTTTGTCGATGCCCGCAACTTTCTCATGCAGAGTGCGAATCAGCTGCCCGTATTCCTCAGGCATGGTGTAGCCAACCGTATCCGGAATATTGACGGTAGTAGCGCCCGCCCCAATAACCGCTTCCACCACCTGGCACAGAAACGCGACATCAGTTCGCGTAGCATCCTCAGGAGAAAATTCCACGTCCGCACACAAAGACTTCGCGTGTCGAACCGCATTCCGCGCCTGCTCCAGACATTGCTCGCGTGTGATTCGCAACTTGTATTTCAAATGAATGTCGGAGGTCGCGAGAAAAATATGGATGCGCGGGTGGGCCGCTCCCTGCAAAGCCTGCCAGGCGCGATCAACATCTCCCGTGCAAGCGCGAGCCAGCCCCGCAATAATTGGACGCCGCACCGAAGCGGCAATCCGTTGCACCGCCTCAAAGTCGCCATCCGAAGCGATAGGAAAGCCCGCTTCAATCACGTCCACGCCAAGTCGATCCAGTTGCTGGGCCAGTCGCAGTTTCTCCTGCACATTCATACTGCAGCCCGGCGACTGTTCGCCATCTCGAAGCGTAGTGTCGAATATAGTGATCCGCGGTCGATCCATCGTTCCAAACTCCACGTGGGAAGATTTACCTCTCTACTGTATCGGCGGAGAGGGCTAAAAGAGAAGATTATTATCTTTACAACAGCATTAGAGATTACGATACTATTAGATGAACTTATGCATTGTGCAGTAATCGGGAGCAGTGTGAAATCAATCAATGGCGCCCGAAAATCCGTGCGTTTGGAAGGGCGACATTCACCAAATATCCCTTTGGCAGGCAGACCTTCACTTCTCTTTCGAAGAGAAAACAATGATTTGCTTTTTCCGTGACCTCTGTGAAACCCCGGTATCCTCTGTGGTAATAGCCCTTTTTCCCCGGAGAACGATCCAAACGCGAACAGAAAACAAAAACGAGAATTGAGAACTGATAGCTCAGAACCGAGAACTCCCCCATGGACCTATCCCAACTAGAAGTCTTCCTCTCCGTAGCCCGCGAGCGCCGCTTCTCCCGCGCCGCCGAAAAGCTCTTCCGCACTCAGTCCGCAGTCAGCCAAACCATCCGCAAACTAGAGCTTGAAATCGGCGAACCCCTCTTCGACCGCTCTTCCCGCGATGGCGTCCTGACCGATGCCGGCCACGTCCTGCAAGAATACGCCGAGAAGCTGCTAAACCTCCGTCAGGACGCCCAAACCGCGCTAGTCGAGATGCGCGAATTACAGAAGGGCAAAGTAACCATCGCCGCCAACGAATTCACCGCTCTCTACCTTCTGCCGGTGCTGGCCGAGTTTCGCCGCCTGCACCCAACCATCAAGATCACCGTCCGTCGCTCGCTAGGCAGCCAAATTCCCGACGACGTCCTCAAGCACAACGTTGAACTAGGAGTCCTCTCCTACGATCCACAAGAGCCGCAGTTGCGATCCGCCGTAGTTTATCTGGATGAATTGGCCTTCGTAGTCCCTCCCGGCCATCCCTTAGCCTCAGCCGGCGAGGTCAGCGTCAAGCAACTCGGAGCCGAGTCTTTCGTCGCCCACATCGTAGCTTCCCCCTACCGTGACAAAGTCATCGAAGCCTTCCGCCGGCACAAGACTCCCCTACACATGGATGTGGAGCTCCCAACGCTGCAGGCCATCAAGCGTTTCGTCTGCATGGGCAATGGCGTGGCTCTCGTTCCAGAGATCAGCGTAGAGAACGAAATCAGCCGCGGAGATTTGGTTCGCGTCCCAGTGCGCGATTTGCACTTCCAGCGCAAGTTGCGCCTCGTCTATCGCCAGGAATCCAAGTTATCTCACGCCGGAAGAGCGTTCTTGAAAGTAGCCGAACAAGTGGCAAAAGACCGCGGAGGCCGATATTGTTTTCAGCGGGAAAGATAATACTCGAAAGATAGTAATTAGGCGTGCGGTGTGTCTCTTACAGCCATGGCAAGCATAGCCTCCGCGACGCTAGGATAAACATCAAAAACGGAAGCAACATTCGTAATCTCAAACAGATGTCGAACCGATTTCTTAGGGCAGGCAAAAGTTAGCACGTATCCTGAAGCCTCGGCCCAGAGCTGCGTTAGTACCAGCTCTCCCAATCCACCTTTATCTACGGAATCGACTCCCGCCAAATCCACTACCATCCGTCCCGAAGTTGGCAAAACCTGCGCCACGATGGTCGCAAGCTCGCGCGCATCGTTGCGAAAGATGATTCGCCCCTGGCAGTGCAGTACCATTGCCAGCCCCGAACGTGCCGATTCAAGGCTCACAGTGAGCTTCTTATGCGATCGGCTTTTCTGGTCGGTTGCAGAGGGCTGGCGCACGCCCGTAGCATCCGGAACCTTTTCAGAAGTCATGGCTGGATTTTAGTAGTGTATAAAACCCGATAGGTTGCCGGAAGATTAATTTTTACTGAACCATGGGGTGTACTTCCACGGATTTCTGCAAAGCCGAAGTGCTAGAGCCGACGGCAACACCCACCCGTTTATTGGAAGTACGTGGCAGTTCTCTTAAATCCGAAAAGCTTTCCCTGTGATCCCCGTATCTCTGTGATCCCTGTGGTTAAGATTTGGATTCTCCGCTTATTGGAAGTACGTGGCAGTTCTCCTAAATCCGAAAAGCTTTCCCTGTGATCCCCGTATCTCTGTGATCCCTGTGGTTAAGATTTGGATTCTCCGTCGACCTGTGCTCTCTGAAGCGGAAGTTGTCCGCCAGAGTACAAACGAACCCGGGTTTCTATTCCAAAATTACTTGGAGTCCTTGCGCCGTGAGGAATCGACCGCAGGCACGCCTCGCCGTAATGGCACGATAGCTCCTCGGGAAGGGTCGGCAGCAGCCGAAGCTCGCGCCAACACTTCGTGCTGGATATATTGCACAAAATCCTGAATCTGGTGCTGCATCTCCTCCATCCGCTCCCGCATTTGCAGAATGATGGCAATCCCGCTGATGTTCACACCCAAGTCACGCGCCAGCGAAAGAATAAATTCCAGCCGCAGCAAATCATCATCCGTATAAAGCCGAGTATTGCCCTCAGTCCGGCTAGGCTTCAGCAGCCCCTCGCGCTCATAAAGCCGCAGTGTCTGAGGATGGATTTCATACATCTCAGCCACCGCCGAGATCATATACGCGCCCTTGGACTTGCGTTTAGTCATAAAATCGTTCGCGTCAAAAAACGCGAATGCTAACCAATCTTAGCGGCAAAACTGCAACGGCGCACGTCTCCCCCGTGATTCATCCGGCCATGAGATAGCTTTCCCCCGTGATTCCCCGTGAAACCTCCGTGTCCTCTCTTTCCCCCGTGATTCCCTGTGAAACCTCCGTGTCCTCTGTGGTAAAGCTTCTGACTTCCTGAACGCAAAAGAAAAAGAGACGGGAACAATCCCGTCTCTTAATCAACACTCAAAAGATAAGCTGCGATCTACGCCACCAACTCAGGTTTGGAAGCAGCGGCCACCGCCCACCCCGCCGGCTTCAGCGCACGGTTGATCAGATAAGCCGCGACGCCCAAGGCCATCACGACCACTCCAAACCAAAGCGAGCTGACTCCCAGAACCGCTTCATGCTCGCTGCGAACAATCGCAAATCCCAGCAGCAGCACCGGAGGAATGCCCACCGCAATCGCCCCAAACAGCCCGCCCGGCACGCGAAATGGACGCTTCAATTCCGGCTCCCGAATCCGAAGGAAAATCAAAGCCACAAACTCCAGCGTCAAACTGGCCCCATAAATCATGATGTCGAGCGTCACCAGACGCTCAAATCCAAGATTCAATGCCAGCCCCCATCCCACCGCCAAAGCAATAATCGCGACCCAAGGCGCCCGCGATTTCGGATGCAGCTTCCCAAAAACTCGAGGCAGCATCCCATCCTGAGCCATAGCCAGCGGCAGCCGCGAGTAGCTCATCACCAGCGCATTGAACATCCCAAACCCGCTCATCATGCCGCCAGCCACCAAAGCTATCCGAAGCACCGGCCCACCCATCAATTGCGCAACGTCAGCCCATGCGCCAGTCTCCCACGCTCCAGCCGGAAGCCCGGTCATCCACATTGCCGCAAACGGCAGCACATAAGTCACACTAACAATCGCCACCGCCACCAGCATGGCCCGAGGATAAGTCCGCTGCGGCCGCTCCACTTCCGTAGCAATGGTCGACGCGTTGTCCCATCCCATGTAATTCCACATGCAGATCAGCAGCCCGCCCAGAATGTCGACATTCGAACTAGTCGGCTTGGTGACCGCATTGGCCAAAGCGTGAATCTTGAACGGAGCCAAAACAAAAATCGCCGCGAACGGCGCCGACAAGGCAAAGAACAGCCAAAGCGAAGTCGTTGAGACGACCTTCACGCCCATAATGTTCAATGCCGCACAAACCACCACCACGCCCAGCGCCACTGCAACTCCGCGATGATTCTCCTGAAACCAGGGAAACATGCGCGTGAGATAAGCGACAAACAGCGTAGGATAAATCGCCATATCAAAAATCGACGCAATCAGCGACAGCCAAGCCTCCTGGAATCCCCAGAAATTTCCCATGGCGCGCCGGACCCACGCATAGTACCCGCCCTCAAAAGGCAGAGCGCTCGACAGCTCGCCAATCATGAACGCCGTAGGCAGACTCCAAAGAAGCGGAGTCAGCAGCAAGATCAGAATCGCCTTGCCATAACCCGCGCCATGCACGATGTCTTCAGTCCCATAGGTCCCACCCGACACCATAAAAAATGTCGCGGCGACCAAAGGCCACAGCGTGAGCCGGATAGATTTCTTCTTCGTCCTATTGTCTTCGGGGACGGCGGCGGGAACAAAACCGCGATGCGAGAGGTTAGAGGGTGCGGTAGCTGTTGCCAATTTCTATGGCTTCCTCCTCAGGCGACTCACTCTCACCGCCGCGTCTCCCCTGATTCAGCTCTCGCGGCCCCCGGGTAAAAGCGATTCCCGGACATTTGGTGAAGTTAGTTCGCAAGTGTGAGATTACGGCAATTCGCCACAGATGCAATACTTTTTTTTGAAAAAAGCTCAGGTTGATGCTGTACGGAAGTAACAGTGGCTTTGTCTCTACCGCCAAAGTTCTTTACCACAGGGAGCACAGGGGAACGGAGGACACAGAGGCAAGTGAAGCAGCCAGATTTCGTTTGTATCTCAGTATTCCCTGTGCTCCCTGTCCCTCTGTGCCCCTGTGGTGGGCTTTTGACCCATTCGTCACAACCTCCACAGACGGCCGTCACAGACAAACAGAAAGCAACGGCTATTAATGCATAG
>Ga0209332_1000376_pt1 | contig 10771 bp, 15 predicted proteins | sample BlaSpr_A8_OM3_M1_FD_187974 | JGI IMG/M metagenome (GOLD analysis project Ga0209332, IMG submission 187974) | Forest soil microbial communities from Thunder Bay, Ontario, Canada - Black Spruce, Ontario site 2_A8_OM3_M1 (SPAdes) (version 2) | ecosystem: Environmental > Terrestrial > Soil > Boreal...
AATTGCCTACAAATCCGCTGCCAATTCAAGCCGTATTGCCCGAATGACCGCCGTGCGCCGATAATCCTAGCCGATAAGCCGCCGATATTCCTTTTCGGGCACCCCGTAGGATTGGCCCGCCATCTTCTCGATGCCGTTGCGGCTGAGCAACGTGATTTGATTGCGGCCGGTCTCGATCAGCTTCTGCCGCTTGAGGCTTTGCAGCGCCTCGGTGACGCCGGGCCGGCGCACGCCCAGCATCAGCGCCAAAAATTCGTGGGTGAGCGGCAATGTCTTGTTCGCAGTGCGGTCATGGGCCATCAAAATCCACCGCGCCAGGCGCCGGTCGATTTGCGCCCGAGCATTGGCGATGGCCGTGTGGGTCGTCTGCACCATGAAGGTCTGAACGTATTTCAACAGCAAGGCGTGCAATGAAGCGCTTGCCCGCATCGCCTTGCGCAATTGATCGGCTTTGATCCACTGCGCCTCGCCGGCGACCTGGATGTATGTGGAATGCGGCGATTGGTCGCCGCCCAACACCACCGCCGTCCCGGTCATTCCCTCGGGCCCGACCAGCCCGACTTCGACCTGGGTTTCGTCGGCCTGGACGGCGACGACCGAGGCGATGCCGGCGTCCATGAAATAGACGGACTCGATCCGGCGGTTTGGCCGTTCGATCTCGTGTCTGACCGCGACCACAAGGGGGGTTAAGTGCGGTTGCACCAGTGCCAGATCCGCGTGCGACATCGCGGCCAACAACCGATTGCGCCGACGTGATGAATGACTTGATGGAGTGTTTGGAGGCATGGCTCTTGGTCCCAAAAGGGCAAGAGCACATCAGGGTCTCCCAACCGCCCGCGCCCGAAGGTCGCTGCAAGCGGTAGGTCATAAATAGGTACTTCGATGGCCAATAGCCATTGAAATCTGGCGAACAGATAAAAGCGATCAAAGTACGGAACCGTACCGTCGCGATGCGGTTGAATCAAATTAGGCGCTTTCGCAGGTCGAAAATCCGGGCGCCGCAACGACCCAAGGAACCGAATTATCTGTCGCGTCAGGCGCTCGTCGCTTGGCCGTGGAGGCCGCGCTCTTGCCAAGATCAGCGAAAAACGGTGCCCATTCGCCCGTGGTTCTCGTGATCGAGGACGAATTATTCCTGAGATTGAATATTGTCAGCTGTCTGCAGGAAGCAGGCTACGCCGTCGTCGAGGCCGCGACCGGCGAAGAGGCCATCGGGCTATGCCATTCGGCTACATCCATCGACGTGGTCTTCACCGACGTCAATCTTGGCGGCTATGCCAGCGGCTTGGACGTTGCCGAATGTTTCCGAAAGATGCGGCCGGACGTGTCGGTGGTTTATACATCCGGAAGATCGCTCGATGCCGGGCGATGTGTTGCCGGTAGCGCCTTCGTGCCGAAACCGTACCGTGAAAGCGATATCCTCAAAGCATGTCAGCGACTGACGGCGGGAACGAGGAGCAATGGTGCGAAGCGCTGAGATCAGCCAACCTCGCCTTTATCCGCGCTTCGATGCGGATGCTTCTTCCACCATCTTGATGATTTCCGCACGCCGCTCGGAGTCTTCGATTTGCAGAAATGCCTTCACCAGCTTCAGGCCTTCCGCAGGCGACGGCGGATTTTTGGCTCTGGCGCGCGCCTGCCGGAAAGATGACAGCATGAAAAGCTTGGCATCGGCCATATTGACCCGCCCCAATCGCGACATCGCCGGAAATGGATGCGAGCGCGAGCGCACGATTAAAGTCGGCCGATGGCGGGCGGATGTAAAGACGCAGTGCTATATGGCCCCCTCTTGAAATCAGATGGAACTCCAAGCAACGCCGCCGCGCGCAATGCGATGCGAATAAATCCGGCTTACCGGAAATTGCGCCGGTCGGCGATCGCGTTTTTGCTTACGGCGATGCGCGCCGGAAACGGGAGTGCTTGAGGAGACCGCTGAAACGCGCGGCTTCCGCTTGCAGAAATGCGCCGAGCTGATTCGGGTCCATGTGGAAAGTTTCGATGCCCTGCTTGGCGAAGGCATCGCGGACCTCCGGCAGCGCCAAAACTTTGGCGATCTCCTGATCCAGGCGCGCGACGATCGCGGCCGGCGTGCCGCCTGCGGCCAAGACGCAGATCCAGCCGTCGATCTGCAGTTCGGGCATTCCGGCTTCCGCCGCTGTCGGTATTTCGAGAGCAAGCGGCGAACGTTGCGGCGACGTCAGCGCCAACGCGTTCAACGCCCCGCTTCTGACCTGTGGCAACAGCGAGGACAGCGCGGCAACGGTCAAGTCGACCCGGCCTGCGATCAGATCCGGTATCGCCTGGGCCACGCTGTCATAAGGCACAAAGGTCATGTCGATGTCGCCGAATTGCGCCAGCATCTCCGCCGCAAGATGATTGGGCGTGCCGATCGCCGAGATTGCGATGCTGACGGACTTCGGCTTTTGCCGCGCGATTTTGACCAGGTCGGTGATGTTTTTGGCAGGGAACGACGGCGACGCGACGAGCAGGAATTTCGAGGCGACCAGCATCGACACCGGCACGAGATCGCGGTCGTAATCGAAGCCGGGATTTGGCAACAGCATCGGGTTGACGGCCTGGTTGGAACCGGTGACCAAAAGCGCATGGCCGTCGGGATCCGCACGCGCCACGAGGCCGGCGGCAATGTTGCCGCCGGCGCCGGGCCGGTCTTCGACCACCACCGGCACACCGATGGACGCCGACAGGTAATTCGACAAGCGGCGCGGCACCATGTCGATCAAACCGCCTGCCGCGGCAGAGACCTCGAATTTGACCGGCTTGGCCGCCGGCCAGTTCGGCTCGTCGGATGCCGCCTGGGCGCCGCAGAGCGAGATTGCCAATAGCAATAGAGGCACGACCCGGTGAATCATGGCCTACTTCCTTGCGCTGGCGACCCCTTCGCGGCAGCCCCCACGCCGACATGCAAATGTTTCCGGTAGTTGGAGTTTATCGGCACTCGGGAAACGAGTACAGTGGGCGTCTTGGTTGCAAGATTCGGCAAGGCCGAAAGTTCACCCGGCAGCAAAGGCCGGCTAGAGTCGATGGACGGCCACTGCGGACCCTCGGACGGCATAGTCTGCATGCGATAACGGACGTTCATGGACCTGCGTCAGCTTCGCTACTTCGTTGGAATCGTTCAGGCCGGCAGCCTGTCGCGCGCCGCCGATCAACTGCACGTCGCGCAGTCCGCGATCAGCCATCATCTCGCCAGCCTGGAATCCGAGCTGGACCGGCAACTGGTCACACGCGGCACCAAGGGCATCCTCCTCACCGAAGCGGGGGGCGTATTGTACCGGCACGCCGAGGCAATCTTGCGGCAGGTCGAATTTGCCAAACAGGACGCCCTGAACGTGCCGAATGTGCCGTCAGGACGTGTGTCGATCGGATTTCCGGTCGCACTGGCGTCCCTGCTCGGATGCGAACTCATCTTGCGGCTCCGCACCGCCTATCCGCAGATCCTGCTGTATCTCATCGATGGCAACAGTTCGCAGTTGCGCGAACTGCTGGACAATGGCCGCCTCGACATCGCCGTTCTCCTCGTCGAGCAACCCGAGCGCGGCCTTGCGGTCGAACCGCTGGTGCTCGAGGAACTGTTCTATGTGACGGCCGACCAGGATAATTCGCCCGTCCGCATTGCCGATGCGGCGCAGCGACCGCTCCTGGTGCCCGGCCCCGGCAGCGGCATCCAGCGCGACGCACGGAAGGCGTTCGAGAGCCACGGCGTGCCGCTGACGCCGATCGGTGAATGCGACTCGTTGAACACGCTGCGCCAGCTCGTCGCGTCGGGCATCGCCAACTCGATCATGGCATGGTCCGCACTTCACAGTGGCGATCAGCGTATAGCGCTCAATTACCGGCGCTTCGTCGATGCGAAAATGGTGCGCCCGGTTTCGCTTTGCTTTTCCGAAGTGGGGCTTCGCAATCCGGCGATCGACGCCGTGGCGCAGACGCTGAAGTCGCTGGTCCGCGAACTGGTCGAAAGCGGCGCCTGGCAGGGTGTCTCACTGATCGCTCCGACCGCGGCGCCGCCCGGTTCGCCGGCCAGCTATAATGACTCAAAACCGGACCTTGCCAGGCGGTCGCGCAGCTTCAGGCCGACCGCCCAGCGAAAAATGAAAAATGGCAACGGCCATCGCAAGAACATCGATTGATTGAGCGCCGCCGGCGATCAGCCCGGCGGCTTGGTCGCAGCATAGGCCGGCACGCGCGCGGAAAATTTATCCAGCCAGGCGACGAGACGGGGATGATCGCCGCGCCAGCTGCCGTTGAAACGGAAATCGCGATAGCCGAGCATGCAGGCCAGCGTGATCTGGCCGACGTTAGGCATCGCATCGAGGTTCGGCGGCGCGGCTTCGAGCGCGGCAAGCGCTCGCGACACTTTGCCGGCCTGGTGCTCGAGCCATTTCGGCTCGTGGGTTTCGGCCTTGCGCCACCGCGTCTCGTAGATGGTGAGGATCGAGGCATCGAGGATGCCATCGCACAGCGCCTGCAGGCGCAGCGCCGCAAGCCGCGCCTTGGCGTCACGCGGCACGATCTTGCCGCCGCCGGCGCGGTCGTCGAGATAATCGAGGATGACGCGGGAGTCGTAATAGGCGGTGCCGTCCTCATCGATCACCACCGGAATCTTGCCGAGCGGATTTTGCTGCCGCACGCTGTCGTTGACGTCGCTGGTGTCGGCAGCTTCGATTTTTACGTCGTTGTCGAAGCCGAGGAGAGAAATCGCGATCCGGACCTTGCGGCCGAACGGCGAAGCCGGTGAAGAGCGCAGAATCATCATTGCAACACCTTATGGCCGCAGCATCATTGGCTTCATTGGCGAACATGCATTGCAGGCGCAATGCAACGGATCGGCGCCGGCCGAGCGGCCGCCGCATTCGGATCAGCGCCGCGCTCCCACGCGGCGCCGCGACGTCGTCCTAGCCGGTGACGACGAGATTGACCGCTTTCGGGCCCTTGCCCTTCTTGTCGGGCTCGACATCAAAGCTGATGCGCTGGCCCTCGACCAGCGATTTCAGGCCCGCACGTTCAACAGCGGTAATGTGCACGAACACATCGCGGCCGCCGTCGTCGGGCTTGATGAATCCGTAGCCGCGTTCGCCGTTGAAGAACTTGACCGTACCACCCATTGCCATCGAGCAACTCCTTCCCCCGTGGATGCTTCGCCGTCGGCCCCCACGGCACGACGGCTAGGCTGGACATCCACACGAGCAAAGAGAACGAGGACGGCCTCAATCACTCCGCCGGCCCCCCACAGGAGGCGGAACGTCTAAGCCCAGCACCACAAAACTAGACCAATTCTTGATTGTGGAAAAGTGGGCGGCTACCGCACGGCCGCCAGCCAGTCGATCCGGCAGGCGGCGGCCGGGGCGAACGCTTCCGCCAGCGCCGGCAGCAGGACTTTCAGGTCGGCATCGAGCTTGAACGGCGGGTTGATCACGATCAGGCCGGACCCGACCAGGCCGGCAGTGGCCCGCGGCGGTCCGAGCGTTATCTCGCAGCGCAACACGCCCGGCATCGCGAGCTTGCGCAGCCGCCGCGCCAAGGCGTCGGGCGCCACGCGTTCCTTGATCGGATACCACAGCATGAAGATGCCGGTCGGCCATTTCCGGTACGCTGCCGCCAAGGCGCTGCTGATCCGGCCGAAATCGGCTGCGTCCTCGAACGGCGGATCGACCAGGACGACACCGCGGCGCTCCTTCGGCGGCACATAGGCTCCAAGCGCGGTCCAGCCGTCGATCGCCAGCATTTTGGCGCGCCGGTCGCGCAGCACGCCTTCGAGCGCCGCCGCCGCGCGCGGTTCGAGCTCGCAGGCGAGGAGCCGGTCCTGCGGCCGGCTGAGGTGAAGCGCGATCAGCGGCGAGCCCGGATAGACCCGCAGCGTGGCGCCAGGATTGAAGCCCGCAACGGCGTCGAGATAGGGGGCCAGCAGGGCCTGCACCGCTTGCGGCAGCGGGGCGCGCCAAATTTTGCCGATGCCGTCGCGCCATTCGCCGCTGCGCTTCGGCTCCGGCCCGTGCAGATCGTAACGGCCGGCGCCGGCATGAGTGTCGATGACACGAAAGGCTGCCGGTTTGCGTTTGAGATAATCGAGGATACGCGCCAGCACGGCGTGCTTGTGCACGTCGGCAAAATTCCCGGCATGAAAGGCGTGCTGGTAGTTCACAGGACGTTTGGTTTGGGCATGATCTTTTCCGAAAACCGGTGACCACCCTCGGACCAAGTCAGAGGGCAAGCTTTGATCATGCCTAGCCGCCGCGCACCGGCGGCATGACCACATGGTCGCGCCGGCACGCGCGTTTGGCGACTTCGGGGCAGTCGCGGAATTGCAGATCTTTCGACAAGCAGATGCGGATGTCGGTCAATCGTCGATTGTCGCAGTCCACCGCGATGGCGCCTGGCGTCAGGCCGGAATTTGCCTTGACGAAGGCGTCGCGCACCGCGTCCGGCGCGACATTGAGCGGGTCTTCCAGATCGACATAATCGGGCGGAATTTTCACCGCGGCGCGCGCCTTGCGGATGGTCTCGAAATAAGCGCGCGGCGACAGCCCCGAGCAGGTGCCGTGCTTGTCCCACTCGTTGTAGATCAGATGCGGCGCCGGCATCAGATCGAGCATGGATTCCATGATGCCGTGATAAAGCCGCGGCGACGGTTGCTCGCAGTATTCCGGGAATCCCTTTTCGTATTGCGGCCACAGCCCGTGCACGACGAACGCATAAGGCCGCGCCCCGCATTGTGCGCCGCCGGAGCGGCCGCTGTCGTGGGCGGACGCGCAAAACGACGGCGACCACGACAGCGAGAGCACATAGAAATCGAACTTGCCGGGCGCGTCCTGCCGCGCATCTTGCGCCGAAGCGCAAGTGGCGGCCGACAAGCTCGCGGCAAAAGCCAAGCCGGCAACGAACCTGATCATGAAAACCCTCGTCATCCGTGACTCGAACGGAGCAAGAACAAATTATGGAGGAACCGCGTATCGACGGTAACACGTCGAGCACCTAATTAGGAGTTTGCGCTTGAGCCGCGGCCTGCAACCGCCAACACTGAACCGCTGCCGACTGTCGCACGCCGGCTTCGTCCGGTCCGGAAACTCGATGAGGGGACTTCGCTATGGCCGTGTACAGCCTGTTTCGCAACAAGCCGTTCGAGCCTGAAGCGGTCAGCGTCCTGACCGGCGCTTATGCCGACGTCTGTCGCGCGCTCGGCTTGGGCGACGGCGACCGCCGCAAGACCGATGTCGTCGCCCGGAAGGTGATCGAATTCGCTCAGCGCGGCGTCAGCGACCGGGTGGATCTGCGCGAGCGGGTGTTGCAGGACCTGAGCTAGTTTCTAGGGCTTTGCCGCACGGCAATCCGGACTGTAGGCGTCGTTGCGGTCGAGCCCATCGACGCAGAAATTCACGCCCCAGCCGCCGCCGATCAAATCGGTGTCTTCGGCAATCGAGTAAAACATCGGGTGGCGCGCGCCGTCGTTGATCACCGCCGTGCCGCTGCAAAAGCGCCGCGGGATCGACTGCGCCGCCCACGGCATCATCGCGGTCTCGTGGATGTTCTCGACGCCGACGATACGCAGCTGCGAGTTCCAGAAGCGGTATTCCTTGGTGTGGAAATTGGCGATGATGCGGTCGAGCGCGCCCGGATAATTGCAGGCCGGTACGTCGCGGTCATAGCGCGGACCGGTCATCCAGAAATTCTTCTCCAGCCAGCTTGCCGCGCGCGGCTGCGAGACGCTGGTGACACAGAGCGCCAAGCCGAGCGCGACAGCCGCAATCCGGCCGAAACTGACCATCGTCCTTAACTCCCGCAAAGCCCGTTTCAGCGTGCCGTGGCGCCACCTGCCGGTCAAGGCCGCCAGCCGGGCGCGATGCAAATGTCCGGCCGGCGTGGCAAGACGGACACGGCGAATAGTGCGGCACTGTGCTATCAGAATATGTTCCTTGATTCGTCAGTCTCGGCGGGTGTGAGGCGTATTGGGCCGCGTCCCGGCTCTCACCGGGCTCCCCTTTGTAATCGGTCTCCGTAGTCAGTCACCGTAGTCCGTCCTCGTCATCAGTCTCCTCGCCTCCGCCGCAACAACCGGCGGCTGCGGGGTGGTGCGTAAAGGCGTTTGCCGGCGGGCGGGGGCTTGCCGGCGCTGGTCTGGCAAGCGGCTTCCGAGCAGCCATCATAAACGATGGCCGGGGCCTGGGTGGGGGGAACTGACATGGGCGAAGTTCATCGGCTTTTAACCCCGGAACCGTCGTTCGGTTTGCAGGCGGCGGGGCGCCTGATGATCAAGATATTCCCGTCGTGGGTGCAGGACCTGGCGCTGCTCGTGGAAAGCGTCGAACCGGTCCGCCCGCCCGGCGCGGCGCCCGATTGGCAGCCCGGCGCCATCGTGCGGTTGCCGTATTCCAAGAAGATTTGCAGCGACGGCGCCGCGGTGTGCAGCCAGGCGCTGATGGCGCTTGCCGATACCGCGATGGTCATTGCCTGCTCGGCGGCATGGAACGGCTACCGGCCGATGAGCACGATCGACCAGACCACGCATTTCCTCCGCCCGGTGAATTACGACATTGTCGCCGACGCCCGTGTGGTGCGGATAGGCCGCAACACCAGCTTCGGCCGGGTCATGCTGCTCGCCGCCCACGACAAACGGCCGGTCGGCATGGTGGCCAGCGCCTATTCGATGCAATGATGCCGCGGCGGCGCTGCCGCCGCCGCTTCCCAATGTAGGCATCAACCTCTAAGCTTCCCGCGCTTGCAAAGGCGGGAGGCTGGGTGTGATGGCTCGAAAATCCTTGATCGTGGGGGCGCTGGCCGCGCTGCTGGGCATCGGATCAACCGGTGCCGTGCTGGCAAGCTTCACCGGCCCCGGGCCCTGGATCACCGGCAACGACACCGGCGGCATCATCCACTATTCGCCGGACCTTGAAGGCGTCTATCAGCAGTTGGCGCAGGATTATTGCGCGCGCTGGCGGCGGCTGTCCAAAATCACATCCGTGCATCGCGTGTATGGCGATTACATCAGCTTCGTCTGCATCGATAAGCCGTGGATGATTCACTGAGAAAACGGACGACGAAGGGCAGACGGCGGAGGACGGATAAGAAGCTACAACGCGCCGTCCATTACCTGCCATCCGTCGTCCGTCGTCCGTCCTCCGCCGTCTGCTCTCGCCAATCCCCCACCACCGCCTGAACGACGGCGAGCGCCGCGACCGCCGCTGTGTCGGCCCGCAGGATGCGCGGGCCGAGCGCAATGCGGACCAGGTTCGGCAGTTTGAGCAAAGCGGCCCGCTCGTCCTCGGCGAAGCCGCCCTCGGGCCCGACCAGCACCGCGAGCGGCGAACGCGGCGGCAGAGCGGACAGCGCCGCTAGCGGATTGGCGACTTCGGCGTCCTCGTCGCAGAACACGATCGTCCGCGCCGGATCGCGGCAGGCAAGCACACTCGTCAGATCGGCCGGCTCGGCGATCTCGGCAAGCGCAAGGATGCCACATTGCTCGGCGGCCTCGATGGCATTGGCGCGCATGCGCTCGAGATTGACGCGGGCCACCTGGCCGTGGCGGGTGAGCACCGGCTGCAGCCGCGAGGCGCCCATCTCGACCGCCTTCTGCACCATATAATCGAGCCGCGCCGATTTGAGCGGGGCGAACAGATAATGCAGGTCCGCCGGTACCGTCTGTTCGCGGGTTTTGCTGCCGACGACCAGCGCGGCGGCGCGCTTTTGCAGGGCAAGGGCCGCGCTCCATTCGCCGTCGCGGCCGTTGAAGACCAGGACCTCGGCGCCGGATTTGCGGCGCAGCACCGTGGTCAGGTAATGGGCCTGGGCGCGGTCGAGCGGCAGCGCCGAACCGGCCGCGAGCGGCGCTGCGACGAAAAGCCGGGGACTGCGAAAATCGTAAGCAGGCATGGCGCAACTAAGCTATACTGTTGAAAGCAAACACGCCGTGGCTTTAGCTTAAACTGGCCGAATGAGCACCAGAGTCGCACCCGGCAGCCTGCCCCCTTGTCGCCGAATTCATCGGGCTTGTGCTGGCATGGGCCGGGCCAGCATCGGGACGCGGCGCCGGGAACCGCAAAGGATCGCTATGAATCGGAGCCTAGTGATGGCGATCGGACTGGCATTGGCCGCCAGCGTGACGCTTTCCCATGGCGCGCTGGCGCAGTCGCCGTTCCCGCCGCCGCCGCAACAGTCCACCTTTCCGCCGCCGCCACAGCAGTCCACCTTCCCGCCGCCGCCACAGCAGTCCACGTTCCCAGCGGCGCCGCAGCAGTCGGTCTTTCCTTCGGGCTCGATGCAGGGAGGCCCGCCGATGGGAGGGCCGCCGCTATCGGGACAATGCGCGAGCTTCCCGCGGCTGCGCGACGAAGCCAAGGCAAAGGCCGACGCGGTCTCGGCGGTCGGCAAACGCAAGGGCGATCGCAAGGAAATGTGCGCAGCGGTACAGAGCTTCACCGCTGCCGAGGACAAGGTGGTGAAATTCCTCGAAGACAACAAGCGAGGCTGTGGGGTGCCCGACCAGGCGGTCGCCCAGGCCAAGACCATGCATGCCAATACCGTAAAATTCCGCGACACGGTCTGTGCCGAAGGGCCGAAGCCGAAGGCGCCGACATTGAGCGATGCCATCGGCGCGCCGCCGGCCGAGACCGGCACCAATACCAAGACCGGCCGCGGCACGCTGGACACGCTGACCGGTAATCCGCTGGCCAAATGAGCGGCGGTTCCGTCGCCGATGCGACCGGCAATTGGGTCGATACGCTGGCGCCGGCCTGGCTGAAACCCTATCTGCGGCTCG
>Ga0209332_1000381_pt1 | contig 10667 bp, 13 predicted proteins | sample BlaSpr_A8_OM3_M1_FD_187974 | JGI IMG/M metagenome (GOLD analysis project Ga0209332, IMG submission 187974) | Forest soil microbial communities from Thunder Bay, Ontario, Canada - Black Spruce, Ontario site 2_A8_OM3_M1 (SPAdes) (version 2) | ecosystem: Environmental > Terrestrial > Soil > Boreal...
CTGGTCGATCACACGCTCGGCACCGCGGCGAGCGAAGCGCTCGCCCGCACGACTCCCGACCTCGCGCGCCGCATCGTGCTGGTGACCCCCGCCATGCGCAACGAGCTCGCCGGCCTCAAGGACGCGGGATTTACCGGCTATTTGATCAAGCCGGTGCGCGCCGCCTCGCTCGCCGCGCGCTTTGCGCCGGACGATGCCTTCGATCCCGGCGCCGCGAGCGAGATGACGCAAACGCCGAGTGAAGCGCGTTCCGGTCACGGGCTTTCGATCCTGGTCGCCGAGGATAACGAGATCAACGCGCTATTGGCGCGCGCGCTTCTGGTCAAGCTCGGCCACCGCCCGACCATGGCGGAGAACGGCGCCGCGGCGATCGAGAGCTGGCTTGCCGCGCGGGCCGGCGGCGCTCCTTACGATTGCGTGCTGATGGATCTGCACATGCCGGGCATGGATGGGCTGGAGGCGACCCGACGCATCCGCGCCGCCGAGGCCGAGCACAACGGCCTGCGCACGCCGATCGTCGCGCTCACCGCCAACGTCTCCGCCGAGGACCGCGACGCCTGTCTTGCCGCCGGCATGGACGGCTTTCTGGTCAAACCGCTCGACCGCGAGCGGCTCGTCGCCGTGCTTGCCGCTCCCGGCGCTTCGGCGATTGCAGCGTAGACCTTAGAGCGCGATGATTTAGCCTTCGCGTGGTCGCGGGACCGCATTGATCGCGACTGACGGCGAGCAATGCCTTACTCTGCCATTTTTTCGATTGGCCGCGCCGAAGCGGCAACCTAAAACGCCACGCCTACAGCCGCCGCAGCGCCACCTCATCGACCTGGTGGCTTTCGCCCTTGTTCAAGATCAAGTGTGCGCGCTGCCGCGTCGGCAAAATGTTCTCGTGCAGATTGACGAGATTGATGCGATTCCAGATCGAGGTCGCGGTGGCGACCGCCTCCGTGTCGGACAGCCGCGCGTAGCGGTGGAAATAGGATTTCGGATCGGCAAAGGCGGTGCCGCGCAAGGTCAGGAAGCGGCTGACATACCACGACAGCAGCACACCCTCTGCGGCATCGAGATAGATCGAGAAATCGAAAAAGTCGGACACGAACGGTACCGCCTTGCCGTCCTTGGGCAGGCGTCCGGCTTGCAGCACGTTGAGGCCTTCGACGATCAGAATGTCCGGCCGCTCGATCTCAATCCATTGGTTCGGGATCACGTCGTAGATCAGGTGCGAATAGACCGGCGCACGAACCGGTTGCAGTCCGGCCTTGATGTCGGAGAGAAAGCGCAACAGCGCCGGCAGATCGTAGCTTTCCGGAAAGCCTTTTTTCTCCATCAAGCCTTCGCGGTCGAGCACGGCGTTCGGATAAAGGAAGCCATCGGTGGTGATGAGGTCGACCTTCGGCACGTTCGGCCAGCGCGCCAACAGCGCCTGCAGCACGCGTGCCGTGGTCGACTTGCCAACGGCCACAGAACCGCCGACGCCGATGATAAAGGGCACTTTGGCATCTTCGGTGCCGAGAAATCCCTGCTGCGCGCGAAACAGATTCTGCGTCGCGGCGACGTAGAGCGACAACAAGCGCGACAGCGGCAAGTAGATGTCGACGACCTCCGACATGTCGAGGCGGTCGTGCATCGAGCGCAGGCGGGCGACTTCCGCCGGCTCGAGCGTCATCGGCGTATCGCGGCGCAGCGTCGCCCATTCGGCGCGGGAGAATACGCGGTAGGGCGAGACGTCCTGCTCGGTGCGCTGCTCCATTGTTGTGCTGAGCCTGTGCCTAGCCGCTCTTGCGCGCCGCCTTCTCGTCGAGGCCCGACTGCTGCGTGCGGGCGCCGAGCTCGGCCTCGACTTCGGCGAGCGTGATGCCGCGGGCATGGAGCACGACCAGGAGATGGTAGAGCACGTCGGCGGCTTCGCCGATCACCCGCTGGCGGTCTTCGCCGACCGCGGCAATCGCCGCCTCGACTGCCTCCTCGCCGAGCTTTTTGGCGCAATGCGCCACGCCGCGGTCGAGGAGTTTCCGCGTATAGGACACCTCGGCGCTCGCCTGCGCGCGCGCCTGGACGCGCTTTTCAAGGTCGTTGAGGGTGAATGTTTGGGCCATATGCGTTACTTGCGCGTCCCTTTGAGCGTTCCTTAGCATCTTCACGCCCAAGCGGGGAGAGGCGATCAAGGATCGAGCCGCACCGGCAGCCCGGCCCGGGCCATATAGTCCTTGGCCTGGCGCACGGAATATTCGCCGAAGTGGAAGATCGACGCCGCCAGCACGGCGCTGGCATGGCCGTCGCGGATGCCTTCGACCAGGTGGTCGAGATTGCCGACGCCGCCCGAGGCGATCACCGGCACGGAGACCGCGTCGGCGATGGCGCGGGTCAGCGCGATGTCAAAGCCCTGTCGGGTGCCGTCGCGATCTATCGAGGTGAGCAATATCTCGCCGGCGCCGAGCGCGACCACCTCGCGGGCATAAGCGACGGCGTCGATGCCGGTCGGATTGCGGCCGCCGTGGGTGAAAATCTCCCAGCGGTCCGCCTCGCCCGGCCGCGACACTTTCTTGGCGTCGATGGCGACCACGATGCACTGATCGCCGAATTTCTCCGCCGCTTCCTTGACGAAGGCGCGGCGCGTGACCGCAGCCGTATTGATCGACACCTTGTCGGCGCCGGAGGTCAGCAGCGCGCGGATGTCGTCGATGCTGCGTACGCCGCCGCCGACCGTAAGCGGCATGAAGCAGGCTTCGGCCGTGCGCCGTACTACGTCGAGCATGATACCGCGGTTCTCGTGGCTCGCCGTGATGTCGAGGAAGGTGAGCTCGTCGGCGCCGGCTTCGTCGTAAGCGATCGAGGCCGCGACCGGATCGCCGGCATCGCGCAGATTGACGAAATTGACGCCCTTGACGACGCGGCCGTCCTTGACGTCGAGGCAGGGGATGACGCGGACCTTGAACATGTCAGACTGTTGCCCGGGCGGCACGCAGCATGGCGAGCGCCTGCGCCGCATCGAGCCTGCCGTCATAGAGCGCGCGGCCTGCAATGGCGCCGGCAAGTTTTTTGGCGCGCGGCATCAGTAACGCCCGTATGTCATCGATCGAAGCCAGGCCGCCCGAAGCGATCACCGGGATCGATACCGCGTCGGCGAGCGCGATGGTGGCTTCGAGGTTCAGGCCCTTGAGCATGCCGTCGCGCGCCACGTCGGTGTAGATAATCGCGGCGACGCCGGCGTCCTCGAAGCGCCGCGCGATGTCGAGCGCCGACAATTCCGACGTCGCCGCCCAGCCTTCGACCGCGACCTTGCCATTGCGTGCATCAAGCCCGACGGCGACGCGGCCCGGATGGGCGCGCGCGGCTTCCTTCACCAGCGCCGGATCGCGCACCGCCGCGGTGCCGATGATGACGCGGGCGACGCCCTTGCCGAGCCAGCCATCGACGGTGGCGCGGTCGCGAATGCCGCCGCCGAGCTGCAGCGGAATTTTGACGGCGCCGAGAATGCCCTCGACTGCCGAAGCATTCATCGGCTTGCCGGCAAAAGCGCCGTCGAGATCGACCAGATGCAGATATTCAAAGCCCTGCCGCTCGAACGCCTGCGCCTGCGCCGCCGGATCGCGGTTGAACACGGTGGCGCGCGCCATGTCGCCTTGTTGCAGGCGTACGGCGAGCCCGTCCTTGAGATCGATGGCGGGAAACAGGATCACGGCACGGATATAATCACGGATTCCATTGCAGAAAGTTCGCGATCAGCGCCAACCCGAGCTTTTGGCTCTTCTCGGGATGGAATTGGGTGCCGAAAATGTTGTCGCGCGCCACGATCGCGGTGACGGCGCCGCCATACTCGGCGTCGGCCACGAGATCGGCGCGGTGCGCGGGATTGAGCTGATAGGAGTGCACGAAATAGGCATGCCGGCCCTCGGCGCCGAAGGTCAGGCCGTCGAGCACCGGGTGCGGCCGCGCCACAGTGAGCGTGTTCCAGCCCATGTGCGGGATTTTCAAGCTCGGATCGTTCGGCACGATGCGATCAACCTCGCCGGCGATCCAGCCCAGGCCCTCGGTGATTTCGTATTCGCGGCCGCGTTCGGCCAAGAGTTGCATGCCGACGCAGATTCCGAAAAACGGCCGGCCTTTTTGCCGCACCGCTTCTTCCAGCGCCGCCACCATGCCATCCACCGCGTCCAGGCCGCGGCGGCAATCGGCGAAGGCGCCGACGCCCGGCAGCACCACCCGGTCGGCGCTCGCCACCATCGCGGGATCGTTGGTCACCACGATCGACTGGCCGAGACCCGCCTCGTGCGCAGCGCGTTCGAATGCCTTCGCGGCAGAGTGCAAATTGCCGGAGCCGTAATCGACGATCGCCACGCTCATCGCGACGCTCCCGGTTCGGGAAAAAGCCCGATGACGTCCGACCCGAGCGGCCCACGCCGGATCGGTGCCGCAGATGCAGGTCCCGGCATTGGCGCATGCGGTCCACTGGACGGCGGACTCGTCCGCCGCAGCCAGGCGTCGAAGAAGCGCCGCTCGGCGTCCTCCAGATCGTCGCCGCTGACGACACCGAGATTTTTCCAACCGCGGCGGCTCAGCGTGAAGCGGCGCAGTGTGCCGGCCTCGAGCCCAACCAGGAGGCCGAGGAGAATGCCGATGAGGCTCGCGGCGAGGGCCGGGCCCCCGACCATCCGCACCGGAATTTCGATCACGCCTGCGACCACGACATAGCCGATCAGCACCAGCCACATCCGGTGCCGCAGCATCCAAAGCGGCGCGAACAGAAAGGCCCACCAGGAGAAACCGTCGCGCACGAACGCGAAGCGCTCCACGTCGGACGCCGCTGCGCCGGCCCGCGAGGGCGGCTCGTGCACGGTATAGACGGACATAGCCGGTTCTCGTTTCTTTCAGCCTCGTCCTTCAGGTAAGGCGAGGGACGCCACAATCAATTGCCGAGGGTGCCTTTGGTCGAGGGCACTTCGTTGGCGGCGCGCGCATCGATGGCCATCGCCGCCCGCAACGCCCGCGCCAGACCCTTGAAGCAGGATTCGGCAATATGATGGTCGTTGCTGCCGTAAAGGGTAGCGACGTGGAGCGTCACGCCCGCGTTCATGGCAAAGGCTTGAAACCACTCCTGCACCAGCGCGGTGTCGAAAGCGCCGATCTTGGCGCGCACGAATTCGACCTGAAACACCAGGAACGGCCGGCCGGAAATATCGATGGCGACGCGGGTCAGCGCCTCGTCCATCGGCAGGTGGACGTCGGCATAACGCGTGATGCCCTTCATGTCGCCCAACGCCTGCTTCAAGGCCTGGCCGAGCGCGATGCCGACGTCTTCGGTGGTGTGATGCTGGTCGATATGCAGATCGCCCTTTGCTTTGACGTTGAGGTCGATGCGTGAATGCCGCGCCAACAGGTCCAGCATGTGATCCAGGAAGCCGATGCCGGTCGCGATCGACGACGCACCGGTGCCGTCGAGATCGACCACGACCTCGACGTCGGTTTCCTTGGTGGTCCGTTTCACGGACGCCTTGCGCATGACAATCCTCGCGAATTTGTGCGCCTTTTATCAGGGGTTTCCGGCCTGCGCCACCGTGCGGACGCGCAGATCATCGCCACACCATCTACTTGACGCCTGAGCAAATTGTAGCTACAAATAGGTATGCCCAAGATCGGTCCGTTCGATTGGGACGAGGCCAAGCGCGCAGCCAATCTGGCCAGGCACGGTATCGATTTTGCCACCGTTGTTCGCTTCGATTGGGACAACGCACAATTGACGCCGGATACCCGCCGCGACTATGGCGAGCTTCGCATCATTGCAGTTGGGCGCATCGGACCGCGCGTGCATGTCCTGATTTTTGCGCCACGCGCGGAATTAATCCGGATCATCTCGTTGAGGAAGGCCAACGCCAGAGAGGTCAAGCGGTATGAGAAAAACAAAGCCCAAGATAAAAGCCAGGACAAAGGCCAAGTACACGGCGGCTGATCTTGCCGACGTTGACAATCCGCCGCTGACCGATGCGGAGCTCGCTCGACTGCGCCCAGCGCGCGAGGTTATCCCCGATGTTTTGAAATTGGTCCGTCGTTTCCGCGGCCGACAACAGGCGCCGACCAAACGGCTGATCTCGCTGCGGCTCGATCCGGACGTCATCGAACACTTCCGTGCCCGCGGGCCGGGCTGGCAAGCACGCATCAATACGACGTTGCGCAAAGCCGTCGGCCTGTCGTAGCGCTTGGCTGTTCGATTGAATTGCAGCGTGCGCATTCCTAAATCAAGCTGCGCGCGAGGAGCTCCATGGACAATTCGCAATCCGGCCTCTGGCACGGCACCACCATCCTGACCGTCCGCAAGGGCGGCGTGGTGGCGATCGGCGGTGACGGCCAGGTCTCGATCGGCCAGACCATCGTCAAGGCCAATGCCAAGAAAGTGCGCCGGCTCGGCAAGGGCGAGGTCATCGGCGGCTTCGCCGGCGCCACCGCCGACGCTTTCACGCTGTTCGAGCGGCTCGAGAGCAAGCTCGAGCAATATCCCAGCCAGCTCACCCGCGCCGCGGTCGAGCTCGCCAAGGATTGGCGCACGGATCGTTACTTGCGGCGCCTCGAAGCCATGATGATCGTCGCCGACAAGGACGTGTCGCTGGTGCTCACCGGAACCGGCGACGTGCTTGAGCCGGAGGCCGGCATCGTCGGCATCGGCTCCGGCGGCAATTATGCGCTGGCCGCGGCACGCGCCCTTGCCGACGGGCCGCTCGATGCCGAGGCCATCGTGCGCAAGTCGCTCGACATCGCCGCGGAAATTTGCGTTTACACCAATCGCAATGTCACCATTGAAACGTTGCAAGCGTGACCGACTTTTCCCCCCGCGAAATCGTTTCCGAACTCGATCGCTTCATCGTCGGCCAGGCCGACGCCAAGCGCGCGGTGGCGATCGCGCTTCGCAACCGCTGGCGCCGGCTGCAGCTCGACGAGCGGTTGCGCGAGGAAGTGCAGCCGAAGAACATTTTGATGATCGGCCCTACCGGCGTCGGCAAGACCGAGATATCCCGCCGCCTCGCCAAGCTCGCCGGCGCGCCGTTCCTCAAGGTCGAGGCGACGAAATTCACCGAGGTCGGCTATGTCGGCCGCGACGTCGAGCAGATCGTGCGCGACCTCGTCGAGGTTTCCATTACGCTGACGCGCGAGCGCAAACGCAAGGACGTCCAGGCTCGCGCCCAACAGGCGGCTGAAGATCGCGTGCTCGACGCGCTGGTCGGCGCCAATGCCAGCGCCTCGACCAAGGAAGCGTTCCGCAAAAAGCTGCGCTCGGGCGAGCTCAACGACAAGGAGATCGAAATCGAGGTCCAGGCCGCCGGCAGCGGCATGCCGCTGTTCGACATTCCCGGCATGCCGGGCGCGCAGATGGGCGCGGTCTCGATCGGCGACATTTTCGGCAAGCTCGGCGGCGGCCGCACCAAGACGCGCCGCGTCACCGTGCACGAGTCCTACGACATCCTGATCAACGAGGAATCCGACAAGCTTCTCGATAACGATCAATTGACCCAGGAAGCGATCAAGGTGGTCGAGAACAACGGCATCGTGTTTCTCGACGAGATCGACAAGATCTGCGCCCGCGAAGGCCGCCTCGGCGCCGACGTGTCGCGCGAGGGCGTGCAACGCGATCTCCTGCCGCTGATCGAGGGCACCACCGTCGCCACCAAGCACGGCTCGGTGAAGACCGACCATATCCTCTTCATCGCTTCGGGCGCGTTCCATATCTCAAAACCGTCGGACCTGTTGCCCGAGCTGCAAGGCCGGCTGCCGATCCGCGTCGAGCTCAAACCGCTGACCCGCGACGATATGCGACGCATCCTCACCGAACCCGAGGCATCGCTGATCAAGCAATATATCGCGCTGATGACGACCGAAGGCGTCACCCTCGAATTCTCCGAGGATGCGATCGATGCGGTCGCCGACGTAGCGGTGGCGGTGAATTCAAGCGTGGAGAATATCGGCGCCCGCCGGCTGCAGACGGTGATGGAACGGGTGCTCGACGAAGTCTCGTTCGCCGCGCCGGACCGCTCCGGGGAGACCGTGAAAATCGATGCCGCCTATGTGCACAAACACGTCGGCGACCTGGCCAAGAACGCGGATTTGAGCCGGTTCATCCTCTAATTGGAGGAAAATCGGGCTCGCACGGCTTCTCGCGTCACTGTTGGCGGCAGCGCCGGGCGAAAAGCCACATTCATGGCGTGCCTGCTTGGCTTTCGGTGTTGCCAAGGCGCGCGAGTGCTGATGCGCAAAGGTTGGCCGGCGGCGGCGCCGCTTGAAAGGCAACCCGGAATGGCCAATTCTCGCCATAAGAGGGAGTTCTCCGTGGCCACCCACGACGTTCCGATAAACGCCAGTCAGGCCGGGCTTGCTCAGCTCAACGAGCGCTCGCGCGAGATCTTTCGCCAGGTGGTCGAGAGCTATCTGGCGACCGGCGAGCCGGTCGGCTCGCGCAATCTGTCCCGCATCATTCCGATGACGCTGTCGCCGGCTTCGGTGCGCAACGTGATGTCGGATTTGGAGCAGGCCGGCCTGGTCTATGCGCCGCATACTTCGGCGGGCCGCTTGCCGACCGAGAAGGGGCTGCGCTTTTTCGTCGATGCGCTGATGCAGATCGGCGATCTCACCGACAATGATCGCAACGCCATCGAGGCCCAAGTCGCCGCCTCCGGCCAAGCCAAATCGGTCGAGACGGTGCTGACCGAAGCCTCAGGGCTGTTGTCCGGTCTGACCCGCGCCGCCGGTGTGGTGCTGACGGCGAAATCCAACGTGCGGCTCAAGCATGTCGAGTTCGTGCGGCTCGAGCCCGAACGGGCGCTGGTGGTGCTGGTCGCAGACGATGGCCAGGTCGAGAACCGCGTGCTCAACCTTCCGGTGGGCTTGCCGACTTCGGCGCTGACCGAGGCTTCGAACTTCCTCAACGCCCATATCCGCGGCATGACCATTGCCGAAGCGAGGGGCGAGCTCGAGCGGGCGCTCAATGCGCGGCAGGCCGAGCTCGACGAATTGACCCAGAAGATCGTTGCCACCGGTCTCGCCAGCTGGTCGGGCGGCGAGAGTGGCGAGCGCAAGCTGATCGTGCGCGGCCAGGCGCATCTGCTCGAGGACCTCAAGGCGCTTGCCGATCTGGAGCGGGTGCGGCTGTTGTTCGACGATCTGGAAACCCGCCGCGAGGTGATCGATCTGCTCGGCCGCGCCGAGCAGGCCGAAGGCGTCCGCATCTTCATCGGCTCGGAGAACAAGCTGTTCTCGCTGTCTGGTTCCTCGACCATCGTGGCGCCCTATCACGACGCCACCGGCCGCATCGTCGGCGTGCTCGGCGTGATCGGCCCGACGCGGCTTAACTACGCCCGCGTGATCCCCATGGTGGACTACACCGCCAAGGTTGTGAGCAAGCTGCTCGGGGGGTGAGGCCGGCCGGGAATTCCGGGTTCAATAAAGTCATTAAAGACTGATCGGTTTGGCCTTCCGGGCCATCTCACGTGGCGTGTCACATGGCGTGTTTCGGCCGGCCCGCTTGATTTTTGCCTCCTGTGCCCTGATATGCGGTGCAAGCAAGGCTATGGGATGAGACATGACTGAACAGACCGCTCGCACTGAGGAGGAAGCGGCCGGACAGCCCGAGACAGCGGCGGCCGCCGAGCCCAAACCATCCACCGCGCTCGACCGCGAGCACGCCGAGATGAAAGACCGGCTGCTGCGCACGCTTGCCGAAATGGAGAATTTGCGCAAACGCACCGAGCGCGAAGTCGCCGATGCGCGGCTCTATGGCGCCGCGTCGTTTGCCCGCGACGTGCTCGGCGTCGCCGACAATATCCGTCGCGCGCTGGACGCGGTGCCGCCGGAGGCGCGGGCGAACGATCAGGCCGGCATGAAGGCGCTGGTCGACGGCGTCGAATTGACCGAACGCGAGCTGCTCAAAGCGCTGGAAAAGAACGGCGTCCACCAATTCACGCCGCACGGCGAAAAATTCGATCCCAACGTTCACCAAGCCATGTTCGAAATTCCCGATCCGTCGGTGCCGGCCGGCAGCATCGTCCAGGTGATGCAGCCCGGATACATGATCGGCGAGCGTGTGCTGCGGCCGGCTTTGGTCGCGGTGGCGAAGGGCGGTCCGAAGTCCGGGCCGAATTCAGCGTCAGGCAACGACAACCGGGCCGCGGTCCAGGATTCCTGATCAGGATGCGGACACGCTATCGCGCCGCCATTGCCTGATGGATGCCAGTCTGGTCAAGGCGAAAAAATTTGCGCGAGCGAAAAGAGCCCATCGCGGCCGATGCCAATACAATAATTTTTCTTGCGCTTTTGCAGCATGGCGGACACGGTCGGACCTGCCGCCGGCTCGACGCGGTCGCGAATGACCCCATAGCGTCATTTCGCCACCCTCAATTGACGCAGTGCGATTGGTTTATTCGATCATTCCGTTCGTGGCGGCGATCAGCCTATCGGGCACGATGAGGTCTTGGCTCGCTATCTGGATGAGATCCCGCCGGTGCAGTAATCTTTCATCCGCCGCTGCAAAAAGTAATCAACGCGGCCGGAAGATTCTATTCGCAGTGAGCGAACTGTATCGCAAAAGTTACATCCGATGGATTTTTACATGACCAGTATCGGAATGCGCTTGACCCCCTTGGCGTTTCCAAGGCCCAATCGGCGTGGGTCTGTGGGGGCGGATACATCATGCG
>Ga0209332_1000382_pt1 | contig 10667 bp, 9 predicted proteins | sample BlaSpr_A8_OM3_M1_FD_187974 | JGI IMG/M metagenome (GOLD analysis project Ga0209332, IMG submission 187974) | Forest soil microbial communities from Thunder Bay, Ontario, Canada - Black Spruce, Ontario site 2_A8_OM3_M1 (SPAdes) (version 2) | ecosystem: Environmental > Terrestrial > Soil > Boreal...
GGCGCCTTCATCTCGCGGACCTCGATGCGCACAAGCCATTTCGCGACTTCAGGTACAAAGCCGCCAGCAGGGACGGCTCCGAAGTCTATATTGCCGCGAGCGGCAAGCCCCTGTTTGATTCGGACGGACGTTTCCTCGGTTACCGGGGGGTAGGCAGGCAGATAACGGCCGCAGTGCGGGCGGCGCAGCTGGAGGAAGCGCTGCAGGAGGCGAAAGTGGTCGGCGACAACATCGCCCATGATCTGCGCACGCCGCTGACCCGCGTGCGCATACGCCTCGAGCGCGGCTGCGAGCGCGCCGCGACGCTGGAGGAATTGCGCGCCGTTGCCGACCAGGCGATCGCCGGTCTCGACCAATCGCTGACCACGATCACGGCGCTGTTGCGCATTACGGAGATTGAGCATACGCGCCGGCGTGAAGGCTTTAGCGATGTCCAACTCGCCGCTCTGCTTCGCGAAGCCGGCGACCTCTACGAGCCGATCGCCGAGAACAAGGGCGTCATCCTTCGGATTGACGCCCCCGATGGGGCAGTTGTGGACGGCGACCGCGATCTTCTTTTCGAGGCCGTGGCCAATCTGGTCGACAACGCCGTGAAATTCACTCCCGAAGGCGGAAGCGTGGACCTCGCATTGCTGGACCGGAAAGGCGAGACCGTCATCCGGGTGAGCGATACCGGGCCCGGCATCTCCGAGGCAGAGCGGGAAGCCGTCACCCAGCGCTTCTATCGCTCAGACAAAAGTCGAAACACCAAAGGTCTGGGCTTAGGCTTGAGCATGGTCGCCGCGATCATCAAATTGCACAGCTTTCGGCTTACGATTTCGGCCGGCCCGGGGTGCACGGCTGAAATCGTCTGCCCGCACGTGGATTGAAGGCTTCCGCGAAAACGGATCAATGCAAACTAGAAGAATTTCCGTGAGTATTGTTACAAGACGGAACGGATGCGGTGGGTATAGCTGTCATGGCGAACAACATCGAAAGCTGCGATGTCATAGTGGTCGGCGGTGGTGCCGCAGGCGTCGGAGCGGCGGTGGGTGCGGCGCGGGCCGGGGCCCGCACGCTGATGATCGAGAGCACCGGCTGTCTTGGTGGGGCGGCTACGCTCAAGTGCGTGCAGACCTATTGTGGCCTCTACACCATCAGCGACAAGCCGCAGCCGGCAGTGCTGGGCGTCGCCGCTCAGGTTGTCCAAAAACTCCGTAAGATCGGGGGCGCACGCGGCCCGATAAAGTTTCGCGGCGTGTTCCTTGCCATCGACACCGAGGCGGTGAAGTTCGCGCTGGACGAAGTCTGCGGCGAAGTCGGCGTGGAGGTTCTGCTGCACGCCGAGGTCGTGCGCGCTGAGCGCGACGGCGGGCTCATCCGCCAAGTCACGTATCACGATCACAATGGCGACCATGACGTCGACGGCAAGGCGTTCGTTGACGCCTCCGGCGATTGCGACCTTGCCTTCTTCGCGGGCGCCTCCACTCGCTATGGCAACCACGGCTTCATCAACTTGGGTACGCTGGGTACCCGGTTCGGCGGTATCAAGCCGGACGCGGACCTTGACGCCAATACTTGGACGGCGGCCATTCGCAAGGCGCGATCAAACGGCGTCGCTCCGCTGTCCAAAGACAGGTCCCTCGTGATGCGCGTGCCGCTCTCCAACGACGTTATCGCCTACCTGGCCAGCGAGGTTTATGACGCGCGCGACGCCAAAAGCATCAGCCGGGCAGAAATTCGGGGTCGACAGCAGGCCTGGACCTACCTCGACATCATCCGCACCATCAAAGGGTGTGAAGATGCGTACTTGGCCGTAACCGGGCCCTGCTTCGGCACGCGCGAGAGCCGTCATATCAATTGTGTCCAACAGTTGAAGGAAGCCGATGTGTTGAAAGGCGCACGCTTTGATGACTCCATCGCTCTGGGCGCTTGGGGTACGGAGTTTCACAGCGCCGAGACCATGGATAGCGCGTTCAAGCTACCAGGCGGAAATGGCGTCTACGAGATCCCCCTCGGAGCGGTGAGGAGCGCGGATACTGCAAATCTATTTGCGGGCGGCCGCACCGCCGATGGCGATCAGATGGCAGGCGCCTCGCTGCGCGTCATGGGCACCGCGTTCGCCACGGGCCAGGCCTGCGGTGTTGCGGCGGCGAGGTATGCTCATAAAGCTGATTACCTCGTTGCCGAAATTCAGACTGCTCTGCGCGAACAGGGCGCGCTAATCGATGGCGACGATCTGCCCGATCCGGTTACCTTGCAATACACGTGATTTCGATTTTGACCTTGCCAAAAAAAACATCGGTCGGGTTACAACCCTTTGCCTCGGCCGCACTCCCGCACATGAGTATTGCCGTAAAGACAATGATGGTCTTCGTAATCGTCATCATAATCGATCGGGGGCCGATCAATGGCAAGTGAAATGAAGGGAGCGAGTTACGATGCGCATTCTAAAGTTCGCCGCTGCGATCGCGGCCGGCGTCGTCGCTCTCGGTGTGGCTGCCTACGCTTACTTTCTCTACTCGCCTGATCCCACCCCACCCCATCTCAGTGGGCAGGTGCAGACAGCCACGATACAGGTCGGCTCCCGACTGCGGAGCTATGTCGAGTATATTCCCGCGCAGCTTCCCGCAGGCGCGCCACTTGTGATCGCACTCCATGGCACCACAATGGACGGCGCACTAATGCGCAAATTCACCGGTTACGAATTCGACGGTTTGGCCGACACTCACGGCTTTGCCGTATTCTATCCGGATGGATACAAGAGGAACTGGAATGATTGCCTCAAAGGCGGCGCAGTTGCCGCCACACTCGAACACGTTGACGATGTCGGATTCATTCTCGCTCTGATTGGCAAGGCACAAAGCGAATTTAGGATCAATCCAAAGAAAGTTTATGTTGTGGGTTATTCCAATGGGGGCCAGTTGGCGATGACATTGGCAACCCTATCGCCCAGTCCTGCTGCCAGTATAGCAATTTTCGGCGCGGACCTTCCCACGCCCGACAACTCCACCTGTTCGCAAGACAGCCGCACGCCACCAATTATGATTGTGGACGGCACAGATGATCCGATTTCCCCCTACAACGGCGGTGAGGTCAGCATCTTCGGCTTTCAGAACAAGGGCACCGTGATTTCCGCACCGGCTACGGCGGAAGCATTCGCGCGCCGCAACGGAATAGGTACGCCGCCGAGCGAGGAAATGTTGCCCCACCGCGACCCGAGAGATCCAACATCGGTGCAACGCCTCACTTGGTGGAAGGACAGCGAGCCTTACGTCGTTCTCTATTCCGTTCGCGGCGGGGGGCACACGGTGCCACAGCCAATATTCCGTTATCCGCGCGTGTTGGGGCGCACAACAGAAGATCTCGATGGCCCCACACAAGCGATTGCATTTTTTCACCTGTAACCCTCTGACGGTAGCTAGCGCTCGCCCATACCTGCGCCAACAATTTTTTCGCGCGAGCTGGCGACCGCCGAGCCGCGCCACACAACGCTTAAAAGGTCAAAGGGATACCCGAACGCCCCACCACCGACGCGTCAGTGGCTCGACGGCACCATTTCAAAGACGGTCGCTCGAGGATTACGAGCAACCCGATACGACGCGGAGACGGCTGCACCGTTCGCGGTCGGCGGCTCCTTGATCTGTACCTTGCCCTGATGGCGCGGCTGTAGCTCGCCCACCGTTTCCGCTCACGTGCGTGAGTAGGGCTGACGACGATCCTCCTATTCACACTGAGTTCGGCGATCGAGGCTGTCGATGATAAGGCATTGTCGAGAGGCCAATCAGCAGAAAAACAACAGCACCGGTGACGGCGGCAAAGCCGTGCAGCATGTGAATGCGCGTCGAGTCCGCGGCATAACCCGGCACAAATGTCGGCAACGAGCCGCCAGGCAACACGTAATACATCGCACCGACGATAACGCAAACAATGGCCAGAAGAAAAGCGAACGTTTTCATGTTTGCTTCCTTCAATAATGTTGGCGTAGTCACGCCATCCAAAATGGTCTCTGCGCAACTGAACATAAGCCGATGGCCTGGCGACACCATTAAAATACCGTTCAGAAAACTAAATTCGAATTTATAAAGAAAACATGCATAGAGTCTTTATTTCGCGACAGGACAATGTTCGGCCGCGTCTGTAGCGCTCCACCTTATTCGCATCGAATTTAGTTTTCTGAACGGTAATTTAATAGCGCAGGCAGGCTATCGGATTATTTTCGATCTAAGTTTGATTTTGGAGAGTAGCCATGCGCTTGCGTGCCTTGGCAGCCGCCGTAACGACAGTGATCGTGCTGACCGCCGGGGACGCTCTGGCCGTCGGCTCTATGCAACGCCCGCCAGTAATAGACCTCGGCGTCACTGCTCCCATCTCGCACCAGCTTCCGCCGCACATTTCCACGAGTGAAATGCTCCAGGGATGCGGCACCCATCGGCACTATGGCCCGGAAACGCAAACGTGTCGCGGTCCAGCAGATTTCTAAACAGCTGCGCCTCGCTTGGCGGCAGGAAGGCTACGGCTGATCGCGAGGCATAAAACCGTCCGTCAGCGTCTGCATGAAACTCACCAGCGCATCTTCCTCGGCGTCCGAAAGGCCCAGCCGCCCGACGCGCTTGGTGTTGATGTTGTCGGTCGATTCCGGTACGGGCCAGCACGTTGTGCCTTCGCCGTGATCATTGGGCTGACAGCGCGGCAGGGCGTCCCGCGTGTTGTAGAAATGAACAATCGATTTCAGGCTGGTGAAGTATCCATTATGTCCATATGCCTTCACGAAACCGGGATAAGGCCGCTTGTCTACATTCCGCAGCGTCGGCACCTGAATGCGCGCCTGGTTGCCTGGCGCGAACTTGACCCATCGTGCGTCCGCCACCGAAGGCTGGCTCAGCGGATGACCCTTGGTGAGGAAACTGCCAACGCCACCATCGACGAATGATGGCCCTATCGGATTAGCGACGTAGCCCAGCGCGTCGGGTTTATTCTCCACGTAATAAGGCAGCCGCGGATTGGCGGGCACGCCGATATTGCTGGCGGTGAAATCGGTGAACAGCGGATCTTCCCCGGGCCCGCCATCACGATGACAGGCGTTGCATTGCGCCTTGCCACGGAACAGGTCGTAGCCCTGCTGCTCCTGCGCCGTGAACTGCGCCTTGCCGGCGAGCACCGCGTCGTATTTCGAGGTAAAGCTTGTCACCTCGGCAGAGGCCTCATAGCTGGCGATGGCCTGCGCCATCTGATCGAACGTCGTGCCGGCCCGGCCGCGATCCGTCGGGCTGAGATGGACCGGCTGCGGATCGTCGGTGGGTGGCGGTCCCGGCCGGGCACAGACCTGCTCCACGTCGCTCGGCCACGCGATCGCGAAGGCCTGTTGGCCCCAAACCTTTTCGAATAAAGCGCGATACGGTTGCTGCGAGGCGCGGTAGACCGCACAGGCAATATCGGACAGGCCCATTTCCACGGGATTGGTCGGCGGGCCCTCCGCCTGTTCGGCCGCCGGATTGCCCAAGCGGCGTCCGGTCGCGCGCATATCCCAAAAATTGCCGCCGACGAGATCGCCTTGACCGGGATTGTAGTGCAGAACAGGCGCGAGCGGCGCGTAAGCGTGCGTCTGCGGTTTGCGTTCGCTGTATCGCGTGCGCACCGAACCCGGATAAGACCCGGTCATCCGATTCAGCTCCGACACCGGCCCGGTAAAGCCCGTTTCCGGCATATGACAAAAGGCACAGGCCTCATTGCGGTTCACCGAGAGCTCTTTGTCATACAGCATCAACTTGCCGAGCAGCTCGATTTGCTGGACCTGGTTATCCGGCGGCATGGCCAGCCGCTCGCGTGTCTGTCCCTCGATGCGATCGATCTCAGCCTCGACCTGCGCGATCTCCTCAAGCACTTTCGGCGTCAGCGTTGCAGCGGTCCGCTCCGCAGCAAGCACATCGCCGCGCAGGGCGGCAATGACGATGACAGTTCCGAGCGCGACCTTCGTCATCAAGGCGCAACCTCCTCATTCGGGACCGATCTTGCCCAGAGGACGACTTGCAGAACCGCCGTGAATATTGACGTTTTTGGAATCAAAATGAAAGTGGCGGTCAAGTCCGGCGACTCCAAGTGGGAGACTCAAGGAGGGATCCCCGGCAAGGATGCCGGGGATCTTATGGTCTTGGTGGAATTTGAAAAATGGCTATTTGCGATCGACGGCCCTGGACGGAGTGGCCGCAAAATGGCCTGGGGCGTAGGCGTAGAGGCCGCTTCCGTAGCCGTATGGGGACGGGTAACCGGCGGCAGCTCTGCTCGCAGCGGACCCTGTCGTGTAGGCGCTCTGCGCCAGTGCGGCCGCAGGCAGCGCGATGCTCGACGCCGCAATAGCGGCTATCAGTGTAATCTTGGCCTTGTTGATCATTGTCTTTCTCCTGAGTTTCGTAACAAACAAGGGCGTGACGCCATGCTGTTTGGCGATCAGGAGATGTGCTCGATGCAGGCGATCCTCAATTAAATATTTTTTCATGACTCCGTTCATTGAAATTGAATAATCGACGTGGCCCAAGCCCCATTTTTACCTTGCCGCTGTTCAAGAAGGTTTCACGGAGGCGTGTTTAGGGATTGAGCTACGACCGCCCCGTTATTCACCCCGACATTGAGGGCGCGCCGATGAGCAGGGTGCCATCATGGTCGCATAAAATGGAATTTAGTTTCCTGAACAGCAATTTAATGGCGCCGGCAAGCCAACTGTCTATCTTTCACCGTGACACCTTCCCGGCGATGGAGGAACACGTGTTCGGTGAATCGACTCAGATATTGATTTTCCTGGCAATCGTTGGCCTCAGCGTGGTGTCGACGATCGACCTCGTCATGCAACCCATCAAACAACAGAAAAACACCGATCGAGAACATTGATCGATGTTTGACGGCTGCAAGATGTAACGGATGCGGTGGCCCATGTCCGACACGACGACCCTTGCGAAACCCGGCGTCGATCGTGACCTCGCGCTCAGCGATGCAATGCTGGTGCCGGTTGCATTCCGGGAGCCGTTGCCGCGCAAGACCGTGCTGCACCGGCGCAGCAGGCGCCTGGTCCTGACGCTCGGGATTGCGCTGCTCTTGATCGCCGCCGCGGCTTCGTATGGGAGCTACTACTGGGTGGTCGGGCGCTTTCTGGAATCGACCGACGACGCCTATGTGCAGGCCGATTCCACGATCATCGCCCCCAAAGTATCGGGTTACTTGAGCGAGGTGCTGGTCGAAGATAATCAGCCGGTAAAAGTCGCCCAGCCGCTCGCCAAGATCGATGACCGCGACTATGTCGCATCCCTCGACCAGGCCAAGGCCGACGTTGCGACCGCACAGGCCGATATTGAAAACGTCACGGCTGAGCTTCAGCAACAGCAGGCCGTCATCGCGCAGGCCCAGGCCACCGTCGCCGTCGACCAGGCCAATCTGACCTACGCCGAACAGGAGAACACGCGTTATGGCACCCTCGCCAATCAAGGGTCCGCTAGCGTGGAGACGGCTCAGCAGACGGCGTCGCGGCGCGACACCGCGCGGGCGACGCTAACCCGCGATACGGCGGCGGTTACCGCCGTCGAGCAACAGGTCGCCATACTGCAAGCGCAGCTGGCCAAGACCAGGGCGGCCTTGCAGCATTATCAGGCCGTGCAAGAACAGGCACAGTTGAACCTCAGCTATACCAATATCGTTGCGCCAATCGACGGCGTCGTCGGTGACCGTAGCTTGCGTGTCGGCGAGTACGTGCAGGCCGGCACCCAGCTCATGGCCGTGGTGCCGCTCGCCGCGGTCTATGTGGTCGCGAATTTCGAGGAGACTCAACTTGCCGGCATCCGCAAGGGTGCGCCGGTCAGCATCGTGGTCGATACCTATTCGGGGGCGACTGTCAGAGGCCATGTCGACAGCATCGCCCCGGCCAGCGGGGAAGAATTTGCGTTGCTGCCGCCCGACAACGCCACCGGAAATTTCACCAAGATCGTGCAGCGCATCCCGGTGAAGATCGCGATCGATCCGAACGATCCGCTGCGCGGCGATCTCCGCCCCGGCATGTCCGTTACCGCGACCGTCGACACCAAGGCGCCGGCGCCGGGCGCCGGCCCGCTGCGGTCCGCGGCGGTCCACTGAGAACGCGGGCACAAAGGCATGCGTCATGGCCATGTTGGATGCAATTGCCAGCCCTCGCGACTCGGCCGATCGGGCGAGCGTCACGACCTGGGCAATGGTGCTCGGCGCGCTGCTTGGCGCCTTCATGGCGGTGCTGAATATCCAGATCACCAACGCATCCCTGCTCTACATCGAAGGCGGGATCGGGACCGGGGTCGACAATGGCGCCTGGATCTCGACGGCCTATCTCATCGGCGAGATCATTGTCATTCCGCTGTGCGACTATCTCAGCCGCGTCTTTTCGTTCCGGCGCTATCTTATCGCCAACACGGTTCTATTCCTGATCTTCTCCGTAGCGTGCGCCTTTGCGCACAACCTTGGCCAAATGATCATTCTGCGGGCGCTGCAGGGGTTCACCGGCGGCGTGTTGATCCCCATGGCCTTCACGCTTGTTCTGACCAAGCTGCCGAAGGCGCAGCAGCCGATTGGCCTGGCGTTGTACGCGCTCACCGCGACTTTCGCACCCGCGATCGGACCGACCATCGGCGGCTATCTGACCGAAACCTATGGCTGGCAATATATCTTCTTCGTCAATCTGGTTCCCGGCGCCGCCATGGTCGTAATCCTGTGGCTGACGCTTGAGCGCGAGCCGATGCGGCTTTCCCTTCTCGAGCACGGCGACTGGTTTGGCATCGGCGCGATGGCCATCGGGCTCACCGCCTTGCAGACCGTGCTTGACGAGGGCAACAAGGACGACTGGTTCGACTCCGTCTTGATCGTGCGGCTGTCGCTGATCGCCGCCGTCTTTCTGTCGCTGTTCGTCTGGATCGAGCTGAAGTCGGCCAACCCGGCCGTCAATCTCAGGCTCTTGGGCCGGCGCAATTTCGGCTTCGGCACGCTGGTAAACGTCATCGTCGGCTTCGCACTCTACGGCACCGTCTATATCCTGCCGCAATATCTCGGCCAGGTGTTCGGCTACAATGCCGAGCAGATCGGCTTGGTGTTGGCTTGGACCGGCCTACCGCAGCTTCTGATCATTCCATTCGTGCCTTGGCTGATGGCGAGGTTCGATGCGCGGCTCATGGTGATGTGCGGGCTTGGCGTGTTCGCCGTCAGTTGCTTCATGAATGCCTATATGTCGCCCGACTATGCCGGCGATCAGTTGTGGATGCCCAATATCGTGCGGTCGATCGGCCAGGCCGTGGTGCTTACGCCGCTCACCAGTATCGCCATGGTCGGGATCGCTCGGCAGGAATCTGGCGCGGCGTCCGGGGTATTCAACATGCTGCGCAATCTCGGCGGCGCCTTTGGCACCGCCTTGCTGGCGACCATCGCGACCAAGCGCGAGCAATTCCATTCGAACGTCATCGGCAGCGACGTGACGCTGTTTCGGGACAGCGTGCGGGAGCGGCTGAACGATCTCGCTGCCTATTTCATGAGCCATGGGGTCAGCGACGCCGCCGCGGCGCAACGCAAGGCCATCGTCGCGCTCGGCAACATCGTGCGAACGCAATCCATGATCATGGCCTATGCCGATACCTTTGCGGTGCTCGGGGTGTTGCTGCTGCTGGCCGCCGGATTGCTGCTGTTCACGCGGCGCGGGCAGGCGATCGGCGCTGTCGCGCACTGAGGTTGAGTCGCGGAACACGTCATCTCGCGTCCCGCGACTGTCGCGCGTTCGCAATCCTTCGCATCGGATCCAGGTCATCCACCTCCTTAATAATTCGAATTTGGATTTGTGAACGACAATTTAATGGCGCCGACCGGTTGTCTGCTTATCTTTGAGTGTAGTCGACAGGCTCAATGGAGATCACAAATGCGTAGCAGAAGAATCGAGCAGATAGCGCTGACGACGTTGTCCCTGGCCGCATGCGTGGCCTTGTTCGGCGCGTTGGCGGCAGGACAGGCCCAGGCGCGGGGCGGCGGTGCCGGCGGCCGTGCGCACGGCGCAATTCGCGGCCTCTCCGCGCCGCCACTGCTGGAGGGCGCCCCCTCAATTCAGCCGCACTTCAATTCATCGATTCCATACACGGTGCCGCAATCACCTGAGACGCCCGTATCACCCGGAAGTCCGGGGTCGGTATTCGGGCCACGCTGAGCATCGTGATGAATTGAGGTTCGCACGTGGATCGCTTCGTCGGAATGGCGGTATTCGCCAAAGTCGTGGAGTCAGCCAGCTTTGCCGCGGCGGCTCGGCAGGGGTAACGGTCCAAGTGGGCTTGGTGCGTTTGGTCCATAGGCGAACGGCGACTCGTTCGCCGTTCCGTGGCCTTTATCGAATGATTGGGCGAGTGCCGGCGATGCGACGCTCATCGCCGCCAAAACGGCAATCAATCGGACTGGCTGTTGTCGCGCCCTGCTTCCTTGGGCGATCCAGCCCATTCAGCCACGCACCGTTCGAGATCCTTGACGTTGTTGTGCATCTGCTCAAGCACAAATCCGAGTGCGAAGAAGCGCTCCGCCGCATCGGCGGCAAGACTTCGCGTGAGACCCTCGCGACGAAGCGTGGCAATTTCCGCGGCATAGGCGTCAAGAGCCGATTCCACGTCGCTGAGCGACGGCGGCCCCCGGCCGGTCTGCAGCGCGGCTCC
>Ga0209332_1000383_pt1 | contig 10638 bp, 10 predicted proteins | sample BlaSpr_A8_OM3_M1_FD_187974 | JGI IMG/M metagenome (GOLD analysis project Ga0209332, IMG submission 187974) | Forest soil microbial communities from Thunder Bay, Ontario, Canada - Black Spruce, Ontario site 2_A8_OM3_M1 (SPAdes) (version 2) | ecosystem: Environmental > Terrestrial > Soil > Boreal...
GACGGTCGAGGAGGGCGCGGATTACCTTGTGGTGACGCCGCCGGCTCAACTGACGCCGAATGCGGCCATCGATACCTACGACGACCATCGCATGGCGATGTGTTTCTCGCTCGTGAGCCTGGGCGACGTGCCGGTGCGCATCAACGACCCGAAGTGTGTCGGCAAGACCTTCCCGGATTACTTCGAGCAATTTACAAAGCTCGCGAAGGCCTGACGACCATGACTAATATAAATGTAACGATGAAAGCCCCGACCCCGCGCGCAGCCGCCCGCCGATCCGGACGTCTCCGATGAAACGCACCCGTCCCTTTCACCAGACTCCGGTTATTACCATCGACGGCCCGACGGCTTCGGGCAAAGGCACAGTCGCCGCGGTTGTCGCCGCCACGCTCGGCTTCCATTTACTCGATAGCGGCGCGTTGTACAGGCTGACGGCGCTCGCGAGCGCGCGCTACAACATCGAACCCGACGACGGCGACGCACTCGCCGAGCTTGTCGCAGATCTTCACATCACGTTTCGCGAAGGCTTGGCGCAGCTCGACGGCGTGGATGTATCAACGGAAATTCGCGCAGAAGAAATCGGCAATCGCGCCTCGGCAATTGCCGTCCACGCCCAGGTTAGGACGGCGCTGATTGCCCGCCAGCGGGCGTTCCGCAAGCCTCCGGGCCTCGTTGCCGACGGTCGCGACATGGGCACCGTTATTTTCCCCGATGCAACGCTCAAGGTGTTTCTCACGGCCAGCGTGGAAGCGCGGGCTGCCCGGCGGCATAAGCAATTGATACAAAAAGGCTTTTCTGCTAATATGGAAGACTTGCTGAGAGATTTGCGCGAGCGCGACGCACGGGACAGTAATCGTGTAGCCGCACCGCTCAAGCCCGCAGCGGACGCGAAGACGCTGGACACCTCCGGGTTATCTGTCGACCAGGCCGTCGATCAGATCATCGGTTGGTTTAACGCAATTCACGTGTAGTTTGTTGCAAAAAGCCGACATTTGGTGGCTTTGCTTTGGAGCTCCATGAGAAACATGGAGCGTGTTTTAACCCCTCAACCCCGTGTGGCGCTCGCCTTTTTTGCCATCGGCCCGAAGTGATTCGGGCAGGCATCGCGAAGCAGCTGCGCAACTATCGATTTTTATGTCCGACCTGCAAACCTCTACCCCGAATACCGAATCTTTTGCGGCTCTGTTTGAAGAGTCGCTGACCAAGCAGGACATGCGTGCGGGTGAAGTCATTTCCGCCGAAGTCGTGCGCGTCGACCACAATTTCGTGGTCGTCAACGCTGGTCTCAAGTCCGAAGCCTACATCCCGCTCGAAGAGTTCCTGAACGACGCGGGCGAGGTAGAAGTGCAGGCGGGCGACTTTGTTTCCGTGGCTATCGACGCCCTGGAAAACGGTTATGGCGACACCATCCTGTCGCGCGACAAGGCGAAGCGTCTGGCTTCGTGGCTGTCGCTGGAAAAAGCGCTCGACAACAACGAACTCGTGACCGGCACGATCACGGGCAAGGTCAAGGGCGGCATGACCGTGATGGTCAACGGCATCCGCGCGTTCCTGCCGGGTTCGCTGGTTGACACGCGTCCGGTCAAGGACACCACGCCGTACGAAGGCAAGACCCTCGAATTCCGCGTGATCAAGCTCGACCGCAAGCGTAACAACGTCGTGTTGTCGCGCCGCGCTGTGATCGAAGCTACCCAAGGCGAAGAGCGCGCAAAGCTGCTCGAAACGCTGAAGGAAGGCGCGATCGTGGAAGGCGTGGTCAAGAACATCACGGACTACGGCGCATTCGTGGACCTCGGCGGTATCGACGGCCTGCTGCACATCACGGACATCGCATGGCGTCGTGTGCGTCACCCGAGCGAAGTGCTGTCGGTTGGCCAGGAAGTTACCGCGAAGATCCTCAAGTTCGACCAGGAAAAGAACCGCGTTTCGCTGGGTATCAAGCAACTCGGCGACGATCCGTGGGAAGGCATTTCCCGCCGTTACCCGTCGGGCACGCGCCTGTTCGGTAAGGTCACCAACATCACCGACTACGGCGCATTCGTCGAAGTGGAATCGGGCATCGAAGGCCTGGTCCACGTGTCGGAAATGGACTGGACGAACAAGAACGTTGCACCGTCGAAGGTTGTGCAGCTGGGCGACGAAGTCGAAGTCATGGTTCTCGAAATCGACGAAGACCGCCGCCGCATCAGCCTCGGCATGAAGCAGTGCAAGCCGAACCCGTGGGACGACTTCAGCCGCAACTTCAAGAAGGGCGACAAGCTGGAAGGCGCCATCAAGTCGATCACCGACTTCGGCGTGTTCATCGGTTTGCCGGGCGGCATCGACGGTCTGGTTCACCTCTCGGACCTGTCGTGGAGCGAAACCGGCGAAGAAGCAGTTCGCAAATACAAGAAGGGCGACGAAGTCCAGGCTATCGTTCTGGGCATCGACGTGGAGAAGGAGCGCATTTCGCTGGGTATCAAGCAACTCGAAGGCGATCCGTTCAGCAACTTCGTGGCAATGAACGACAAGGGCGCGACGGTCGACGGCGTGGTCAAGTCGGTGGACGCGAAGGGTGCAGTCGTGACGTTGACGGCGGACGTGGAAGGTTATCTCCGCGCGTCGGAAATCGCTCAGGACCGCGTGGAAGATGCTCGCAACGTGCTGAAGGAAGGCGACAAGGTCAATGCGATGATCATCAACATCGATCGCAAGTCGCGTGGCATCAACCTGTCGATCAAGGCCAAGGACTCGGCTGAACAGCAGGAAGCAATTCGTGGTCTGGCTTCGGCTGACTCGAGCACGGCTGCTACCGGCACGACGAACCTTGGCGCGCTGTTGAAGGCCAAGCTCGACGGCCAGAACGGCTAAGCCGCAAGGTATTGTTGCAGTATGACCAAATCGGAATTGGTCGCCCAACTGGCGCTGCGATTTCCGCAACTTGTTCTTAAAGATGCGGATTTCGCGGTGAAGACGATGCTCGATGCGATGTCGGACGCTTTGGCCAACGGTCATCGCATCGAAATTCGCGGCTTCGGCAGTTTCGGCCTCAATCGTCGTCCATCGCGCGTTGGACGCAATCCCAAGTCAGGCGAGAAGGTGCTGGTACCGGAGAAATTCGTACCGCATTTCAAGCCGGGCAAGGAGTTGCGCGAACGGGTAGACGGACGCGCGGGAGAGCCGCTGAAACAGTCGAATGAATCGGACAGTGACGAAGACGACGACGTTTAAGCAGAGTCTGCGTTGGTTCGGTTGAAATCAGCGCGTAGATCGAAACGGCCAGCGGCAAATGACCGAAAAAAGCACCCATGAGGGTGCTTTTTTTATGCCTCGGCCGCGTGGAGGCTCACGGTATCGCCGTTCCGCACGCTCGTTCGTCATCGTTATTTTGCCTGCCACCGCGGAACGGTAAACTCCCGCAAACGATCCTGCCGATTGGCCTATCGACCCAAGCCGTTGCGCATTGCCCCATACGCTTCAATTACAATACCGGACGCCAACAACCAAGGGCAGCGTGGCCCGCGCTTTGCGTCACTCGTAGATCCCGCGCTGTGTATCGGTGCTGTGTCCGGTGCCCGCGTTGCCCTCTGCGTCGTTCCGCTATTGCCGTCAAAGAGACCCTTATGAAATTTTTTGTCTGGCTGATCCGTGTACTGGTTTTCGTACTCCTGCTCGTGTTGGCGCTGGCCAACACGCAAAGTGCGACACTCAATTTCCTCGCCGGCTACTTCTGGCAAGCGCCGCTGATTCTCATCGGGCTGGCGTTTTTTGTCGTCGGCTTGCTGGCTGGATTGCTCTCGTCGCTGCCGTCGCTGTTTCGCTTGCGGATGGAAAATGCCCGGCTCAAACGTGAGTTGCGTGTGGCGCGCGATGTACCCGTCGTGCCAATGGAACCGCCTATGCCGCCTCTGATCTGACCGGCTCGCGCCAGTGCGGCCGGGTGCCCGCTTCCGGCACCCCGCGCTGGCCCTTAACTCTTTCCAAGAATCCGCATGGATCTAGACTTCTGGTGGCTGCTTGTCATTCCGATCGCATTCGCTCTCGGCTGGATGGCATCCCGCTATGACCTGAAAACGCTGCTGTCCGAAAACGCGAATCTGCCGCGCTCGTATTTCCGCGGCCTGAATTTTCTGCTGAACGAGCAACATGACAAGGCGATCGACGCTTTTATCGAAGTTGCGAAGCTCGACCCTGAAACCATCGAATTGCACTTCGCGCTCGGCAACTTGTTTCGCCGGCGCGGCGAGACGGACCGGGCGATTCGCGTGCATCAGAACCTGCTGAGCCGCCCTGATCTGCCGGTTGCCGAACGCGATCACGCGCTGTTCGAACTGGGCCAGGATTTCCTGAAAGCGGGTCTGTTGGATCGCGCCGAGGAAACGTTCCGGTCGCTCGAAGCCGGCGAATATGCGCTGGGCGCACAGCGTGCGTTGCTGACGATCTACGAGATCGAGAAGGACTGGAACAAGTCGATTGCAACGGCCGGGCGGATCGAGGAGATGGGCGCGGCGTCGCTCCAGAAGGAAGTCGCCCAGTTCCATTGCGAACTCGCGCAGGAAGCGCTGCAGCGCAAGAATCCCGCGGACGCCCGTGCTGAACTCAAGCTCGCGCTCGCGGCCAATCCCGACAACGTGCGGGCGACGATCCTGGTCGGCGACGTCGATGCCGCCGGTGGCGACCTGGAGTCCGCCATCGCGTGCTGGCGTCGCGTGGAAGCGCAGAATGCGGCGTATCTGCCGCTCGTCGCCGAAAAACTGGTGCAGGCGTATACGCAACTCGGCCGCACCGCTGAAGGCGTGGATTTGCTGGTCGATTACGTAGATCGCTATCCGTCGAACGATCTGCTCGATGTGGCGTTCAAGCACGTCGCCGAATTACGCGGACTGGAAGCGGCCCACACGCTCGCTCGTCACCAGATGCAGACGTCGCCGAATGTTGCCGGCATGACGCGGCTGCTGGAAGCGCAGGTTGCCACGGCCGAGGAACCGCGTCGCAGCGAACTTGAACTGATGCGCACGCTCGTCAAGCAGCGGACCAAGAACCTGCCGCGCTACACGTGCCAGAATTGCGGTTTCCGCGCGCGTCTTTTTTACTGGCAGTGTCCTGGCTGCAGCGGCTGGGAAACCTATGCGCCACGTCGCGTCGAGCCGATCCCCGCATCCGCCTGAACGCGGATTCGTGACCACGGACTTAAGCGCGGCCCGGCTCGCTCGGGACGTGCAATGTTTGAAACGATCGGACTTCGCGGCCGTTTTGGCCTGATTCTTCGACAATCACCGGTTTCTCCGGAACGCTTATGAAAATATCCATCATCGGGACGGGCTACGTCGGACTAGTGACCGGCGCGTGCCTCGCTGAAATTGGCAACGACGTGCTGTGTCTGGACGTCGATGCACGCAAGATCGAGATCCTCAGCAACGGCGGCGTGCCGATTCACGAGCCGGGCCTGCACGAGATACTAAAACGTACTCGAGCCGCCGGCCGCATTCGCTTTTCCACGGATATCAAGGAAAGCGTCGAGCACGGCGAGATCCAGTTCATCGCGGTGGGAACGCCGCCGGACGAGGACGGATCCGCCGACCTGCAATACGTGCTCGAGGCGGCGCGCAACATCGGGCGTTATGCGAACGGCTTCAAGGTGATCGTCGATAAATCGACGGTCCCGGTCGGCACCGCCCAGCACGTACGCAGCGTGATCGAGCAGGAGCTGAAGGCGCGCGGTATCGAGCCAACGGGCAAGAACGGCTTTTCGGTTTTATCGAATCCGGAGTTCCTGAAGGAAGGCGCCGCCGTCGACGACTTCATGCGCCCCGATCGCATCGTGCTCGGCGTGGACGATGACGAAGCCGGTGAGCGGGCGCGTGAAAAGATCAAGCGCCTCTATGCGCCGTTCAACCGCAATCACGATCGAACGCTCTATATGGACGTGCGTTCGGCGGAATTCACGAAGTACGCCGCGAACGCTATGCTCGCCACGCGCATCTCGTTCATGAACGATCTGTCGAATCTCGCGGATGCCGTGGGTGCGGATATCGAAGCTGTGCGTCGTGGCATTGGTTCGGACCCGCGCATCGGATATCACTTCCTGTATGCGGGGTGTGGTTACGGCGGTTCGTGTTTCCCGAAGGACGTTCAGGCGTTGGCGCAGACGGCGCGCGAGAATGGGCATCGGCTGCGGATTCTGGAGGCCGTGGAAGAAGTGAATGATCTGCAGAAGGAAGTCCTTGTCGGCAAGATCACGAAGCGCATGGGCGAAGACTTGCGCGGCCGCACGTTCGCCGTGTGGGGACTCGCGTTCAAGCCGAATACCGACGACATGCGCGAGGCGTCGAGCCGTCGGCTGATTGGTGCGCTGCTTGAGCGCGGCGCGACGGTTCGCGCTTACGATCCCGTGGCGCTGCCGGAAAGCCGTCGTGTATTCGCGCTCGATCTCGCCGATAAACCGCAGCAACTCGAGCGCCTGCATTTCGTCGATTCGCAGGAGGACGCGTTGCCCGGTGCGGACGCCCTCGTGATCGTGACAGAGTGGAAGGAGTTCAAGAGCCCGGACTTCGCCCATCTGAAGAGCGAGCTCAAAATGCCGGTCATCTTCGATGGCCGCAACCTGTATGAACCTGAAGCGATGGCGGAACTCGGCATCGACTACTTTGCAATAGGACGTCCCCATGTCGAATTCCCCGTCGCCTGACGCAATGGTGCCCGCCGTCGGGTCGAACGCTCCCGTTCCAGCGGTCTCGCGTGCGCGCATTGCGGCGGCGCGTGTGCTGGTGGTCGGCGATGTGATGCTCGATCGCTACTGGTTTGGCGATGTGAACCGTATCTCTCCGGAAGCGCCGGTGCCGGTCGTGCACGTGCAGCGCAAGGAAGACCGGCTTGGCGGCGCGGCGAACGTGGCGCGCAACGCGGCCGCGCTGGGCGCGCAGGCGGGCTTGCTGTGCGTGGTCGGGCATGATGAGCCCGGCGAACGCATCGTGGAATTGCTGGGCGAGAGCCGGGTCACCGCGTTCCTCGAACGCGATCCCGAATTGCTCACGACCATCAAGTTGCGCGTGCTGTCGCGGCAGCAACAACTGCTGCGCGTCGATTTCGAAAATTCGCCGACGCACGAAGTTCTGAGTGCGTGTCTCGCCCGATTCGAGACGCTCTTGCCGCAACACGATGTGATCCTGATGTCGGACTACGCGAAGGGCGGCTTGACGCATGTGACGCAAATGATCGCCAATGCGAAGCGAGCCGGCAAACCGGTGCTGGTCGACCCGAAAGGCGACGACTGGGACCGCTATCGCGGCGCTACGCTGATCACGCCGAATCGCGCGGAATTGCGCGAAGTGGTCGGGCGCTGGAATTCGGAAGAAGACTTGCTCGCACGCGTGACGGCGTTGCGTGAATCGCTCGATATCAGCGCATTGCTGCTCACGCGGTCGGAAGAAGGCATGACGCTCTTCACCGCCGGCAAAGTCGTCCACACGCAGGCCGATGCACGCGAAGTGTATGATGTTTCGGGTGCTGGCGACACGGTCATTGCAACTGTTGCAACTATGCTGGGCGCGGGTGTGCCGCTGATTGACTCCATCGCTTACGCCAACCGGGCAGCGGGAATCGTCGTCGGGAAACTGGGTACGGCGACCGTCGACTACAACGAACTTTTCGCCTGATATCACCATGACAATCATCGTTACCGGCGCGGCCGGATTCATTGGCAGCAACATCGTCAAGGCGCTCAACGAGCGTGGCGAACAACGCGTGATCGCAGTGGACAATCTGACGCGCGCCGACAAGTTCAAGAACCTGGTCGATTGCGAGATCGACGATTACCTCGATAAAACCGAGTTTGTCGCGCGCTTCAAACGTGGCGGCTTCGGCAAGGTTAAAGCGATTTTCCACGAAGGCGCGTGTTCGGACACGATGGAAACCGACGGCCGCTACATGATGGAGAACAACTTCCGCTACAGCCGCGACGTGCTTGACGCGTGCCTGGAGCAGGGCGTGCAGTTCCTGTATGCATCGTCGGCCGCGGTGTATGGCGGATCGAGTGAGTTCGTGGAAAGCCGCGAAGTCGAGAAGCCGTTGAACGTTTATGGCTATTCGAAATTCCTCTTCGATCAGGTTATCCGCCAGATCTTGCCCACGGCGCGCAGCCAGATTGCCGGCTTCCGTTATTTCAACGTGTATGGGCAGCGCGAAAGCCATAAAGGGCGCATGGCGTCCGTGGCGTTCCACAACTTCAACCAGTTCCGCGCCGAGGGCAAGGTCAAGCTCTTTGGCGAGTACAACGGGTATGGCGCGGGTGAGCAGACGCGCGATTTCGTCTCGGTCGAAGACGTGACGAAGGTCAATCTGCATTTCTTCGATCATCCGGAGAAGTCGGGTATTTTCAACCTCGGCACGGGGCGCGCGCAGCCGTTCAACGACATTGCGTCGACGGTGGTGAACTCGCTGCGGGCAATTGAAGGCGAGGAGCCGTTGTCGCTGGCGGAGCTCGTGCAGCGCGGGTTGATCGAATACATTCCGTTCCCTGACGCGCTGCGCGGCAAGTACCAGTGCTTCACGCAGGCGAACCAGTCGAAGCTGCGTGAGGCAGGGTGCGACGCACCGTTCCTGACGGTTCAGGAAGGCGTCAATCGCTATGTGCGTTGGCTGTTCGGTCAGCTATAAAAGCACTCGCCGTTTTCCTACACTGGGTCTCCCGGTCAGCGATCGTCGCCGACCGGTTTTCAAGGGAGACTCACATGATCAAGAAACTTCTCGCAGCCTTCACGCTGGCCGTATCCATTGGTTCGGCATTCGCCGCCGTGGATATCAACAACGCTAATTCCGACGCTTTACGCGGCATCAAGGGCATTGGGCCGGCCAAGGCGAAAGCCATTCTCGATGAACGCGAAGCACACGGTCCATTTAAAGACGCGGCCGAGTTGAGCAAACGCGTCAAGGGCATGGGCGGTAAGACCGTTGAGCGTCTGCAGGCTGAGGGGCTGACCATTGGACCGGGTGGGGCGCAGGTGGCGGCTGCGGCCGCCGGGACCAAACCGGCTGCCGCTGCGGTTACTGTGAAGAAGTAGCGCGGGCTGGCGCATCGCTCGGCGCGCCGGTCTATTGATGCGCCTTCGTTCGCCGGCAGCCCTCAAAGCGCCGGCAAACCATCCCCTCCGTCCAATAGGGCCGCCCGGCACCCAGAAACCCCCTAGGCTACAATCGATAGCTTATCGACCGCAGCAACCCACGACCCGCTATGGCTTACAAGACTATCGAAGACACCATTGGCAATACGCCGCTGGTGCAACTGGTCCGCATTCCGGACGACGAAATTCGCAGCCGCAACAACGTGATTCTCGGCAAACTCGAGGGTAACAACCCGGCGGGGTCGGTGAAGGACCGCCCGGCGCTCTCGATGATCAAGAAAGCGGAAGAGCGCGGCCGCATCAAGCCTGGCGACACGCTGATCGAATCGACCAGCGGCAACACCGGTATCGCGCTCGCCATGGCCGCAGCTATTCGCGGCTACAAAATGGTGCTGCTGATGCCAGAAGACCTGTCGATCGAACGTCGCCAAAGCATGGCCGCCTATGGCGCGCAAATCGTGCTCACGCCGGTAACCGGCGGCATGGAATACGCTCGCGATCTGGCAGAACAAATGCAGCGCGACGGCAAGGGCATCATCCTCGATCAATTCGCGAATCCGGATAATCCACTCGCCCACTACGAGACAACCGGCCCGGAACTCTGGCGCGACACTGAAGGCCGAATCACGCACTTCGTGTCCGCCATGGGCACGACTGGCACGATCATGGGCGTGTCGCAATATCTGAAGGAACAGAACGAGAACATCGAGATCATCGGAGCGCAGCCGGAAGAAGGCTCGCGCATTCCGGGCATTCGTAAATGGCCCGAAGCGTATCTGCCGAAAATCTTCGATCGCAGCCGCGTGGATCGCACGGAAAACGTCAGCCAGGCCGCATCCGAAGCAATGGCGCGGCGGCTGGCATCGGTGGAAGGCATCTTTAGCGGGATTTCTTCCGGCGGCGCGTGTGAAGTAGCGCTTCGCGTGGCGCGTCAGGTCGAGAATGCGACCATCGTGTTCGTAGTCTGCGATCGCGGTGACCGCTACTTGTCGACGGGTGTGTTCCCGGCCTGACATCGGCTTGGTCATACGCGAAAGCTAAAACGAAAGCGCAAAAAAGCCCGGCAACTACCGGGCTTTTGTATTCTGCGTCAGTCAGTCAGCTATGATGCCTCGCCGCTATGTCATTGCGAAGCTGAAACACCAGCATTACCTGCCGACATCTGCGCCTTCACCGCTTCACCAAGCTGATACACCGCGAGCGCATAAAAGAAGCTGCGGTTGTAGCGCGTGAGCACATAGAAATTCTTCAGGCCGAGCGTGTATTCGGTCGCACTGCCCGGCGTCGGCAAGTCGACCACCGTCACCGGCGTCCCCGCTTCCGCCATTGTGTTGAGCCCCGGCTCGCTCATCTGCATCCCGGCTTTCGTGAGCTGCGCGAGCGACCAGTGCGGCTCGGGCTGACCATCGGCGGCGGCTTGCGCAATGCCTTGGCTGCCGGTGTCGCCGGCGATCTTCCAGACCACCGGCCGTCCCGATTCCCAGCCGTGCTTCTTCAGATAATTCGCGACGCTGCCGATGGCATCGGCGGGACTGATCCG